>Ga0137403_10007911_pt1 | contig 11930 bp, 7 predicted proteins | sample CZOMad2_1_16fung_FD_122057 | JGI IMG/M metagenome (GOLD analysis project Ga0137403, IMG submission 122057) | Vadose zone soil fungal communities from Angelo Coast Range Reserve, California, USA - CZOMad2_1_16fungal (Hybrid Assembly) | ecosystem: Environmental > Terrestrial > Soil > Vadose zone...
ATCGTCGCGATCGACTGAATTTGTTCTCTACTTTCAACCGAGCACGGACCGCAAATAAGGACAACATCCTCGTGTTCTCCCAGGCGCACGTCGCCAATTGCCACACAGGAGGAACCGCGCGAATCGCGAGCGGCAAGTTTGTATGGCTTCAACACTGGGATGATTGCTTCCACGCCCGCCATCGCGGCAATCGGCTTTTCGCGAAGGAGCGCCTCCGGCCCAATTACGCCGATGATCACGCGCGATGCGCCACGACTGATTTGTGCCTCAAGCCCAAACTCGCGCACGCGCGTGACGATCCGCTGGATCTGTTCCTCAGTGGCGTTTGGTTGCGTGATGACGATCATATTTTTGGCGTCGGGACCATCAGAATGCCGTGGTCAGAAATTTTCTGCAAGCCCGGATACAAGACCGCGAAAAACCACCTGCTCATCCTTATCGGTTGGATCCTCACGTGGAATGGAACGCCTGTCGGGTGCTGTTTGGTCGCCTCTCCCTTCGCAAGGGAGAGGGGGGAAGGGTGAGGGTTTATTCCACGATCACTCCCCGGGCCTTCAACCCCTCATCGTGATCCCTTCCCCTCGTCGAGGGGAGCGGCGAAAAAGGCCGCATGGAGATCTCTCGCCACGTCGTGAACATCTTCGGAGTGAACTGCTTCAGTCCGTGCCAACTGACAACCCACGAACACCAGCCCTGAAGAGCCCTAATTGGTGATCGTGACGGGCGTTCCGACTGAGACTGATCTAAAGAAATTTTCCGCCATGAATTCAGGCATGCGGATACAACCGTGTGACGCCGGATATCCCGGCAAATAACCTGCGTGCATGCCCGTCCCTGACACGATCCGCATGAAGTACGGCATTGGCGTGCCTCTGAACTGGGCGCCCGGCGGTTTCGGATCCTTTTTCACATCGACGTTGGGCACGACGACATTTCCCCCCGAATCGACATAGTCGCCGAATAAGCTGGAGACGTGGTCTTTGTCCTTTTGAATAATTTTATACTGTCCAATGGGAGTGTTTAGTCCCTCCCGGCCGGTGGACAGTTGCGAAACACCGACCAGCACGCCGCCCTTGTAAAAATAGGCGCGCTGTTCTCCGAGGCTGATCTTCACAGACGGACTTCCGTTGGAGCTATCTCCGTCCCAATAGGAGACAGTGTCCCGCGGCGGACCACCCTCACCGCCGCCGTAACCGCCACCCAAATACTGCGTCCTCGCTGAATAACGCGGGTCTTCACCGCAACCAGCGACTAGCAAAACGACGCCAACAGAGAAAATTGCCTGCAAATACCGAAGCAACGATCGATGCATAGAATTTCGACGCCGTTCTTAATGCGCAAGCCGCGCAAAAAGTCAAGCGAGCGCATGCTGCGGCGAACCAAGAAATGTGCATTCACGATCCGCCATTTGCGTCTCGCGATTTAAATATTATCCGATTTTCTGCGGCGTTGGCGCGATCAGCGACACACCTCCCCGAAGCGCACGCTTCGTCTGCCAGGATCATCAGCGGCTACGGCGGTCGCCCGCATCCCGGACTTTTTTAGTGCTCGCAGGCGTCGTTACTTTTTTGTCATTCCGAGCGTAGTCGAGAACGGAGCGGCTGGGAAGCCGCGACGTAGACGGGAAGGCCGGAGGTTGAGCGAATGGGACGTGAGCGAATCAAATCTTTAATTGTTTCCATCAGAAATATCGAGAGATCTCTCCACGTCGGTCGAGATGACAGAGGATTATTTGCACCATTGATCGACCCAATCGTTCACAGTTTCGTACCACAACCGCGAGTTTTGTGGCTTCAGCACCCAATGGCCTTCGTCGGGGAAATACAACATCTTCGACGGCACCTTTAGTATTTGCAGGGTAGTGAAAAGATCGAAGCCTTGCGAAACATCGAGCCGGTAATCATTCTGACCGTGCACGACGAGCGTCGGCGTTTTGAAATTCGCCGCGTACTCGTGTGGCGACCACTTCCGATAAACATCCCGTTTTTTCCACGGTGGACCGCCGAATTCCCAGTTCGGGAACCACAGCTCCTCAGTCGTACCATACGCCGACTCAGCGTTAAACATCCCGTCGTGCGACACGATGCATTTGAAACGGTCGGTGTGACCTAACAACCAGTTAGCCATGTAACCGCCGTAACTCGCTCCGAGCGCAGCCTCGTGGTTCTTGTCGATGAACGGGAAGGTTTTCTCCACGTAATCGAGCCCTTTCATGAGATCGACGTACGGTTTGCCGCCCCAATCGCCGCTGATTGAATCGGTAAACTTCTGTCCGTAACCGGTCGAGCCGTGGAAATTGATCATCACAACAACGTAACTTCCGGTCGCCGCGAACAACTCCGCGTTCCAACGATACGTCCACTCGTTTCCCCACGCACCCTGCGGCCCGCCGTGGATCAAAAACTTCAGCGGATACTTTTTATTCGGATCGAACCCCGGCGGCTTGACCATGAACCCCTGAACCTCTTCGTCATTCGCGCCTTTGAACATGAACGATTCCAACGGATGCATGTCGATCTGCGACAACAGCACGTCGTTCATGTGGGTGACGGCTTGCGGCGGGATAACCGCAACTGTTGTTGTCATTCCACTTGTATCAAAGCCGAGATCGAAATGCCAAATTTCAGTCGGCGATTTCACCGACATATTCGTGAAGTACAACTGTCCGTTTGGTGCGAAGGCTACATCGTCGGCGTGAAGTGAATGCGTAGTTAAATCCTGGAGCGAGTTATCCGACGGAAGTGCATACAGCAACGAGTTGCCATGATTCTCTGCAGTGAAGACGATCGCGTAAGTGCCTTGGTAAGGAATCGGATGCCACGTGAAGCTCCCAACAGATAAGTCGATTTTTTCTGTGCGGTCCTGCAATTTTGCCGTCGCGCGATCATAAAAAAGGAGCCGCCATTTATCAGCTTCGAACCCGGCGCGCGCCTGCGAACGCCAGGCGAGATATTTTCCGTCCGGTGAATAGAGCGGCGTGGTATCGGCGCCGGGACTGGTGGAAATTTTCTTCGGCTTAGGGGCTGTAGTGTGCGCTGTCCTCAGCGCATCGGGGGATTGTCCACTGGAGACAGCGGACTCTACAGCCATCGGCACAACGAAAATTTCGTTGTTCGTGCTCGTCGCTTCGACAAACGCCGGTCCGGCTTCGGACTCGATGTTGCTCGTGTACGCGACCTCCTGGCCGTCCGGCGAAATCGCATACATGTCTTGCCCGCCTAAGGAGAACGGCGGCACATCGTGATCGCCCGGCGTGAGGTCCGAAGCCGGACGGGCGGTTGCGTCTGCCGACGCATTCGCATCGGCGCTGATCACAAACAGATGGCTGCGCTTGAATTCAGTGAACGCGTTCCAATGCCGGTAAAACAATTTTGTGAAAATTTTCGCCCTCACTTTGCTCTTCTTCAGTTCTTCGTCGCGTTGCTTGTTGCATGCGTCGTCCTTGCAATCCGGATAAACCGCCGACACGAACACGATGTTCTTCCCGTCGGGTGACCAGATGCCGCCGTCGGCACCGGTAGAAATTGTCGTTAGCTGCCAAGGCTTCCCAACCAGCGCTCCGCTTCCGGGGTCGAAATCGCACATCCAGATTTGTGTTGGATCAGTCGCTTTCGAGGTCCAGATGAGCCGTTTGCCGTCGGGCGAGAACCGCGGCCGCTCTTCGTGATTCGGAGTTGGATTCAATCGCTGCGATTCACCGCCAGCCGCCGGCACGATCCACAAATGCGAAATCTTCGTGTTCGCCGCGAGATCGACATCGACACAATCGAACACGACCCATTTTCCGTCCGGCGACGGCACGGGCGCGCCCACGCGCTTCAGCGCCATCATATCTTCGAAGGTGAACGGATGCTTGGCTGAGGGCGACGGCGTTTGTGCAAAAGCCGTGGTGGCTAGGAAAAGTATGACTACGAGAAATTTCTTCATGAGGCGCAAGACTCTCGCCGAAGAATTATGCGTGCAAGCTCTGTCTCTGGGGAGCACAGGCTGCTGGCCTGTAGTTCGCGGCAGCCTGCCGCGAACATGTTGGCGAACCTCGCGCGGGTTAATTCACTGCGTTCGGCAAGCTGCCGAACGCTACAGGCCAGCGGCCTGTGCTCCCCAGAAATCCACGGCGTTTCTCTGGCGCTTTAGGGTTTACGATTTGATGCTTTAGTGTTTGCACCCATGATTTAAGTAACAATCGAGACAATTAGAAACGGCCCTTACATCGTGACGGGCGAAGTGGATTTGATCGACGCTGCGTTATCTTTGCGCGGGCGTAATTCGTATTGGTGCATGGAGTGCACAGCCGCTGGCTTCATCGGATGGTTAGGGTTAAGTCGCAGATCCGATACCGATCAGGGCTAGCGATAAGGCAACCCTTTCTGATAGAGCGAGAGGTCATGCTGCAGCGCTTCCACGAGAGCTTGGTTCCTCTGCGTGTTTGCTAATTCCAAGGCGCTCTTAGCACTTTCGAAAGCCTTAGAGAACTGCCCGTTCTCTGCATAAGCCGCAGCCAGCGTACGCAGAACGATGGGATTTCTGCCTCCGGAAAGCTGGTTGGCTTGCATGGCCAACTTAAGCGCCTGAGAGCCATTCCGAAGCGATGCATCTGGAGCTGTTGCCAATGTCCACGCCAAGTTGTCCAGGGCGGCTACCAGCCGAGGCTCTCTTCTTAGCGCCTCCCGATATTGAGCGACCGCTTCGCCCAGCAATTTCTTCTTTCGAAGAGCGTTGCCGAGATTGTAGTGAATACTGGGCGCGTAAGCATCCTCGACCCCTGAGTCCAGCGCTTTTTGAAACTGCACAATGGCCTCGTCCACGAGGCCTTTCCGAAAAAGTGCGTTGCCGTAATCATTGTGAATGATCCTGTCGTTCGGAGCTGATTCCGACGCCTGTTGGAACTGAACGATTGCCTCATCTACCAGGCCCTTCCGAAGAAGTGCGTTGCCGTAATCACTGTGAATGATCCCGTCGGCTGGGGCTAATTCCAGCGCCTGTTGGAACTGAACGATTGCCTCATCTGCCAGACCCTTCTGGAGGAGCGCATTGCCCATATTAGACTGCACTTCGGCGCGCTCGGTGCGATTCGGCGCTAACTCCATCGCTTTTTGGAAATGAAGAATCGCCTCATCGGTCAGGCCCTTTTGGAGCAAGGCCGTACCCAGGTTGGCCTGAAACATCGGGGAATTTGGCAACGAATTCACTGCCGCTTGGCAATGAGCGACTGCTTCATCGATCAATCCTTTTTCAAGAAAGAGCTTGCCAAGGTGGTTGTGCGCTACCTCGTTGTTTGCCGTCACAGCAAGCGTGTGTTTCCACAGCGACTCGCTCTCGCGCCAATTCGAGGCTTGAATCCATGCACTCCAACTCAAGAGGGCAATCACGGCTGTCGCTGCCGCGGTTAAAATCCATTGGCGACGCCAGGCTTTCGCCAGATCGGCAATCATCCACGTCAGCGCAAGATACAGGCCGATCTGCGGCAGATATGTGTAACGATCAGCATGCGCCTGCGAACCAACTTGGACGACGCCGATCACAGGCACAAGCATCCCAAGGTACCAGAACCAACCAGTTACCAGATAGGGATGCCCTCGTCTCAGAGCGGTCGCTGCTGCCGTAATCCCGATCAGTAGCACAATGGAAAGCGCGACTTCCCAGCCGGGCAATGTTGTTTGAGGATAGGTGTAGAACGGCGTCAGACCGAATGGCCAGAGCATCTGGCGCACATACACAATGTAGCTCAGAAAAGCATTATTCAGCCGCCACCAAAACGGCAACCGCGAGATCGAAACGATCGCGTCCCCTTGGGCGAGAAGAGTAATAACGGAGGAGACTACACACAGCGCGAGCAAAGGGACTTTTTCCAATATGAGATGGCGAACCAGTGACCACCTCGACTCTCCGTAGCTTCCTGAAGGCGGCTGACTACTGACTCCTAATCTCCGACTTCCGACTTCGAACCTCTGATTTCTGACTCTGTTGAGCGGCCAATAGTCCAGGAGCAAAAGCACAAAGGGCAGCGTCACCAGCATCGGCTTGCACATCAGCCCACACGCAAACAAAATCCACACGACCGCGTATCGGCCAAGGGTTTGCCGGTGAACGTAGCGAATGTAGGCGCCCAACGTCAGCATGAAGAACACGCCGCTCAACACATCCTTGCGCTCTGCGATCCATGCGACTGATTCCACGTGCAGGGGATGAATCGCAAAGATTGCCGCCACGAAAGCGCTGCGCCAGAGCGCTCCCGTCATCTGTGCGACCACAAGAAACAACAAAAGCACACCAACTGTGTGCAACAGCACGTTCGTGAAATGATGGCCGCCAGGTTTCCGCTCGTACAGCTGCCAATCGAGCATGTGCGTTAGCCAGGTCAGCGGATGCCAATTGTTGAAGTAGCTGTGCGTGAACGCCCACGTCATTCCGTGCAGGCTGAGGCCGCTCGTCACCTCTAAATTGTCATAGACATACTGCGGATCGTCGTAGTCAACGAAGCCGTGACCCAGCGTCTGGCCGAAGACCAGCCACGTAATCGCCGCCAAGAAGACACAAACGGCAACGATGGTGAGCGATCCCTGACTGATCTGATGGCGGAAAATCCTCAGCACAGCGAGATCATTCTATAGACCACAAAATACAGAGCAATCCTTCCGAGCACATGGTTTTCGTTTTCGGAAGAATCAGGAGAACTACGCTGGCACAGTAATCGGAAATTAACCAGACAACGCTTTTGCAGGTTTGCTGAGCGAGTGTTTTGAGGACGCATCGCAAAATAGCGCAACAAGAAGCGACGATTGCGCAGGAAGCGAAGGAAATTTCAGCCCTTACCGCAGGCCTGTAAGGGCAGGCATCGCAAATGCAGAAGGTGAGCGTCCGGCTTCAGCTCCAAAAGGTGTTGGCACAAACGGCGTTCACAAAATCCTGCGCGCATTGATTCGATGCGTTCGACAAGCTGCTGACTCTACAGGCCTGCGGCCTGTGCTCCCAGGATTCTGCAGTCGTTGCCGTTTTGAGCTTTGGACCCTACTGATTCCTTGGTCCTTGGTGCTTGGGGGTTTGGCATTTGATGCTTTAGTGTTTGCACCTATGGCTCAAGTAACAATCGAGACAATCAAGAACGGTCCTTACATCGTAACCGGCGAAGTGGAATTAATCGATGCCGACGGAAACAAATACCCTGTCGAAAAACGAATGGCGCTCTGCCGGTGCGGCGCGTCAACGGAGAAACCGTTTTGCGACGGGACGCATTCCAAGATTGGTTTTCAAGCTGCCGAGAAAGCCGTGCCCGAATCGAAGGAGTGACGTTGCTGCGATCCGCATCTCTCGTTGGAAGACGAATGTTCGTCTTCGCCTTTTTCGCCTCGATTATCTCTAGTTCGCTTGCGAGCGCCGAGTTGCCGAAGACGATGAAGGCGATCGTCGCGCACGAATACGGTGGACCGGAAGCGGTGAAATATGAAGACGTGCCGGTCCCGGAACCGAAAGACAACGAAATTCTCGTGCGCGTGATCGCGAGCGGCGTAAATCCAGCCGATCCACTGATTCTGAATGGCAAATACGCCAAGGAATTTGGAACACACCTGCCGCTGATTCTCGGTTACGAAATGGCCGGCGTTGTGGTGAAAACGGGCGCGAAGATTATGAAATTGAAAGTCGGGGATCCGGTTTACGCGTATCTGCTCTGGGGCGGTGGCTGGGCCGAATACTGCATCTCGAATGAAGGGGAATCGGCGATCAAACCGAAATCGCTCACTTTCGTCGAAGCCGCATCGGTTCCGCTGGCGGCGTCAACGGCGTGGCAAGCGTTGGTCGACATTGGAAAAATCCAAAGCGGACAAACGGTCTTGATTCATGGCGGTTCGGGAGGGGTCGGAAGTTTCGCGATTCAAATTGCAAAGGCGCGCGGTGCCCGCGTCATCGCCACGGCTTCGACCGCCAATCAGGATTTGCTGAAACAACTCGGAGCCGACGTCGCGATTGATTACACGAAACAAAAATTCGAAGAGATCGTGCACGATGTCGATCTCGTCCTCGATCCAGTGGGCCGCGATACGCTTGCGCGATCGTACGGCGTGGTAAAGAAAGGCGGCATCGTTGTGACGCTTGTTTCCCGCTGCGACGAAGCCGAACTTAAGAAACACGAAATTCGCGGCGCGTCGCTCTCGTCGCATCCGGATGCGACGGAGCTCGCTGAAATCACGAAGTTGATCGACGACGGAAAGATCAAGCCGATTGTTTCACAAGTTTTACCGTTGACCGATGCAGCCAAAGCCGATGCCCAGGCTGCAACGCATCACACCCGCGGAAAAATTGTTCTGAAAATCGCCGACGAACAAACAACCAAATGAAAACATTAATCTCTTTCGCAGTCGCATTGATCGCCGTCGGCATTGTTCACGCCGAGAAAATTTCGCTGGTTGGCGCGACCGTGATCAATCCAGCCGACGGCAAAGTATTGCCAAACGCAACGGTGGTGATCAACGGCGACAAGATTGAACGCGTCGCGATGGGCAAACAGGACGCAGCAACGCTCGGGAAGCAAATCGATTGCGTCGGCAAATTCATCTTGCCTGGCTACATCGACACGCACATTCATTTTTTCCAATCGGCAGACTTGTTCACGCGACCGGACGGCGCCGACTTCAATAGCGTCCGGCCGTACAAGGATGAAGTCGCCTGGATCAAATCACATCTGGACGATGTTTTCGCGCGCTACCTGCGTTGCGGAATCACGAGCGTAGTCGATGTCGGCGGCCCAATGTGGAATTTCGAGGCGCGCAAAAAGGCGAACGCGACAGTGAAAGCGCCGCGCGTGGCGGTTGCCGGACCGTTAATCTCCAGCGTCTCGCGCGAGAAACTTGACTTGGGCGATCCGCCGATTGTGAAGATCGACAATCCGGATCAGGCGCGCGAGTTCGTGCGCAAGCTCGCCGACCAGAAACCGGATTTGGTGAAGATTTGGTACATCGTCGATAAAGACCATCCGGTCGACGCGTTTCGGCCGACCGCCCGGGCAACCATTGAAGAAAGTCACGCGCACAAGATCCGCGTTGCCGTTCACGCGACCGAATTGGAAACGGCACGCGCGGCCATTGAAGAAGGCGCGGACATTCTTGTTCACAGCGTTATCGATAAACCCGTGGATGACGCGTTCGTCAAGCTATTGAAGGATCGACATATCATTTTGTGTCCGACGCTCGTGGTCTTCGAACGCTACGGCCGCACGTTTTCACACCAGCTGAATCTGACGCCCGAGGAACAGAAGTGGGGCAACCCGGAAGTGATCGCGTCACTTGATGTCACGAAAATTCCACAAGACAAATTGCCGGATCGGGTTAAGGCCGCGCTGGTGGATCCGAAAGCCGCTCTCGATAAAATCAACAAAACTTATGAAGTAGCGCTGCCGAATTTGAAAAAACTGGAAGACGCGGGCGTCACGATTGCCGCAGGCACTGATGCGGGAAACATCGGCACGATTCATGGCCCAGCGCTCTTCCGCGAATTTCAATTGATGAAACAAGCGGGGCTAACGCCAATGCAGATCCTTCAGTGCGCCACGGCTAATGCGGCGAAACTTTTTGGCGGCGAAACCGGCGCGCATATCGGCAAGATTGAAAACGGCTATTTCGCAGATCTTGTCATTCTGAATTCGAATCCGCTGGATGAAATAAAGAATAGCTCAGATATAGACACAGTGATCAAGAATGGCGTGCTTTATCAGGTTGATTCCATTCTACGCTGATCGCTGAGCGGAAAACCTTTATGAAGTGTGCGTCGCTTGTCTGCGTTTTGTTACTGCTGCTTGCTGCATTGACCACGCAAGGCGCCACTCCGACGGCGACACCAGTAACGGTGACAAGCGTCAACGAGATCGCAGAAGCTTATGTGAAACTCGTGCTCGCGATGGGGCAGCATGATCCGGATTATGTTGACGCGTATTACGGGCCGCCGGAATGGAAAAAACAGTCGGAGACGAAGAAACCCCTCGATGCAATCGCGCTTGAGGCCACGCAATTACGAGACCAGTTGGCGAAGATTTCCATGCCGACGGACGAAATGGAACAGTTGCGCCGCGCGTATCTAACAAAACAACTATCCGCATTGCAGGCGCGAGTCCGGATCTTAAAGGGCGAACATTTGAAGTTCGATGAAGAGTCACAGGCGCTGTATGACGCCGTTGCACCCAAGTTTTCCGATTCGCATTTCCAGGAAATCCTCGCCAAGCTCGAGCCGAAACTTCCCGGTGAGGGACCGCTGTTGCAGCGTTACGAGAATTGGCGGCGAGCGTTCGTGATTCCCAAAGACAAGCTGGACAGGGTGTTTCAGCTCGCGATCAAGGCATGTCGCGAACGCACGCTGGCGCACACTAAGCTGCCGCCCGGCGAAAATTTTACCGTCGAATATGTCACCAATAAGCCATGGGGCGGGTACAATTGGTACAAAGGAAATTATCGCAGTGTCATTCAGGTAAATACCGATCTGCCGATCTACATCGATCGTGCAATCGATCTAGCTGCACATGAGGGTTATCCAGGGCATCACGTCTACAACGCGTTGCTTGAGAAAAATCTCGTCCGGGATCACGGCTGGGTTGAGTTCTCGGTCTATCCGCTGTTCTCGCCACAATCACTCATTGCCGAAGGCACGGCGAACTTCGGCAGAGAGGTTGTATTTACGAAGCCGGAGCGGATGGCGTTCGAAAAGGAAGTGCTCTGGCCGGCCGCGGGGATCGACCCATCACGCGCGGAGGAATTCTACGACGTGCAGGACTTGGTGAAGAAACTGACGTATGCGACGAATGAAGCGGCCCGGCAGTATGTGAATGGCGAGTTCGACGCGAACGCGGCTGCGACTTGGTTGCAAAAATACGCGCTCATGGACGAGAAGCGGGCGAAACAGGCGACGAAGTTTATCGAGAAATACCGCAGCTACGTCATCAACTACAATCTTGGCGAAGACATGGTGCGCAATTACATCGAGAAACGTGGCGGCACCGAACAACAGCCGGAGCAGCGCTGGCGCGAGTTTGAGGAGTTGCTCGCGTCGCCGCGGCTGCCGGGCGATATACGCTGACATTAATACCGCCATCATTTACAGCGCCACGAAGGGAAATCTCTTGCCCGGCAGTGGAAGCAGCCTGAAGTTTTTATTCCTATGGCTACTTACCCAACACAATACGCGCATCCGGAAGCGCTCGTGGAGACGGATTGGCTGGAGCAACATCTCAAGGACGATGGAATCCGGATTGTTGAGTCGAATGAAGACGTGCTTCTTTACGACACCGGTCACATTCCCGGCGCCGTGCATATCGATTGGCGGGCTGATCTCCAGGACCCCTTGATCCGCGACTACATTTCGCCGGAAAAATTCGCAGAGCTTTGCAGTCGGAACGGCATCACTCCAGACACCACCTGCATTTTTTACGGGGACAAAGCGAACTGGTGGGCTTGCTACGCCCTGTGGGCGTTTCGCCTCTTCGGACACGAGAAAGTAAAAATCCTGAATGGCGGCCGCGACAAATGGAAAGCGGAAGGCCGTCCGATGACGCGCGAAGTCCCAAAATATCCGAAGACAAATTATCCGGTGCCGAAGAGGCGATTCGACAAGGAGATTCGCGCTTTTTTCGACGAGGCGCTGGCGCAAAGCAAGAGCGGAAAACCATTGGTCGACGTGCGCTCGCCGGGCGAATATAGGGGCGAGATTACGCATATGCCCGAGTATCCACAGGAAGGCGTGCTGCGCGGCGGTCACGTTCCGGGGGCAAAGAGCATGCCGTGGAAGACCGCCGCCAATGATGACTCCACATTCAAGCCAGCCTCAGAACTGGCGAAAATTTATTTCGACCAATGCGGAGTCGGTCCCGACAGAGATACAATTGTCTATTGCCGAATTGGCGAACGCTCGAGTCACACTTGGTTTGTGCTTACCTACCTCCTGGGACTCGA
>Ga0137403_10007912_pt1 | contig 11930 bp, 10 predicted proteins | sample CZOMad2_1_16fung_FD_122057 | JGI IMG/M metagenome (GOLD analysis project Ga0137403, IMG submission 122057) | Vadose zone soil fungal communities from Angelo Coast Range Reserve, California, USA - CZOMad2_1_16fungal (Hybrid Assembly) | ecosystem: Environmental > Terrestrial > Soil > Vadose zone...
ATGTCCGAAAAACCATCACCGCTGAATTGGGAGGATAGTCCCTGGTAGGTGCCCAGGTGGTCCGCCAGCAGGTTCAGCTGCGTGGCCATACCGGGCATGGTGTAGATCTGACTGCCCAGTTGCGGAATGAAGAAGCTGTTCATGACACTGGTCGAGGTGAGGCGGAAATGGATGGGCACGCCCGCCGGAACCGTCAGTCGATCGACGCTGGCAATTCCCTGTTGTGGATAGATGAAGACCCATCGCCAATCCACCGACACAACCTGAACCTCCAGGGGCGGCGCAGTGGACTTCAGAGGCGCAGGGGGATCGAGGTCGTGCGCGCCGATCCAGGCGATGCCGCCCAGGAAGAGAACGACGAGCGCGGGGATCGACCAGACGATCATCTCGATACGGCCGGAATACTCCCACTCGGGTCGATAACGGGCCCGTGAATTGCCCGACCGGAACCACCAGGCAAAACAGAATGTGAGCAGGATGACAGGAACGCCCACCGCCAGCATGATTGCGGTGGCATCCAGCAGTATCAGCCTTTCCGCTTTACCGACGGGTCCCTTCGGGTCCAGGGGACCTTCGCTGCAGGAGGCAAGCGTCAAACACACGAGCACGCAGGTCCAGGCGTGGCGTGACAGCCGTCCGAGTTTGATTGGGGTCATGGTGCGACCTTGGCGCAGGAGCACTGTTGCCCCAATCCCCTGAATGGGGGATTCGCGTTGCCGCCGCCGGAGTGTGAGATCGCGCGGCTACAAAATAACCAGCACCTGGATGACCAACACTCTTTGGCTGCAGACGTCGGGCGCAATCGCGGGCGGCCTCGTGGGCAGCTTTGCGGGCTTTCTCGCCAGCATCATCCGGGCGCGTCTGGAATTCAGACGTCACCGGCACAGCGTAGCCTCGGCACTCGTGGGCGAGATTCAGGCGCTGCGCGAGCATGTTTCCGCGCACTACCTGGTTCGCCTCGACAGCATCGGCACAACGAGCGCTCAGCGCTTCCCGTATCACGGGTTTCGGGGTGAGCGCGACTACATGCCCATTTTTCGCTCACTGGGTCAAAGCATCGGCTATCTGCCCAGCCCGCTCCCCCGGGACCTGGCGTTCTGGTACACCGGTTTCGCCGTGTGTCTCGAGAGGGCGCACGAGCTCAACGAGCTCGCGCGACAGAATGAGCCGGGATGCCTGGAGGCGGCGCTCGAGCTTGCGGTGGTTCAGCGCTCCGAGCTCGTTGAGCTGATGGACACAGGAGACGACCTGCTACACCGCCTCGCAAGCCAAGCTGACAAGCTCACCATTTGAAGGACATCAGATCAGGATGATTCCGCGCCGCAGCGCCAACGTAACCGCGTGCGTACGGTCATTGGCGTGCAGCTTGGCGAGGATGTTCTTTACGTGCGTCTTGGCGGTCTCCTCGTTGATGGACAGGTTATACGCGATCAGCTTGTTGGACTTGCCATTGGCAATGAGCCCCAGTACTTCGACCTCACGGTCGGTCAGGGCTGTCTCGCTGACGTGAGTTGCAATGGAAGAGGCAACTTCAGCTTGAACCCACCTCGCACCACCGTGCACGACACGGATCGTGTCGAGCAGCTCACCTCGCACGTGACCCTTCAGAAGGTAGGCCTGCGCCCCTGCTTTCAGGGCTCGCTGAGCCATTGCATCGCCTCCGAACGTACTCAACACGATGATTCTTGCCCGAGGCCATTCCGTACGGATCGCGCCGATGGCGTCAATTCCATTCATCTCTCTCATCTGCAGGTCCATCAGCGTGATATCCGGCAGCGTTGCCCGGAATTGCCTGACTGCCTCCATTCCCGAGGTCGCTTCAGCCACGAGCTTCATATCCGGTTCCGTACCTATGAGAGCTGCGACGCCGTCCAGCAGGAGGGGGTGATCGTCGACACACAGTATGCGTATGAGTGACTTGTCGGACATCGATCAGTTCTCCCGGGCGATGCGCCAACGCAGGGCTCTGGGCCGGCGTACGTATGCAATTCGGGCGTCAAGCTTCAGCTCGATCTCCGTTCCGGCATTCCGCTGACTCCACACCTGCAGCTCACCGCCAAACTCCAGTGCCCGCTCACGCATGCCGGGCAAGCCCCAATGCCCTTTCCGGTAACCGTGTTCGAGGACCGCCGGATCGAGCCCAACGCCATCGTCACGCACACGCACTGTGAATGTCCCCTCGGCAAAGACGATCTCCACTTCGACCAACCCGGCACGTGCATGTCGAAAGGAATTCCTGACAGCCTCCCGGGCGATGCGATACACCTCATCGCGCACGATCGGTTTCAGTGCGATCGCTCGACCCTGTACCAGAACGCGAAAATCCGGCGCGGCGCCCCGGTCGTTGCCCGGTAGTTGAATCTCTGGCTCGAACTCGCTGCCAAGGTGCGCAAGCGCCTGCGGCAGATCAGTGCCTGCGGGTCCGGCCACCCGAAGCTCGCCAACGGCCTGGCGGCCCTCATTGATCGCCGCCAGACCTCTGTCTATGGCGACATCGAGATGGTCTGCCGCCTCTGCAAGCCGGTTCGGCAGGAGCCGGCGTACGGCTTCGAGTCTGAACATCATTCCCTGAACGCCTTGTAACAGCGAATCGTGCAATTCCCGCGCAATGCGGGTACGTTCCTTGATGCGGTCTTCGAGGCGCTGCTCGAGACTCTCCTCGAGTCGTTGATTCAAGTACCGGACGCGCAGCAGGTGTGCAACGGCGAGCACACCGACCGGAAGAATGATGCAGAGATACTCGAGCACTTGGGAGTAGCCTGCCGCCTCGTCGAACCAGCAATGCGGAACAGTACAGAAGAGTTTCCCGGGTTCCGTGATGTTCCAGTGTTCCTACGGTAATGTTCGGGTATTCAGCCCATTTTTCCGCGCCGGCCGATACGCAAGCCAGCCGTACCTTCAAGCCCCCTTTTTGGGGGATATTGCCGGCCCAGGCAGTCTCTATAGTCCGAGCATGGACCGAAGCTCCAATCCCATCGAATTAACCGTGTTCCTGGTCGCCAGTTTCGTGTCTCACAATGCCGTCACCGCTGCAGAACTGCCCGGACTCATCAGAAGCACATACGCGATGCTCACCGAGGTGACTGCGAGCCACACCGACTCCCAGACTCCGAAGGCACCCGCGGTCCCCATCGATAAATCGATAACGCGCGACTACATCGTGTGTCTCGATGACGGCAGGCGCCTGAAGACCCTGAGACGCTACCTCAAGCGGAAGTACTCACTTACGCCGGACCAGTACCGGGAGCGCTGGGGCCTTCCCGACGATTACCCAATGGTTGCGCCGGGTTACTCCGAGCTCCGCTCTTCTCTCGCGATACGTTTTGCGAAGAGATCACGTAGAGGGTGACTTTCCGCAAATGTGCTCAACAGCCGGCCGCTTGCGCGAGCGCTGAGCTCGCGGGAGCTCGCCGCCTCAACAACTCGCCCCAACATCCGGTACGCCCTTGCGGCGGTGGCATGCACTCGCCAGGCGGCCAGGTGGCTCTCATACTCGTTCGAGACTGCCAGCGCACGCTCGGTTGACTCGAGAGCTGCGTGTGGTTTGCCGTGCATCATTTCCACCTCCGCGAGCGCGTTCCAGGCGAGCGCCTGAAACGTTCTCTCGCTCGTCTGCAGGGTCAATGTCAGCAGAAGCCTTGCGTGCTCTTCGGCGCGAGCGGGGTCTGCGGCCGCGAGCCACAGATTGACCGTTTCATATTCGGCAATCAGCCGCCAGTACCAGTCGAGTGAGACCGGCGCCTCCGTGGCCAGTCGATCCCGCTCCGCGAATAACTCACGCGCCTGCGCAAAATTCCGCAAGCCCGTCTCAGCTGCGCCGCGCACGACCAGATAAATTCTGTATTCATGCGCATCGAGCGCCGGCGCCGATGCAAGCTCGGATGCGTCATTCGCGGCGGCTGCCAGACAGTCGTCGTGGGCGCCATCGAAGTCACCGACGTAAGCACGGAACCATCCCCGTACGAGCTGCAGAACCCGCGCCGAGTAATCATTCCCGTTACTTCTCATGACGGGAATGCTGGCCTCGAGCTCCTTGAAAGCCGGTCCGAGCTCGCCGAGAAAAAAGAGCGCCCAGGGAGCGACCAGACATGCGGTGTAGTACATGCGCGCCGCGTTCATTCCCGGCCGGATCACCTCGGTGTCAATCAGCGTTCGGAAGTCCTCACGTACGGCGCGATAGGCCGCGCGATAGCGGCTCGCCACCGCATCGAGCTGACTGTGCTCGACCAACGCCCACGCGGCATCCAGCTTGTCAGGTCCGCACTTCAGTACCTGCAGAGCCGCGGTGCACCGGGCCGCATGGTCATCATCCCAGCCATCCAGAAACAACAATCCCATGTAGGCACTGAGCTGCGTCCTGGCTTGCATCATCGGGTTTGATTGTGCTGCGCTCGTTTGCAGCGCTTCCTGCAGGAGTGCACGGCATCGAGCGTTGTCGCGCCAACCGGTGGTGTAGGTCATTCCGATGAGTGCACGCGCGAGTACGTCAACGAGACCTCGTGCCCGAGCGAGAGCCGCCAGTTCTTCGTAAGAAGCGAAGGCCTGTGAATCACGGATAGCGGTATAGATACCCGCCTTTCCCTCGAGCGTCTCCAATTCAACGGCGGCCCGCTCGGCCGGCGGAAGATGTCTGGCAAGCTCGCCGCCCAGCTTGAAGAGCGCAATCCCATCCCGGTATCCGAAGCGCGTTCGTACAATGATCAATCCTTCGCGCACGCACTCCACAGCTTTCTGCCATTCCCCGCAACCGGCCAGGTGCTCCAGGAGCTGCAGGGGGATCGCCTGCCGCGCTCCGGCGGGATGGAGCCGTTCCAGAGCCTCGTAGACTACCCGGTGAGAGTGCGCCAGCCGGATCGGTCCCTGGCGTTCGTAGAGCGCTCGCCGATACAGCACATGTTTGAATGTGTATTCCCGCACGACGGTGCCGTCAGGAAACGTCCGCAGCTGTGCCCGCGAGATGCACTTGTCATTTCTGACGAGCGTCTCGCAAACTTCTTCGAATTCGATGGCGGTCATTCCACAGGCGGCGGCAGCGAGCGCGGCATCGAATACCACGCCGACGACACTGGCGGCCGTGAGCGCGCTTTGCTCCCGCTCATCCAGTTGCGAGATGCGCGACTCGAGCACCTGGGACAGGTCCGAAGAGATTTCCACCTTCAGCTCCGCGACCGGTACGCAGAGTCTGAATCCATCGACGCCAGCCGCGATGAGGCCTCGTTCGATGAAGTTCTCGAGTGTGGCGATCATGAGCAGAGGGTTGCCCCCCGCCTGCCCGGTGATCAGCTGAGCGAGCTGCTGGGCTCCGGCGCCTGTCACCGTGCTGGCCACGAATTCGGTGACCGCCGCCGGCCGCAGCGGCGGCAGGGTCAGGCGGGTACCGATCTTATGAACCAACAGCTCGCGGCTGAGGCTGTGTACGGGATGATTGTCGGCGGCGGCGTCTTCGAGCCGGTAGGTCGCTATGATCAGTACGCGCGCGCGGCCGCTGCGGCGCGCGAAGGCCGACAGAAGGTCCACTGTGGAGTAGTCGGACCAATGCAGATCCTCCAGAACGAGAACCAGAGTGCGTCGATCCGCGAGCTTGTCGATCAGCTGGCAGAACTCCCGTACCATCCGATCACGGCTCGATGCTGCGATCTGCTGCTGCAGGTAGGCCCGTGTCTGCCCGGACAGCAACCCCGGTAGCTGCAGCGCCCACGTGGGGGCGATCTCTTTGAGCGCCCCCACCACAACTTCCCCGTTGCGTTGGCGAGTCAGACTGCCCAGTGCCTCGAGAACCGGATAGTGGGGCTCTATACCACCGTAACCTTCGATACACCGCCCGATGGTGACCGATGTATCGTCATCGCTGCCGATTTCCTCGAGAAATCGCTCGACCAACTCTGTCTTGCCGATGCCCGGCTCGCCGGTTACGAAGACGAGCTGTGGCACATTGCTCCGTGCCAACCGGAGCGCTTCACGCAGTTCGGACAGAGGGCGAGCCCGGTCCACGAACTTTCCAAGCCGCACCCGCGGGTGTTTGCCGGACTCCTCGTTGAAGCGCACCGGCGCAATGAATTTGTATCCGCGTTTTCGCAGAGTAAGGACGTACTGGGGTTCCTCCGCCGTGTCACCCAAGGCTTTGCGGATCGCGAGAACGTGGCTCTTGAGAACCTCCTGCTGAACTTCCGCGTCGCGCCACACTTCCTCGAGCAACTCGTCGTGCGTAATCAGACGGCCGGGGTTGTCCACCAGGTAACGCAGGACATCGAATGTCTTCGGTTTCAGCTCGATACGCTGCTCATTCCCGGCGCTGTCCAACCGCAATAGACACTGGTTGCTGGGATCGAGCCTGAAGGGTGGAAAATCTTTCACATGCGCAAGCTACGGCAATGCCATCGCAGTATATTGAATGGGCTCACCCTCGATATGGAAGAATCCATCCAACCCTCGAGCCCCCTCACGAGCCGGTTACAGTTCGATATGCGCCGGGAGTGGTACGAAGGTACTTCTGAAATGCGCGCGTCATGTGGCTCTGATCGGCAAAACCGCTGGTAGCCGCGACTTCCTTGATTGACAGGGGTGTCTTTGTCAGAAGTCTCTGTGCTCGCGCGAGCCGCCGCTGAATGACGTAAACGTGAGGCGCACACCCGAACCGCCGCTTGAATTGCCGTAAGAAGTGGGTGACGCTGATCCGAGCGACGTTCGCCAGATCGGCGAGACGCAATTGTTGGTCGAGATTCTCTTCGATGTACCGGGACACGAGTTTCGCCTGCAATGAAGACAGACCCGTACCGGCCACGGGCTTTTCGCGAAACGTCACGAGCGCATGGTGGCGCAGGATCTGGATGCACGCCTGCGTGGCCAGCGCATCGACGAACAGCTGCCCTCCCAGATTGTTCGTCTGGACCTCCTCGGCCATGGCGGTAATACTTCCCCGCAGCACTTCGTCATCGACCTTCAGCACGTCCTTCAGCCGCACATCAGCGATATCACGATCGAATACGTCCGCTGAGACTCTGGCCAGGACGTCCTGGCTCAGATAGAGGTGCGTAACTTCTATGTCAGCGGTCCAGTGCCAGTACGAGGGCTCGACGCGCGTAAGGAGTGACACATTGCCCGGAACCAGCAATTCTCGCGACCACGGGCCATCAACACGGCGATCCATCGACGTGGGACCCCGCTTATAAAGGACCAGCCCGTAGTCCCGTAACGGAGGAATAAAGACTTCCGACGGCCCGTACTCATACCTTCGGAGAACGACATCGCTGAAACGCGATGTGTCGCTCGCCAGCAGGATCTTGCCGGGTACCCAGCGTGGAAGGTCTTCCGGATGGATGGGCTCCAAGATGGCGTCAACCTCCCTACAAGAGGACAGTGTACGCCCGCCTCATTCCCGCGCCTATGGCGCCTTTTGGGGTGTCATTCCCCCATCCGGGGGATGGGCCTGACCAGCGTCCAGGCTGCTACTGTGAGGGCATGCTCGACCCAGGCGCGCCCAGGCTACTCGCCTGTCCGCAATGCGACCTTCTACAGAAACACGCGCATTCCGCAGCGAAGGACAGGGCACGATGCCGGCGCTGCGGCGCCGCCGTTGCCCTGCCTCGTCACGCCTCGATCGACCGTCCACTCGCGCTGGCCGTGACATGCGCCCTGGTGTTTGTGTTTGCCAATGTGTTTCCACTCGTATCCATGAACGTCCACGGGGACAGAATTTCCACGACCATGCCGCGGGCTGTCTGGGCTCTCCACCAGCACGATATGACCGGGCTGGCTCTGCTGGTCTTCCTGACCACGCTCCTCGCACCCGCGATCCAGATCGCCACGATTCTCACTCTGCTCGTTTGCCTGCACCTCAGGCGAGGTCAACGGCATTTCGCGCGGCTGTTCCGCCTCGTTGAGGCGTTCCGTGTCTGGGGAATGATCGATGTCCTGATGCTCGGCATCCTGGTCTCTCTGGTCAAACTGGCAGCACTGGCCACCGTCGTGCCCGGCGTTGCCCTGTGGTCCTTCGCGGCTCTGCTCGTTCTGCTGACCCTCTTGAGTTCCTCCTTCAGCACTCGAGATCTGTGGCAGTGGTCCGAAGAGCGATACGCGTGAGCCAGGTGCTCTCTGCAGCGGAGGCCGGGTTGATACTCTGTCCCACCTGCGAGCAACTGGCGCGCCACCAGCCGGGTCCGGCACACAGATGTCCCCGCTGCGGGCAGCGAATGCACGTGCGCAAACCGGACAGCCTGGCGCGTACCACCGCTTACCTGATCGCCGCGGTCATTCTTTACATCCCGGCCAATCTTCTTCCCATCATGCATACCGCCACGTTGGTCGGTGGCGAAGACGACACCATTCTCAGCGGGGTCATCGTATTGCTGAAGACGGGTTCCTGGCCGCTGGCGGCCCTCGTTTTCTTCGCCAGCATCATGGTCCCGATGCTCAAGCTCATTGCACTGTCTGTGCTGGTGCTGTCGATCCACCGAAGATGGACGTCGCCGCCTCACGGGCGCTTGCGTCTGTACCGGCTTGTTGAATTCATTGGACGCTGGTCGCTGCTGGACATCTACGTGCTCACCTTGTTGGTCGCTCTGGTGCAATTGCATGCACTGGCTACAGTCGAGCCCCGTCCAGGGGCCCTCGCCTTCGCAGCTGTGGTCGTGTTGACGTTGCTTTCCGCGCGGAGCTTCGACCCGCGTCTGCTCTGGGATGCTGCTCCAAATGAACGCGCCTGACGAGCATCTGGCTCAGTTACCCGAAGCCCAACCGGCTGAGCCCCGCCGTCACCGGCCCGCGTTAGTCTGGTTGATTCCCCTGATCGCCGCCCTGCTCGGCGGCTGGATCGCCCTCCAGAGCTGGCTGGCCAAAGGACCCACTATCACCGTCGCTTTCCGAACCGCGGATGGCATCGAGCCTGGCAAAACCCTGATCCGGTATAAGAACGTCGACGTCGGCAGCGTCACACGCGTCAGCTTCACCAAGGATGGAGGGGTCCTGGTCAGTGCGAGCCTCACTCATGATGCAGCCCAGTTCCTGCGCGAGGACTCGCAGTTCTGGGTCGTGCGCCCGCGAGTCTCCGCTGGGGGCGTCAGCGGCCTGAGCACTCTGTTCTCCGGAGCCTACATCAGCTTTACCGCCGGCCGATCCAAACAATCCCGCAGTGAGTTCCGCGGCCTCGAGATTCCCCCCGTCGATACCGAGGGCCTGCCTGGACACGAGTACGTCCTGCATGCCCACGACGCGGGCTCTCTTCAGGTCGGCTCACCCGTGTTGTTCCGTCGTGTCAAAGCTGGCGAAGTCATCGCCTATCGAATGGATCCGGATGGATCGGGCGTCACTTTGCGAATTTTCATCGACTCACCCTACGACCGCTTCGTCACCACGGCGGTGCGCTTCTGGCATGCGAGCGGAATCGACCTCACCCTCGATGCCGCGGGTCTGAGGCTGCAGACCCAATCCGCCGTCGCCGTGTTGGAAGGCGGTCTCGCCTTCGAGACCCCAGCCAACAGCACGCTCGCACGTCCCGCGCCCGCCGACACGCAATTCGAGCTGTTCAACGATCGCGCCAGCGCCATGCGCAATCCTTACACGGAGATTCAGCACTATCGGATGTATTTCAAGGAATCTCTGCGCGGGCTGTCCACAGGCGCGCCCGTGGACCTGCACGGCATTCATGTCGGCGAAGTCAGCGGCTTTGGCATTGAATACGACCAGGACGAGGGCATCTTCCGCTTCCCTGTCGACGTCGATTTCTATCCAGAAATGCTGCGGGAGCACTATATCGCCGGTGCAACGCGTGCGGACGATACGACCAAGGCCAGTCAGCGGGAAATCCTCGACAGGCTCGTCGCTGCCGGGATGCGCGCTCGCTTGAAAAGCGGCAACCTGGTCACCGGCCAGTTGTACATCGATCTGGATTTCGTGCCGCATGCTCCGCGCACGGCCATCAACTGGAACACTCCACGTCCACAGATGCCGAGCATTGACGGCGGACTGAATGCGTTGGCCGATAAATTGGGCGACATCGCAACCAAGCTCGACCAGGTGCCCGTCGATCAGATCAGTGCGCAGCTGCTGAAGACCCTGCAGGAGCTCCAGGGAACTCTACGTGGGACCTCGGCACTGGTTGGCCATCTGAACGACGATGTCACGCCGGAAGTGACCGCCGCGCTCGGTAATGCCCGGCAGGCGTTGAAGGCCGTCGAGTCCACTCTTTCGGATGCCTCGCCACTGCAAAGTGATCTGCGTGACACGCTGAAACAACTCTCCCGCTCGGCGCGTACGCTCGCCGACCTGTCGGACTATCTCGAACAGCACCCCGAGTCTTTGATTCGCGGCAAGCCACCGGACGCGAAATGAACATGCCATCTTTCCGCCAGCCCCGGCTCCTCGCCTACGCCGCCGCAATGTTCCTGGGCGCCTGCTCCTCGGCACGCACCCACTATCACAGCCTGACACCGATCCATCAGACGATTAGTCCGAGCTCCCCCGGCACCATCGTGTGCACGCCCGATGCAACGGGTCCGACTTCACCGGAGCCGGAACCGACCGGTACAGTCCTTCTCGCGCATCTGGCCGTGCCCGTCGAAGCCGACCGCATGCAGCTTCTCCTTCACCAGACGCCCACTCGCCTATCCGTCTACGAGACCGAGCGCTGGGCAGCCCCACTGGCAGATCAGATCTCCCTCATTCTCATCGACAATCTGCGCAATGCGCTGCCCAACCTCAGCATCACCAGTGATCCGCTGCTCCTCGGCACGGGAACGCCTCTACAACTCAACATGGAGATCGAGGAGTTGGACGCGCTTGCCGGAAAGGAAGCCACCGTCCGCGCGCAGTGGAGATTGTCGGTCGCAGATAATGCCGCCTCGCAGACAGGCACCTGTACCGCACGTCAACCCTTGCAGAGCACGGGCATCGATGAGCTCGTGCTCGCCTGGAGCCGTGCGCTGGCGGACATCAGCTCGGCCCTCGCGGCCTCGATTCAACACCGCGCAGGCGCGAATATTTCGCAAAAATGACGCTCGGTCGGAGGGGACTTCGGCGCTCCTCCATATGGAGACATCCTGGTCCTGGTGGGCCGCACAGCGATCGGCTGGAGGCAGGCAGATATCGTGTTTTTTATTGCCGCAGTTCTTGCAGATGCGGCGAATGCCGCACGACGAGGCGCGTGATCAACGGCGAAAGCCCGATGACGAACAGCAGCCGCACCGACTGCAACGCCAGGACAAATGCTAGATCCACCCGCGGTGTCGAGGCGGCGATAATGGCCACTGAGTCGAGACCACCCGGGCTGGTGGCGAGATAGGCAGTGAGGGAGTCGACGTGGGCAAAGCGCGCCAGGCACCAGGCCAGCAGCGCGCAGAGCGCCATCAGTAGCAGCGTCGCGCCCATCACCACCGGCAGGGCGCGCCCGATCCGGAGTAACGCATCGCGGCGAAAGCTTAGACCGATCTGCCAACCGATCACAGCGTAGGCGCCGGCGAGCATCCAGCGCGGCAGCTCGATGGTGAACCATCCGACAGCGTGCACGGCGGATAGCAATAACATGGGGCCGAGCACCGCCCATGCTGGGACACGCAGCAGTCGGGCGGCTTGCTGAGCAAGAGCCGCCAGGAGCAGCACCGCGACGAGATTGCCCCAGTGCACCGGCGTCAGCCAGAGCGCGCCATGAGGATGGATGTCCGCTGCGTCTGCCCAGAAGCGCGCCACGAACGCGGCTGCGAGGACCACCAGCAGTACTCGTGAGTACTGCATGAAGGCCACCAGGTGTACATCCGCACCCTCGGCCTCGCCGAGCAACATCATCGGACTGGAGGCCCCGGGCGTAATGCCATAGATGGCGGTGGCACCGGGGATGAGTCCGAAGCGGCTGACCGACCAGCCGAGGGCGGCGGCCCCGAGCAGCGTAACGCCCAACACAACACTGAACAACAACGCATCGTGTAAGAAGATGGAAACAA
>Ga0137403_10007913_pt1 | contig 11929 bp, 9 predicted proteins | sample CZOMad2_1_16fung_FD_122057 | JGI IMG/M metagenome (GOLD analysis project Ga0137403, IMG submission 122057) | Vadose zone soil fungal communities from Angelo Coast Range Reserve, California, USA - CZOMad2_1_16fungal (Hybrid Assembly) | ecosystem: Environmental > Terrestrial > Soil > Vadose zone...
GAACACGAAAATCCAGCAGTTCCCCACCAACATCTTTGCCAATATGCTGGGTTTCAAGCCGCGCGAATTCTTCGAAGTATCCGCGCCTGCCGAACGCGAAGCTCCCAAGGTGAGCTTCAGCGCTCCCACCGCGTGACCTCTGAGGCCGCATCCGGCATGATGCGCGTGCGCTGCATTGCCATCCGGTTGTTCTTACCGGTCGTGGTAATTTCTGCTTTTATCTTCCCGCCTATTTCGGCTTACAGCACCCGCGAACTGCGCATCGAAAATTTCCAATCCGAAACACTCGTAATGCCTGACGGCACCATCGATGTCACCGAAAATATTCAGGCGCATTTTATCGGCGGGCCGTGGCATGGACTCTATCGAACGATACCGGTGGAATACGTCACGCCGCAGGGGCTGAATTACACTTTGTTTCTGGACGTGAAGCGAGTAACAGACGCGAGCGGCCGGACACTCAAGTACGAGAGCAGCCGCGAACGCCACTATCGCAAGCTCAAGATTTACGTCCCGGACGCCGACAATTCCACGAAGACAATTTCGATCGAATACTCAGTTTCCGATGCGCTGAAATTCTTCGAGGACCACGACGAACTCTACTGGAACGTGACCGGCGACGAGTGGGACATTCCCATTCAGTCCGCCAGCGCGCGCATTATTCTTCCCGAAGGCACGACGAATATTCGCGCCAACATCTTTACCGGAGCCTACCGCTCGCGCGCCCAAAATGCCGACATCGAGATCGCTGGTAACGGCGTCGAAGTCCGCACTCGCGAGCCGCTGCACTTGCACGAAGGACTGACCGTCGCCGTCGCCTTCGACAAGGGCTTCGTTCACGAACCGACGGCCGCGAGCAGATTCGCCCAAATCTTGCGCAGCAATTGGCCGCTGGGCATTCCCATCGTCGTATTTGTGGTGATGCTCTACCTGTGGTGGACGCACGGCCGCGACCCGCACCTCCGCCCGATCGCCGCGCAGTATGAGCCGCCAAATCAGCTCACGCCCGGGGAAGTTGGCACGCTCGTGGATGACTCGGCCGATATGCGCGACATCACCGCGTCCATCGTCGACCTGGCGGTCCGCGGCTACATCGCCATCGAAGAGCACCAGAAAGATCGCCTGCTCGGCCTGATGCACGACAAGGACTACAACTTTATCGTGCAGAAGAATCGCGCGGAATGGTCCAAGCTGAAGCCGCACGAGCAAACATTGCTCGAAGGTATGTTCACGACCGGAACAGTAGGCGAATCCGTTTCCATGTCCAGCCTGGAGAATCACTTCTACACAAATTTGCCCGCTATCAAGAGCAACATCTTCTCCTCGCTGGTCGCCGATGGGTATTACGCCACGCGCCCAGACAACGTCCGTTCCGCATATATCGCCGCGGGCGTCATAGGCGGCCTCCTCCTCGTATTTGGAGGAGTCAAAATCGCCTCCGACCGGGGAATGGCTCCGCTCGCTTTCATCATTGCCGGAATACTGACTGGTGCTATCGTTTGCGCGTTCGGCTGGTTCATGCCCGCGCATACCGAGAAGGGTGCGCGAACTCTCGAAGGGGTCCTGGGATTTGAAGATTTCCTCGTGCACGTCGAGTCGGAGCGCTTCAATCGCATGATCAAGACGCCCGAAATGTTCGAGAAGTTCTTGCCGTTTGCGATGGCCCTTGGCGTGGAGAAAAATTGGAGCCGCGCCTTCCAGGGTATCCTCACTCAGCCGCCGCAGTGGTACCGCGGCTCCTCCTACGGCCCCAGCTTCTATCCCATGATGTTCACCAACGATATGAGTGCGATGTCGTCGCGCGCCAGCAGCGTGATGTCCTCCGCGCCTCGCAGCTCGGGCGGCTCTGGTTTTTCCGGCGGCGGAGGCTCTTCTGGCGGAGGATTTGGCGGCGGCGGTGGCGGCGGTTTCTAGCGACGTAAAGTATCTTTTGACAATTTATCTGCCACGATTACAATACCCGCACTCTCCGGCAAGTTGTAACCCAATTAGCTCTGTTTTTGACCAAGAACTCGACTCGCACCGGAGAGAACCTAGTGAGTCGGTTTCGTTTGTATTCGCTTTGCGTTAAATAACGAAACCGAGCTGTGGTGGAGGGAACGATGGTGCGGGCACTCTTAATCTTCGGTGTGGCACTTCTCGCGGCAAGCATGTCCTATGCTCAGAATTCGACTCCTACGGATCAGACCGAGCAGGTAAGGGTGCTCCTCGAGCGTGTGCAACAGCTCGAGAAGCGCGTCACGGAGTTGGAGGCGCGGCAGGCACAGCCTCAAGCGGCTACCATTTCCGCGGCGAATGAGCCCACGGCGCAGCAATTACCCGCGCCGCAACCGGCGCAAGCACCGGCTGCGGCGGGACCCGGGCCCGGGCAGCACCAACACGAAATGCAGGAGCAGGCTGCTACCGTTCAGCAGATGGAGACACACTATCCGTCGCTGCAGATTCGAGGATTTGGCGACGTCGATTTTTCGGCAACTGACCTAAAGGGAACGACCAGCGGCTTCAACCTCGGACAGCTCGATCTGCACTTGGCTTCCGCGCTGTCTCGCAAGGTTACCTACTTTGGTGAACTGACTTTCAACGCGCACCCTACCGATTACACCGTGGAAGTGGAGCGCAATATCATTCGCTACGACTACAACGACTACTTCAAGATCTCCTTTGGCCGCTATCACACTCCCATCGGCTACTGGAACACCGCGTTCCACCACGGAGCCTGGCTGCAAACCACCATCACTCGCCCGGATATCGTGCGATTCGGCGGCACATTTATCCCCATTCACTTCGTGGGATTCCTCGCCGAAGGAAATATTCCGTCAGGCGGCGCGGGATTGAGCTACAACGTGGGCGTCGGAAATGGCCGAGGCAACGTCATCTTCCGCCCTGGCGATGCAGGAGACAACAACAACAATCGCGCCTGGGTCGCCAATATCTACTCCCGCCCCCGGCGATTCTACGGTCTGCAAATGGGCGTGTCCGGTTATCGCGACAAGATCACTCTAATGGGCAGGGATTTCCGCGAATGGATCGCCGACGGGTATCTGGTCTGGACCAAGGAAACGCCCGAATTTTTGGCGGAATTCGTCAACGTGAACCATCGTCAAGTATTGACCGACATTTCGACGAACAGTCAAGCGTTCTACGTCCAGGTCGGCTATCGCCTGCCTTGGTTTGATAGAACACTGAAACCCTACTATCGCTACGAATATACTCACACTCCCTTAAGCGAACAGGTCTTCACGAATCAAGATTTGCAAGGCTCGACTATCGGTATGCGCTACGACATATCGAACTACGCCGCATTTAAAGCGGAATATCGCTATACCAAGCGTGAAATCTCAAACCCGTGGGTTAATGGCTTTTTCTTTCAGACTGCTTTCACGTTCTGAGCGAGCACCCTATGAATGCCACAAAAAAACGTGTCGCAGTCGTTCTCCTGACTCTGATCTTGTTGTTCGCCACTTTCGGTGCGCCCTCGATCGCCCAGACCACTCGGGGCGGCGCCGACATCGCCGTTGTCGTCCATCCGGAAACGCCGGTCAGCGATCTGTCCCTCTCGGAAGTACGCCAGGTCTTACTGGGGGAGCGGCAATACTGGAATTCCAAGCTGCCGGTGGTCCTGTTGATTCGCGCCCCGGTCGCTCGCGAGCGCGATGTGGTCCTCCGCGTCATTTATCAAATGTCGGAAGCGCAGTTTAAACAATATTGGGTAGCTAAGATCTTTCGCGCGGAGGCCGCTTCTCCTCCCAAGATTGTCTACTCCAACGACATGCAGTTTGAGCTAGTTTCCGGCATTCCCGGAGCTATCGCGTTTATGGACGCGCGCAACATCCGCCCCGGCCTAAAAGTAATACGAGTCGATGGACACTTGCCGGGAGATAAGGACTACCCGCTGCACTAACCTTTCGGCAGCCTATGCTCCCGACAGCTTCATGCGCCGCACGATATCGACGAACCGCGGATTTGTTCGCATGGGATCGAACATAGGCTCGACCGCAATCGAGACTAACCCGCTGTCATGCTCTTGATACGCTTTTTCCAGCCACTCCAACGCTTTCTCTTTCTGGCCCAGGCGCATATAGCCTTCCGCGATGCTGTAAGAAGAGACGTAGCCGTGTTTTGAGATTTCCGTCAATCCGTCAAGCCAGCTCTGCTGCACACCTTTGTAGCCGAGCTTCGAAAAATCCTCGGCAATGGAGGCCGCCAGTTCGGGGCTTCCAGACAACGACACCACCTTCTCTCGTTCCTCGACGGCTTCTTTCTGCCTCCCCGTCTGCGCATAAACCTCCTCGAGTACCCGCCGTGCAGGAGTAAATTTGGCGTCGATGTCCAGAACCTTGCGCAATTGCTCGATTGCTTGATCGCTGCGCCGCGCCAGATACAGTTGCCATCCCAACGTGGTGTTAATGATCAGCGAAAGTGGATCCAACTCCTGGGCCCTCTTTGTCTCACGGAGCCCTTCCTCCGAGCGTCCCATGTTCGCCAGATAATCTCCGTACCAGTGGTGTGTATTGGCTGAGTTGGGATTCAGCTCGATCGCCCGCCGGAATTCCGTCTCGGCACCGGTCCAGTCCCACTCAAAGTGCTCTTTCACCAACGCGAGCGATGTATGCGCCTCCGCCAGCGTGTCATCAATTTCCAGCGCTTGCATGGCCGCCGCTTTTGCCTTCGGCCAAGCCTCGGATGGAGGTAAATAACCAGCGCCGCCGAGCAGGCTGTAGGTATCCGCAAGCCCCGCATAAGACAGCGCGTATCGCGAATCTTTTTGCACTGCCTGAGTGAAATAATCCGCCGCCTTTTTGAAGTCTGCTTCGGTCCATTTGTTCCAATAGAACAATCCCTGCAGGTAAAGCTGGTACGCCTCGACATTTTCCGTGGGCCGCTTGGCCAGTAGCTTTCGTCCTTCGCCCTCCAGCTTAGGGCGCAGCCGGCCATATATATCCGCTGCGATTTCCTGTTGCACCGACACTAAATTGGAGAGCTTGCGGTTATATTGCTCACCCCAAATTTGCCGGCTATCGCGCACGTCTTCCAAGCTAACGCTGATCATCAATTCGTCGCCTGTTTGGATCAGCCTCCCGGTCAGGATGGCCTTTACCCCCATGTCCCGCCCTATTTTTTGCGGGTCGCTGGTCTGCCCTTTGTATCGAAAAACCGTGTTACGCGCCGTCACGGAAAGATTGGGCAGCTGCGAGAGGCTGTTGATTAAACTCTCCGTAATCCCGTCGCTGAGATACTCGGTCTTAGGGTCGTTGCTCACATTCGCAAAGGGTAAAACGGCAATCGAATCGACGCGTCCCTGCACACTGCCGTGAAGCACGCGGTCACGCAGGCCTCCGATATTGAAGCCGAACAGGACCAGCGCTAGCCCAAGAACCCCAGCCCAGACGAAATGAATCCAGGGACGCTTCGCGGGCTGCGCAGAAGGCGTACCAGTTGTGACCTGAAACGCGCGTGCCGAGTCCGTATCGCGCTTCAGACGCAGCAGGTCTGCGCTGAGGTCCGCTGCCGTGCGATAGCGCAGCATTCGATCCTTTTCCAGCGCTTTGTTGATGATTTGCTCGAGTTGCGGAGAAATCGCCGGATTCAGGCGCACGGCCGGGACCGGCGTGCGATTGAGAATAGCCTCGAACAAGACTCCCGACGTGTTTCCCACAAAAGCTTGTCTGCCGGTGGACATTTCATACAGCACTAGCCCCAGGGAGAATAGGTCTGTGCGTTCATCTAGTTCTTCGCCGCGCACCTGTTCGGGGGACATATACGCCACGGTGCCCATGGAAACGCCGGTGCTCGTCAAGTGCGCGTCTTGCGTAGTGTTATTGAACACCGCCCCTGCGTGCGTCAATGACCCGATACCTTTCCGTTCGGGCAGCAACTTGGCTAGACCGAAGTCGAGCAGCTTGATCTGACCGCGTTCCGTCAGAAAAATGTTGGCCGGCTTGATGTCTCGATGAATGATGGCTTTGGCATGAGCCGCCTCTAAGGCGTCTGCCATCTGGTGCCCGTACTCTGGCACTTGCTCAATGTGCAGCGGTCTTCCCTCGATGCGGTGCTTCAGTGTCTGCCCTTCGAGAAACTCCATCACGATAAAGCTCTGCTCTTCGTATTCGTCGACGTCGTAGATCGTGCAAATGTGCGGGTGGTTCAGCGACGATGCCGCTCGCGCCTCGCGTTGAAAGCGCTCCACGGCTGGATGGTCTTTAGAGAGCTTCTCAGGAAGGAATTTCAGGCAAACAAAGCGACCCAGCCGGATGTCCTCGGCCTTATACACAATCCCCATGCCGCCGCCACCCAGCTTTTCCACAACCCGGTAATGGGAGATGGTTCGTCCGATCATGAAGGAAACCGCTGTCCGCGGTTCATCTTAGGTTGCGCTTAGGGGCAAGTCAACGCGCTCTCGCTCGGATGTGTTTGGGACCGCAAAACCGTACAGCTTCATCACGTCTTGCAACGCTACAATGCCCTCCAGTTTGTGCACGTCGGCTCGACTAACCACCGGCAGCGCATCCAGGCCCTCCGCTCCCATCCGCTCTAGTGCCACTGTAAGCGACTGGTCCGCATGCAAATGAGGAAACTCCTCGCCTTCGATCAAATCGATCAGCTTTTTATGCGAGTCGCCATCGCCCACGGCTTTCTCCAATGCGGCCAACTTGATGATGCCCGCTATACCGCGTTCATTGCTCACGGGCAACGCTTGCCGTGCGCTGGCGCGCGCCCTCACTAAGGCTTCTTGTACCGTCATGTTCGCGGTTAAAATCTCGGTCGCCGGACGCATCGCCTGAAAAACGCGCCTCTGGCCCGAACTGACGCGGGACTCCGCCGAAGGCAAGTGTATTCCGTCCTGGTAAGCAAGGACTTCATAGATCGGCTGGTGTTGAAAGCGCGATGAAACAAAAAAGCTGACCAGATTTGAAATCATCAGCGGAACGATCACGGAATAGTCTCGGGTCGTCTCGAAGATCATGACCACCGACGTCATTGGCGCTCGCACAATGCCGGCGAACGTCGTCCCCATTCCCACTAACGCGTAAGCTCCCGCCGTAGCCACATACCCCGGGAATAAGTTGTGCGCTACGCTTCCCACCGCTCCGCCGAGCATTGCACCCAGGAACAACGCCGGTCCAAAGATGCCACCCGCGTTTCCGGACGCGTAGCTGACCACGACTCCGATGAGCTTGAGCACCAACAACAGGACCATCAATTTCAGTGCCATGCGCCCATTCAGCACTTGCCCAACGTAGCTGTAGCCCACTCCGAGCGTTTGCGGCACGAACCAGCCCATGAGGCCGACGACGACTCCACCGACCGCCGGCTGAAACCACATTGTCTTTCGTGGCAGTCGTAGAAAGCGGTCGCGAAGCTTGAGTAGGGATTTTGTAAACGCAGCAGACAGCAAACCGCCGAGCAATCCCAGGACTGCGTAGATAAACAATTCCACTGGGCTCACCAGTTGATACTGCGGGACCTTGAATAGCGGATCGTTGCCCAACAGTAATCGCAACACGGCCCACGAAGTCGCGGAAGCTAGCACCACCGAACCCAACACCGGAGCGTGCAGGTCTCCCACGACTTCCTCCAGCGCAAACAGCACGGCCGCAAGCGGCGTGTTGAACGCTGCTGCGACCGCGGCGGCCGCTCCCACTGGAATCAGTGCCTTTATCTTTTCGGGGCTCAGTCCGAGCGCGCGCCCTAGCACCGAAGCGATGCCCGCGCCCACTTGTACGGAGGGGCCTTCGCGTCCCAGAGGAATACCGCTGGCGAGCGTCGCCGAAGTACAGAAGAACTTGCCAAAGACGGTGCGCAAAGATATGCGTCCGCCTCGCGCGAACAAAGCCGCCTTCGTTTGCGGAACCCCACTGCCGCGCGCGTCCGGAAAATATTTGTATAGCAGAAAGCCCATGGACAACGAGCCCACGATAGGGACCACCAAGCGCCGCCACGCCGCCGCACCGGTCGCATCGATCCTTGCGCCAAATCGCTCCGTCAAAACGATAAACGCCACAACTGTAAGGCCCACCAAGGCGCCAATCAGCAGCGTCAACAGCAGAAACACCTGCTCCTCGCGCTGCTTGACCAGTGCTGACCAGCGCTGCGATGGCGTCCACCAACGGCTCGTCTTGATCTGCTCCTTTGCGTCCGACATCATCAGGTGCTTTCCAGCTTTGCGGCCATCTCGCCGTTATCCACGCTTTTCTCGCTTCCCCGAATGCTTCTTGTGATTTATGCGTGGCGGCTTTTCCAATAATTGATCGATGGCGCGCACTAGTTCATGCCCGTTCGAGCGCAATTCACCGATCCGATGCCGCACCACTTGCTCCAACAGGCGTTGTCCGCGAAGTAGCAGTGAGACCAACACGCGCCGCCGGTCCTCGCGCCCGCGCGTGCGACGCACATAGCCATGTGTTTCCAGCCTGTCGATCAATTCCACAACGCTGTGATGTTTTAACGCCAGCCGCTCCGCCAATGTCCGAATCGTCGCCTCTTCCCTGGCCGGCAGTCCTCGAATTGTCAGCAATAACAAATATTGTTGAGGCTCCAGGCCCGCCGCCTGCGCAACAGCGTCGCCTTCCCGCAGAAAGCGCCGAATGCGATAGCGAAGCTCCGCCAGCGCCCGATATTCGTCGGTAGTAATCTCCGTCGTCATACGTTCAGTATATCGTATTGCGATACAGTTGACTCAACGGCCGACGCTCGCGACATTCCGAGTAATCGTCCGAGGATTTTCCTGTATTGTGGTCCACTTAATGACACCGCATCGCCTGGTCGCCCGCTTCCACTCAGTTTCCTGGCGGCTCGCCGCACTCGCGCTGGCTGCATGCGGTTGCGCCAATACGCAGCACATCGCGACAGACCGGCTTATTCCCACGCTCCAAATCTCTCAGAAAACCGGACATATCCCGGTTTTGTCTGTGAAATTAGTCCACACGTATCCCCATGACCCGCATGCCTTCAGCCAGGGATTGGAGTATTACCGCGGTTACCTCTACGAAAGCACCGGTATATCCGGCCAATCGACTCTGCGTAAGGTGGCGCTGGAAACCGGGCAAGTCATCCAGAAAGTCAGTATTCCGCCGGAATACTTCGGCGAGGGACTGACAATTTTTCACGACAAGATCTACCAGCTAACGTGGCTGTCGAAAAAAGGGTTTATCTATGATGTCCGGACCTTCCGGCGAATTGGCGAATTTCCTTACGACAACGAAGGCTGGGGCCTCACGCACGATGACAAGTCGTTGATCATGAGTGACGGCACAAACAAGATTCGCTACATCGATCCAGTCTCGTTCGCCGTGACGCGTACGATCGAACTGTATGCGGAAGGCCAAGGTGTCGTGAATTTGAATGAATTGGAGTACGTCAAAGGCGAAATTCTCGCCAACATCTGGCATTCCACGCGCATCGCTCGCGTGGACCCCCGCTCTGGACAAGTAGTTGCGTGGATTGACCTCAGTTCCATAGTGGCCAAGGAACCGCACCGCGAAGAAGAAGTGTTGAATGGAATTGCTTACGACAAATCGGCGGCCAGGCTATTCGTCACCGGAAAGAATTGGTCGAAACTATATGAGATTAAGGTAACAGGAAATCTCCGCTAGCCTGAAACCGCTCCGTCTTAGCTCTTCACATGTAAACGATGAACTAAAGCGTCTTGCGAAATGCCTTCTGCGTCTTGTAATGCTCGTAACCGTTCCGTTCGTAAAACCCGTGGGCCCGCTCACGCACCACGTTCGATCGCACATTCATTCCTCGGCAGCCATGCGTCCTGGCCCACTCCTCAGCGGCTTCCAGCAGCTTCGCTCCCGCTCCCGCGCTGCGCTGCCCCTCCGCAACGATCAGCCCATTCACTTCGGCCCGGACATCGCTTTCCAACAAATGCGAGACGCTCACATGCAGCCACCCGATCAGCCCAACGTCAGGGCATTCCGCGACAAACACCGCATGCTTCGAAGCTGGCCTTAACTGCCGCAGCCTCGCCTCAATCTGAGTCGGCGTAGCCGGATATCCCAACTCGCCAGAAAGTTGTGCGATTCGCCCAGCATCGCTCCGCCGCGCTTTGCGAATTTTTACCTTGATTCGATCCACGGCGCAAAACCAGCCCTAAAAAGTCTTGTCACTATCAAGAAGAATTGTCACCGGCCCCTCATTGACCAACTCCACCGACATCATCGCCTGAAAAATTCCGGTAGCCACGGTAACGCCAAGCCCGCGCAGCGCCTTGTTGAATTCTTCATACAGAGCCGCTGCCTGCTCCGGCGCAGCCGCGGAAATAAAACTCGGTCGCCTCTGCCCGCGCGCATCACCGTACAGCGTGAATTGCGAAATCACCAGCGCAGCGCCCTTCACCTCCAGCAGCGAGCGATTCATCTTCCCCTGCTCATCTTCGAAAATCCGGAGGTTCGCCACTTTCTCAGCCAATGACGCCGCCACCACCGCGGAATCTTCTCGGCCCACGCCTAGCAAAATCATCAAACCAGCCCCGATTTCTCCGGTCACTCGCCCTTCGACCGTAACCCGCGCGCGGCTAACTCTCTGCACGACAGCTCGCATGATGGAGTTTCTCTACTGATCTGCCTTTTTTTCTTTCGCCGTCTTCCTCGGCAGCAACTCCGGCAGTTGCGCCACATTGTACGCAAACACCGCCATCACCTGCGCGCCTTCCGTCAGATCGTCCCACCTCACATGCTCCAGCCTATCCGCCTGCGAGTGATGCATCTTGTCGTAGTCGGCGATGTCCTGCACGCACCAGAATCCCGGCACGCCCGCTTCATCAAACGGCACATGATCCGACCCACCTTCTCGCCGCAAGCTCGGCTCGACCAACTCAATCTCCTTCACCTTGGCCAGTGGATACAGCGCATGATCAATCGTCTCGCGCACCGCATAATTTCCCATCAACCCGATGGTAAGCACCTTGCCAGTCCCCGAATCGTGCACCAGCACTCCCGAAATTCTTGCCAACTCATCTTTGTGCGCCTTCACATAAGCACGCGAGCCATTCAACCCCTGCTCTTCTCCAGTGAACAACACAAATCGAATCGTGCGCTTTGGCTTCACGCCAACTTTCTGCAGCGCCCGCGCTGCCGCCAGCACCGCCATCGAGCCCGTCCCATTGTCCGTAGCCCCGGTGCCCAAGTCCCACGAGTCCAGATGCGCGCCAATGATCACAACCTCATCAGGCTTCTCCGCACCGCGAATCTCCGCCACCGTGTTGTACACCTGCACCGGCTTCCCGCTGAAGCTTCCCCCAATGCTTACCTCCGCTTCCGCGCGCCCCGCCTCCTGCAAGTGCCACAACATCTCATAATCCTCGCGCACCGAGTACGCCACAGGGACCAATGCAGCTTGATAATCGCGAGACTGCGATGACATATTCAGCAACCCAAACTCCTTCTCCGAAGCAATCAACACCGCGCTGACTTTCTCTTCAGCAAACATCTTCATAGCCGCTAGCCGCGCTTGCCGGTAAGCCGCCGGATCAATCGGCATCTCATTCATGGCGTGTGCCAGCGGAATCGTGCTTTCACTCCAAGGCGTCGCCAACGGGAATTCCGGCGCCACCATCTTGCGCGGCCGGCCGAACAAAACAATTGCTCCCTTAAGCTTTCCCTTGTATTGCTCCAGATCCTCAACCTTTTCAAAAACTACGCCAACAACCGGCCCTCTCACCGCTCCATTCGTGCTCGGCGACCATCCAGCCGCGGCCAGCGTCAAAACTTGTTCGGTCGGAGCGACCAACCGACCGGTAGCTGGCCCACGCGTCCAGCTATTTGCAATCGTCCAATCCTCGAGATGCACATTCGCAAGTCCCGCCGCCTTGAATTGCTCAGCAGTCCAGTGACTCGCCTCATCCAGCTTTGCCGAACCGGTCAGCCGCGGCCCGATATGCTCCGTCAAGTACGTCAGGTCCGCCTTCAACATCGGCGCATCTACT
>Ga0137403_10007914_pt1 | contig 11927 bp, 10 predicted proteins | sample CZOMad2_1_16fung_FD_122057 | JGI IMG/M metagenome (GOLD analysis project Ga0137403, IMG submission 122057) | Vadose zone soil fungal communities from Angelo Coast Range Reserve, California, USA - CZOMad2_1_16fungal (Hybrid Assembly) | ecosystem: Environmental > Terrestrial > Soil > Vadose zone...
CCGGCGGCGTCGTGCACGTCGCCCAGCGCCGCGACCAGGTCGGGCTGAGGCACGCGCGCCACCGCGCGCCGGAAGAGGCCGGCCGCCGCGGCGAGCTGGCCTTCGGCGGCGCGCACGCGTCCGAGGCCGCCGAGCGCCGGATAGTAGTCGGGGAAGACGTCGAGCGCCCGGGTGTAGGCGCGCCCAGCCGCCGCCAGGTCGCCCGTGGCGAAGTACTCGTGGCCGAGATGGACGAGCGCCCAGGCGCGGCCCTCCGGGTCGCGGGCGCTGCCGGCCGCGACCGCGAGCCGGAGGAGCTCGATCGCGCCCGCCCGGTCGCCGAAGAGCGCGCGCAGGAACGCGGCCCGGGCGTACGAGGGCAGGCCGGGCCGCAGGTCGACCATGCGCTGCGCCGCCTGGAGCGCGTGCGCGTAGTCGCCCAGCTCGACGCGGGCGTCGGCCAGCGTGCCGTAGTTCCACCAGTCCTCGGGCTCGACCGCCCGCGCGCGCTCCGCCGCGGCCAGCGCGCCCTGGAAGTCGTGCAGGCCGAGCAGCACCCAGGGCGCGGTGCGCAGCGCACCGTAGTCATTCGGGTCGAGCGCGAGCGCGCGCTCGACCGCCGCGTTGGCGCGCCCGTAGTAGCCGGGGTCGCCCGACTCGCGCGACTTCCGCATGAAGGCCGAGGCGAGCGCGACGTAGTCGTCGGGGGTCGCCGCTGCACCCTCGACCCGCCGCTCGGCGGCGGCGATCTCCTGATCCGCAGGGGACGGCGCGCCCAGGCCGAGCGCCGTGCATGCTCCGATGACGGACCGGGATGGTGCTCTGCCATTCGACGTCATGTGTCCCTCCTGTCGACCACCCACCCTTACGGACGCCGGCACCGGAACGGATCTCGGCACCTGGGTGGACACGAGAGCGGTGCGCGGCGAAAGGGGCGTGCGCGCGGCAACGGTCCCGCGGTCCAGCGCCCGCGCTACGGCTCGACCGCGTACACCTCGACCGGCGCCGCCACGCCCTTCAGGGGCACCGCGCCGCAGGGGCGGAGGACCAGGCCGTTCGTCTCCCCGAGCGCCGCGCGCGTCGACTCGGTCAAGAGGATCGAGGCGCCCAGGTCGCGCGTCTTCACCTGCAGGCGTGCCGCCTGGTTCACGGCGTCGCCCACGATGGTGTAGGTGACGCGGCCGCCCGCGCCCACGTTGCCGGCGATCATGTCGCCGGTGCAGATGCCGATGCCGGCCAGCAGGCGCTCGCCGCCCGCGGCGTTGCGCTGGGCGAGCGCGCGCTCGAGGGCGATGGCCGCCCGCACCGCGGGGCGGGCGTGGTCGGGGAGCGGGCGGAGCGGCGCGCCGAAGACTGCCACCACACCGTCGCCGAGGAACTGCGTGATGACGCCGCCCTCGTGCTCGACCACCCGCGCGACGATGGCGTAGTACTCGTTCAGGAGCTCGACCACGCGCGCCGGCGGCGTGCGCTGCGTGAGCGCGGTGAAGCCGCGCAGGTCGACGAACATCGCCGTCGCTTGCGCCGTCTCGCCGCCGAGGGCGATGCCGCGCTCGAGCGCCTGCTCGGCCACCGCGCGGCTCACGTAGCGGCCGAAGAGCTCGCGCGTGCGCGCCGCGCGCCTGAGCTCCTCGACCATCGCGTTGAAGCGCTCGTTCAGCTCGCCGAGCTCGTCGGTCGAGCGCACCGGCACGCGCACGTCGAGGTCGCCGGCGGCCACCTGCGCCATGGCGGAGCGGAGCGCCTGCACCGGCCGGTTGATGAAGCGCGCGACCAGGAGCGCCATCACGAACGACGCCCCGCCGGTGGCGGCCACGATGTAGGCCTGCGTGCGCAGGAGCTGCATCCAGAGCGGCCGGATCTCCTCGGGCAGCTCGCCGCCGAAGCGGTGCACCAGGCTCAGGCTCACCATCATCATGAGCAGCGGCGGCAGCACCGAGGTGATGAAGAAGGTGGCCCCCAGGCGCACCAGGATGGGGACGCGGAGGACCCCGCTGCGCTCGATCCGCCCCTCGGGGAAGAAGAGCGGGACGTCGCGCCGCGAGTAGTACTCGGCGACCAGGAACGAGAGCGCGGAGGCCACCGGCCCGCCGACGAACACGATCCCCGCGAACACGCGCCAGGCCTGCTCCAGGCCGAAGCCGACGACCCCGAGCTGATAGGGCAGGTAGAAGATGCCCGCCAGCATCCAGCCCGTCATGCTGAAGGTGGCGGCGATGAGCGGGCGATTGAGGGCGCGGCGGCGGAGGTGCGCGGGAACCTCGCCCGGATCCGCGCCCCGGTGCAGGCGCTCGCGCCACTCCTGGAGCGGACGGAAGAGCCGCAGGCTGGAGAGAAAGGTCGCGACCACGATGGTCGCGGTGACCACCACGAACACCACCAGGTCCTGCAGCGGGCGCGGCTGCACGCCCCACGGGTCGACGTAGCTGAAGTAGAAGTAGACCATCGCCGCCCCGGCCACGTTGGGCAGGGAGCGGACCAGGTCGCGGGCGGTGACCACACGCCGTCGGATCGTAGCTACCTAGCGCGATCGCGCCCCCGAGGCGAGGGTGTGGACGTCACGGGGAGAGCAGCAGCTTCACCCCCGCGACCACCAGCACGACCGCCAGCAGCCGCCGGATCGCGAGCGGCGGGAGCCGCCGCGCGCCGAGCCACGAGCCGTAGAGCCCGCCGGCGAGCGCGACGGCGGCGAGGAGCGCCGTCCCGGGCGGCACCCGCCCGGCCGTCGAGAGGTGCCCCAGGAGCCCGGCGATCGAGTTCGCGAGGATGAAGGTGACCGACGCCCCCGCCGTCCGGCGCGGCGTCTCCCAGCCGGCCAGGATCAGCGTCGGCGAGAGGAAGATGCCGCCGCCGATGCCGGTCAGGCCCGCCAAGAGCCCGAAGCCCGCACCGACCGCGAGCAGCACGCGCGCCCTTGGCGCCGGGCGGAGGTCGGCGCGCTCGAGCTGTGCCCAGAGGCGCCACGCCCCGAAGACGAGCGTCAGCGCGAGGAGCGGCGCATAGACCCTCGCGGGCAGCTGGACCGCCCCGCCGACGAAGGCGGCGGGGACCGACGCCGCGCAGAGAGGGGTCAGGAGCCGCCACGGCACGACCCCCGCGGACGCGAAGCGCCACGTCCCCGCCGTCGCCACCACGACGTTCATCACCAGCGCGGCCGGGCGCATGGCGGCGGGGGCGACGCCGAAGAGCCCCATCGCGGCCAGGTAGGCGGACGCGCCCGCGTGCCCGACCGAGGAGTAGAGCACCGCGGCCGCGAGCACGAGGGCGGCGAGCGCCGCGAGCTGGCCAGGATCAGTCGGCGCCGCCGACTCCCGTGCGCAGGACCTCGGCGAGCTTCGCCGCCGCGAACCGGATGCCCACGTAGAACGGCCCGAAGAGCGCGTAGCGCGAGCTCGCCGGGTCGAAGCGCATCTCGTGGACGAGCTTCTTGAAGACGAGCGCGTCGTCGGCGAACAGCGTGACGCCCCACTCCCAGTCGTCGAGGCCGATCGAGCCCGCGATCACCTGCGTCACCCGGCCGGCGTACCGGCGGCCGATCTCGCCGTGCCCGCGCATCAGCTCGGCGCGCGCTTCGGGCGGGAGGTCGTACCAGTTCACCTGCTCGCCGCGCCGCTTCGACATCGGGTAGAAGCAGAGGTAGCGGCGCGGCGGGATCTTCGGGAAGAGGCGCGGCGCGGCCAGCTGCCGCATCTCCTCCTCGAGCTGCGCGGCGTCGGGTGCCACGCCGCGCGCCTTGAGGCGCGCCTCGGCGTGGCCGGCGAGCTCGTAGGTGCCGAGCTCGATCACGGACAGGTAGGAATAGGTCGGGACGAGGAACGCGCGCAGGCGAGTACGCGCCAGGGCCGCCTCCTCGGCGCGCAGCGCCTCCAGGTCGCGGCGCCAGTGCATCAGGCAGAGGTCGCCCTTGTGCCCGAGGACCGTCCAGCAGCTGCTGTGCCCGTCCGCGGGCGCGCTCTGCCGCTCGAGGAGGGCCGTCGCCTCGGCGACCATCGCGTCGCGCTCCGCGGCGCCGAGGGCATTCCAGCGCGGCCAGTCGACCGCGTACATCGAATGGAGGACGTACCAGCCCTCCAGGGTCACCGGAGCCGCGCTCACCCCGCGCACGATAGCGCGCGCCCGGGGGCGTTTGAAAGGTGCTTCCCAGGACGCGGCCGGTGCGCTAGAGGGCGGGCATGTCCTCGGCGCCCCCGGATCGGCACGCAGCGGCGGCGGCCGGGCTCCTCCGGCGCGTCTTCGCGTCCCTCGAGGCCCCGCTCACCTTCCGCCTCTGGGACGGGACGACCACCTGCGTGGGCACGACGGGCGAGAGCGGCTGCGCGGTCGTGTTCCGCTCGCGCGGCGCGTTCCGGCGCATCGTCCGCCGGCCCACGTCGCTCCGTTTCGGCGAGGCATACATCGACGGCGAGCTCGACATCGAGGGCGACATCTTCGCGGCCATGCGCGCGGCGAGCGCGATCGAGCGCCTGCGCGTGCCGCTCGGCGCCCGGCTCGCCGTGCTGGCAGGGCTGCTGCGCGTATGACGGCCTCCGACGTCCTCGTGGTGGGGGGCGGACCGGGGGGCAGCACGGTCGCTTGGCGGCTCGCGCGGGCGGGGGCCCGCGTCGCCGTCCTGGACGCCGCGCGCTTCCCGCGCGTCAAGCTGTGCGCCGGCTGGGTCACGCACGCCGCGCTCGCCGACCTGGAGCTCGACCCGTCGGCGTACCCGCACACCATCCAGCCGTTCTCGGCCGTCTCGGTCGCGGCCGGCGAGCACGAGCACGAGACGCACTGGGACCGCACCGCGAGCTACGGCATCGTGCGCGCCGAGTTCGACACCTTCCTCCTCCGGCGCGCGGCCGCGGCGGGCGCCCAGCTGCACGAGGGCGCGCGCGTGCGCGAGGTGCGCGAGAGCGCGGGCGGCGTCGAGGTCGCGAGCGACGCGGGCACGTTCACCGCCGGGATGGTGATCGGCGCGGGCGGGCACGGCTGCCCGGTCGCGCGCGCGCTCGGGGGGGCGCGCGCCGAGGAGCACGTGGTCGTGACGCAGGAGAGCGAGACGCGCGTCGGCGCCGAGCGCCTGCGCGCGCTCACGCCCCGCTACGGCTGGCCCGAGCTCATCGCCGAGCCCGACTTCAAGGGCTACGGCTGGTACTTCACGAAGGGCGACTTCCTGAACATCGGCGTGGGCGCGCTCGGCGGCGAGCCCGTCCGCCGGCGGCTCGAGCGCCTGTTGGCGCGCCTCCGCACCGGCGGCCGGCTGCCCGACGACCTCGCCCTCACGCCCTTTCGCGGGCACGCGTATGCCATCCGGCGCGGCCAGCCGCAGCGGCTCGGCGGCGAGCGCTTCGCGCTGGTCGGCGACGCGGCCGGCCTCGCGCGTGACGTCTCGGGCGAGGGCATCGGCCCCGCCGTGCGCAGCGCCTGCCTCGCCGCGGACGCGCTCCTCGCCGGCGGGCCGGCCACCTACGCCGCGCGGATCGAGGCGGCCTTCGGCCGCCCGGCCGGCGCGCTCGCCCGCCTCGCCCGCCACCTTCCGGAAGTCCTCATCGTCGCCGCCGCGCGGCTCGCCTGCACGCGCCCCGGGTTGCGCCGGCGTCTCGTCCTCGAGGGCGCGTTCGGGATCGGGTGACGCCATGAAGCTCCGCACGAAGCGGTTCGACGCCAGGGCGATCGCGTATCACTACGACGTGTCGAACGAGTTCTACGCCCTCTTCCTCGACCGGCGCATGGTCTACACCTGCGCCTACTACCGCCGCCCCGACGGCGATCTCGACCAGGCGCAGGAGGACAAGCTCGACCTGGTGTGCCGGAAGCTCCGCCTCCAGCCCGGCGAGCGCCTGCTCGACATCGGCTGCGGCTGGGGCAGCCTGGTCGTGTGGGCGGCCGAGCGCTACGGCGTCCTGGCCCGCGGCGTCACGCTCTCGCGCGCGCAGGCCGAGTACGGGCAGGCGTGGATCCGCCGCCTCGGCCTCGAGGAGCGCGCGCGCGTCGACCACCTCGACTACCGCGACCTGCCCCGCGAGCTGCGCTTCGACAAGATCGCCGCCGTCGGCGTCATCGAGCACCTCGGGATCGGGAACTACCCGGACTACTTCGCGCGCGTCCACGAGCTGCTCGCGCCCGGCGGTCTCTTCTTGAACCACGGCATCACGCACGAGAAGCACTGGCGGCGCAGCTCGCAGACCGAGTTCCTCGAGCGCCACGTCTTCCCCAACGGCGAGATGGACAACGTGAGCCACATCCTCGACGTGCTCGAGCGCGCGCGCTTCGAGATCCGCGACGTGGAGAGCCTGCGCGAGCACTACGCGCGCACCACGCGGCAGTGGGCCGAGCGTCTGCAGGCGAACGCGGAGCGCGCGCGGGCGCTGGCGGGCGAGCGCATCTACCGCACCTGGATCGGCTATCTGGCCGCGTCGTCGGTCTCCTTCACGCAGGGCTCGACCGGCCTCTACCAGGTGGTCGCCTCGCGTGCCGATCCGGCGGTGCGCGAGGCGGTGCCGACCACGCGCGAGGGGATCTATTCGGTTGCGGCTCCGGCCGAGAAGCGCAAGCTCGCGCGTGCGTCCTGAGTGAAGCGCATCCTCTCCTGGGCCGGCACGGCCGCCTTCCTGCCGGTCTTCGGCGCCATCCTGCTCGTCTTCGACCCGGCACAGCGGATCGCGCGCCTCTTCGGCCAGCGGCCGCAGGAGTACGTCGCCGGCGCGCTCCAGGTGGCGCTGGTCGCCGCCTTCCACCTGTGCGGCGTGCGCCTCGCGGTCGAGCACGCGTCCGGGTTCGTCCCGGGGCGGTCCTACGTCGTGGTCTCCAACCACCAGAGCATGTTCGACATCGCGCTCCTCGGCACGCTCCTCTTCCGGAGCTTCCCCAAGTACATCTCCAAGCGGTCGCTGGGTCGTTGGATCCCGAGCGTCTCCTACAACCTCCGCCGCGGCGGCCACGTCCTCATCGACCGCGGCGATGCGCCCGGCGCGGTGGCGACGATCCGCCAGCTCGGCCAGCGCGTGCAGGCGGGCGGCATCTCGGCGGTGATCTTCCCCGAGGGCACGCGCTCACGCGCGGGCGAGCTGCGCGAGTTCCGCCGCGCCGGGACTCTCGCGCTGCTCGAGGAAGCGCCCGACGTGCCGGTCGTGCCGATCACGATCGACCAGTCCTGGCGGCTCCTCGCGCACAACATGTTCCCCATTCCGTGGGGCGTGCGGGTGCGCGTCCGGATCGGCGAGCCCATCGCGCGCCGCCCCGGCGACGCGACGGCGCTCGTCGACCGCGTGCGCGAGGAGATGCTGGCGACGCTCGCGCGCTGGCGTGGCGGCGCGGCGCCGGCCGAGCCCGCGTGATCAGTTTGCGGAGCTGCCCTCACCGCGGCTAGGGTCGGCCATGGACCTCGGGCTCCGGGGCGCGGCGGTGGTGGTGGCCGGCGGCTCGCGCGGCATGGGCCGCGCGACGGCCGAGCTGCTCGCCGCCGAGGGCTGCCGCGTGGCGGTCCTGGCGCGCAGCGAGCCCGATCTCCGCGACGCCGAGGCGGGGCTGCGGGCGAAGGGCGCGCCCGACGTCCTCGCGCTGCGGGCGGACCTGCTGGTCGCGGCGGACGTGGAGGCCGCCTTCGCGACCGTCGGCCGCCGCTGGGGCGCGCTCAACGCGCTCGTGTGCGCGGCCGGGCCGACGAGCGCCGGCACGCTCGAGGAGCTCTCCGACGCGGACTGGCTGCACGCCTTCGACGAGGGCGTGCTCGGCGCCGTGCGCTGCGTGCGCGCCGCGCTGCCGCTCCTCCGCAAGGCGCGCTTCGCCCGCATCGTGACCCTCGGGGCCACCTCGACGCGCCATCAGAACCCGCGCCTCATCGGCTACACCGCGGCCAAGGCGGCGCTGGTGAGCGTCAGCAAGAACCTCGCCCGCAGCCTCGCGCCCGAGGGCATGGTCGTGAACTGCGTCTGCCCCGGCTGGGTGCTCACGCCCTCGGTCGCCGCCCACCTGCGCGCGATGGCCGCGCAGGCGGGGCGCGATCCCGACGACGTCGCGGGCGGGTACCGCCTGGGAGCGGCGAGCTACGGGGCGGCGAACGACTTGGGCCGCATCGGCCGACCCGAGGAGGTCGCGGTGGTGGCCGCGCTGCTCTGCTCCCCGCTCGCCGGCTTCACGGTCGGCGCGACGATACCGGTCGATGGCGGGACGGACTTCTTCTAGCACCGATAGCCGAGCAGATGAGAAGATAGCCGCGCGCCCCGGTCACGGCGTGGGCGGACACTCGAGCGGCGCTGCCGTCTTCTTCTGGCCGACGAACAGTCCGACCTTGTCGCTCCCCGCGCTCGAGGGCGGGCTCCCGCTCAGCCGCGCGAGGGCCGCGGCGCACCACGGTCGCGCGCTGCCGAGGGCGAGGCGCACGGCAACCCGGCGCTGCGGCGCCTGGGTCAACGTGTAGGTCCAGTTCGCGCGGCCGCCCTTCACGAGGATCCGGTCGGCCTGCAGGCGGACGCTCGAGATCGGTCCGTCCGGATCGGGGTCGCGGAAGCTGTACCCCGTCACCCGCCCAGGGCTCCCGAGGATGGACCAGCCGGATGCCGCGAGCGCCACGGTGACGATCTCGCCGCTTCCGGCGGCGTTGTAGACCGTGAGCATGCCGCCGCCGAGGGTCGGGTCGCCCGGGCCTCCCGCCGCGGGCGGGACGATCCGGTTGTCGGCCGGGTCGCGCGCGGTCGAGGACTTGAAGGAGACGCGACGGGCAGCGGGCGAGCTCCCGTCCTTCAGCTTCAGCGAGGTGGTCTGGATCGTCTGGTAGGGCAGCGTCGTCGTGGTGACCGTCGGGCCGCCGCAGCCGTAGGGCTCGTTCGTCTCGTCGATGCCCTCGGGCCGCACCCCGTACAGCGGAAGCGGACAACCGACCTCGAGCGCGCCGAGGTCCGGTGCGGCGCCCGTGAAGCCGTCGTTCACGTTGGCGAGGACGAGCCCGGCGTCGACGGCGTTGGAGCCGCTCGCGAGGGTCGCGTCCTGCGGCGCCATGGTCACCGTGTACGCGCTCGGCGGGACGAGGCCGCTCGCGAAGATGCCCGGCGCGAGCGCGACGCCGTGCGCCTCGAAGAGGCCCGCCGCCTGCATGGCGGCGAAGCTCGACCACGTCCCGGCGGCCCGGAAGTCGAACGTCCCGTCCGGGAACCACCCGTCGTAATCGAACGTCCCGTCGTCGATCGATCCGACCCACGTGACGACGTTCTCGTCGGCAGGCGTCGGCCCGACGAAGAGGTTGTTCCGGAGCGCGAAGTGGTGGCTGGTCGCGCTGCTGCCCATGTACAGCGCCTGGGTGGGGCTGACGAAGGTGTTGTGCAGGACGAGGACGCCGTTCGGCTCCTCGGGCGGCGTCGTCTGGATGGCGTAGAACTTGAGCTGGTCCTCGGTCACGTTCACGACGACGTTGCGGAGCGCGTAGACCGGCCCGCCGTACGTCGGCTGGAAGCTGATCGGCACGAAGCTGTTCGTGAAGCGGTTGCGGAAGGCGCGCGTGTTGCCCTCGCTCGTGTCGAGCTCGATCGCGTTGTCGTACGCCGACAGGGTCTCGTTGCCGTAGAAGTCGTCGGCGCGTGCGCCCGGCTGCTCGACCTTCATCGCGTCCCCGAAGCCGACGATCCGGTTGTGACAGACGACGTGCCCGTTCCCCTTGACGTTGATCCCGTCGTTGCTGCCCGAGTGGTGCCCCCCGTCGTCGGTGTAGACGAAGGGCCACGCGAGCCGGCCCTCGAGCACGTTGTCGCAGACGGTGAAGTCCTGCTGGTCCGGATCGCCCTCGAGGCCGACCGTCACGTCGCGGAGGTGCACGCGGCGGACGACGTCGCCCTGGATGCCGGCGGTCTTGAAGCGCAGCCCGCGGAGCGCGTCCTGCAGCGTCAGCCGCTCGACGTGGACGAAGCTGCCGTGGATCTCGAGCAGGTTGCAGTCGCAGCCGTGGCCGTCGAGCACCACGCCGTCCTCGCTCGCGCCCCGGATCACGATCGGGTCGTCGCTCGTCCCGCTCGCGTCGAGCTCGAACGTCCCGCGGTAGATGCCCTCGAGCAGCGTGATGACGTCGCCGGGCTGCGCGGCGTCGAGGGCCGCTTGCAGGCTCGCGGCATCCGAGACGGTCTTCGGGGACGGGCTCACGGGATCGGCGGGGAGCGGCCGCGTGGTCGCCTGGACCATGAGCGTCTGGTCGACGGGGCCGTCCGCATCGGTCGCGTGCAGCTCGATCTCGTAGGTCGTGTCCGGCTGGAGGTCGAAGACGCTCCCCGCGAACTGCGACGGCACGGTGCGGCCGACGACGCTCGCGGGGTCGACGCGGAAGAGGTCCATCGCGGTCTTCCAGGCCAGCGCTCCCTCCGGACGGTAGCGGACGCCGACCTGCGCGTTGCGGTTGTCGTCGCCGGAGACGAGCAGTTGGACGCCGAGGGTCACGAGCGTCGGGCGGTCGACGCTCACGGCACCGGGATGGAGGACGTCGTCGGCCCGTGCGCGGAGCGGCAGGACGAGCGCCAGGCCGGCTCCGACGACGAGAGCAGGCACACGGAGGCCACGCATGGCCTGCGATCCTCCCATCGGACGGCCAGCGTGTCCACGACATGGGTCATCCACTTCCCTGCGCGCGTCCGCCCCGCCACGGGCCGGTCCACGTGCCCGAGGTGTCGGACGAGTACCCGAGCGAGAGGTACGTGGCGTCGACTAGGCGAACCCGTAGAGCCGGGCGCAGTTGGTCGCCGTCACCTGCTCGACGAAGGCGCGCTCGAGGCCCCGGAAGGCGTGCGCGATCGCCTCGCGCGAGTGCGGGAAGGTGCTGTCGGGGTGCGGGTAGTCCGAGGCCCACATGAAGTTGTCGGGGCCGAGGAGCGGGAGCAGCTCGGGGCCGAGCGGCTCCTCCTCGAAGGTCGCGTACACCTGACGGCGGAAGATCTCGCTCGGCCTCGCCCGCAGCCGGTAGTCCTGCGCCTTCGGCACGTGCTTCTCGGCGGCGGCGTCCATGCGGTGGACGAAGTAGGGGAGCCAGCCGATCCCCGACTCGGCGAGCACGAGGCGGAGCTTCGGATGGCGCTCGAGCACGCCGGAGTAGATCATCATCGCGAGCGGCTCGTCGAGCTGCATGGGGCCGACGGCCGAGAACGCCGCCAGCTCCCAGCTGCGCGGCGCGACGCGCACCTGCGAGGTTCCGCGGCCGATGTGGAAGCTCACCGGGAGGCCGGTCTCCTCGGCCGCGTCCCAGAAGGGCTCCCACTCGCGGTCCGAGCAGCGGAACTCGAACGGGCTGATGATGACGCCGCGGTGGCCCGCCCGCGCCACGCGCCCGAGCTCGGCGATCGCCGCCGCGGGGTCGTGCGCCGGCAGCACGGGCAGGACGCTCAGGCGGCCGGGGTCGTGGCGGTTGAAGTCGCTCGCCCAGTCGTTGTAGCCGGCCAGCACGGCGGCGTGGAGCTCGGGATCCGCGATCGGGAGCCCGAACAGGTTCGGGCCGTAGATCACCGAGGCGTGGATGCCGTCGCGATCCATGTCCGCGAGGCGCAGCGGCGCGGTCGCGGCCCGCACGCCGTCGTCCTCGATGCCGGCCCGTGCGATCGCGCTGTAGTCCTTCATCATCTGCATGCCGAACGGACCGAGGACCGAGCCGTCGCACGTCCACCAGGCGTTCCCGCCCTGCTCGACGACGTGCGGTCCGCGCTCGCGGAGGCGCGCCGGCACCCGGCCCTCCCACAGGTCGCGCGGGAGGTTCCAGAGGTCGAGGTGGTCGTCGCACGAGTAGAGCCGCCAGGTGATCGTCATGGCGCGCGATCATAGACGCGCGGCCACCGCTGTCCAGACGCCGCGTCCATTATCGTCCCGCGTCTGATTGACCCGCGCCGCCCGGCCGGTCAGGATGGATGGATCGTGTCCACTCCGGCTCGACCCCTGGCGCTCCCGCGCCGTGCCGACGTGCGCAACATCGCCATCATCGCGCACGTCGACCACGGGAAGACGACGCT
>Ga0137403_10007915_pt1 | contig 11927 bp, 9 predicted proteins | sample CZOMad2_1_16fung_FD_122057 | JGI IMG/M metagenome (GOLD analysis project Ga0137403, IMG submission 122057) | Vadose zone soil fungal communities from Angelo Coast Range Reserve, California, USA - CZOMad2_1_16fungal (Hybrid Assembly) | ecosystem: Environmental > Terrestrial > Soil > Vadose zone...
TATGCGCGATCCACGTGAGCGGATGCCAGTTTGCCGCGTAGAACGTGGTGAACGCCCAAGTGAGCCCCGTGAGCGTAACACCGTGATTCACCATTGGGTTTTCCCGGATGTACGTGGGGTCATCGAGCGTGATGAACTGATGCCCGATCACTTGTACATAAATTCCGAATGTAATTGCCCCCAGAGCCAGCAGGATGAGGAGATCTGGTCGCTCCAATCTTTTCGTGTGGCTGAGTGGGGCGACACTTCGTTTGTTCCCCGCAGCAACAAGAGCAGTTTTTCTCTTTCGCGATCTTTGTTTGGCCATTCGTCGCGAGACTACCAGAGGTCGGACAAGAGAATATTGGCGGTGGCGAAACGGTTCAAAGCTTTTTCATGCTGTCCGGAATTTGTAGGGAATTGCATGAGATTGCAGCCGGTGTCACACCCTCTACACTAACCCGATGGTTCTCGAGCCGGTTCGTCCGATTGAATTGTCAGAAATACGCGCAGCGCGCAAGCGCATCGCAAAGACCATCGTGCGCACGCCACTGATTCGCCTCGAACTAGGAATGGAGTTTCCCGTGATTTTGCTGAAACTGGAGAACCTGCAGCCAATTAATGCCTACAAACTACGTGGCGCAGCCAACGCAGTTGCGTTGCTCTCCGAGGAAGAACGCAAGCGCGGCGTCTGGACAATTAGTGCGGGCAACGCCGGACAAGGCGTCGCGTACGCAGCGCGGCAAGCAGATGTGCCATGCGCGGTCGTGGTGGTTGAAACGGCGCCGAAATCGAAATTGGAGCGGATGAAAGCGCTGGGAGCGAAACTCATTCCCGTTCCGTACGACGTCGCATGGAAGGCGCTGGACGAACGAGCGTTTCCCGGAGCCGACGGAACATTCATTCATCCCTTCGACGATGACAATTTCATCGCCGGTCACGCCACGATGGGACTCGAAATTCTGGAGGACGCGCCAGACACGGCTGCCGTCATCGCTAGTATTGGCGGTGGCGGACTGATTACCGGCGTGGGCAGCGCAATCAAGGCGCTTAAACCAGAGACGAAGGTTTTCGGAGTTGAACCGGAGACAGCTGCGCCAGCAGCGCTTTCATTCGAGGAAGGTTCGCCGCAAGTGTTCACGAATTGGAAGGCTTCGTTCGTCGATGGCGCCGGCGGCCAAAGCATGTTTCCTCGCATGTGGGAACGAATGCAACCGGTGGTGGATGGTTACTTCGTCGTCACTCTGGAGGAGACGAAAAACGCGATGCGACTCATGGCAGAAAAAGCGCGGGTCATCTCCGAGGGCGCCGGCGCACTACCGCTCGCCGCGGCTCTCAGTGGAGGAGCCGGCAAAGGCCCGATTGTCGCCATTGTTTCGGGTGGCAACATCGATCTGAACAAGTTCTGCGAGTTAATCTCGCAACCGGATTGACTTTCGCCTCAGAATTTGAAATAACCTCCTGCAAAAAAGGAGCAAGAACCATGAAGATTGGCGATACCGCACCAGATTTTGAAGCAGAAACTACCGAGGGCCGGATTCGATTTCACGATTGGATCGGCGACTCCTGGGCTGTCCTGTTTTCACATCCGAAGGACTTCACCCCGGTCTGCACGACCGAGCTCGGTTACATGGCGAAAATAAAACCGCAGTTCGAGCGTAGAAACGTGAAGATCATGGGATTGTCGGTCGATTCGACCGGCGATCACGCGGGTTGGGCCAAGGATATTGAAGAGACTCAGGGGCACGCGCCCAACTACCCAATCATCGGTGATGCCGATTTCAAAATCTCCAAATTATATGGAATGCTTCCCGCGGATGTAGAGGGCGATGCCAAGACGCGCAAGCCAGCCGATAACGCGACTGTGCGCAACGTTTACGTCGTCGGGCCCGACAAGAAGATCAAGCTCATCCTCGTCTACCCGATGACCACGGGCCGCAACTTCGACGAAGTGTTGCGAGTGATCGATTCGCTGCAACTGACTGCGAAACACCAAGTCGCGACGCCAGTTAATTGGAAACCGGGCCAAGACGTGATCATTGCCGGCTCGGTGTCCGACGAGGAGGCGAAACGACGTTATCCGCAAGGCTGGAAAGCGCCAAAGCCGTATCTGCGCATTGTGCCGCAGCCACAATAACGGTAAGGCGTTTGATTCGCTCGCGCCAGCAAGCTCACCCTTCGGGCTTCCCGTCTATGTCGCTCGGCGCCCCGCCGGCTCCGTTGTGTGAAACGCCTCTAGCGTTCGCCAGAATATTCTACCGGATCCTGGTTAAAATAGCTTTGCAGTTCTGCGTATAATTTTGGGTGACGAGCGCGAAGCGCGCGCGGTTGCTCAAAGAAAGCTTCGACCGATACCGCAAAAAACTCGACCGGATCAGTGGCTCCGTACGTGTTGAGCAGGGTCGGCATCCCGGTCTCATCAGCAGTTCGCAATGACGCAAACTCGCTTCTCATAACTTCACTCCAGGAGAATTGCTGTTCACGCGTTGCCAATCCGGGCACGCCATCGGCTGCATGATTTTCGAAGTCGAGTTGGTGAGCAAATTCATGAAGCACAACGTTCTTACCATCGGCGGGATCAGCTGCGCCATGTTTGACGGCGCCCCAGGAGAGGACCAACGAACCCATTCTGCGACCGGTTTCACCAAGGCGACCCACAGTCCCCTCTTCCCAAACATGCTCACCGAGCTGCCGTTTTTCTTCCACCATGTATGACAATGGATAAACAAGAATCGTGAGCAGACCTGGAAAATAATCCGTCCTGCGATGCAACAATAGAAGACAAGCCTGCGCCGCGATGGTCACGCGGACCTCATCCGTGATCGCGAAACCGCCGCATCCCTCGAAACGCTTTTCGGCAAGAAATACTTGAACGTGACCAAGTAGTTCCGCGCGGTCGCTCGCGGACAGTCTGTGAAAAAAAACAACATGACGCTGAATCAACGTCAGCCATTTTTTCGGAAACGGCCGCGCCCGCAGGCGACGTCGCCTTCGCTCCTTCAGCAACTCAAAGATCATATGAAAATGTTAGTAGAACGTTTCAACGCATTCGCCTCAGTGGGTGCGCTTCGGTATTAAAGATAACTTTATCGAATTCCAAAGTTCCTGGCGACGCGAAGAGCAAATAAAAATACTTGAAAGTCTCGGCCAGGACAAAGCTCTCCATTTCGTCGAGCTGTTGTTTACTCGTCACATCAGCAAGCGCAGCGTAGCCGGAATCCGTGCGGCAATATCTGACAAAGTCATCGAACATTTTCTCGCCTCTATGCCGATACTCCGGGTCGCCTGTGTAATGATAAAGATAATAAGTCGACTCAACGATCTCGGGGCGGAGATGATAACTTCCGGCGACCACACGCATCGTCTTGTAATCAAGAATTTCCGGCTCAATGCCGTACAGGTTCCACATTTTAAATGATGAGGCTTGCAGGCGACGCGCTCGCGCAAGATCGCCTGAAAAGGCGAGCAAGGCAGGAAAAAATGCATCGAGAGCGCCGTAAGTGGTCTCGGTGCGCCTACCGGTTCGCATGTCAGCGTGGCCGTACCACAATTCGCCGCCGATTTCATCGGCAAGATATTTGTTAACGGCGGGAATGCTGGCTTCCCACATATCGCGACAATCTTTATCGCCGAACAGAAGCCAGCACTTCCAGAGATACTCGTAGTACGAGTCAATGCCACCGCTGATGTGACTGTCAGTGTTCGTCCATGCGCCCGTCTCGACATTAATGCTTTGCCCCACGAGGCCGAGCTGCGAACGCCGCTTGAAGGTTTCGACTAAAGCGCGTTTTGCTTTCTCGAAGAAAACGGGCCTGCTGGTGAGCTTACTCAGGGTGCCAAATTCCAACAACAGCGTGCCCGTTTCTGCCGGATTCGTTACCGTACCGCGGGTCTGGCCAGTGCGGAGATTCACAAAAACATATGGGAGCCCCGTGGGTGAATTGAAAACTGGAAGCAGTCGGTTGCCCAAATCTTCAGCCAAGTTTACGAGACGTTTGTCGCCCGTCAGCTGGTAGCCGGAGAGAAGACCGCCGAGCAGGCGTATCGTTATCTCGAAATTTTTGACGTAAATATCGCGATCGAACGAGAGATCACTAACGATAAGCAATCGCGCCCTCGCAGCTTCGGCATCGAGATGCATCAACACGAGTGTGTCGAGTGCATCGACTGGAGTCATCAAGAGCGACTGTCCGTACCAATCGTGGGCCGTTTTACTTAAAGGGCGCAACGTGTCGTGGCCCCATGCATAGCGCTCGTAATTATTCCAAGCATGCAGAAATTCAGTTCGCACACGTGCAGCAAGCTGCCGGTCGCCCTCGTCCTGACGTGCTTTGGCGCATCCGTGCGTTGCGAGCGCGGTGAAGATAGCCAGCAAAAACGCAGTTGGCGCAATTCGGTCTGGCATTCGATTCGGATCAGCCTAACAATCGAGGTTAAGGAAGATCCAAAAGATGAATACCATGTCCATTTCTCGACGTAAATTCGCGCAGCTATTGGGCGCCGGTGCGGCGGCGACTCTCGTTAGACCTGCGCTTTCCTCCGCGAAACTGTCAGAGCACATCGGTGCAACCGGCGGCATTGTGCGTTTGAGCGCCAATGAAAATCCTTACGGACCCTCGCCAAAAGCATTGAAAGCCATGACAGATTCGTTCGGCCTGGCCTGCCGCTATCCGGATGAACACAACAACGTGTTAATTGGCAAGCTGGCCAGGCTGAACGGCGTGAATCACGATCAAATCTTGCTCGGCGATGGTTCCAGCGAGATTCTGAAACTCTGCGCAGAGACGTTCACAGGGAAGGAGCGCGGAAATCTTGTCGCGGCTGACCCAACCTTTGAGGCGATTCTGGAACAGGCCAAGACAAACGGCGCTGAAGTCGTGAAGGTGCCGCTAACGACCACGTTTGCGCACGACCTTCCAAAAATGCTTGCGGCGGCCAAAGGAGGTTTGATTTACGTCTGTAATCCGAACAATCCCACTGCCAGCATCACGCCAAAGGATCAGATGCGCGATTTCATCACGAAGACGCCGCGCGAGACAATGATTCTCGTGGACGAAGCATACTTTCATTACGCCGACAGTCCCGAGCACGAGAGTGTCGTCCCGCTGGTGAAGGACAATCCAAACCTCATTGTGGCGCGCACATTTTCAAAAGTTTACGGCATGGCTGGATTACGCTGCGGTTATTGCGTGGCGCAAAAAGAAACCATGCAGCGCATGCGCCCGTACCAGATGTGGGACAGCGTCAACATCATGGCCCTGGCCGCGGCGAGTGCGAGCCTGGATGATCCAGATCAGGTTTCAAACGGCCAGCGTTTAAACAGCGAAGCGAAAACGTTTGTTATTTCCGAACTTGCCACAGCAGGCTACAAGACGATTCCGTCCCAGGCCAACTTTATCATGGTCGACTGCAGACGCCCCGTGGTGCCACTTATCAAGGCAATGAAAGAACAAAAGGTTCACGTCGGACGCTTGTTCCCTGCCCTGCCAAATCACATGCGCGTCACCATTGGGAAAAAACCCGAGATGGAAACTTTTGTGTCAGCATTCAAGCAAGTGGCAGCGTAGCGCCTTGAAAGATTGTAGCGGCGGTTGTGTCAACCGCCGGACCGGAGCAGGTACGCGGGGCGAGCGCCTCTAAAACCTCAGCGCTTTAGCCGAAGAGACCGTGCAGCCAGAGATAAATAGCTCCGACCAGAACGCTGACGGCGGCGGCGACGACGAGCAACACTTTCCTGTGCGTGACTTTTCGCGCCTCGGTGACAGCCCGCGCCTCAGTAGTGGATACTACGATACCTGGCGGGAACACAGCCTCGAGCGCTTCGTGATACAAGTGTCGATCGTCCACTGACATTTCGCCGGCATGATTGAACTCGGTGTCATTCACGATGATCTTCGCCTTCAGTTTTGCAGCCAGTCGCGCTCCGGAATGAAGCGCGGGCGTCTCGTGGATGGCGCGCTCGTACGCCACCCTGACGCCGACCGGCATTTCATCGGCACTGACGTACTCCTGGCCGTTGAACTGGATCTTGGTTTTGAACGTCTCGCTCACTAAAAGGACGAGAATCAAACCTAGTCGTCAGTTTTCACAACTATTTTTCCTTAAATTCTAGCTTGCCGTTTTTGACTTCGACGTAAACGGTCTGGCCTTCGTGGACTTTGCCCTCGAGGATATTGATGCTCAGCGGGTCGAGAATTTCTCGTTGGATCGTGCGCCGCAGCGGGCGTGCGCCGTAGACCGGGTCATATCCCTCGCGCGCAAGCAGTTCCTTTGCAGAGTCGGACAGCTTGAGCGCGATCTTCTGTTGCTCCAGACGCTTCGACAGCCGCTTAAGCTGAATTTCGACGATCTTCTTAAGATCGTCTTCGCTGAGCCGATCGAAGATGATGATCTCATCGACGCGATTCAGAAATTCTGGACGAAAATGCGCACGCAAAGCATCCATCACCAGTCGGCGGCGCGCTTCGCGTGATTCCTCCTCGGTGATGTATTGGGACCCGATATTTGAGGTCATGATGATGACAGTATTCTTGAAATCTACCGTTCTCCCCTGTCCGTCTGTGATTCGGCCGTCATCCAGCACTTGCAGCAGCACATTGAAAACGTCGGGATGCGCTTTTTCGATTTCGTCAAAGAGCACCACCGAGTAGGGCCTGCGCCGGACCGCTTCGGAGAGTTGGCCGCCCTCCTCGTAACCTACATATCCCGGCGGCGCACCGATCAATCTCGCGACCGTGTGTTTCTCCATGTACTCGCTCATGTCGATCCGGATCATGGCGTTTTCGTCGTCGAACAAGAACTCTGCAAGGGCGCGGGACAATTCCGTTTTCCCGACACCCGTTGGTCCGAGAAAAATGAAGGAGCCCAGCGGCCGATTTGGATCCTGTAACCCAGCACGGGCCCGACGCACCGCGTTGGCAACGGCTTTGATCGCTTCGTCTTGATCGACAACGCGCTCGTGCAAATGCGCTTCCAGTTTGACCAGCTTTTCTTTTTCGCCCTCCTGCAATCGCGACACTGGAATCCCAGTCCAGCTCGAGACAACCCTGGCAATATCTTCCTCGGTCACTTCTTCGCGCAGCAGAGTTAATTTCCTGGTCTTTTCGGTTAACTCGGCCAGCTTTCGTTCCAGCTCGGGAATCTTTCCGTATTGAATTTCGCTCGCTTTACTCAGCTCGCCACGGCGTTGCGCGCGCTCTAGTTCAGTCCGAAGGGAATCAAGCTGTTCTTTTATTCCGCGTTGTTCGTCGATGATTGCTTTTTCCTTCTGCCACTCTGCTTTAAGTGCGTTCGCTTTCTCTTTCAGTTCGGCCAATTCCCTCTCGAGTCTCTTGAGACGCTCCTTGCTCGCCGCATCTTTTTCTTTTTTGAGCGCCTGCCGCTCCATTTCGTGTTGCATGATCTCGCGCTCGATCACGTCGATCTCTGTAGGCATCGAGTCGAGCTCAAGCTTCAGACGCGACGCCGCTTCATCGACAAGATCGATTGCCTTGTCCGGCAGGAATCGGTCAGTGATATATCGATGCGAAAGTACGGCGGCGGCAACGAGCGCTCCGTCGGTGATGCGCACCCCATGGTGCACCTCGTAGCGTTCCTTCAAGCCCCGCAGAATCGCGATCGTGTCTTCGACGCTTGGCTCATTCACCATCACCGGTTGGAAGCGACGCTCGAGCGCGGCGTCCTTCTCGATGTATTTGCGGTATTCATTCAGCGTGGTCGCGCCGATCGTCCGCAGCTCGCCGCGCGCAAGCATCGGCTTCAGCATGTTAGACGCGTCGACTGATCCTTCGGCCGCGCCAGCCCCGACGATCGTGTGCAGCTCGTCGATGAAAAGAATGATCTGGCCCTGCGCATCGGTCACTTCTTTCAAGAACGCCTTCAGGCGGTCTTCGAATTCGCCACGGAACTTCGCGCCGGCGACCATCGCGCCAATGTCCATCGCGATTATGCATTTATTCTTTAAAGATTCCGGCACGTCGCCGCCGATAATTCGCCGGGCAAGACCTTCCACGATTGCAGTCTTGCCAACACCTGGATCGCCGATGAGCACCGGATTATTTTTTGTACGGCGCAACAACACCTGCATGACCCGGCGAATTTCATTGTCGCGTCCGATCACCGGGTCGATCTTCCCGCGCCGCGCCAACTCAGTCAGGTCGCGGCCGTATTTTTCCAGCGCCTGATACTTGCCTTCGGGATTTTGATCGGTCACTCGCTGGGAACCGCGCACCTGCTGAAGGCCCTGCATGAGCTTGTCACGCGTGACGCCAGAGTCTTTGAGTAATTTTGCGGCTGGAAGATTCGCACCAGCCAACGCCAGCAAATAATGCTCAGCGCTAGTGAATTCATCCTTCAGCTTCGACATCTCCTTTTCTGCATTGTCCAGCACGCCACGAAGTTCATTGGAGAGCCGCAGATCGGCGGCGGCGCCGTGAATTGTTGGGCGGCGCTCCAGCTCCGAGCGCAGGCGTTCCCGCAACTGATCTACATTTGCTCCAATCTTTTCAAGGAGTGGCCGCGCTATGCCCTCGCTTTGGTCCAGAAGAGCAGAAAGAAAATGTTCGTTCGTGATTTCAGGATGATTAGCCTGCGAAGCGAGGTCCTGCGCCGCCTGCAGCGCCTCCTGCATCTTTTGCGTGTATTTGTCGATGCGCACCCTATCTAAAGTAATGATCTCAAGCTCTAGGGCAATCGCGCTTAAGTAGCGACGGTTCAGCCAGCTGCCCATGGGCAATTCGCTCAAACGCTACTAACCAAAATCGCCAGGCGTTTGACACAAACGCCTCTACACGGATGAGTGTTTGCGATGAGCGCGGACGTGAAGCTATCCACTCGTAACGCATTGCGCGTTCTGCGCCCTGGTGCGTTTCGCCGCTACATCATCGGCAGTTCGATCTCGGACACCGGAACGTGGATGCAGGTGATGGCTCAAGGTTACGTGATGAGCACGCTTACCAACAAAGCAATCATGCTCGGAATGGCTAATCTCGCTGCGGGTCTGCCGATGCTCCTTTTAACGATGGTCGGCGGTTCGGCGGCCGATCGTTTTGATAAACGAAAAATTCTTCTCGCAACTCAGTATGTCCAGATCGCGCTCGCCATTTCCATTGGGCTTTTGATCATGAGCGGCAAACTCGAGATCTGGCACATTCTCGCGTTTGCGGTCGCACTCGGCATTTCGAACTCATTTGAGATGCCTACCCTCAACGCGCTTGTGCCCGAGCTGGTGACGCGCGATGAAATCCAAAGCGCCATTGCTGTCGATCGCGCGGTCTTTCACGGCTCACGCGTGGTCGGTCCGTCGCTGGCTGGAATTTTCATCAGCGTGTGGGGTGCAGCTTCGGCTTTTTTTATTAACGCAATTTCGTTCGTGGCGCTGATCATCGCTTTGTTGATGATCCCGCCGCGACCGCGCGGGACTGTGGAAGAAGAAGAGAAGCGCGCCAGCGGGATCAAAGAAGGATTTCGCTACGTCGCGAAGGACAAGCCAAGTCTTGCGATGATCGGGCTGATCGCGGCGACGACTGTTTTCATTTTCCCCATCATTACCGTGATGATGCCATTGTATGTGCGACTTGTGCTCGGCCTCGGCGCGGATCGGCTCGGATTTTTGATGGGCTCGTCCGCAGTCGGCTCAGTAATCGGCGCGATTTTTCTGATCAGCATTCCGCGCCAGAAGCGCGTGCCGATCATGATGATGAACGTAGGGATTGTTGCAGTCGCGATTTTTAGCTTATCGCGCGCGCCAAGTTTTTATTTGGCGACCGCGCTGCTCATTTTTAATTCACTGGGCCTGGCGATGAACTTCGGGTTGGCGAACACGATTGTGCAGGAACGTGCGCCTGATTATCTGCGCGGGCGCGTCTCGGCTGTGTTCATGTTGAGCTTTGTTGGTCTCATGCCGGTCGCGGGCTTGGGAATCACTGGTCTATCGGATCTGATCGGAATGCGCACGGCGCTGGCGATTGCGGCCGGCTGCTACGCCGTGATCGCGTTGATTGTGCTTGGACGCGTGCGCTGGGAGTGTGCCCAACCTGCGGTCGCAGAAACTCCCAGCGCCGAAACGCCGGCGCCGCCGATCGCCGCTGCTGTTTAGCGTGATCGCGTTTTCCACCTGCTGGAACTCCGGACGCCATACAGCCGGGGAGGAAATGCTGCGCGAAATCAAAACCGATCTCGGTTTTGAATTGATCGAGCTGGGTCATGGTATCCGCTTGTCGTTGATGCCGGGAATCCAAAAAATGTTCGACGCGGGAGAAGTCCGCTTCACCAGTTTGCATAATTTCTGTCCCTTACCCATCGAAGTGATGACCGCATCACCAGACTGTTACAAATTTTCTGCCGCTTCTTCGGAGGAACGTGAGCGTGCAATTAAACAAACGTTTCAGACAATCGATTTCGCAGCGCGCTTGAACGCGCCATTTGTGGTATTGCATTTAGGGCAGGTGAACATGCCTCCAATTACCGACCAGCTAATCGAGCTGGCAAAAACTGGAAAATACCTGTCGCGCAAATACGTGAGATTGAAGATAGGGGCCGTTCAAAAACGGGAAAGAGTTGCCCCCGCTTATTTGCGGCGAGTCAAAGATTCCTTGAGCCGGATCACTGAGTACGCCGCATCAAAGGCTGTCAAAATCGCTTTGGAAAGCCGCCGCGGTTATGAAGAGATTCCAACTGAGCGCGAATTACCAGGGCTACTCGCAGAAGCGGTCAGCGCGCAACTGGGTTACTGGCACGATTTCGGACACTCGCAAATCAAAGAGAATTTGGGGTTCATCGATCACGCCGAATGGCTGCGCCTGATCGGTCCGCGCACGTTGGGCTGTCATGTCCAGGACTGCATTTGGCCCGCCAAGGATCACGAAGCGCCGTTTACCGGCGCCGTAGATTTTGAGAAACTAATTCCGCTTCTTCCCACAAACTGTTTATTTGTCTGGGAGATGAGTCCGAACAAAGCGGCGAATGCAATTCGCCGGTCGGTACAAACCTGGAAGGAGCGTTTCGGCGAATGAAGAAAATCCTGATCACTATCTTCCAGCTTTGCGTCACGATTGGGGTGCTTTACTGGGTTTATCACGATCCCACCCGGCGCGCACAGATGGTTGAGGCCATCCGGAACGCCGAGTATCGCTGGGTCATGATGGGCATATTGGCATACGTTGTAGTTGAAATCGCTGCTTGCTTTCGCTGGCATGTGTTGTTGAAGGTCCAAAAGATTCACCTGAGTCTCCCGCGCCTGTCCGGCTTGTTCCTTATCGGAATGTTTTACAACCAGTTTCTCCCCGGAGGCACTGGCGGGGACATCATAAAAAGCTATTACCTGCTAAAGGAGACGCCGGACAAAAAAGCGGGCGCACTGCTCGCGGTAGTATTCGACCGGTTTATCGGCCTTGTTGCGTTGGTCGCAATCACGGCCACGCTCATTGCGTTGCGTTACGATTTCCTTTCACAAAAACCCGAGACACGAAACTTGCTTTGGCTGTTGCTCGTCCTCCTTGGCGGCTCGGTCATTTTTTTACTTTCGACCTTTGTCATCAGTGGATTCAAGCTCTTACACTCTTTGCCGGCACGATTCCCGGGCCGCGACAGGTTAATCGAGATCTCCGCCGCCTATCATCTGTACGCGCATCACTGGCGCGCAACACTCGTGGCGTTTGTCGCATCCGTCGTAGCGCATCTTGCCACGTTCACCACTTTTCTATTTGCGGCGTATGCGTTGGGAGCACGCGTGCCCCTGGTGGATTTCTTTGCAGTAATGCCGGTCGAACGCACAATTTCGGCGTTACCAATTAGCTTTGCCGGAATTGGGATTCGGGAAAAAGTTTTGCAGATCATGCTTAACGGCCTCTGCGGCGTACCGGAAGCAAAAGCTATTCTGATCGGGTCGCTGAGTTTTCTCATCATTTTGGTTTGCTGCCTTCCCGGCGCGATCGTTTACCTGTTTTACA
>Ga0137403_10007916_pt1 | contig 11926 bp, 13 predicted proteins | sample CZOMad2_1_16fung_FD_122057 | JGI IMG/M metagenome (GOLD analysis project Ga0137403, IMG submission 122057) | Vadose zone soil fungal communities from Angelo Coast Range Reserve, California, USA - CZOMad2_1_16fungal (Hybrid Assembly) | ecosystem: Environmental > Terrestrial > Soil > Vadose zone...
CAGCGTGACCACGCTCCAGAGCACAAGTTTGCCGTAGACGCTGTTCATGGCGCGAACTGGTATCCCGACCCGCGGATGGTGCGGATCGGCGTGCTTCCGTCGCGCTCCAGCTTCTTGCGCAGATGGCTGATGTGGACGTCGAGCGAGCGCTCGTATGGAGTCGCGGGGCGCTGGTACAGGGCGGCCGTGAGCTCGTCGCGCGTCACGGTGCGTCCGGCGGCGCGGACCAGGATTTCGAGAATGTCGAATTCGAGCGCGGTGATTTCGAGCGGCTCTTGCAGGTACGTGACCTGCCGCGTCGTGAGGTTCAGTTGAAGGCCCCCGGCCTCCACCACTCGCGACGGCGCCGCCTCCGTGTGGCCCGTTCGGCGGAGCACGGCGCGAATTCGCGCCAGCAGCTCCTCCGGGCCGAAGGGCTTCGGCAGGTAATCGTCCGCGCCCGAATTCAGGCCTGCGACGCGATCCGGCTGTCCGACCCGTGCCGTCAGCATGATCACCGGGACCGCGCTGCGCTTGCGCAATTGCCGCAGCACTTCGAAGCCGTCGAGCACCGGCAGCATGACGTCGAGAATGATCAGGTCGTAGCTGCCCTCGAGCGCGCGACCGAGGCCCGTGCGTCCATCGTGAACCGCGTCGATCTTGAATCCGTGCTGCGTGAAGTAGTCGTTCATGAGCGAGGTCAGTTCGGTATCGTCTTCGATCAGCAGAATCGATTTGATGGATGGAGTCACGGCTTCAGCTTAGTTGTATCGCAAATGGCGCGCAAAGTAACTGCGCGCGGCGGGGCTTTTACAAAACTTAAGGACGCCTTTCGAAGAGAATGCCGTTTACTGGGGAGTATGAAATACATTGCATTGGCGGCTTTTTGCGGGACGCTGGCGGCATGTCACGGGCATGCCCAAACGAGTTCGGTAGTGGGGACGATCTCCGCATTCAAAGCGGAAACCACGGAGATCGAGGTGAAGCCGGCGGCCCCGAAGAGCGCGAGGCCGTCGTCGAAGAAGAGGTAGACCGCGGCGCCAATTGGCTGCCGCGGCATGGGCGCCGGCCGCTCGGGCGGCCTACCACCTGCGCCCGGCTACAGCGCCAGATCGAGGGCGCGCACGGCCCGCAGCCGGCCCGCGACGTCCTCCCAGTTGACGATCCGCCAGAACGACTTCACCCACTCGGCCTTCACGTTGAGGTACTGCAGGTAGTAGGCGTGCTCCCACATGTCGAGCACGAGCAGCGGTATGGTGCCGTTCCCGATGTTCCCCTGGTGGTCGTAAATTTGTTCGACCACCAGGCGCTTGCCGAGCGGCTCCCAGCCGAGCGCGCCCCAACCCGATCCCTGTACGTTGAGTGCGGCCTCGGTGAGCTGGCCTCGCATGCCGGCGAAGGAGCCGAAGAACTCGTTGATCGCCCGCGCGAGCTCGCCATCGGGCTCGCCGCCGCCGCGCGGGCTCATGTTGCGCCAGAGCAGCGAGTGCAGCACGTGCCCCGACAGGTGGAAGGCGAGGCTCTTCTGGAGCTGGTTGATGGCGGCGAAGTCCCCCTGGTCGCGCGCCTGCGCGAGCTTCTCGAGCGTGGCGTTCGCCCCGGTCACGTAGGCGGCGTGGTGCTTGTCATGGTGGAGCTCCAGCAGCCGGGCGGAGTAGTGCGGTTCGAGCGCGGCATAGTCGTAGGGCAGCTCGGGCAGCGTGTATCGTGTCATCATGACCTCCGTGTGAGTCCCAGGGTGCCAAGTCGATGCGCGTTCGCAAGCCCCCCCGACTTGGAGTCGTGAGAGCGGCCGCCGTCGGCTATATTGCTCCCGACGCTCGTTGCCGCAACGCCGGTCGGAAAGACGGTACAGGTCGACATCGTCCGCGACGGCGGGACGCGCCGCCTCGAGGTGAAGACGGCCCGGCTCGCCGACGACGGCGTGCGCCGGATCCGGCCGGCCGCCTATTCTCCCGCGCCGCCGACCGAGGAGTCCGGGTCGCCGGCGTCGCGAGGCGACGCGCGCCAGGCGCGTACGGTCGCGAGCATGCCGCGTCGCTGCCTCGGCGACGCATCTCGATAGAGGTGGACCAGCTCCTCGAGCCCGGTATCCCGGGCGACGGAGCTACCCATCGGCAGACCTGCGGAGAGCGTGTCGAGGCCGCGGAGGAGCGTCTGCGTCTCCTCCCGCAGCGCCATCTCGTCGAGGCGCGAGAGTGCGCGGGTGATCACTTGTGCGACGCCGATCACGAGGAGGACCTGTTTCGCGACGTAGCCCCGTTCGAGTCGGCTGAGCGAGGGCTGGCTCGTGCCGACGATCGAGGCGAGTCGTCCCTGCGACAGGCCCACGAGTCTGCGTAGCGCGCGCAGATGAACGCCGAGCTCTCGGCCCCATTCCGTGACCTGCTCCGCTTCGCTCGTCGACGTCATCCGGAGGGGGGTGCAGCGAGGTCCGGGAACCGGGCGTTCGACGGAACAACCTGGGACCTTTCATCGTTCATGAGACCCGGCCCCGTCCCTCGCTGCACACCGGTCGCCTCTGCACCCGACGTGCCGCGCTCGCCGTCGTGCACGTCGCACCGTCCGCGTTCCGCCTGATCACGAATCCGCGACCGCCCGCACGCTGCGCCCTGGCGCGCCGGACCGTGTCGTTTCGACGCGCTGGATCGTTCGGACACGAAGCGAGTGACGCACCCGACGCCCATGCGGGTTCGGTTCATCGCGGAACGTCGATTGCACGAGCGGAATTCGGCGCCTTGGCGCGCCGGGAGGACGACGATGAGCCCCGCACACGCGACCTGCCCGATCGACGATCCGGCGGACGCGGAGGAATCGGTGCCGCGCGCGCTTCGCCGCCCGCGCGTCGGGCGCCCGCCGATCGAGGAGTCGATCGAGTTCGTGATGCCGGTCCAGTTCCATACCCCGGCCAGCCAGGCATGGTGGCCGGGCGAGAAGCGCCTCATGCTCGCGGTGCTGACGGACGCGATCGACATACTGATGAAGGGCCCGGGGATGAAGGACCCGCGTCGGACGGTCTTCGAGGAGACGGTGGCGTGGTTCACCCGCGACGACGCCGACTGGCCGTGCTCGTTCGTCAACGTCTGCGACGCGCTCGGGATCGACGCCCGCGCGGTGCGAGATGCGATCAGGCGCCGCATGCCGCGCCGCCATCCGTCGGTCTGAGCGCTACCCGCCGGCCACGCCGTACTGCTCGAGCTTCCGGTAGAGCGTCTTCCGGCCGATCCCGAGCACGCGCGCGGCGAGCGTCTTGTTGCCGCCGACGCTCTCGAGCACGCGCAGGATGTAGCGCCGCTCCGCCTCCTCGAGCGGGACGAGCTCCGACGGATCATCCGCGGCGATGAGCACGTGCGACGGCCGGTAGGCGCGGATCTTCTCCGGCAGGTCGTCGACCATCACCTGCTCGTACTGCGCGAGCGCGACGGCGCGCTCGATCGCGTTCTGCAGCTCACGCACGTTTCCCGGCCACGCGTAGGCGAGCAGCCGCTCCGCCGCCTGCGGAGAGAGGCTGGTGACGCGCTTCCCGGCCTTCCCGGCGTGGTGGACGAGGAAGTGCTGGGCGAGGAGGAGCACGTCGCTCCCGCGCGTCCGGAGCGGCGGCATCTCGAGGTGGATCACGTTCACGCGGAAGAAGAGGTCCTCGCGGAACCGACCCTCGTCGACGGCCGACTCGAGGTCGCGGTTCGTCGTCGCGACCAGGCGCACGTCGAACGGGACCTCCTCGTTCCCGCCGATCGGCCTCACGACCCGTTCCTGGAGCGCGCGGAGGAGCTTCGGCTGGAGGGCGAGCGGCAGGTCCGCGATCTCGTCGAGGAGGAGCGTGCCGCGGTGCGCCTGGACGAAAAGGCCGGTGCGCGCGGCGCGCGCATCCGTGAAGGCACCGCGCGCATGGCCGAAGAGCTCGCTCTCGAGGAGCTGCTCCGGCATCGCCGCGCAGTTGATAGCGACGAACGGGCCGTCCTTCCGGCGCCCGTGGCGGTGGAGGATCCTGGCGACGACCTCCTTCCCGGTGCCGCTCTCGCCGGTGACGAGCACGCTCGCGTCCGAGTCGATGACCCGTTCGAGCAGCTGGCGGACGCGCGCGATCGCGCGGCTGTCGCCCACGAGCTCGTCGAAGCGCGCCGCCTCGCCGACGAGGCGGCGGAGTCGCTTCACCTCTTCCCGGAGCGACCGGTGCTGCACCGCACGCGCGATCGCGACTGCGAGCGCCTCCATCTTCACGGGCTTGGTTATGAAGTCGTAGGCCCCGGCCCGGATCGCCGCGATCACCGTCTCGAGGCTGCCGAACGCCGTGATGACGACGACCGGGACGTCGGGCCGGCTCGCGACGACGCGCTCGCAGAGCGCCAGGCCGTCCATGCCGCGCATGTTGAGGTCCGTGAGGACGACGTCGACCTCGGCGGTGTCGAGCGCCGCGAGCGCGGCCACAGCCGAGGTGTGCCACTGGACCTCGAAGCCGCGGGGACCGAGCCCCGCGGCGATCGCCTCGCACATCTCCCGCTCGTCGTCGACGACGAGGACGCGTCCGCTCATTGCTCCGCCTCCCGCACCTGGAGGCTCGCCATTACTCCGCCTCCCACACCTGGAGGCTCGCCATTACTCCGCCTCCCACACCTGGAGGCTCACGACGCCGCCTCCGCCGGCTCGGCCGGCCGCGGCAGGAAGATCGAGAATCGGCTGCCCTTCCCCACCTCGCTCTCGACCTCGATCCAGCCGCCGTGCTCTGCGACGATCGCGTGCGCGACGGCGAGCCCGAGGCCCGTCCCCTCCCCGACCGCCTTGGTGGTGAAGAACGGCTCGAAGACGTGCGCCAGGTCGTCGCTCGCGATGCCGGGGCCCTCGTCCGCGACCGTGACGCAGAGGTAATCCGCCTCGGCGGCGCCGGCAGTCGGCGGACGGACGCGGCGTACGCCGGTGTCCACGCGGAGCCGGCCGCCGTCCGGCATCGCCTGGATGCCGTTCATGAAGACGTTCGCCAGCACCTGCTGGATCTGGTTCTGGTCGAGGCGCGCGAACAGGGGACCGCTCGCCGCGCACTCCAGGCGCACGTTCGCCCGCTCCGCCACCGGGGAGATCAGGTCGAGCGTGCGCCGCACCAGCTGCTCGAGGTTCGCGACGCCCATCGTCGGGCCGCTTCGCCGCGAGAAGTCGAGGAGCTGCTGGATGATCCGCGTCATGCGGTCGGCTTGCTCGAGGATCGTGCGGCCGTTCGTGACGGGGTCGGGCGGAGGGACTCCGTCGGCGACGAGCAGCTCGGCGCGTGCCGTCACCACGTTCAGCGGCGTGCCGAGCTCGTGCGCGACGCCGGCGGCGAGCTGGCCGACGGTCGCGAGCCGCTCGCTGTGGCGGAGCTGCTCGAGGGCCGCGATGCGCGCCGCGGCCTCGTCGGCGGCGCGGCGGTTCGCCTCGGCGATTCGATCGCACATCGTGTTGATCTCGGCGGCGGCGTCGCCCATCTCGTCGTGCCGGCGGAGGAGGAGCGGCTTCGAGAAGTCGCCGGCGCCGGCGCGCCGCGCCTTGTCGCGCAGGTGCGCGAGCGGGCGGCCGACCAGCCGGACGTGGAGAAAGCTCACGAGCAGCGCACAGACGACCACGATCGCGACCGTCGCGCCGAGGATCGCCAGGTGGTTCGTGCGGACGAACGTCCGCTCCTGCGCGAGCGGCTCGACGTGCTCGATCGCCGTCGGCTGCGCGGCCGTCCGGACTGCTACCCATGCGTACTGACACTCCTGGCCTTCGGCGTCCGCCAGGACGCGGCGCAGGACGTCGCCGGCCTCGAGCGCACGGACGTCTTCGGCGGAGAGAGGCGCGCGATCCGGCGCGTCCCGCGCGAGCGACACGACGCGGAGGACGCCTTCCGCCCCCGCCTGGCCCCTCGAGAGCTCGATGAGCTCCCGGGCGCGCGCTTCGCCTTCTCGCGCCCACACCGACTCGACGGCGCCGAGCCAGGCGAGACCGTTTCGGCGCGCACGATGCGCGTCGGCCTCGGAGAGCACGACCTCGTTCGAGATCTGCACGGCCGCGTAGATCGCCATGACCGCGACGATGCCGAGGACGAGCGCGCTGGTCAGCTTGACGGCGAGCTTCATCTGGCTCTCCCCGCTGCGATTGCAATGCCGGATCCGGCTCCGGAGCGGCCGCAGCTTAGCCTACGACGCTTGTGAAGGAGTCGCCGCGCGGTCGTCATCAAAGATCGATCTGGGCGCCGATCTCCACCACCCGGTCCGGCGGGATGTCGAGATGCGGTCGAATCCGCGCGGTTCAGGCGGCCGAGCCAGCGCGAGAGCGAGGGGACGAAGTGCCGACGACGTTCGAGCTCATGCGGATGATCCGAAGCAACAGACATGCCATCAGCCGTCGCCTTCCGTGCCGACCGGTCGAAAGGCGACGGGCTCGAGGGGGTGGCACGCTCGCGACGACCGAGAGTCGGACGTCGCGGCCCGGGCCCGCCCGCGAAGCAGCAGCGCGCGACGGTTCGGCGGAAACGGCCCGGCCGTCATGGGATGCTGTCGGTGATTCGGCACCGTGCCGAGAGGCCGGCACGCACGCGCTCAAAACGCTTGGCGAAGGTCGCCCGCACCAACCGTGGCCACGCGCGTTCTCACGACAGTTTCGTCGTTGATCCGCTGAGGCTCAGTTCGGCACGGAGGTTGCGAAGTCCAAGGGCTCATGAACCCGCTCCGTGGACTATCGGACGTGATCGCGCGTTGGCGCCTGCGGCGGATCGCCAAGCGCCGCATCCGAGAGATGCTCCGCCGCGACCACGTCCGAGAAGGAGCTCGAGCGAGGATATTCCTCTGCGTGCTCCTGCCGATCAGCGGGAGGCCGGGGTTGCCAGAGAGCGTTTTGCCTTGCCAGCTTGGCGATCGTCTCTTCGGGACGGGCCGGCTGCAGCCCAAGAAGCGGCTACGCGGTCCCCGAGGAGAGCGCCGCCATGGACGGAGGCCTTCTGGCGCCGTGGTGGTGGTGAGCGCCAATGGAGACTCCCATGAAGACGCTGGCCCTCTTGCTCGCCTTTGCGGCGGGGTGCTCGGCCACCACCGTCAGGCTGGCGGCGACGTCAGAGGAGCCGGCGGGATGCTGCTGCACCTACGGTGACTGCCGCGAGCGGTTTACTCAGGAGGCCTGCGTGAGCGCGGGCGAGTTCCAGGGGTGGACGTACGCGTGGCACGCGGGTCCGTGCACCAAAAGGGACACGTACCCGGCGTCCGATCGCCGGTGACGTGGCGGCGCGCAACTCCGACATCTCGCCTCCCATCCGCAACGATGGAGTGCCAGGAGGACAAAATGAATCGAATTCGGGGTATCGAAGTGGTCTTGGGACTCTGTGCGGCGCTGGCAGCCAGTCCCGCTCAGGCAGATGGAAGGCCCTTCGTCGGCCGGTGGCACTGGAATCGTGCGCAATCGACGCTGCCACCCGGCGGGCCCGTGCCGAACGATCTCACGAGCGAAATTTCGAGAGCCGACAGTCATGTGAAATGGTCAGTAACTATCCTCACCACAGATCTCACCACGGAGGCCCGGCATGTCGAGACATTCGAGGCGGCGGCCGACGGTGAGTCTCATCCCATCAACAGCGATACTGCTGCGTCTTGCCGCCTGGCCGGTGATGGCCTTCAGATGACGCAGCGCTGGTCCGGATGGCCGGAGACCTCGGCATCGACGCCGCAGGGCTGAGCGGGACCTGTCCCAAAGGACAGGGAACAGGCCTGTCCCAAGGTACAGCTAGAAAGTCACGCCGCGCGCCGGTACGGTCCGGCCATGACGAGAACCGGGCCGGGTGGCCACAGGCGGGGCCAGCCGTCAACCGATGAAGCGCCGCTCGTCGCCATCGTCGACGACGATGCTTCGGTGCGACAGTCGACCCGCCGTCTGATCCGGTCCTTCGGATATCGCGCCGAGGCGTTCGCCTCCGGGGAAGAGTTTCTGGCCTCCGCTTCCGCGGCGGGAACCGCGTGCCTCGTGCTGGACGTCCGCATGCCGAACATGGACGGCCTGGAGGTCCATCGTCGCCTCACCGCGCGCGGGGTGCAGATCCCGACCGTCTTCCTCACCGGCCGGGCCAGCGACGACGAGGAGCGTCGGGCACGGTCGGCGGGAGCGGTCGAGTTCCTGCGCAAGCCGGTTGGCCAAGCGACGTTGCTGCAGGTCCTCCAGAAGGTGTTCCACGTATCGCAGCGTGTGCGAGGACATGGCGATGACGACTGAGTCGCAGCCGGCCGACGAGCCAAAAGTGAGGTCGGATCATGACCATGACGCGTGACACGTCAGCAATCGGCGAGCAGGCAGCCCGGGCCGACGATTTCGGCACCGCGCCGAGCCGCACGGATGCGCCGCGGACCGTGGAGCCGGGTGACGACCCATCGAACCCGGACGCCGTGCACGGAATCGTTGGCGCGAGCCTGGCGCTGCGGCAAGTGCTCCAGCTGGTCCGGACCGTGGCGCCCACCGACGCCGTCGTGCTCATCCTGGGCGAGACGGGAACGGGCAAGGAGCTGATCGCCAACCTGATCCACACGCTCAGCTCGCGGGGCGATCGCCCCTTCGTCAAGTTCAACTGCACCGCCATCCCCGCCGGCCTCCTCGAGAGCGAGCTGTTCGGCCATGAGCGCGGCGCCTTCACCGGGGCCATCGCCCGAAGGATCGGCCGCTTCGAGCGGGCGCACGGGGGCACCCTCCTGCTCGACGAGGTCGGCGACCTGCCGCTAGAGCTCCAGCCGAAGCTTCTCCGCGTGCTAGAGGAGCAGCAGTTCGAGCGGGTCGGCAGCGCGCACACGATTCGGAGCGACGTCCGGATCGTCGCCGCGACGAATCGTCCGCTCGAGGAGCTGGTCGACGCGGGAGCCTTTCGCGCCGACCTCTACTACCGGCTGAACGTTTTCTCGGTTGAGCTGCCGCCCCTTCGCGAGCGGCCCGAGGACATCCCCCTCCTCGTCCGCGACTTCGTTGCGCACCACGTCCGACGGCTGGGCCGGCGCATCGAGTCGATTCCGGTGGACGTGATGGACACGCTCGTGCACCACCCGTGGCCCGGGAACATCCGCGAGCTCGAGAATACCATCCACCGAGCGGTGATCCTGTCGCGCGGCACGAGCCTGCAGCTGCCCCCCTTCGAAGGCGGAGTGAAAGCCGGCCGGACACTCGCCCCGCGGGCCGAGACCTTCGATGACGTCGCCCGCGAGCACATCCTCGAGGTCCTGCGCGAGACGAAGGGCGTCGTGGCGGGCCCTCGCGGCGCAGCGGCGCGTCTGGGCCTGAAGCGTACGACGCTCCTTTCGAGGATGCAGAAGCTCGGCATCGGACCCCGGGACGTGGCGACCGAGCGGGCGCAGCGCGTTGGCGACGCCGTCGCGCCGGCCGCGGCATCGATCGCGCCCTGATGCGTGGAATGGCGCCTTGAGCGAGATGCCCTCGCTTTCACCTCGCTCGCCGCCTCAGACGCCCCGTCACCTTGGTCGGCCGCATCTCCTCTACCACTACCGCCCGTGGAGCGCTCTGCCTCGTGAGACGCCGACGCCGACATCTCGGCATCTGCCGACATGCCGGCGCCCCTCATCGCCTCTGCGGCGGGGCCCACGCTCGACTGCTTGATCTGACGGAGAGCTCCAGCCGTCCCGCGCCGGCACGCCGGTTGCACCCGTGAAGCGTGCTTCCGATGCCCCTGACCGCGACCGAAGCGTTGAACGGAGCCGAGCCCTCCAAGGAGCAACCGCGCGAACGGCCCTGGGCGCTCGTCCTTGCCGGCGGAGACGGTAGGCGCCTCCAGGTCCTGACGCGGAAGATCGCCGGCGCGCCGATCCCGAAGCAGTACTGCCGAATCACGGGCGACCGTTCCCTGCTCGAAGCGACGCTCGCGCGGATCGTCCCGCTCGTGCCGAGGGAGCGGACGCTGGTGGTCGTGAATCGCAGCCACCTCGAGCTCGCGCTGCCACAGCTGCGCGACGTCCCGCCCGCTAACGTGATCGTGCAGCCGGGTAACCGCGACACGGGTCCGGGTATCGTCTTCGGGCTCCTCGACCTCATCGCCCGGCGCCCGGTCGCACCGGTGGTCGTCTTTCCGAGCGATCACTATGTCGACGATGGCTCGGCCTTTCGTGAGCACGTGGAGCGCGCAACCCTCCTCGTCGATCGCTTTCCCACCAAGATCGCGCTGCTCGGCATCCGCCCGACTCACCCGGAGCCCGCATTCGGTTACATCGAGCCAGGCCCGCCGCTCGTCGTATCGCCCCCGGCGTATCAGGTTGCAGCCTTCCACGAGAAGCCGTCGATCGAGCTGGCGAAGCACCTGCAACGAAGGGGCGCCTTGTGGAACTCGTTCGTCATGGTCTTCCACCCGAGCCGCCTGCTCGCGCTCCTTCAGCAACGGCGAAGCGCGGACGTCGAGCGGCTTCGCGGCGTCATCCGCTCGGGTGCGGGGTACGAGGGTGTTCCGTCCTGGAACTTCTCGGCGGACTTCCTCACCCAGATCCCGCACCACCTGGTGGTCGTGCCGGTCGACGGCGTCTCCTGGAGCGACTGGGGGACTCCCGAGGCGGTCGAGCGGACGCTCGCGGCGCTCCGATCCGAGGAGACCGAGCGACATCTTGCCGAGAGCTCGGCACAGATGCCGAGTCCCGAATAGCGAGATCATCGCCGCTTGCGCCACCGTCGTCGACCGGCCCATACCTATCGAACCGGAGGCGAGGAAATGGCGACCGCACTCTCCCGCGACCTGCTGCACCGGATGGACGCCTACTGGCGGGCGGCGAACTACCTCTCCGTCGGGCAGATATACCTGTATGACAACCCGCTCCTCCGGAGCCCGCTCACGCTCGCCCACGTGAAGCCGCGCCTCCTCGGCCACTGGGGCACGACGCCGGGGCAGAACTTCATCTACGTGCACCTGAACCGCATCATCCGGGAGCACGACCTCGACATGATCTACATCGCCGGGCCGGGACACGGCGGCCCCGCGCTGGTCGCGAACACCTACCTCGAGGGAACGTACAGCGAGCTGTATCCCGCCATCTCGCAGGACGCGGAAGGACTGAAGCGGCTCTTCAAGCAGTTCTCCTTCCCGGGCGGCATCCCGAGCCACGTCGCGCCCGAGACGCCGGGCTCGATCCACGAGGGCGGCGAGCTCGGCTACAGCCTGAGCCACGCCTTCGGCGCCGCGTTCGACAACCCGGCGCTCGTCGTCGCCTGCGTGATCGGCGACGGCGAGGCCGAAACGGGGCCGCTCGCGACGGGCTGGCACGGCAACAAGTTTCTGAGCCCCCGGTATGACGGCGCGGTGCTCCCGATCCTCCACCTGAACGGCTACAAGATCGCCAATCCGACCGTGCTCGCGCGCATCGAGCACGCGGAGCTCGAGGCGCTCCTCCGCGGCTACGGCTACGTCCCGTACTTCGTCGAGGGCGACGATCCCGAGCCGATGCACCAGCTCATGGCCGGGACGCTCGATCGGGTCGTCGCCGACATCCGCCGGATCCAGAGCGACGCGCGGACGACGGGTGTCGCGCGGCGGCCGCGCTGGCCGATGATCGTGCTGAAGACGCCGAAGGGATGGACGGGGCCGAAGGTCGTCGACGGCGAGCAGGTCGAGGGGACGTACCGCGCTCACCAGGTGCCGCTGTCAGCCCCGCGGACGAATCCCGAGCACCTCGCGATCCTGGAACGGTGGATGAGGAGCTACCGTCCCGAGGAGCTGTTCGACGACACCGGTCGCCTGCAGCCCGAGCTGGCGGAGCTCGCCCCGCGAGGCGAGCGCCGCATGGGCGCCAACCCGCACGCCAACGGCGGCCGCCTGCTCCGCGACCTGCGGCTCCCCGATTTTCGCCGCTACGCGGTCGACCTTCCCGCGCCTGGCGCCGTGGACGCGGAGGACACGAAGGTGCTCGGCGGGTTCCTCCGCGACGTGATCCGGGAGAACGCCGACCACCGGAACTTCCGGATGTTCGGTCCGGAC
>Ga0137403_10007917_pt1 | contig 11926 bp, 10 predicted proteins | sample CZOMad2_1_16fung_FD_122057 | JGI IMG/M metagenome (GOLD analysis project Ga0137403, IMG submission 122057) | Vadose zone soil fungal communities from Angelo Coast Range Reserve, California, USA - CZOMad2_1_16fungal (Hybrid Assembly) | ecosystem: Environmental > Terrestrial > Soil > Vadose zone...
TATCCCCAGCGCGTAAGCGATCATGATGATAGAGACGAGCACTTCCTCTCTCTCTTTCAGGTCCCTGAGCTAAGTCAGCCCATCTGAAGTCCTCTCCTCTTAGTTCTACACCTCAAAGGAACAATTCATGAAAAAAACAATGTCACTGCTTTTGATGAGCTTTGTGGGCTTGTTTGGAACCTATGCATGGGCAGGTTCAGCCCGGGAAGACACGGTTGACCGGCTGCAAAAGTCGGTGGATGTCTTGCACGCGATCATGGCAACGCCGGACAAAGGTATACCGGAAGAAGTGCTGAGCAATGCGAAGTGCATCCTGGTCGTGCCCGACCTGATCAAGGGTGGCTTTATCTTTGGTGGCAAGCATGGACGTGGCGTGGCCACCTGCCGTACTGCCAATGGCTGGAGCGCCCCCGCATTCGTTTCAGTGGGCGGTGGAAGTTGGGGACTGCAGATTGGTGTCGAAGGCGTTGATCTGGTCATGCTGGTCATGAACGACCAGGGCTTCCAGCATCTGCTCTCCAGTAAGTTCCAGCTGAGCGGCGAAGGATCGGTGGCTGCCGGCCCGGTCGGCCGTCATGCGTCCGCGGGAACTGACTGGAAAATGAATACTCAAATGCTAACGTACTCGCGCTCCAAGGGCGTGTTCGCCGGTATAACCCTCGAAGGGGCAGTTGTGGAGCAGGATAACGACTCCACTCGAGCCATTTACGGCAAGAACATGAGGTTCCGCAACATCCTTTCAGGCAAGGTAGCAACTCCCGGCAGTGCAGACGCGTTCATGCAGGCCGTTGCACGTGCGGGCCAACAAGCGCGGATTGCCGAAGCAAGAGACGAAACGAAGTAGTTGCATCAGAAAACTGTCAGCGCAAGTCTGTGGCTGACCGGAACTGCCCCCGGTTCCGGTCAGCTCTACAGAACTTTGGATCGTGGTGGATGCTCGTTTTCTACCCTGATTTATCATCCTCAGGACAGACACATAGGACAATTAGTCTGCAGATCCTCCGCCGCGACCGCTCCATTCCGGGAAATTGTCCCAATTCGACATCCACTTATCCAGCATTAGAACTCATTAATCTGACGATTATTGCCGTTGCTTAACTATAAGTGTTTCCAGTCACGCGATGGTCATCGTGCGCTCACCTTAAGGCGCCAGCAGCGGCGTTCGATCTAGCATCTGCTGTCTTAGGTGCGTCGGGACAGGCACGAGAGAGGAAATCATTGAAGCAATGGAGGAAAAGATATGCCCCCACAGGTTCTGCAGGTCGAAGATTCCCCCGGTGATGTCCGGTTGACGCAGGAGGCATTCCGCGATGCCAATATGTCTGTTCAGCTGCACGTCGCTGCCGACGGCGTGGAGGCTATGGCTTTTCTGAGAAAGGAGGGTGCACACGTCCATGCCCCTCGCCCAGATCTTATCTTGCTGGATCTAAACCTGCCCAAAATGGATGGCCGCGAGGTTCTGGCTCACATCAAGAAGGATGAAAGCCTGAAAACGATCCCTATAGTGATCCTGACCACTTCCGAAGCGGAGGCGGATATTGTGAAAAGCTATCAACTCCAGGCGAACTGCTACCTCAGCAAGCCTGTGCAGTTGGACACCTTTCAGCGCCTGGTGAAGAGCATCAACGATTTTTGGCTGACCAAGGTCAAGTTGCCGCGGCAGAGGCCGAGTGGGTGAGCAATCAGAAGCGGAGACGATTCCGGCCGAGCACAAGCCACTCTAGATCTGATCGCAACACGATGGGTTGGGCTGGCTGACGGCAAGCTAGCTTGCGCAGCAGGCTAGGCCTTCCGTTTTGCGCTGTTGCCCACGGCCACCAAGAAGATGGCGCTCTTGCCTTCGGCGTGTGGAGAGAAGAAGCGGGTCACTTCGTCGTCGTAAAAGGTGAGGCCGGTGGCGCCCAATTGCTGGGCGTAGGCTGCTAGATACAGCTTGCCGCCAAGGATTCCGGCTTCCAACTGTACGGCGCGATATCCGCGGTTGCCAAAGCGCCCGAAAATCGGCCGCAAGTCTGCCAGAAAGAAGATGTCCACCGCAGCGTCGGCAGGCAGCTGTTGCTCCAATCCGAGATAGCCGGCCTGATCGCGAAAGTTGCCTTGCTTCAGGCACTCCAGGAGTCCGCGATCACGACCGAAGACATAAGCTCCGGATTCGAGCCCTTCCACGGCGTTGACGATCAAGTAGAGGTGATTGAGCTGAGATCCCATCGGATTGAGAAAGTCAGTTGGTATTCCCCGGGTCGTTCGGTCCAGCATTGTAGAGAGCTGCGCCAGGCTGATCGGTGTCTGGAGAAACTTGCGGCTGGAACCGCGCCGCAAAATGACCTGCTCGATCGGGTCGCGAGGCATCTCTGCATCCGACAAAGGCTGGAGTTGAACGACAATGCCGTTTGGGGGCGGAGGGTTGGCTATGGGAGTGCGGCTGCGCCAACTCGCAACTTCGTCGCTCGAATCGAACGCAGATGCGGCATGCATATCGCGCATTAGGGGATAGTCAACCTCGGTGCGAGAGAGTGGAACCGTTTCGAGGCCCAGCGGAGAGATTCCCGGCGTTGCCTGCGGCGGGAGAGAGGAGACATGGCCGAGGGCCACCAGGGAGAAGGCCACCTCGCGCTGAGTATCGGCATCGATCAGGTTGTTCACCGTCGCGTCCACAAATCCGCACACCACCTTGGCTGGCATGCCGAGTGAAGTGCCAACGGCCAGAAGGTTGGCAAGCAGCGTACCGTTGTCCCACCCGAAATGGCGGTAGGTGCGGGCCTGATACTTCCAGGCATTACGCCAGTAGGTACAGGTACAGACGACGGTCAGCGGCGCGTGAGCGATGGCGGATTCTCCGCCAGTAGCCTCCACGAGGACGCTTCGATAGTCTCCTGCGCGGAGTTGGCGCAGGCCAAACTCGGCAGCGGCAAAGTGATAGACACCAGCCTGAAGGTCGGCGAGGTCGCCGCAAACCAGATACAACTCAACTTCGTAGAGTGCTCCGGTACAGGCTGCTGCGCGGAAATATATTTCACCGCCTGAATACTTTCTCTGCCGAGTAATGCCGGCGGAAAGGTACAGGAGCTGTGCGACCGCCCTTAAGTCCGGCGCAGCATTGGCTTGGGCGGGGAGGCTTTCGGCGATGGCAGAGAGGGCAGCTACTCCGGTTTGGCGCAGCTCGCCAGGCAAGCGCGAAGGCTCGAGAGTGGGGTAGATCTTGAACGGCAACGGCTGGTTGGCGAAATCCAGGAAATGTTGGTTGGCGCGGATGCTGGCGTAGGAATGCTTTGTCGCATTGTGATAACTCCAAGCGGCCTGAGTGTTGTGGTCGTCGGGCATAACGGGAATTTGTGAGCGGTCATCAGCATATTAAATCGTGCATAACTTCGGAAGGGGCATGCCAACCTCGGACTGTGTTGTCGATCTGTTGCGCGCGAACGCTCTACTCCCCATGCCCACACCACATGCACGGTTTGGCGCGCGGCTTCTCACTGTGCAGGGCTGCCCGCCACGATCGGCGCCGGCGTCATAGCCTTCAACTGGTCCAGCTGACTCAGTACGGTTTTCCAATCGTCCTCGTCCTTCTTCGTCGCAATCAGGACAGAGAGATCAGAATAAAAGTCGAGAATGTTAGCGCGCAGCTCCGGCGAGGTCCGATCGAACTTCCGCTCCGACAGCTGCCCCAGCAACTTGGCGTACGCATCGTCGGTCAGGGCATATTCCCCCGGCTTGGTCGGCTTGCCGCTGTCAAAATCGCAGTTGGGCAGTACTAGCGTGTCAGTGCGCACTTGTTCGAGAAAGACGCGGTATTGATCGACCGTGGTATTGATGCTCTTGATATACAGGTCTTCGGTTTGCGGAGTCGGGTGATTGAACGCCAGTCCCTTGAAGGGACCAATCTTAGGTATGTATCGCAAGAGTGTGGACAAAATCCGAGTGTCCACTCCCGGCTTCACGTAGTCCTTTCCCCACTCCTTTTCATAATTGGAGCGGGAAAGACGATAGAGGAACTTCTGCTTCGCAAAATTGGGCGTCTCGCGCATCAGTTCCTTCTTATGGATTTGCAGCGCGACCTGGGTCATTCGTGGAATCAGTTCGCTCACGGCAAAACGATACGAGCCGATGGCGAGATCCTCGTGAGTAAGCACATCTTTCAACTCCACTCCGTATACAATCGGAAAGGCCCGCTCGAGCAGGTCCTTGGACACTTTAAATCCGATGAAATCGTGGTACTGCTCGGACGCATAACGATTCTTCGCGACCTGTACCGTGTCGAACCCGAACTCGGTTTTCAAGTGTGCGGTCTTGTCCTCGCCATACCGGACCGAATTGCCAAACTTCGCTCGTAGTTTCGGATACTCAATCGCAACCGCTTGGTTGACGGCCGGGTGGCCGGCAATATCCGCCGCATAGTGCGACAGGGCTCCCAGGGCGAAGGCGTATTCGTTCGCATCCTGGCTTTCGAGCAGAAGCTCAACAACGAAGTCACCGCTGCGGACGTAATGCACCAGGTTGCTGAACTCCCTGCTGCCGAATGGGTAGTAGCCGAGATCCTGGATGACGGCGCCTCCATAGGCGTAGGCATGCGCCTCCCTGATCTGTTCTTCCGTCAGTCCTGGATATCGTTTGAGCAGGAGCGGCCGGATCTGATCGGTCCATGCGAGGTCTACGATCTGTTCGTGCGTCAGAACGGAGTATGCGAACAAGCCGCCTCCGCACATCAGCACTATGAAGAGAAGTGCCGCCGTGCGGACAGAAAGTATGCGCCAGCCCTTAGCTATGTCTCGCGGAAATGTTGTAAGGCGGCCCATAGCTCAGACTCGCCCCAGAACCAGGAGAATCACGACGACGAGAAGGATGAGTCCCACTCCTCCGGTTGGGGCATAACCCCAACTCCGGCTGTGCGACCACCGTGGCAGCGCGCCGAAAAGCGCTAGAATCAAAATCACGATCAATATGGTTCCAAGCATTGCTTTGCTCCTTACCTTCCTGCGTTCAGACAGGAATGTCACGATCGCGTGCAGCCTCTCCCGAGGCTGCACCCAATCGACCGTTACATCGAGATATTAATTGCAATACCGACCCCGGGATACCTGCGGTTGTACATGTAGTAGCCGTTGTCGACATAGTTGACATACACTTCGTCGTTGTCATACCAGCTGTCTCCCCAATACTCCGGCCATGGGTCTACGGGACTGAACCAATAACCTTGGTATTGGAAGCGTGGATATCCGCCTACAACCAGGAAAGGCCGGCCGTAAATACGGAACCCATGATTCGATCCGAAATATATGCGGAAGCGGTCGTCCGGGATGCGATAGCCGTGGTAGCCGCCACGTTGTTGCCAGGTACGGTGATCGGACTCCCAATGTTGTGAGCCATGCTGCCGCCAGGCGCTCTGCTGAACACGCTGCTGTTCCGGTGAGCGCTGTCGTTGTTGATTGCTCCGCGTTTGCTGGGCACGCTGCGTCTGCCGGTTCTGGTCCTGCCGCTCCTGTTGTTGAGCGTGCTGTTGCCGGCTGTTCTGATCCTGCCGCTGCTGTTGCTGGGCGTGCTGTTGCGGGTTGTTCTGATCCTGCCGCTGCTGTTGCTGGGCATGCTCTTGCCGGCTGTTCTGATCTTGCCGTTGCTGCTGCTGGGCGTGCTGTTGCCGGTTGTTCTGATCCTGCCGCTGCTGTTGCTGGGCATGCTCTTGCCGGCTGTTCTGGTCTTGCCGCTGCTGCTGAACGTGCTGTTGCCGGCTGTTCTGATCTTGCCGTTGCTGCTGAACGTGCTGCTGTTCAGGTCTGGCTTGCTCGTGCTTGCTCTGTTTCTGTGCGGAATGGTCTTGCTTTTCGCCCTGCTGCTCGTGCTGTGCATAAGCAGGAGCGGCGATTCCGAAAAGCAAGGACAGAAGAACTGTGCTGGTGATTCTAAGAGCCTTCATAGTTTGCTACCTCATTAGTGCTGGTTACGTACGCTTGCTCTAACGCAAGCTTCCGGTCGTCGCATTCACCGGATTGCCGATAGCTTCGCCGGATACGAGAAGTTCCACTCTCCGGTTCTGTTGCCGGCCACTAGAATTGTCGTTGGTGGCCACCGGCAAAGTGTTGCCGAAGCCTTTGGCTGAAACCGAATTTGTCGCTACACCCTGATTCACCAGGTAATCACGTACGGATCCAGCCCGATTCTCAGACAGGGTTTGATTCATCGCATCGCCGCCCACATTGTCGGTGTAGCCGCCGACTTCAATGTTGAGTCCAGGGTAGGCGAGCAGAATCCCGGCGACTTTCGCCAGCTTCCCCCGTGCCCCCGGCTTCAACGAGTATTTTCCGGTGTCGAACAACACATCGGACATGCTGACGATGAGGCCGCGCGCACTGTCGCGAGTCTGCAGAATCGTGTTCAACTGCTCTGATAGGCGAGTGCGCATGGCTGCTCTGTCTGCTTCCGCTTGCTGCACGTTCGACTGGGCCTGCTCTGCCGCTAAACGGGATCGGTCGGCATCGGCCTGGGCCGCGCTGACCGCCGCTGCTGACGCTGCTTGATTAGCGGCCATATCGGATTGCGCCTTTGCGGCATCGGACTCGGCCTGAGCCTTTGCCGCTTGAGCCTTCGCGGTGTCGGACTGAGCTTGCTCTTTCTGGCGAATTGCGTCATCAGCCTGCCCTTGCGATTTCGCCTGTGCATCCGATGAATCCTGGCGTTCGTTCGCCAAGCGCTCTTCGTCCATTCTCTTCACTGCGATCGCGCGTGCATCTTCGGCAGTCTGTACGGCTTCGCGAGAGACTGCGATCAGCTCTTTCCTGGGGTAGTTCTTTTGCGTGGCATATTCATCAGCGTTGTTCATTAGCTGAACAGCGTGCTGATAGCTGTCGTGGGCGTATCTTTCGGCACCCTCGGATTGAGCGATGCGGAGTGCGTTCCGCGCTTCAAAGAATTCCAACGGCAACTTGGTGTTCAGAACCACGGGGTCAAACTTGTAACCGGTGGGAATGTAACCGCCGCGTTCGAGAAAGTCATGTTTGGTATTGAGTGCCTCGGTAGTTCCCTTCGTGTCTTCGCGAACGATGTTTTCGATCACCACGACGTTGCTGGGCTGGCGTACGGCGTAATAAGGTTCCGCCGTTACGACCAGAGCGAACGCTTGGAGATCGGTCGTCACGTCCACTTTGCTGCGGTGGTTCTCGCCCACGAGTATTTCGCCCAGGTTGATCGCGCGGCCTTCAGGCGAAATTGCCCACAAGATGTAGGTCAGGTATTCTGTGCCGAAAGTCGTCGGGTTTTGCAGATTGCCAAATTCCACTTCGATTTCGATGTAGCCTTTCTTGCTTTCCACTTTGGCTTGGCCGTTGGCCCCGGGCATCAGGTCCGTGCCCGCGAAACCTATCTTGGTGGCTCCGCTGCGATGCTGGTAGTTGACAGCCTGCACGTTACGGCTGACTACGTTTACGCGGAAGGTGGGTGTCGAACTCATAGGTTCGATAACCCGGGGTGTTTCGGAATTGGTTTGAGCAAACGCGCTCAAACTAAGAGTGAGTCCGGCTGCTAATAAGAACTTAGTCTTCAAAGTGTCTCCTTCGAGGCAGATGCCTGCGTGTTGCGTCATATCGATCTTGTGTTAGTGCGCTCAGCTTTAACTGTTTTCCCTTACGCCCTGCTTCAAGTTCCGACGTGGATTCGGGAAAGGGACTGAAAGAGCCCGAAAGCGTTCATGATCCACAGAACCACAGCGATCACCACGACGCCGTTCAAAATTGACTTGATCGTTCCCTGCATTGGAATGAAACGATTCACCAGCCACAGAAGAACACCTACCACAACGAGAACTTCCAGGAGTTGAATTAGAGGCATGGTTTTTTCACCTTCTTGTTTCGCGGGCTAACGCCTCTCATCCGTCCTGAGGTGTTGGCCTGATCGGTACGTTCGAGCGCTTTTAGGGTCGAATCGTGTTCGCCGCAGGTGTCGCGGCTTTCACACGGATGAAGAGTGCCAATCGGCTGGATGTGGTCGCTTAGATGTAAACGGACGGGGATCTCACCCCGCAGCAACCTAAGAATGAGAGCTACGAATCAGCTGTTCGTGGCCCCTCGAGATACTTCAGTACGACTAAGAATGACAGGCCGTGCGATTCGTGTCTGAGCAAGATAGCTCACCAGTGGAGATTGAAGACGGAAGGGGCGGTGCAGCAGCCGGGTCAAATTACTGGTACTCCGCGTGTTGAATGCTGTTCTGCCGTGACAACGTTAGACCGCAGAGAATGCATTAGCGCCCAGGAATACTCGACTTCCTGTCCACACACCAAGCAAACCCGATATGTCCGTTTCTGGATCGTGAACACCCCACTGAGTTGGTGATGGCATCCGAAGGCAAACTCGAAAGCCCACAGCAATGGTTTCATAAATCCTCTGCTCGCTGACGGCGATCGCTGCTTCCATTGTCATCCAGCCAGGCGAGTAGCGACCGAACGCTGGCCCGAGCCAGGGCGATAGAGCAGTCGGCGGCCCCATAGTAGAAATTGACCGTGTCGCCATCGGGGTCCATCGTGTATCCGCACGGGAACACGACATCGTCTACGTCGCCGTGGCACTCGTATTCCGCCTCCGGCCCAAAGATCCACGAATCCCCTCGCAGCAGACACTTTTCCGGCTTCTCGAGGTCGAACAGGGCCAGGCCCAATCGATACAGACAGCCTGAAGGCGTGTGCCGCACTCCATGGTAGAGCACGAGCCATCCCCTGGAAGTCTCGATGGGCGGCGGCGACAGCCCGATTTTGTTTGCGTCCCACCAGGCGCCTCGGCGCGCTTCCAGCATGAGCCTGTGCCGGCCCCAATGACGCAGGTCCGGAGAGTAGGAAATCCATATGTGCGCTCCGAGATTGGTTGCGGGCCGATGAATCAGCGCCCAGTACCCATCGATTCTCCGGGGCAGAAGCGCGCTATCCTTGTCCTCCGGTGGCATGATGACGCCGTAACGCTCAAAACTTCGGAAGTCTCTGGTCAGGGCTAGCGACACTCCCGGGCCACCGCGCGAATAAGAGGTGTAAGTGACTACGTACTGATCCAGTTCCGGTACGAAAGTGATGCGAGGATCCTCAATGCCCCAGATCTCCTCGGGATATTCCCTCGGGCTAGGCATCAGTGTTGGTTGGCTATCGATCTGCCATCCATCGACGCCGTTGCGAGAGCGCGCTGCGCATAGATGCGACAGCCCGCGGCGATCCTCTACGCGACAAAGGAGCAGGGTCGTTCCGTCCGCGAGTAACGTCGCGCCCGGATTGAACACACTATTAATGGAGTATGGCCAGTCCTTACTCGTCAGGATCGGGTTGGAAGGATGCCGAAGCAGTAGTGAGTCGTAGCGACTGCCCGTAAGATTCGCGAGTATGGGTTCGTTGATAGTCACGAGGGGATTTCCATCTGTTCATGTCCTTGCAGAGAGCGCATCTCGAGCAGCGCCATCAGGAACGAAAGCGTGGATTCTGCGCCCTGGTTTTCATTGGCGCGGTCGGGATGCAGACCGTCCCGGCAACCGCCGGTTACAGAGTCATATAGAGGCAGTTGCAGATCGTTGTCGCCCAGGAACCAGTTGAAAGCCGACCAGGCTTCGCGGTGCCAGCGCCTATCGCCAGTGGCGCGGTACGCTTGCAGGCACGCAGAAACCGCGCCCGCAGCTTCAATGGGCTGCTGATCGAATCGGGCCTTTTCGCCACCCTTGCGATAGAAACCTTGCGACCCGATCGGCACGAAGTGACCGTTAGTCTCGCAGCGTTGCTGTGTCAACAACCAATCCAATGCTTCGAGGCTGATGGAAATCATGCGGTCATCGGCGCAGGCGGAACCCACCAGCAACAACGCTTGGGGCAATCGCGCGTTTCCATAGGCAAGTACATCCTCAAACCATTTCCAATCGGGACTACGAACTGCATCATAGAGTTCGAGCAGGCGGTGCGCGAGTGCGGACCTTACTCTCTGGGCATCGCGGTCGCCGGGATACGCGTCGAGGTATTCCTGAATCCCGAGCATGGTATAGGCCCAGGCACGGGGACTGCTGAATTCGATGGCGGCGGAGAGGGAAAACTCAAACAAACGGCCAGCAGCACACTTCAATCCCTGATCTTTTGATCTTCCCAAGACCGTTCCCAGCGCCCACAATGCGCGACCATGACAATCTTCGGAGCCCTCGGCTTCGTTCCAGCGGCGATCGTAGCCGAGAAAGTTCTTGAATCTGCCCTTCGCGGGATCGAAGGCATGCTCCAGGAACGCCAAATACCGGAACGCCGAATCCCGGGTAGCGAAACCTCGAATCGCCGAGTCGGTTTTCACAAGCTGTTCCTTGCCCAGTTGCTCCAGCAGTACTGCAAAAGTGAGTGCGCGAGCATTGTCGTCGGTGGTGTGTCCCTCTCCACGGTTCGGGATCGTGAAGATCGAGTGCTGCAGCATTCCAGTGTCGTCGGTCAGCGCGTTGACTTGATTGAGTTTTAAGTCGGGCAGCTGATTCAGAAATTTCTGGGCTGCTCGAGCCGAGAACTGAACGCGTGGGGTTTCCATGCGGTCGCTGCGAACCCGGGCGAAACTCTCCATGTAACCCTGTGCGGCCTTTTTCCAGACCATATCGCGCCCGAACAGGTAAGCGCGTTTGCGCATGGCATGGCGCAGCGCCGGCGTATCCAGAAGTTCGGTTGTCTTTTTCGCGATTGCGCCGGGGTCCTGGAAGGGAACCAACGCGCCGCGACGGTCGTCCAACAATTCAAGTGCATGCCAATACGGAGTGGAGATGATCGCTTTACCCGCCCCTAGTGCATAGGCAAGCGTTCCGGAGACCACCTGGGCTTCATGGAGATAAGGAGTGATGTAGATGTCGGCCGCGCCAATGAACTCCGGCATTTCCTCAGGGCTGACGAAGCGGTCGTGAAAGATCACTTGCGATTCCACTCCCATCTCCTTCGCCAAAGCTTGCAGGCTGGCTCGATACTTGTCCCCGTCGCGACGTAGGACGTGCGGGTGGGTCGCACCCGCAACGATGTAGACCACATTGCTATGTTTCGACAGGATCTGAGGGAGCGCCTTAATTACGTTTTCAATGCCTTTGTTCGGCGAAAGCAGGCCGAACGTGAGCAACACCGCTTTTCCTTCCACGCCGAACCGGTCCTTATAGAAATTGGGGTCCAGGAACGGCAGGTCTGGAACGCCGTGTGGCACCATGTCGATCTTGCTGCTGGGCACCTTGAAGATTTCCTGCAAGAACTGGGACGAGAGCTGGCTCATGACAATGAGGCGGTCTGAAAGCTCCGCAATCTCCTCCATGACCAGCATTTGGTCAGGATTTGGCTGGCGAAGAACCGTGTGCAGAGTAGTGACTACGGGCATCTTCAAGCTCCGCAACAGATGCGAGATATGGCTTCCCCCTGGACCGCCGAAGATTCCATATTCGTGCTGCAGACAAACCATGTCGATATTATTGAAGTTCAGGAACTCCGCCGCGTCCTGATACGACTTCACGTCGTCCTGGGCAAGCGACCATCTCACCCGGGCGGGATAGTCATACCCTTGTTCGGTGTCGTTCACCGGCAGCGCCAACAGTCTGGCATTACCGTACTCCGCTGAAATGGCAGCGCACAGATCGGTGGTAAATGTGGCGATGCCACAGTGCCGCGGCAGATAGTTCCCGATCACCGCGATGCGACTGGGTAGGGATGGCTTGCTGTGCGGTCGTGGACGAACGGACGCCCCTTCCAGTACCGGAGTTCGCGGGCCGACAATTTCCAGGACCCCGCTGGGAAACGGTGTGCTTGGTAGAGACATTTGTCCTTAACTTGGTGAGAATAGCTACTGTGACGAGGTCACTTCTTCAGATGGACCCTCAGTTAATATCGGCGTCGGTTGAAAGAGCTTGTCTGTTGTTAGTATTCAACGAAAGTGACTTGGGGGCTGGTCAAAATTGATCAGCCATGCGCGGACGGACA
>Ga0137403_10007918_pt1 | contig 11925 bp, 9 predicted proteins | sample CZOMad2_1_16fung_FD_122057 | JGI IMG/M metagenome (GOLD analysis project Ga0137403, IMG submission 122057) | Vadose zone soil fungal communities from Angelo Coast Range Reserve, California, USA - CZOMad2_1_16fungal (Hybrid Assembly) | ecosystem: Environmental > Terrestrial > Soil > Vadose zone...
GAGCCCCAAGGAATTGATCGTCAAGAGCACTCGCGGGTCTCTGAGTATCGTCGTCGAAGATGACGTGCGCGAAATTCCGGAAGGCTCCGCCTATCGCATCGTTCTCGATCCCAACGCTGCCGATTCGCAGGGGCCGCGCGGCGCAGGCACCAAGGGCTATGGCGGATCGCCGATGAAAGCCGCCAAGAGCCGGTTCGTCTGGTTCGCCGTCGCTGCCACCGCCGTGGTCACCGTGTTCGCCTTTCAAGAAGTCTTCGAAAGCGCCGCCCGCCCGTAAGTCTTCCGACTCAAATGCGGCACTCCGCATTTGATTCTTTATTTTGGTGACAACCTGAGTGCGCGCTTCCAGGGCAGCCGAAGCGGTCTTCGCTACAACGCCGCGATGACTTCGATTTCGACGAGCGCGTCCTTGGGAAGACGCGCCACCTGCACCGTCGATCGTGCAGGCGGGGCCGACGTGAAATACTTGGCGTACACTTCGTTCATGGCCGAAAAATCGTTCATGTCTTTCAGAAAAACCGTCGTCTTTACGACGTGATGCAGATTCGAACCCGCCGCTTCCAGGATACCCTTCAAGTTTTCGAGCGTCCGGTCCGTCTGCTGGCGAATGTCCGGCCCCGTCATCTCGCCCGTTTTCGGATCAAGCGCCACTTGCCCCGAGACGTACAGAAATCCATTCGTCCGGATGGCCTGCGAATACGGTCCGATGGGTTTTGGCCCCCGGTCGGTCAGAATGACGTCTCTCATGGTGCGGTCTCCTTTTCAGATGGGGCCGTCGCCGCGGCAGTTTCCCGCCAGCGCGGGCGAAATTCACCAGGCACTCCAGGCGAGCATACAGCATATAAGGAATTACGCTGCTAAAAATGCGGTGTGAAAGATTAGCGAGACCGGCGGCCGTGCGTTCGAACGAATCCCGTGTTCGCGTGATTGCGCGTGGCCTCGCGCAATGACGCTTCCTTGTCGGCCTGCGCGTCGGTCATACCCTGATTGATGCGCTCGAGAATTTGTTTCTCGGTAAGTCCGGTATTTTTCAGTCGGCCGATTTCCGCGCTGCTCATGGTGGGCTGGCCCTTCAATCTCCTGTGCAAGATCAAATCGACGGCGGAATCGGAAAGGCCGATCAGCCGCAGCATGACGGCATCGCCGCCGATGATATCCAGTTGATCCGTTTTTGCAATTTCCAGAATCACCGATTCGGTGTAACCAGCACGGACAAGGTTGACAGCGGAATCGGCGCTCGTAAAAGCATGCTGGCGCTGGTGCGCGCCGGTAATCAGGGTTACGCAAGCATCGTCGCCAATCCCGGCCTGCTTCAACTTTACGAGTTGCGCCACCTCCATATCCGAGGTGTTCAGCGTTTTTAATTGTTCGACATTGCTCGACCACATCCCCGCCTGATCGAGGGGACGATAATCCGTGAGCGGATGCTGGTGGCACCCGCTCATCCGGAAGAGAACGAGCACGCCGAGAGTAATAAGTCTGTACCGCATAACTCCATTGTATCGGGAGCAACGGCGTAGGACAGAAAGTGTGCTGTGCGAGATACCCGGCGAAAGGACAGGTGACGCGACAGGGGGAAAAGCCCAAGGCCGGAAGGAAATCTTAGCGGAGTTGAATACCGAGTGGTGTGAAGCGCAAGTTTTAAATATCTTACTGGCCGGGTTGGTAGACACGTTCGACGCCGAAAACGCCGGAAATTTTGCGGATATTGACGAGAATGGTTTCGAGCTGGCGCCTGTCGGCAATTTCGAGGTTGGCGTCAATGCGCGCGTTGGTGCGATCGGGACGGCTTTCGAGGTTGTGAATGTTGGAACCGGCTCCGCTGATGACAGCGGTGATGTCGGCAAGAAGGCCGGCGCGGTCCCGTGCGCGGATGGTGAGCTGGACGGGAAACTTGGCTTCGGATCCGCCGCCCCACTCGACGGCGATGCGGCGTTCGGTCTGGTACATGAGATTCTGCACGTTGGGACACGCTCGGGTGTGCACGGCGACACCGCGGCCGCGCGTGATGTAGCCGACAATTTCATCGCCGGGAATGGGATTGCAACATTTGGCGCGATAAACGAGCAGATCGTCGTGGCCCTTGACGACCAGCGGCGCTTCGCCAAAACCCAGCATGCGTTTGACGGTCTTGACGAGAGTAGGCTTGGCATCGATGGTCTCGGTCTCGGCGGATTTTTCCGGTTCTCCGAGAGCGCGCGTGAGCACCTGGCGGGCGGAATATTTCCCGAAACCGACGGCGGCGTAGAGATCCTCAACTTTGGAAAGGCCGTAATCGGAAACGAGCTTGAGGATGTCGGCTTCAGGAATTTTCTTGAGGCTGCGGCCGAAGTGACGCGCTTCGTTTTCGAGCAGGCGCTTGCCCATTTCCGTGGCTTCTTCTCGTTCCTGCTCGTTGATCCAGTGGCGGATCTTGCTTTTCGCCGAGGACGACCTGACAAAACTGAGCCAGTCGCGGCTGGGGTGGTGGCCCTTTTGGGTGAGAATCTCGACCACATCGCCGCTGTTGATTTCATGGCGCAGAGACACCATTTGGCCGTTCACCTTGGCGCCGACGCATTGGTGCCCCACTTCGGTGTGAACCATGTAAGCAAAATCGACGGGCGTAGCGCCGCGCGGAAGTTCCAGCACGCGGCCCTTTGGCGTAAACGCGTAGACTTCGACCGGGGCGAGATCCACTTTCAGCGTGGAGAGAAATTCTCCGGGTTCCTGAAGCTCCTGCGACCATTCGATGAGCTGACGCATCCAGGTGATGCGCTGGTCGTCATCTTCCGATCCCGGCTTTCCGGACTTGTATTTCCAGTGCGCGGCAACGCCTTCCTCCGCGATGCGGTGCATCTCCTGCGTGCGGATTTGCACCTCGAAGGGCTGGCTGCTGTGGAGCACGGTGGTATGCAGGGACTGATAAAGATTCGGGCGGGCAATGGCGATGTAGTCTTTGAACCGCCCGGGGACGGGTCGCCAGATGTGGTGGACCACGCCAAGGGCCGCGTAACAGTTGCGCTCCGAATCAGTAATGACGCGCACGGCGAGCAGATCGTAGACCTGTGCGAGGCCGATTTCCTGGCGCACGATTTTGCGGTGCACCGAATACAATCCCTTTACGCGAAATTCGAGCTCGGCGGGAATGCTGGCTTCGACGAGCTTGGACTGGATGGTGGCCTGGACTTCCTCGAGAAATTTTTTGTGGACGGGGGCCTTGTCGCTGATTTCTTTCTGCAAGGCAAAGAAGGCTTCCGGCTCGAGATAGCGAAATGCCAGATCCTCGAGCTCACCGCGAACCACGCTCATACCCAGGCGGAGCGCGATGGGCGCGTAGATGTCCAGCGTCTCGCGGGAAATGCGGTGCTGCTTGGCGGGTTCGAGGTATTCGAGCGTGCGCATGTTGTGCAGCCGGTCGGCCAGCTTGACGAGGACGACGCGAACGTCGTTCACCATGGCGAGCAGCATTTTGCGAACGTTTTCGGCCTGGCGCGCTTCGGGCGCCATCATCTTGAGGCGGCCGATTTTGGTGACGCCTTCGACGAGATGCGCCACCTCCGCGCCGAAACGTTCCTCGATGCGGGAGAGGGGATACTCGGTGTCCTCGATGGCGTCATGGAGAAGCGCGGCAGTGAGGGTGGTGGCGTCGAGGCGCATGTCCGCGAGGATGTGCGCGACTTCGAGCAGGTGGGAGAGGTACGGATCGCCGGAGCTGCGGAGTTGGTCGTGGTGGCGCTCGGTGGCAATCTCGTAGGCGCGGCGGACCATCCAGGGATCTTCGGAAGGGCGGTTCTTGCGGAGCTTTTCGAGGAGCTCTTCGAGGCGTGCATCGAGCTGCTCAACATGAATACAACCCTCTTCAGGCTCCGTGGAGATGGAAACCGTGGCTCGTGAATGCGCTTCCCATGTTCCAGCACTGCCCGCCTCGCGATCAGCCCGATTCGACGAAACTGACGCGACCGCGCCCGCGCGCGAAGCGGGAAAGGGCTGAGAACCAGATCGCAAAAATGTTTGTGAAACAAATAGTCCGCGAATTCCACCAGCCAAAAATGGCTTCTGATGCGCGGGGGGACGGAGTGCGCCTTCAGATATTCCGAAACCACCATCTCGGATGTGTTTATCGCCACTATCGGAATGCCGCGCCGCCGCAATGGCTTGAGCGTGTATTCCGAATCCACTATTGCTACATCCGGATGGATTTGCTCCAGCAACCCGGAGAGTTGGACGCGCTTCGCTTTCGCGATTGAAGCCAGTACCCTCAACGATTTCAACGTGGACCAGCCGCTGATTCCCCCGTCTTTGCCTGAGTAATAGAACGACTCCATCGAGTGCAACGACTCGACGCAGCTCTTATCCTGGAAGAATTTCAGCCCATTACCGGAAGTCAGGACATGAATCCGGAAGCCGGCGGCGCTTAAATACTCCATTACTGCGTAGCAGCGGGTGCTGTTACCTAATCCCAGGCCGTTAATGATGAACAGGCAACTTTGACGCATGAGTGCGATTCGCCCGCTCTATCTGGCCAGAGCCAGCATTTCAATTGAGACAAAACCGCAGCATGGCAGCAGCCAACACTGACCCGAAACCTACATTAATAGCAGTCTTCCTCGGCGCAAAGAGAAAAATGATGACAGTCTTGTCATTTTCGGGCGCGTATCAAAAAACTCAATCATTCGATCAACCGCTCCAGGGCATCCTCACAATGATCGACGTTCATCAAAAATTTGTTTCGCTTATTTCGGCAGGGTTCCCATCCTCGCTCCGCCCTGGCGCGGAGGTGCAACCCCCGCCGCGCGGACCGCTTATGATCCTCTGCGCTGACGATTTTGGCTTGAGAGAAGATATTGATGAAGCCGTCATCGAACTCTGCTCGCTCAACAAACTTAGCGCTGTTTCTTTAATGGTCCTCTTCGAGCGCTGTTCCCCCAAACTGCTGTCCGAACTTGAACAGTTTCGCGGCCGCCTCGACCTCGGTTTGCACTTGTGTTGCACCGATGAAGGCCTGGCGCTGTCCTCCGTCGCGGGAGTGAAGCCGCTCTTCTTTCGCTCGTTCGCATCGTGCCTGGCAAGCGGGCAGTGGGGCAAACTGAGTCCGCGGGACGTCATCCTTTGGATTGCAGCGCAATATGACCTCTTCACCGCGAAATGCGGCGCGGCGCCCGATTACATCGACGGTCATCTGCATATCCACCAGGCCCCAGTGATCCGGGATGCCATGATCGAGTTTCTGCTTGGGTTGCCCGAAAAGCGCCGGCCTTACGTTCGTAACACCTGCCTGTCCACTCGGTTGCTCAGACGCCGTCAACTCCCTTGGGTCAAAGCCTGGTTAATCGGCTTATTGGGCAAACCCATGGCCAGGCGCCTGCGCGGTGCCGGCATCCGTACCAACGATGGCTTTGCGGGGATTTATGATTTTGGCCGCGCCAGGGAATTCCCCAGCTATTTCCCTCGATTCCTCGAGTGCCTCAACAACCCGACGGGCATCCTCGTCGTCCATCCCGGGCACTCGGAAAACTGGCGCCGACAGGAATTTGAAACACTCCGCGACGCGGAGATCACCGTCTCCTTAAACCGGTTTGCCCAATAGAAAAATACTTAAGAATTTAATGAGCGTGGCAGCGGGGACACCTCTTTAAGCGACTCACGGTAACCGTGAACCGATTAACACTCGACCATGATTTTTGGAGACCAGCCGACCCTATTGCCCGCCGAATATCCGGTAAAATGCCGCCGCGTTGGTCGGCATCGCCGCTAGGCTGTTGCCGCTGGTCGGCGCGCCAAAGCCCTGCCAAACCGGGTTGTCCAGATTTGTCGCTTCCTGCTGGCCAATGAGCAATAACGAAGCCGGTCCGGCACTTGACCCGCCTCCTCTTCATTGTAACCGCGGCAATTAGGCGCGGCTTCTCACCAATCCCGCGAAAGCAGGACGGTGATACCACAGGACGATCAGGGCAAGCACAGCAACGAAGCAAGCCATCGGCAGGCCGGTGGGATTGAGCAAAATGTGAAAAAGCAGAATGTTGACGATGACCGGCCCGAGCAACGTGAGCCCGAGCGGGACAAAACGTCCGGCCAGGCAGAGCAGGACGCCGCTAACTTGCAGCGCTCCCACCACATAAATATAGTGGCTGACGAAGAGCGCCTTGGCGAAATCGCCCGCTGGACCGCTGGGTGGCGGCGGCATGTGCAGGAATTGCAGGAATATGTTTAGTCCGAAAAAGACGAAAACAGCACCCAATAGAATCCGAGCAATCGTAAAGACGATTTTCATAAGATTAGATTACGTTTGAATCTTAACACGATTTCTACGATTGGAAAACCCGTGAGATACAGGAAGTGTGAACGGCATGGAGCCGCAGAACAAAAAGAAAGAAGAAACTAGAGCCGAAAGGGAGAATATATGAGTACTTCGTTGAATGGTTCACTGAAAAACAAGGTCGCACTAATCACGGGTGGAACTTCGGGTATCGGGGAAGCCGCTGCCTTCCAACTGGCCAGAGCGGGAGCAAGGGTAGTTGTAGCTGGCCGGCGTGAGAACGAGGGACAAGCGGTGGTGAAAGCCATTGAGAAGGCGGGCGGGCAGGCGCTGTTCGTTAAAACGGACGTCAGCCGGGAAGCTGAGGTAAAGGCGCTCGTGGACAAAACCGTGACCACGTTTGGGCGGATGGATTTCGCCTTCAACAATGCGGGCGTAGAAGGCACCGCTGGCGTGACCACGGGCAGACGGAGGAGAATTACCGGCGCACGTTCGATATCAATGTGCTTGGGCTCCTCCTCACCATGAAGCACGAAATCCCCGCCATCCTCAAAAATGGAGGCGCGATTGTGAACACCTCGTCTGTAGTTGGACAAATCGGTATGCCCGGTTCCGGTGTGTATACCGCCTCCAAGCGAGTTTTTGGGCAGAGGTGTAGGTTCCAGCGTGGAATAAGCCGGGATGCCCTCGCTGACCTCGGGCAATTACGTGAGAAGGAATCCACCACTTTACTGCACTCCTTCAGAAACCCTTGAAAAATCAAATGGTAGCGCGTACGGGAATCGAACCCGTCTTTCAGCCTTGAGAGGGCTATGTCCTAACCGATAGACGAACGCGCCAGTTGGTTTGGCCAGAATTAATTTATTAGCACGCCTTTGGGCAAATGGACAGCAGAAGTTTTTGCACGAATGGCCACTCACTTACCCACTCACTCATTGACTCAACATCCTCGCCAGGCCGACAAACTGTTCCACACTCACGCTCTCGGCCCGGGTTTGCTCAGGAATGTCCAATGCCTCAAATCCTCGGGCCAACTTCTCCGCCCCCCAATCCTCCTTGAGCAACTTCATCATCATTTTGCGCCGTTGGGAGAACGCCCGTTTCACCACTTTCACAAAAATTGCTTTCTGCGCGGAGCCCAGAAAGAATGCCGGACGCCGCACCAGGCAGACGCACGCCGAGTCCACCGCCGGCTCCGGAAAGAAACAGGTCGCCGGGATCCTGAAGAATTGCCTCGGCTCATAGTTGAGCTGAACCAACAATGTCAGCACCCCATAATCCTTGTGACCCGGCACGGCCATCAACCGCCTGGCGACCTCGATTTGCAGCGTCACGACCATCCGCTCCGGCCCGGCCTCGCCTTGCGCCAATTCGACCAGGATAGGCGAAGCCACCGAATACGGCAGATTGGAGACCATCTTCCATTCGCTCCAATCTCGCTGTTCGCTTTCCAGGAACTTGAGGGCATCATCACAAAGCAAAGTAAAAACTCCAATCCCTTGGGGATTCTCCTTTGTGGCCGACGAGGATGAGAAGGTCTTTTTGAGCAAGGCCACGAGCCTGGAATCCTTTTCAATAGCCAGGACCTCACCTGCCCGGTCCACCAGCAACTTTGTCAGCGGCCCGAGTCCCGGCCCGATCTCCAGCACCTTATCAGAACGGCTCAATTCCGCGGCCGCGACGATCCGGCGGAGTTGATTGGCGTCGTGCAAAAAATTCTGGCCCAGGGACTTCGTCAACCGAAGGCCGCCTTCGGCCAGTAATTGCTTCATCTCTGATAGCCTCATGCCAAAACATACCTAAGAAATCCGAAGCCCGAAATCCGAAACCCAAAGGTCGAAGGCCGAATAAACTAATAAACACCAGTTCTGGCGAAGCTTTTGGAGTGCCCGTCCTCCGTAGCTATACTGCGGAGGTGGACGCCTGTCTTTTCTGGCGCTTTTTGCACGAATTTACACCAACAGAACACATTGGTTAACCGCAGAGAATGCAAAGAACGCAGAGCTTCCACAGAAGGAAACAAAGCGGAGACTGGGACAGGATTTTTACAGTAGGCAGCAGAGAAAGCAGAGTCGGGCTGGAGAAAACACCGATTCTTCGTTTCCTGGACTTCGTTTCCGTTGTCTTTCTGTCCTTAACCTCTGCGTTCTTTGCGTTCTCTGCGGTTAAACAGTCGCCTTCGTTTCCTTTGTTTGCTTCTGTGCGATCTTTCAGTTCCCCATTCGTGCCAATTCGTGAAATTAGTGTGAAGAACTCTGCGTTTCTTTGCGTTCTCTTCGGTTAATCAATCCCCTCCGTTTCCTTTGTTCGCTTCTGTGCCAGACCGCGGAACTCCCGATTCCTTATCTCTGCTCTCTCTGCTTGCTCCTGTTCAATATGTCCGGCAGTTCCGTTCGTGCAAATTCGTAGCTCTGCGTTTCTTTGCGTTCTCTGCGGTTAATCAATCCCCCTTCGTTACCTTTGTTCGCTTCTGTGCCAGACCCGGGCGAAGTTTAACAAAAAAAGAGAGAGCGGGATCAACTCCCGCTCTCTCTGCGTGATTCAATTGCGCGTTCTACGGATATACCAACCGGAAGAACGTCGGATTGCCGCCCAGCGGTATCGTCACTTGATACTGATTATTAACAATTGACACCGTTTGCGTCACGTCGGTCCAGGCCGACGGATTAAGCGCCGGGGTTTGCTGCAGCCTGAAGTTGTTGCAGGTCAGCGGCCACGTAATCACCACGTTGGTGCCTTGCACCACAATCGTCAGGATCGGCGAAGGATCAGGCACGTGCCAGGTGATCTGCTGCGTGCAGAACCCGACGTTGTTGCAAGCGTCCGTGGCACTGTAGATCAGGGTCCGCATCCGCGTGCAGCCATTCGTCGAATCAATCCTCATGCAGCCGATGAGCGGACTGCTGCAACCATCCTCAGCCAACACATTGGTCGGGCTCAGATTGCAATCCGGGATGCTCGTCGGGCTGAGGCCCAGGTCGATGTTCGTCGGGCACTTGATGAACGTGGGCGGCGTCGTGTCCGTCGTCCAGAAGATGTGCTGGACCCAATTGGTGCTGTTCAAGCAACCATCCTTCGCCACATACGTGATTGTGCGGTCGTGGAAACAGCCATCGCCCGTAACGGAATCGGAACTTGAGCAAGTGATGGTCACTGTGCTGCAAACATCCGTCGCCACGATGTTCGTCGGATTAATATCGCAATCCGGAATAGTCGGCGGATTGCAACTCAAGTGACGATCCAGCGGCACCTTGGTGAACACCGGCGCCGTCGTGTCCGTCGTCCAGGTGATCACCTGGCTGCAGATGTTACTGTTAAGACACCCATCCACCGCCGTCCAGGTCAGCGTCCGCGTATGCACGCAGTTGGTGAGAGTATCCACCTGAGCGCAGGTCACGTTGGCTGACCCGCAGACGTTCGTCGCCGTCACTGTATAGCTGGCGCAGGTCGGAATGCTCGCCGGATTGCACCCCAGCGGGAGCACCGAGGACGGACAGCCGATAAGCACCGGCGTATTTGTATTCTCCGTCCAGGTGATTATCTGCACGCACGTCGAGCTGTTGGCGCAAGTGTCGGTCGCCGTGTAGGTCAACTTGCGCGTGTGCAGACAGACATTCGTCGTGTCCGGCGTCTGGAAGCAAGTGATTACCGGCAGGCAACCCGTCGCAAACACATTGTTCGTGTCGAGGTCGCAAACTGGGATATTCGTCGGGTTGCAGCCCAGGTATATGTTTGCCGGACACTTGGTGAATGTCGGCGGCGACGCGTCCGCAGTCCAGGTGATGGTCTGCGTAAGGGTCTTGGTGTTACCGCACGGGTCGGTGGCCGTGTAGATCAATTTGCGCGTATTGGCGCAACCTACCGCCGTGTCATTGGTCACAACGGTGACCACGGCAAACGTCCCGGGCGGGCAGATATTCGTCGCCACGATCGAGTTGTCCCGGCCCGGAATGCTGGCCGGGTTGCAGCCCAAGTTAAACGTCAGCGTCGGCGAAGTCGTGTATTGCGGCGCCGATTTATTGTCAATCCAGGTGTTGGTGGCGGCGCATACTGCCGTGGCACAACCATCCGACGCCGTGTAGATAATCACGCGCGTCTTGACGCAAGTAGTCAGGTTGGTCGTTTGGATGAGCTGGCAATTCACCAGCACCGGCCCGCAACTGCCATTGGCATGGATGTTCGCATGACACGAGATGATGGTGGCCGGGTCGGGATTGCAACCCAGGTCGGCCGTGCTGTTACAAACGAACGGCTGGGGTGAAAAGACCGGCGGCGTTTGGATCGTCCAGGTGATGAGCTGGTTGCAGTAGTTGGTGTTGCCACAGGAATCGCTGGCGGCATAGGTGTTTGTCCGGAAATGCACGCAGCCACTGGTTACTTCACCGCTCGTCGAGCAGGTAATGATCGGCGTGCTGCCGCAAGCATCCGTCGCCGCCACATTGGCGGGACTGAGATCGCAGCCGGGGATGCTCGCGGGGTTGCAACCGATGTTCTGATCGGCCGGGCACTTGGTGAAGACCGGCGGTGTATGATCCACCAGCCAGATGAACACCTGGCGGCAGATGTTCGTGTTCTTGCAGAAATCATCCTCCTCATAAGTGATAATGCGCGTGCGCACACCGTCCGTGAGCGAGCCGGCGCATGGATTGGTCGTCTGGACCAACGTGCAGCCTACGTGCGCCGCGCTGCAATTATCCGTCGCGGTCACGGTCGCCAGGCAAATCGGTATCGTCGCTTCATCCACGTTGCAGGCCAGGAAGTTGGTATGGTCGCACACCGCGAAGGGCGGCGTATCGAACACCGGCGGAGTCGTGTCTTCCGTCCACGTGTAGTTCACGAAGCAAGTGGCCACGTTCCCGCACCCATCGGTCGCTTTGAGCGTGAAGGTTTGGTTCAATTGGCAGCCATTGGTCCCGACAACGCCGGCAGTGCAAACGGGCGTAATGTTTCCACTGCACGTGTCGCTCGCGCTTATCCCCGCCACCGCTGTCGCGCAACTCGGCCGCGCCGGGTTGCAACCCAGGTCTATCGTGGCCGTCGGACAACCGGTGAACTCCGGCAGCGTGGTGTCTTCCGTCCAGACATAACTCACCAGGCAAGTTGACGAATTCTGGCAGCCATCGGTCGCCGTCACAGTGAATATCTGGCTCAAGTGGCAGCCATTGGTGAGCACCGGGCCAGCAAAGCACAGCGGCGTGATGAGCGCTGTGCAGTTGTCGCTGGCGCTGATTCCCAGTCCACCCACCGTCGCGCACGATGGCCGCTCCGGATTGCAGAGCAGGTCGATTGGCCCGTTCGGGCAACCGGCAAAGACCGGCGGAATCGTGTCCTTCGTCCAAACGAAGGTCACCGAGCACGGCGGCGAAGTATTATTGCAACTGTCATAGGCGTTGAAGGTGAAGGTCTGGCTGCGCTGGCAGTCGTTCGACACGATAAGCCCGGGGCTGCAATTGAAATACGGGTTCGCATCGCAATTATCCGCCACCGTCACCAGCGCGAGAGCATCGGCGCAAGTCGGCAGCACCGGGTTGCAACCGAGCTGGAGTGAGGCCGCCGGACAACCCGAGATTGTCGGCGGAGTCGTATCCACAAAGGTGATGTGCTGGGTGCAGGTCGAAAAATTACCGCAATGATCCACCGCCAGCCAGGCGCGATCCACGCCCTGCCGTCCGGTGCAGTTGGCCGCT
>Ga0137403_10007919_pt1 | contig 11923 bp, 10 predicted proteins | sample CZOMad2_1_16fung_FD_122057 | JGI IMG/M metagenome (GOLD analysis project Ga0137403, IMG submission 122057) | Vadose zone soil fungal communities from Angelo Coast Range Reserve, California, USA - CZOMad2_1_16fungal (Hybrid Assembly) | ecosystem: Environmental > Terrestrial > Soil > Vadose zone...
GGCGCTCAGGAGCGCGCGGTCAAGATCGCAGGCTTCGGTGCCAAGTCGGGTGTCGTGCGCGTCTTCGGCATCAACAGCGAAGCGGCGCTGAAGGCGGCGCTCGAGCAAATCAACAATGCCGGCGGCGTCACGCTCGGCGACGGCACCAAGGGCAAGATCGCCCTCGAATACTACGATGATCGCTGCAATGCCGAAGAAGGCATTTCGGTCGTGCGACGCATCGCCTCGACGGATGCGATCATTGCTGTCGGACCGACTTGCTCGAATGTCGCTGAATCGCTGTTCGGCATTCTGCAGAAGAAAGTCGGCGACAGCTCGGACTCCGGGCTTCAATTCCCGATCATCGCCGACGTCGCGGCGAAAGGCGGACTTGCCAAGATTTCGGAGTGGGCATTCCGCAATGTGCCGAGCGAATTCGAGATGTACAAGTCGCTGTTTGCCTGGGTGAAGACGCAGTACCCGGACGTCAAGACGATTTACGGCGGCGTGGAAAAGGATTTCGCGCATTCCAACGCGACCTTTGGCGTCATCAAGGCGCAGGCTGAAGCCAGCGGCCTCCAGTTGCTGGGCCAGGGCGAGTGGCTTCTGAACGACACGACGTTCTCGACCCAGGTGCGCGAGATGAAGCGCGCCAACCCGGACGTGGTAGCGATTTCCGCCCATCCGTTCACGACATGCGGCGTGCTCAAGGAAATGCAGCGCCAGGGCGTCAAGCCGAAACTGCTCATCGGTCTTACGTCGTCATCGTCGATCGAAACGCTGCAGGGCTGTGGAGCACAGGCCGAAGGCATCGTGATCCCGACCAGCTTTGCGCCGGTCACTCCGGAAGCCACCAAGGCGGCTGAACTGGTTGCAAAATTCGGTGGCAGCGCCGATCTGCACAGCGCCGCGGCTTATGAGATCGCGTTCATCCTGAAGAACGTGATCGAATCCCAGAAGGTCATGGGTAAGCCTGACACGGTTGCCGCGGATAGGGAGAAGATGCGCGCGGGGCTCGCGGCATTGAAAGAGACCGACGGTCTGCTCGGCAAGGTCGGCCGTACGGCCGATCGCGAGGCGATCAAGCCGTTCCTGTTCGTCCACGCCAAGAACAGTGCCTGGGAGGTCCTGTACAAGCCGGCATCCTGACCGCTGCAAAGCGAGGCGAACCGGTCCTGGCCCGGTTTGCCTCGCCTGCGCATCGACGCTCTATTGATGTGTTCCGGGATCATTCAGGCCCGGTGTTCGACGCGGAATTCCGGATTCCCAAGGCATGTCCCATCTCGACGTCATTGACACGCTGCAATCGATTGCCGATGGCGTTCTGTTCGGCGCGACCTATTCCCTGCTCGGGATCGGCTTTACGCTGGTGTTCGGCGTGATGCACAAGATCAACCTGTCCTACGCCGCGGCGTCGATCGGCGCGGCGTACGCCAGCCTGATTGTGCTGTCGGTCGTCAAGGCACCGGCGATTTTCATATTTCTGCTGGCGGGCCTCTCCGGCGGCATCATCGGCAGCGTGATCTATATCGTCTGCTTCCGCTTCATTCCCCAGGCCAATCCGCTCGCCACGCTGATGTCAACGGTCGGCGCGCTGCTCCTGATCGACGAGATCATCGTGCATGCGACGGTGGGTATCCCGGTGCCCTATCCCGCGCTGTTTTCCGACGTGATCGTCAATGCCGGACCTTTCACCCTGCGCGGCGATCTGATGTTCATGTTCGCTCTCGGCTGCCTGTCGATGCTGCTGCTGCTGGGGTTGCTCTACCGCACCAAGCTCGGCATCGCGACGCGCGCGGTCTCGCAGCAGCCCGCCGCGGCGCAGCTGTGCGGAATTTCGATCCCGCGCGTCAACGGTCTGACCTTCGTGATCACAGGCGTGGTCGGCGGCATCGCCGGCGCCATGATCGGGGCCGCCATCGGCGTGCTGTCGCCGCTATTGTCGCTGCCGCTGACCACCAAGGGGCTGATCGTCACCGTGATCGGCGGATTGGGCTCTATACCGGGCGCGATCATCGCCGGTCTCTTGGTCGGGGGTTTCGAGAACCTGTTTCAGTATTTTCGCGGCGTCACCGAGCGCGACCTCTATGTCATGCTGCTGCTGTTTGCGTTTCTGGTATTCCGGCCGGGCGGCATTTTCTCCCCGGCCGCTGGGCGGGATTGAGGAGACCGCATGGATTTTTATCTCGGGCTCGCCCAGATCGTCGGTGTCCACACATTGCTGGGGCTTTCCGCCTATTGCGTTCTGCTGACCGGACAGGTCAGCCTGGCGCAGGCCGGCTTCTTCGCGATCGGCGCCTATGTCGCGGCGATGCTGACGGTGCTCGCCGGCTGGCATATTCTTCCTGCGATTGCCGCAGCTTCCTTCGTTGCCGGCGTAGTCGCCTGCGCGGTCGGCTTCCCCGCGCTGCGCGTCAAAGGCCTGATGCTGGTGGTCGCGACGCTGGCGTTCGGAGAGGCGGTGCGGCTGTTCTTCTTCAACTTCGATTATCAGGTTGCAAGGGGCGAAGTGAAGATTGGCCCGGCTGGCGGCGAAGGTTTTCGGCAGATCAGGTTTTTCCCGGAGCACGGCTGGTCGACGCTCGACGTTCTCTTGTTCATCTGGCTGTTTGTCGCGCTGGTGATGGCGGCATTATGGTGGATGGACCGCTCGCGCGCCGGCGCCGTGCTGCGCGCCGTGGGTGAGGATGAAGTCGCAGCCCAAAGCGCCGGGATCAATGTGACCGCGGTCAAGGTGGCCGCGATGACCGTCGGCGGTCTCATCGCCGGTCTTGGGGGTGGCATCTTCGCCCACTACACTGCCCATATCGAGCACGCCCAGTTCGGCGTCGCGCTTGCCACCTTCGCGATCGCCTATCCGATCCTCGGCGGGCTCTCGAGCGTGTTCGGGACTTTGATCGCCGTCATCTTCGTCCAGGGTTTTTTGATCGAGGGGCTGCGCTTCCTCGGCGACTGGCGCAACCTGTTGTTCGGGGGCCTCATTCTGCTGGCCATGAATGTCAGGCCGCGCGGACTTATCGATGCGGCGACGATCGCCGGCATCAAACGCTTGCGAATTCGCAACAGGGAGCCGGGCAATGCTCGAACTCAAGGGGCTGAGTAAACATTTCGGCGGCGTCCGCGCGGTCGACGGCCTCGATTTGAGGGTTACGCAGGGCGAGGTGTTTGGCCTGATCGGGCCGAACGGCTCCGGCAAGTCGACGGTCGTCAATCTCGTCTGCGGCCTGTTTCCGGTCACGGCCGGCCAGGTCCTGTTGCGCAACGAGGACATCACCTCCCTTGCCTCGCATGTGCGGGTGGCGTGCGGGGTTACCCGCACATTTCAGAACATCAGGTTGTTCGACCGACTCAGCGTCTGGCAGAATTTGTGGGTGGCGCAGAACGCGGTCGAACACCGCAGCGAAGGCTTTCTGCGCCGCTGGCTCGGCGGTCCGGGCCGCGCGCGCGAGGAAATTGACCGGATCCTCGAGTTTTCCGATCTGTCGGGCAAGCGCGACGAACTCGCGGGTAATCTCGCGTTCGGCGAACAGCGCCGCCTCGAGCTCGCCCGCGCTGTCGTTGCAAAGCCGGCCCTGCTGCTGCTCGACGAGCCGGCCGCGGGAATGAACGCCGAGGAGATTGACCAGCTCGACGCGCGCATCCGCAAGCTGAAGCAGGATGGACTCACGGTGCTGCTGATCGAGCATCACATGGAGCTGGTGATGGCGGTGACGGATCGCATTGCAGTTCTCAACTTCGGTCAGAAGATCGCCGAGGGCACCCCGGACGAAGTGCAGACCAACCGGCTGGTGCAGGAAGCCTATCTCGGCGTGGCGGAGGCGGCGTGATGGAGGCGATGCTCGAGATCGTCGACGTCGTCACGGCCTACGGCAAGATCGAGGCGCTGAAGGGAGTCTCGCTCAGCGCAAACCGGGGCCGCATCACCTGCCTTCTCGGGCCGAACGGTGCAGGCAAGACGACGCTGATGATGACGGTCGCCGGAGTCCTGAAGCCGCGCCAGGGCTCGATCAAACTTGAGGGGAACGAACTTGTCGGCCTCTCGCCAGCCCGCATCGTCGGCAACGGTGTCGCACTGGTCCCGGAGAACCGGCTGGTGTTCCCCCAGATGAGTGTGCGTGAGAACCTGCTCGCGGGCGCCTACCAGCGCAACAGTTCTGGCGAGGTCGCCGCCGACATCGAACAGATGTATACGCGCTTTCCGCCTCTGAAGGAGCGCCGCGAGCAGCTGGCCGGAACGCTGTCCGGCGGCGAGCAGCAAATGCTGGCGGTGGCGCGCGCGCTGATGTCGCGTCCGCGGGTTCTGCTGATGGATGAGCCGTCGCTCGGCCTGGCTCCTATCGTCGTCAAGGAAATCTTCGGTATCATCGCCGAACTGAACCGCGAGGGCGTGACGATTTTCCTGGTCGAGCAAAACGCCCATCTGGCGCTGCAGGTCGCGCACCATTTCTATCTCATGGAACAGGGTCGCGTGACGTTCTCCGGAACCCCAGGTGAACTGGCGGAGGACGAAGTCATCAAGCGTGCCTATCTTGGCACGCGTCGCTCGGCCGGTTGACCGGATCGGCGCGCTCATGATCCCCTTCATCCAGACCACGCTCGACGGTGTGATGGTCGGTTCCTCATACGGGCTTCTTGCGCTCGGCTTCGCGTTGATCTTCGGCGTCATGCGCCGGCTCAATCTGAGTTATGGGCCCTCGATCATGGTCGGCGCCTATCTCGGCACGCTTCTCTACATTCAGTTCGGCGCACCGACATACGTCGTGGCGATCGTCGCGGTCGCCGGTTCGGTGATGGCCGGCGTCTATGTCGAGCGGCTTTGTTTTGCTCCGCTCGGCGTTGGCGCGGGCGTTGCCTCGATGGTATCGAGTTTCGCAATCTGGATGCAACTCGAACAAGCGAGCCTGCTGATGTTGCCGCGTCACAGCTATCCGTTCCCGTCGCTGACCAGCGGCGAGTTGTTGTCTGTGGGACCGCTCGTGGTACGTCCCGACTATCTCATCATGCTCGCCGCGATGCTGGCGATCACAGCTGCTCTGCATCTGTTGCTCTATCGCACACGGTTCGGCCTCGGATTACGCGCTATCATCGAGAACAGCGTCGCTGCAAGTCTGTCCGGGATCGATGTCCGCAGTACCATGCTCAAGGCCTTCGCGCTGGCGTCGGCGATCGGTGGCGTCGCCGGCTTTCTCGTGCTGTCGGCCAATCAGCAGGTGACTGCGATGCTCGGGATGTGGGCGACGTTGAAAGGGCTGATCGCCATGATGATCGGCGGGCTGGGCTCGATCCCGGGCGCAATTGTCGGCGGTCTCGTTCTCGGCGTCATTGAAGTCCACAGCCAGACTTTGTTCGGGCCGCAGGTTCGGGATCTCGCCGCCTATGGCGTGCTGTTCGTCCTGCTGGTGCTGCGGCCGGGCGGCATCTTCGGCACAGCGGCGGTCAGTGAGAGCGCGGCTCATCGGGGAGGGGATCGATGGACGACCACCTGACCGGCATCCTCTCCAACATCGGCGTGATCTCCTTCGTCGCTCTGTCGGCTTATCTGCTGCTGTTGACCGGGGAAATCTCCTTCGGCCAACAGGCCTTCTTCGCCATCGGTGCCTACACGGCGGGCATCGTCACCGCGATGTGGCAGTTGCCGTTCTGGCTCGGGCTCGGTGCGGGCGCGGCGGCAGGTGGCGCCGCCGCCTTGTTCGTGGGATTGCCGACGTTGCGGCTGCACGGATTGCAATTTGCCATCGCCACGCTGGCGTTTGCGGAAGCCGTGCGGATCCTGTTCGAACTGTTCCGCTATCAGGTGGTGCGGGCCGGCGAGCCGGTGGGGCCGAACGGCATCGAGGGTTTCCGCAATATCCGCTATATCTTCGAGCACGACGTCAGCGCGACGCAGTTCATGCTGATCATCTACGGATTGCTCGGGATGACGCTGTTTGGATTTTTCCTGCTCGAGCGGTCGCGGCTTGGCGTCGCCTTTCGCATGATCGGGCAGGATGGTCTGCTCGCCGCCGCACAGGGCGTCCCGGTGTTCCGCGTAAAACTGATGGCGGCCTGCCTTGCCGGCGCGATCGCCGGCCTCGGCGGCGGGCTCTATGCGCATCTCACGACCTATGTCGAGCCCGCCATCTTCGACGTGATGCTTGGGGTGCATAGCCTGGCCTATGGCCTGATCGGCGGCCTCGGCACCGCGTTCGGGCCGCTGCTCGGCGTCGTCATCGACATCGGCCTGCTGGAGTCGACGCGCTGGTTTGCCGGCTATCGCATGATCGTGTTTGGCGGTCTCGTCGCGGTGCTCCTGATCGTGCGGCCGCGTGGCCTGCTCGACGAGCGGCTGGTGCATCGGATCCGGCGTCTAGTTAGCCGCCGGCCACCGCCGGCGCCCACAAACGCCGCTGTTCTCGGAGAGGAACCGTCATGATCGCGGCACGAGCCTTGCTGCTGTCGCTGTTTGTCGTGATGGTTTCGTCCGCAAGCGGATGGGCGGCCGGCGTCAAAGCCAAAGCGGAGGTGAGTTGCGCTGCGACGGCAAAACCGCTCGAATACGACTGCGCCATCAAACTATCGGACGCACGAAGCGGAGCGGCGTTGACCGGCGTCGAGGTGACGGTTGGAGCCGATATGCCATCGATGCCGATGGCGCATAACGTGAAACCTGTCAAGGCCACCCCCGGCAGCGAGCCGGGGACCTACCGCGCCCAGATCAAGCTGGAGATGCACGGCGACTGGGCCGTCAAGGTCGATCTCGCCGGCCCCGTCAGGGACCGCATCGTCAAGTCCATGCGGTTCGAGCCGAAACCGTGACCGCTCCCGGACTGAATTGGAAAGAGTAGAGACCTTATGAGTCAGCTTGCACGCAAATTACCAAGACATCCGATCGGCGTCTTATGGAGCGCACTCTGGCTATTTCCGCTCGACCTAGACAACCGGACGCGTTCGACGCTGAACGGATCGTCCGGGACGTGCCAGAAGTAGCCATCCAATCATTGGCATCCGAGCGGCTGAAATCGACCCCGTTCCGGGCCCGGACCAGCCGGGATTTCCGTTGTAGCGACCGTCAACGGATATCCGCGCGGTCTTTGTTTCAGCGCCGTCGTTGTTTGTCTACTGGTCCCGGCATCCCGCCGGACTATCTCTCATACCGACCGACAAGGATCGCTTCCGCGATGGCGTACTTGCGTGCCTCTCGCTCAATGTCACGGCAGGACGCGTTGGCCTTTGCCCGAAGCTGGTCCGTCGAGAGAGCAAGCAGCCGGAAGTGATAATGATGAGGCCCATGCCCATGAGGTGGACACGGGCCGCCATAGCCCACCTTCCGAAAATCGTTGACCGCCTGCTTCAATTTGGCGTTTTGCGCGGCGTCGACCGCAAGCTCCGTTACGGCCGGCGGAATATCGTAAGCCGCCCAATGATGCCATGTGCCGGCGGGCGCATCGGGGTCGTCGCAGAGCAGGACAAAACTCAGCGTTCCGGCTGGCGCGCCGGACCATTGCAGAGGTGGGGAGAGGTTTTCTCCATCGCAGGTAAACCGTCGCGGAATTGCTGCACCATCGTCGAAGGCGCTTGAAACAAGTTTCATGGCTCTCTCCATCAGGCTGCAGGAGGCATCGGCGCGGGCTTGACGTGCCCTTCCAGATCCGGCTCGGCCAGCGAGCGAGCATCGATTGCCGTACCTCGTCGCGTAGCCGAACGAGCGTGATCAGATTGCAGCGCCGTAGTTCGATCCTGCCGGTGCGGAGTCCAAAAGTCTGCTTAAATCTGGAAGTTCATGGAGCATTGACCAAAATCAACCCGGTGTACAAAGGAGGGTTCCTTGGGCAGTGAAGGTAGAGTGACGCACAAGACGCGTGAAAAACCTACTGCAGAATAGTTTGCCATGCGACCGATCTTCCATCCGAGCCTGGTCAACGGTCGCTACGGCGACCCGACGGTCTATGTGGAGACGCTGTTCAAAACGCACAGTGTGCTGTTCGATCTCGGAGAAATCGCTTCACTGTCACCGCGGAAGATACGACGCGTCGACCAGATCTTCGTCTCACATGCGCATATCGATCATTTCATTGGCTTTGATCATCTGCTCCGTTTGCTTGTGGGACACGAGAAAACAGTACACCTTTACGGCCCGGCCGGCTTTGCCGAGCGCGTCTATCACAAGCTTCAGGCCTATCGATGGAACCTGGTCGAGAGCTACGGCTCCGATCTAGTCTTCGTTGTGAGCGAGCTTGAGACGCCGAACTCCATCTCTACCAGGCAGTTCCGGTTGAAGACGGCTTTTGCCGCGGAACCGTCGGCGTCGAAGACAACTCTTGACGGCGTACTCTGTGACGAACGGACCTGCCGCGTCTCAGCCGCCATCCTCGAGCATCGTATGCCCTGCCTCGGCTTTGCCCTGCAGGAAGCGGCCCATGTCAATATTTGGAAGAATCGTTTGTCCGAGCGCGGGCTTCCTGTCGGGCCGTGGCTGCGGTGGCTCAAGCAGGCCGTTGTGGAAGGCCGTCAGGACGATTATTTGATACGGACCGATGGGGCGGCAGCTTCGGAAGGTCGCCTCGAGCGGCTCGGCAGCCTGCGTGACCTCCTGACGGTCACTGCCGGCCAGAAAATTGCCTATGTCACCGATGTTGCCGACACGCCGGCCAATCGTGCCGCCATCGTGGCGCTCGTTCAGAATGCGGACATCCTCTTCATTGAGGCGGCATTTGCGGGGGCGGACGCCGCATTGGCGAGGGACCGGGCCCATCTTACAACGACGGCTGCGGGAGAAATTGCGCGGGAAGCCAATGTGCGCCGCGTCGAGCCGTTTCACTTCTCTCCGCGCTATGCGGGAGAGCAGGAGCGCATGCTGGCCGAGGTGACGACGGCGTTCAGGGATCCCACACCTGACGCGAAGACCTGAGTGGTATTTCATGCCCGAGGAAAGACATTTGCCGGCTGGGCATCGGAAATCGGTGCGGCTCTTTCTATGCGGAGATGTCATGTGCGGCCGCGGCATCGACCAGGTGTTGGCGCATCCCTGCAGCCCCGAGATTTACGAGCATTACCTGCGATCGGCGGAGGGTTACGTGCGGCTCGCCGAGCAGGCGAACGGGCCCATTCCGCGGCGCAACGGGTCGTCCTACGTTTGGGGCGCTGCACTGGGCCAATTGGAGCGCATGCAGCCGGACGCGCGGATCATCAATCTCGAAACAGCTGTGACCCGCAGCCACGACCGCGTGAACAAGGGCATCAACTACCGCATGAGCCCCGAGAATGCAGAATGTCTCGCGGCGGCCAAGATCAATTGCTGTGTATTGTCTAACAACCATGTGCTCGATTGGGGCCGCGCCGGCCTGCTGGACACGCTGACGACTCTGCAGAAACTCAACGTCAAGGCGACGGGCGCAGGACGCAACGATCACGAAGCGCGTGCACCCGCAGTGCTGAACCTTGGCAAAGCGCGGCTCTTGATCTTTGCGTTTGGATCGACATCGAGCGGCATCCCGCTCGAGTGGGCTGCGACACCCGGCGCTCCAGGTGTCAACTTACTGCCTGACCTGCGCGAGGCGAGTGCGTTGGAGGTCGCTGACCGGGTCATGTCGCTCAGGAGGCCGGGCGATCTCGTCGTCGTTTCGATCCATTGGGGATCCAATTGGGGATATCACATCCCGGATGAGCAGAAGATTTTGGCCCGGGCCCTCATCGACCAGGCAGGCGTGTCGATCGTTCACGGGCATTCTTCGCATCATCCGAGAGCGATCGAAATCTATCGAGACCGCCTCATTCTCTATGGCTGCGGTGATTTTCTGAACGACTATGAAGGGATCCATGGTTACGAGCGCTACCGTGACGACCTGGCCTTGATGTATTTCGCCGACCTGGATCCGACCAACGGAAGCCTCCATGCGCTCAAACTGGTTCCCCTACAGATCAAGAACTTTCGTCTCTCCATTCCATCGTGGCGGGACATCGAATGGATCCAGCAGACACTGGATGGGAGGTGTCAGCAGTTCGGAACAAGGGTCATTCTTGATTCCGAACGGCAGCTTGTAGTTATCGGGCCTAGGGCAGGGACCTAACTCTGGTCACAATACCTCCCGTGGACCGCTTTTTAACGCAAAGCGGATACTCATCAAACGGCCGACCTCAGCAAAGGTGCCGCCGCATGCGCCGCATCGGCGCCGATTCCAAAGTAAAGCTCCGTCTCTGTCGCGCCGGCGCAGGGTTGTCGTCGAACAGCGCGCGTACTGTCGCCTCGCCATCCAGCAAACCCAGCGCGCGCACCCATCACTAGGACATCGACCGAGCTTCCGACGAGCGGCTTGGTCCTCGTGGACGGCCAACTGAAGACCGAGTTCAAGAGGAAAGACCGCGCCCTTAAAGTCGCTAGAGACTTAAAGAGCCGTTTCCCGATGCTCCAGGTCAAGATCTATGATGCTGAAGAGAAGCGGAGCGAGGAGATTGAGCTTGCCGCAGCTTGATTGCTGTACATAGGAATAGGATTGGTGGGCACCTCGTCGATTTCAATAATGTTCGAGACAACAGTAGTTCGATCGCCTGTAGTCGCGCAAATCGGCGAAATCATAGTCTGGTGACATGGCTAGGACCGTTGAACTCGCCACAATCCGTTAGAAAAACGACTTGACCGTCAGCCCTGCTGCGCGAGCATCCTGTATGAATGTATGCGCTTCCTCATTGGACATAGTGAGATCAATGCCGCCGAGGAATTCCTCTCCCCTAGGTGTCTTCGCACGGAACGTCGTCTCGCCGTGCCCGACATGAACCGTATAATCAATGTCGCTTTGTGCTTCGGGCATGGCATCCTCCTCAATCCCGAAGGCGGGTATATTGCGCCGATTTCAACCGGTCGCACAAGGTTGCAATTGCGAGATAACGCTGCTGGTGCCGCGGCTTTTATCGCGGTTTGGGTAGCGATCTTAAGCGCTTTCGGGCTGCTCTCGGTATGCGGCTTGCTCATCGCCCCATTTCACGCGCACGCTTATTTTCGTACTCGGGAAAGCGCAGTAGCCGTATCCGACGCGCAAAGCGGGACGCTGCTCTATGGCTGACGAGTCACGAAAGTCGCCTATGTTCGGCATGACAGTCCACTCCGCGAAGTGCACCAAAACCCAGCCACTACTGGTGCGTTATCCCTTCAAGACGACAACAAGCGCCGTCGGCCTCGTGCGCTTTGTGCCCTTTACGCGTTCACAAAATTAAAAACCAATTAACATTCAGTTCTTGAGCAGCACTTGGGGGTTCGCTTAGGTGGCCGGAGCCTTGCAGAAATCCACGTTTTGGAATGGCAGCAATTGGCGCAAAGCGGCCGTTCATAACCAAGCCGCATCCGTGACTGACAAGGAGTGAGTAGAAACCTTATCGCTACGCTACGGATGGATAAAGCAGTACAGGATATGGCAATCAAGTTTGGCTGGAATTGAACCAGCAAGCGCAAAGCCAGATCGCATGCCGATCATGCGACATGCAGGTCGCCATAGAAGATCAGCCAGGCCTCGTAGTCCGGATCGTTGCGACGGGTGAGGGGCAGATTTAGGCCCATCCGCATCGTTTCAGAGTTTTGCAAACTGCTCAGAAGTGGCCGGAAATAGCCGGATCAAAATGGGGTGGCATTGCAAAACCGGGTTAGGGATATCAATGGCTTAGCCCAGAACCCGATAGGCTACCGTTACACCATTCCCCAAGAATTGCTCAGCGACATCAACAGGTTAGATGGTCATCTGAGCAATTGCTCGCGGCCGGATTCGTAAGGATCCGGCGATCTGGCGCCCTTCTACTCGCTACCTCCCGCCCTTGGCAAGCGTGCGGGGATAGCGTTGTTGCAGGAGGGCCGGCAAATCCAGGGTCATTTTGTGGCGCAGGCCACGGTCAGGACAGGGCGTATGAGCCTTTCTTTCGAAGAGCTGGATTTCCGCCCGACGCCGATGGGCGTGCTGAGCCTGAGGCGCCGCAGGCGGCC
>Ga0137403_10007920_pt1 | contig 11922 bp, 10 predicted proteins | sample CZOMad2_1_16fung_FD_122057 | JGI IMG/M metagenome (GOLD analysis project Ga0137403, IMG submission 122057) | Vadose zone soil fungal communities from Angelo Coast Range Reserve, California, USA - CZOMad2_1_16fungal (Hybrid Assembly) | ecosystem: Environmental > Terrestrial > Soil > Vadose zone...
CGTCATACGCTACTCGAGCTTGATGCCGGCCTGCCTGACTACCTTTTCCCCGCGCGCCAGGTCTTCGCGGATCTGCGCGGCAAACTGCTCCGGGGTGTTGCCCACCGGCTCGATGCCGAGCACGCCGTAACGCTCCTTCACGACCGGGTCGGCGAGGACCGCGGCGATTTCGCGCTGCAGGCGCCCGGTCACGGGCAGCGGCGTTCTGGCCGGCGCAAGCACGCCGACCCAGGAATCCACGACGAACCCCGGGAGGCCGCTCTCCGCGAAGGTCGGAACATCGGGCAGCGAAGGCGAGCGCCCGGCGGAAGACACGCCGATCGCCTTCAGCTTCCCCGATTTTACGAATTGCTGCGATGAGGCGACCGCAGTATAGGCGAGCGGGATCTGCCCGCCGAGCACGTCGATGATCGCCTGGCCGCCGCCCTTGTAGGGCACGTGCGCCAGCTGCGCGCCGGTGCGCTGCGCGAGCATCTCCCCGGCGAGGTGCGGCGTTCCGCCGGTGCCCGAGGTGCCGAAGGCGAAGGGTGTCGCCTTCGCCAGCGCGATCAGCTCCTGCAGCGAGTTCGCCGGCACCGAGGGGTGCGCGACCAGGATCAGCGTCGCATCGCCAAGCTTGGTGACGGGCGCGAAATCGCGCAAGGTGTCGAACGGGATCTTGGCGAACACGTGCGGATTGATCACCATCGTGCCGTCGAAGCCGAGCACCAGAGTATGGCCGTCCGGCGTACTCCTAGCGACCTGCTCGGTGCCGATATTGCCCGAGGCGCCCGGGCGGTTTTCGACCACCACCGGCTGGCCGAGGCGTGCCCCGAGCCGGTCGGCGACCGCGCGCGCGCTCGTATCGGTGACACCGCCGGCGGCAAAGGGCACGACCAGCCGCACCGGCCGGGACGGAAAAGCCTGGCCTGAGCCTGTCGAAGGGTCCTGCGCGAAAGCCGCTTGGGCCGCGACGAGCGCGAGAACCGTCGTGAGCATTATCGATTGCAGCACGAGCTTTTCCTCCAACGGGGTGTTGCGGGTTCGCTCAAGCATACAATAGCGTTCGCATCGTCGAACAGCCCTCCCCCATGCTCGATTTCGCCGCGTACGTAAAGATATTCATCGCGCTGCTGGTGATCGTCAATCCCATCGGAACGATGCCGATGTTCCTCGGACTGACTCACAAGCACAGCGCCGCCGACAAGAAGCGCATCGCGCGCGTCGCGAGCATCTCGGTGGCCGTCGTCCTGACGGCTTCGGCGGTGCTGGGCGAGCACCTTCTCGGGTTCTTCGGCATCACCATCGCTTCGTTCAAGGTCGGCGGGGCGATCCTCATCCTATTGCTCGCCATATCGATGATGCACGCCGAGACCAGCGGCGAGCAGCAGACCCCCGAGGAGGCGAAGGCGGCTGAGGACAAGGAAAGCATCGCCGTCGTGCCGCTCGCCATTCCGCTGCTCTCCGGACCGGGGGCGATCTCGACGACGATCATCTATGCGGCGCAGAGCCCGTCGCTCGCCCACCGGGGCGCGGTTCTCGTGTGCTGCCTGCTGGTCGCGCTTACGACCTGGATTGCGCTCAGGGCGGCGACGCCGATCGGAAGCCGGCTCGGAAAAATCGGCATCAACGTCGTGATCCGGATCATGGGACTGCTGCTCGCCGCCGTGGCCGTGGAGATTTTCGCGAGCGGCATCGTGGTCCTGCTGCCCGGGCTGAGATAGCGCATCCTCTCCGCAGCCCGCGGTAGATGCGGATGGCTCCCAGCGAGCCCGATTGAGCATTTGTGCTCATTTCCGCGCATTGATCTTCGATTCGCAGAGCTCCGCTTGACCTGCATCAAAGGGCTTTCAGGCAAGGAATCCTAAAATGCGAGCGAGATAACCAAAGGGGAAACATCATGCTGGGTCGAATTGTCTTTTCACTGATTATTGCCGCACTCGCCGCCCTCCCGATTCTTTCGCGCGCCGACGAAACGAAATGGGAAGTCATCCGCGTGTACGCTCTTGCCGAGGGTAAATCTGTAGCGGTCGCCGTCCCCGCGGAATGGGAAGCTCTCGACAATGATCGGGTGATCGGAGTGGGCTCCGGGCTGCGCTTCGCGGATGAATCGGGAGTCCTGATCCGGGTCACAGCCGCCGAGTTGCTGCGGGCCGCCACGCACAAGCGCGTGCTACGGCCGCACGGCGAGGCCAAAGTGGCTATGAAAGCGGACGCCGGCTCCTAGCGCCGGAAACACACCGCGCGGGTAACCCCGAGCGGGGGAGAAAAGCCGCGCAAGTCGCGGTTTTTCTGTTTCGATCCCCACAAAGCCAAGGTGGGGGTTCCGATACGCGGGCCGGTTACGCCAGCACCTGCTTCACTCGCTCCGGCGCGAAAGTGTCGGCGCGGCTGAGTCAGAGCCAACTAGTCGTCTGCCTCGTCGTCATGGTGTGAAGGCAACTGCTGGCGACACTCGGACTGGCTCGTTGGCCCGTTGTTGCGATCATCGTGCCCGTGGCGAGTGGCTGCCGCGTGCCGGTAAATTTCCCCGCCTCTACGAACGCAAGCGGCCTAACTACAACTTCACGCAGAGGACCTGGCGTTAGTCGCCGTCCCGATCGTGATGGTCGCGCCCATTGTCATGCTCATCGTCATCGTGGTCCCGCCCATGACCTGAGCGCGGATGCGACACCGGCGGCGGGGGAAGCCGTTTGCCGCCCGGGCCGTCGGCAAACGTCAACGGAGAAGCTGCGCGCCTCTGGCCGACGCCCTTCTCGCTCCAATCGCATACGCCGTCCGGGAAACCGGCCTGCAACCGCGCCCATTGCGCCGACGAAAAGACCAGCGGCGCATAGTCAACGGAGTTGAGCGGCTTCAGCTCGCACTTCAGGATGTTCTCCGCCAGCGGCCCGCCGGCGACCTGGCGGGGCGAGGCGTGTTTCGGGAGCCTCGGGTCGGCATCGCACAGCGCCACGTCGGTGACCGGGGTGGTGAAGTTCGTGTCGCCGGTCAAGAAGCAGAAATCGACCGCCGCCGCCGGCTTCCCCAGGATTACCTCCGCCTGCCTGCGCACGGAGTTGAGCGTCTCCTTCGGGGCGCTGACGTTCAGATTCGACAGCCAGGTGTCCATGGTCAAGAGCGACTTCAGCGTCACGGCGGCGAACTGTGCCGCCGTGGCGGGCAGGAGTCCGGTCCCATAGCGCCACATCACCTGATTGCCGTGATTGCCATCATTGGCCGCGTCGATGCGGTCGCGCTCCGCGAAGCTGCGCCAGATGTAGTGGATGCCCTGCTCGTCGAAGCCGCGCGAATCGATGATCGGCAGCTTGCCGAGGTTCCTGCCGCTGGCCACGATCCCGGCCCTGTAGGCGATGCCGAGGGCCGCCAGGTCGGCGGCGGTGCGCTCCGCCCTGCGGTTCCAATCGGCATCGAAGCCGCCGATCTTCTCGTTCAGCGTGACGAACTCCTCGGGCGTGATCGCCCCTGCGAGCAGCGCCTTCAGGCCATACTGGATACCGACGTTGTCGCCGGTCTGCCTGGCACGAATGCTCCCGGCAGGGATGCCGGCGGTCGTGCCCCAGACCGCGGCGGAGAGGTCGGCGTCGCCGCAGCGCGTGCCATTCGGATTGGTCACCGGGTCATACACAAGTGCCGCCGGCAGCAGGCAGTTGTTGCGTGATTCGACCAGCGTGACCAGCGCGCCCGTCGTCTGGTTTGCCACCAGGGTGCGTGCGTAGTTTCCAGGCTTGTTGTTGAACCCGAAAGCATTGTTCCACGACTGGCAACCCACCTGGTCGAGGTGACCGTTGATCGCCGTCTTCTTCGCGTTGATCTGCGCCTGCGTCAGGCCCGTCATCAGCGACGTCCACTCCGGCCCGGCGTAGAAGTTCACCAGCAGTACGCAGTCGGTGACCTCGAGGCCGGTCGTGATGGAGTCAGGGTAGTCGCAGCTCGGCTGGATTCCGTCGAGCAGGCCGGGAAAGATCGAGGCGGCGGTGTTCTGCTGGATCGATCCGCCCGAGCAGCCGTTGCCGAGCAGGTACTTGATCTCGCCGTAGGCGTCGACGATGTGCTCCTTCATCATCATCAACGTCTCGGCGTTCAGGACCCGGTTCGAGTTGAACAGCGAGTCCGTGAGGCTGTTGTCCGCGACCATGAAGCCGCGCGACAACGCCGCGTCATCGGCCCAGTTCTGTTCGCTTCGAAACTGCAGCCGCGGCTGGCCCGTCGACGCGCCAAAGGTGTAGACGACCTTACCGTTCCATTGCGGCTGCGGCGTCAGCGCCGTCCAGGGCGTTGCGCCGGTCGGGTCGAACAGCACCGCGATATCGTAGATGCCACGATTCAAGGTTCCGCGCTCGACGCGCACGATGTACGGCACCGTGGCGCCCGCCGTGGTCGTCGTGATCGCAAGATCGGCGGGCGTGGTGCCGGGAGTATACGGCTTGAAGCAGTTGTTGGTCGGCGCGGGTGCGGGTGGGCTCGGATCCGGCAGCGCGGTCGAGCAACCCGTCGTCGTCGTGCGGTAGAACAGCTTGTACTCGGTCGCGATGTTGCACTGCGCATCGACGGCGAAGGTCGTCAGGCCGCTCGCGTTCGTCGCCGGCGTGTTGCCCGATGCGGCCGTCGGGGTGGGCGTCGCGCAGATCCAGGGCTGGGTCTGCGAGGCCAGCAGCACGGGGCCGCCGATCGGATGGTTCGTGATCACGAGGCGTGCCTCGCGTCCGCCGTGGCTCTCGCCTGCGGCGAAGTCGTTGCGACCTTCCACCAGACCGCTGACCACTCCGCGCAGCGTGCGCGCCGCCGCATTGGCGGTGAACGCGCCGGTGACATCACGGCCGTTGAGCGACAGCCGCACCTTGTTCAGCGCCACGCTCTTCGGCACGCGCACCTCGAGCAGTGCGTCGCTCCCGCAAATGAGGTCCGCACGGTTCGACAGCGACACGATCTCGAAATTGGACGGGCCCTCTCTCGCCTGCGCCGTCGCCAGAAGTACCGCGCCGAACGCCAGGAATGACGATTTCATGCAGTTCATGGTTTCTCCTTGCGGCGTTGCCTGTTGTAACAGCCCTCTTCGAGCGACACACTACGCCAGCGCTTGCCTCACCCGTTCCGGCGCGAAAGGCAGCGCGCGCAGTCGCTTGCCGGTCGCGTTGGCGATGGCATTGGCGATCGCCGCGGCGGCCGGGCCCTGCGAGCCTTCGCCCACGCCGAGGAAACGTTCCTCGGGGCGGTCGAGCAGCACCACCTCGACCTGCGGCGCGTCCTCGAAGTGGATGATCGGGTAGTCCGCCCAGGATTGCGTGGTGACGCGCGTGCGGTCGTATCCCACCGACTCCATCAGCGTCCAGCTCGCCGACTGGATGATGCCGCCCTCGATCTGGTTGACGACGCCGTCCGGGTTGACGATCTGCCCGGCATCGACCGCCGCCACCGCGCGCGTGACGCGCACCTTGCCGCTCGCGCGATCGACCGTGACGTCGGCGACGATGGCGACGTAGCACGCCAGGTTCTTGTACTTGGCGAACGCGAACCCGCGCCCGCGAGCGCCATCGCCTTTCGCGTTCGCTTGCCATCCGGCCCGCTGCGCCGCAGCCTCGATCACCGCCTTTGCGCGCGGATCCTTCAGGTGACGCATGCGGAACTCGACCGGATCGGCGCCCGCCGCCAATGCAAGCTCGTCGATAAAGGATTCGAGCGCGAATACGTTGGAGTAGGCGCCGAGCGTGCGGAGTGCAGAGGTGCGCAACGGCATCTCCGGCAGGAAGTGCTTGACCACCTTCTGGTTCGGAAAATCGTAGAGCGGGATCGAGTTGCGGTCGCCGCCTCCGGCCGGTTGCGGCGGATCGACCGGGAACGGTGCCTTCGACGGCTTCTCCAGGTGCCAGCTCGCCAGCAGATTCACGCCGCTCGCCGCGCCGGGCCGGTTGTTGTGCGGATGGCTCCACACGTCGTGCGTCCAGCTGACGACGTTGCCCTGGGCATCGATCCCGCCCGAGAGCTTCATCACCATCGCAGAGCCGTACGGCTCCCACTGGAACTCGTCGTCGCGCATCCATTGCAGCTTGACCGGGCGGCCGCCGGTCGCGCGCGCGACCAGAGCCGCGTCCATCGCCACGTCGTCGGCGCCGTTGTGGCCGTAGCATCCCGCGCCCTCGGCGTGGATGCAGTGCACGTTCGCAGGCTCGATCGCGAACGCCTGGGCGAGATCGCCGCGCAGCGGAAACACGCCCTGGCTGTGCGTCCACACGGTGAGCTTGCCTTCGCGCCACTGCGCCACCGCGCACGAGGGTCCGATCGAGCCGTGAACCTGGAAGGGGCGTGTGTAGGTCGCGTTGAGCTTCTTCGTCGCGGCCGCAGCGGTCGCGGAGGTCTTTTCGTTGACCACCGAGTCAATCGACTTGGCCTTCGTCATCAGGTGCTCGTACAGGCCGTCGCCCGACGGCGGCAGCGATTCGGTTTCCTTCCATTTCGCCGACCGCTTGAGGGCCAGGCGCGCGTTGATCGCCTGCTCTTCGCGCTGCGCGGCCACTCCGAGGAAATTGCCGTCGCGCACGACCGCGATCACCCCGGGAAGGCTTTTCACGCCGGCTTCGTCAAAGGAAACGAGCCGAGCACCGGGTGAAGGCGGGCGCACCACTCGCCCGAACACCATTCCGGGCAGGCGCACGTCCTGGACATAGGCGGCGCCGCCGGTCATCTTCTTCGGGATATCGCGGCGGCGCACGCTCTTGCCGACCCATTTATGTTCGGAGGCGGGCTTGGGCTTCGCCTTCGCCGACGCCTCGCGCTTGAAGTCGGCGTCGGCAACGAGGTTCCAGTAGGCCGTCGTCTTGCCGCCCGGCGCAACGCAGGTGCCGTCGCTCACAGTGAGAGCGGTCGCCGCGACGCCGAGCTTCGCGGCTGCGGCGTTTACCAGGATGTCGCGCGCTTCGGCGCAGGCGAAGCGCAGCGCGGTGCCGCTGTTCTCCACCGACTGGCTGCCGGCGGTCTGGCCCTCGTTGGGCGTTCGCTCGGTATCGCCGTGCACGATCTCAACGCGCTTCAAGTCGATGTCGAGCTCGTCGGCGGCGATCTGGGTGAGCGCCGTGCCGATGCCCTGCCCGAGCTCGATCTTCCCGGTGAAGATCGTGACCGTGCCGTCGGCGTCGATGCGGAGCCAGGCGTTGAGCATGCGGTTGTTGTTGAGGCTGCCGGGCAGCGGGGCGGGCTTCGCCTGGCCGAACGCCCACTCGGGGGCGAGCGAAAACGAGATGACCAGCGCGCTGCCGGTCCTGAGGAAATCGCGGCGCGGGAGAGAGGGCTTCATGCCATCTCCTTCGCCGCGCGCTGCACGGCGCGCACGATGCGGTTGTGCGAGGCGCAGCGGCACAGGTGATCGTTCAGGGCCCGTTTGATCTCGCCCTCGCTGGGGCGGGGATTGCCGTCGAGCAGCGCCTTGGCGGACATGATCATGCCGTTGCTGCAATAGCCGCACTGGCAGGCCTGCTCCTCGATGAAGGCGCGCTGCAGCGGGTGGAGCTTGTCGATCGTGCCCAGGCCCTCGAGCGTCGTGATCGCGGCCTTCGCCGCGACCGACACCGGCACGGAGCATGAGCGCGCGGACTTGCCGTCGAGCAGCACCGTGCAAGCGCCGCACTGGGCGAGCCCGCAGCCGAATTTCGGGCCGTTCAGCTCCAGGTCGTTGCGCAGGACGTACAGGAGCGGCGTGTCGGGTGCGACCGATGACACTTTTCGCGTCGCACCGTTTACCCGCAATGTGTAGTCAGCCATGATCTCCTCCGGTCGGGGTTCTTGGGTGGGAAGCGAAAGCGTACACCACCGGGGCGGCGCAGAGCCAGCGCAAGCGCGCTGCCGCTCGGCGCTCCTCGGCTCTTAGACGGCTCTGCGCGTCTTCAACGCATACGCACCGTCGCCCACGAGGGCGAGCGCGAAGCAGGCGATCGCCCAAAACACGGGATACTCCCAGCCGCCGTCCTTGGCGGTAAACATCCAGCCGTTTCCGCCATGGCCCAGATAGGCGGCAAACAGCAGGTGGACTCCGAGAAAGACCGCCACCCATCGCGCGTAGACCCCGAAGATGAGCGCCAGCCCGCCGAGTGTTTCGTACGCCACGACGACCCACGCGAACCAGTCCGGCAGCCCGAGGGATGCGAAATACTTCCCGGCCCCCGCCATCCCGAACACCATGACCTTGAGGTAAAGGCCATGCAGAATGAACAGGACACCCATGCTGACGCGCAGCAGCAATGCTCCGTACGGTGCTCTCAGTGCATCGATCATTTTTCCCCCTTTCAGTCTTCCGGCACGCCTTTTCGCGCATGAGGATGCGCTTTTTCGCGTTTGCCGGCAAGGCTGGGGGCACACCCCGCACCGCTTCTTCGGCGCGAGACTTGATGCGCGGCCTTGGCATCTGTACACTTGATCTGTACAGATGAGGCGCTCATGAAAGACGTCAAGGTCACCGAGCTGCGGCAGAAACTGCCCGAGTACCTGGCAAGGGTCCGGCGCGGAGAGCGCGTCCGCGTCACCTCCCGGGGCCGGGTCATCGCCGAGATCGCTCCGCCCGCCGCAGCGAAGGACGAGGCGGCGGCGGCGCGCTCGCGCCTGCGCGGCAGCGTGCGACGCTACGAGCGGCCGCTCGACCCGGTGATCGCCCCGGGCGAGTGGGACGCGAACAAGTGATCGTGCTCGACACCCATGCGCTCGTCTGGTGGGTGGCGGATGCGGCGAGGCTCTCGGTCCGCGCGAAGCGCGCCATCGGCGCCGCCTTGCGCGAGGGGCCGGTGACCGCCTCGGCGATCAGCCTGTTCGAGATCGCAACCGCGATCCGCAGAGGTCGCCTCGTGCTCGGGGTTTCCGGGGAACAGTGGCTGGCCGACCTGCACACGCTTCCGGAGTTGCACTTCGAGCCGGTCGGCGCCGGGATCGCCCAACTCGCCGGATCGTTCGACGATGCGGCTCCCGGCGATCCCGCAGATCGCATCATCGCCGCGACCGCGATCGCCCTGGAATCGAGGCTCGTCACCGCGGACCGGCGACTGCGTCGCACGCCGCGGCTGGAGGCGGTGTGGTGAGCCCGTGGCGGCGCGGTGGGCGCTCGTTGGCGTCGGCCTTGTTCACGCTGATGGCATGCGCGCTCGCGCATGCCCAGGGCTACCCCTCGAAGCCGGTGAAGCTCGTCGTGTCCTCCGCCGCGGGAGGATCGCCCGATCTGCAGGCGAGGATTTTCACCCAGCGCATGACGCAGCTCTACGGCTACATCTGGGTGATCGAGAACCTGCCGGGCGCCGGGGCCAACCTTGCGCCCGAGCGCGTGGCGAAGGCTCCCGCGGACGGCTACACGCTGCTCATGGCCTCCGCCGGGCCGCTCTACTTCAATCCGACTCTGTATGCGAAGCTTCCCTACGACATCCAGCGCGACTTCGAACCGATCACGCAGGTGTCGAATGTGCCCAACATCCTCGTGGTGCACCCGAGCGTGCCGATTCACTCGGTGAAAGAGCTGATCGATTACGCCCGGGCGAACCCGGGCAGGCTGCGTTTCGGCTCACCGGGCAGCGGCAGCTCGCAGCACCTCTCCGGGGAGCTGTTCAAGAAAATGACCGGGGTCGACATGCAGCACGTTCCCTACAAGTCGGTCGCGCAGATGACCACCGAGCTGGTGAGCGGACAGTTCGAGCTCTCGTTCAACAACGCGCCGCTCGTCCTGCCCTTCATGAAGGCCGACAGGCTGCGCGCGCTCGCGGTCACGACGAAGACCCGGCTCGCGCTCGCTCCAGAGGTCCCCACGCTCGACGAATCGGGTCTCGCCGGGTACGAAGTCGGCGGCGGATCCGGAGTGCTCGCGCCGAGAGGCACGCCCGGCGCGATTCTGAAGAAGCTCGAGACCGACCTGCGCAGCGTCCTCGACTCGGCGGAAGTGCGCGAGCAGTACGCCGCGAACGGCCTGATCGCTGTCGGCTCGAGCTCCGCGGAATTCGCCGCTTACATTAAGAGCGAAATCGCGCGCTGGGCGCCGCTGATCCGCGCGACCGGCGCGACCGTAGATTGAGCGCGCGGCTGCCGCGCGCCCCGGTCGTCAGCCGCTCCGCGGATTCCCGCCCAGTTCTCAGGGCATCACATCGAACGCGTCGACTGCAATGTATGCGCCCGTAGACATGGTCGAGTGCGTGCCCGTCACGGTAATTGCGATCGTGTGACTCACGCCTGATGCAAGACCCGAAGCGTAGAACACCGCTTCGGAAACGAGGCTGCCCGCGGGGCCTGCCGCTGTGTCCACCGCGGTCGGTGAGCCTCCGTCGATGGACACGCTGGCGATCCCACAGCTGTCGCATTTGACGCCGATCCAGCTCACCGCCGTTCCGGTAAAACTGAACGTCGCAGTGGATCCCATGACATTAGAAGCGGCGATAGTGCCGCCGCTGAAGATTCCTGTACCCGAGCCGAACGTCGTCCACGAGCCGGTCTTGGTTGCGGCGCTCTCCTCGGAGCGGGTCACCGCCAGGGGCGGAGCGAGCGGCTGGCGCGGCGTGCCGCCGCCGCCGATGCTGGTGGGACTATTGTTGTCCACGACGTAGAGCGCCGTCATCAAACGCTGCATGTCGCTGGCCCACGGGGTGCGAGTCGTTTCAGTTCGCCACCTGTCTTCTAGAGGGAAACCCCAATCGGCTTCGAATTGCGCTTCGAGCGCTCCATCCGGCCCCTTTTCGGCGCCGAAGATGAAGGCTGGCGCGTCGCCGCTATCGTCGATGTAGGCGCCGTAGTTCTGCAGCGTCCAGGCGAGTTGCTTTGCCGGATCGGTTTGGAGGCCCATCGTCGCGAGATCCACGGATGCGGGAATAGCGAGGAGCGCGCCCATCTTCATTGCGGTGTTGTTGTTGTTGCTCACCGCACCGTAAGACGCCACGGCATGGGAGTCTGCATTGACCGCCGGCCAGCGGAAGCAACCGGTGGTAGGGGAATCGTCGAGGGTCGTGCAGTTGTAGAGATCCCGTGCCGAGTAGACGACCAACTTCAGGGCGTGCCGCGGTCCCTGACTCAGCCGCCTGAGTTCGCCCAGGCGGACGGAGCCCCCGATCGCCGACAGACCCGAGCCGCCGTGGGAACCTCGGATTCCATCGCCGTAGAGATCCACCGGAGGAAATTGGTTCCGATCGGTCAGAGTCGTTGCTGTTCCGTCCCCGTTCGGGGGGGCGCAGCGCGTAAACGGCTGAGTCTGAATCAGCGTGCGCCCGTCCGGCTTGAGGAACGCCGAGCTATTGTTGTTGAGTGTGCTTTCGACAAAAAAGGTGCTGGGCATGGGCAACTGAAAAAGCGGGTTGCGAGGGTCGGCGGTCGCGGAGCAGCGTGAAACATTCGACCAGCCCGCAGCGCTGTAGTTGATGTCTGTGATCGGCGCGTTCGGCGTGAGCACGATGATGTCCCAATCTATCTGTGGCATCGCCAGCCAATAATTGGGGTCATTGAGGTCGGTAACGGAAGGATTGGGAGGTATGTTCGCGGGTACATATACAGCGTTGCTGCCTATGGGCATGTTCCAGATGCTGGAGCCCGCGAAAGGCCATTTCAACGGGTCCCGAATCCCGCCTGTTAACGAAACGTTGTCGAATCTTGCGTCAGCCCAGTAGGTGATCAGTCCGATCTTCCCCGTACCCAACTCGCTTTGCGGGACGTTGTTGAATACGGACGTGCCATTGACCTTCACCGTGGTGCCGGTTCCGATGCGGATCACGTCCACGTCGAACCAGACGTTCGGCCCCCCTCCGGGGTAGGAAGCGCTCGCTACGGTCGTCGTCGTGCCGCCGATCACCTTGTTGAGATAGGCCGTGCCCCCGAGAGCAGCAAACTCCACCGTGTAGTAGTTGTTCGTGTCCTGATAGTTGTAGACAACGCCCGCGAGATTGCCGGTGTTGTTGAACCCATTGCTGATCTTCGCGTGGTAGATGAAGTCGGTGGACC
>Ga0137403_10007921_pt1 | contig 11921 bp, 8 predicted proteins | sample CZOMad2_1_16fung_FD_122057 | JGI IMG/M metagenome (GOLD analysis project Ga0137403, IMG submission 122057) | Vadose zone soil fungal communities from Angelo Coast Range Reserve, California, USA - CZOMad2_1_16fungal (Hybrid Assembly) | ecosystem: Environmental > Terrestrial > Soil > Vadose zone...
GACGCCGTCAACCGCCTCGCCACCGAGACGATTCTGGCGCAAGCCGGTCGCGACGATCTTCAGCGTCCCGCCCGCGATCGTCTCGTCCAGCAGGTCAGCTTGTCATATGCGGCGACCGGCTCCTGCGACCTGCACAGGATTGCGAGAGTGGTTACGGGTCTGGTCTTGTGTGGTTAGAGATCGAAGAGCTTACCACAGGCCGATTCAAAGAAAGAGAGATCGCCAGATGGCCAGGAAGTGCCGCACTGGCGGATGGCCTCCATACTTTTAATTTCGACCAAGAGCTTGGCGCAATTGACAGGAGACGAGCTATTTGGAAATTCCCCCTTTTCGGTCTTCACGTTGGGTGACATGCTGCCGGTTGGGTCGGAAGCAGGTTAAACTGCCTCGGTAGAAGCCTGACCGTGGTTGATAACTATTATTTCCTTTAGACTGTTTTGACGCGTCATCGCGGAGTAAAACCCGGCCCGCCGACGACGGCCGCCTGCCGCCGCAACCTTCACGTCGCTGAGCATTCGATCGATCGTCGCGGCGCTCACACCGAGTAATCTGGCGCGCGCCAACGGTTCGACTATGAGGTGACCATGGCGCTCGAGTGCCGGAACCAGCAATGGTAGTAGCGCCCGCAGCCGCTTGCCGCAAACTCGGTCCGAAGCTTCCCACAGCACGATTAGCGTGCGACAGAAGGCCTCATCATAGATGCGAGGCCGAGGGCAGCGCACCACCACCCCGCTCTCACCACCATCGTCGTTAAGGATCCTAATCGCCGATTTGCGGTGATATCCGGTGATCGCCGAGAACTCACGCAAAATCTCCCTCTTCACCGACGGGGCACTGGCCCCGTACCGCGCTCGAACCGCCGCGACCAATTCTCGCCGCGCCGATCCACTGAGTCTTTTCGCCATGGCTGCCTCCTAAATCGTTACTTTGGGTAACAATTACTGTGAGGCAACGACCCCTACTTGGTAACAAGTCAGGTGAGGCAACGCGCCGGAAGAAGTAATTGACGCCGGCCAGAACCATATCCGTAACGAAGCCGAGTACCACGCAGCCTCAACGAGATTGGGCGACGAGCTAAAGGGGCTCGACGAGCATCGTGCGGGGCTCAAAGAGGCGGGTCTTGGGGACGTTGAGGTCAAGCGGGTCATCGGTCCGCTCGAATCCTGCGGGCCAACGCGCTTCCGATGAACGTAGACTACCTTCCCGACCCGGACGCACATCATCATCCCCCACCGCCGCCGCCGTTAGCAGCAAGGGGGAGCCCCACGATCGACGAGGTGTCCCCGGGGCGACCACGCGGGCGATGCCCGCCAGGGAGGGTGTTTGCGCCTGGGATCGGATTAGAGCGTCGGCCAACTATTCGGTGTTTTACGGACAATAATGCTTAGAATAGGGTAGAATACGGACATTTCGGCCCTCCCGAGCACCCGAATGGCCCCCATGGTGGACACGATGCCCGAACTCGTCCTGGTCGCCGAGACCGATCCGGCTGCCGCCCGGCGCGCGCGCCGGCTGGCGGGCGGGGGTGTACTCAAGCGATTGTACCCGAGCATCTACACGTCCAACGTAGATAGCCCGCCCGAATCGATCGTCTTGCGGCACTGGCAGGCGATCGTCGGACATCTGCTTCCGGGCGGTGTGATCTCGCATCGTTCGGCATTCGACAGCCGGCCCTTTGAGGGCAGCCTCTCCATCACCCGCGGCAAGACCCGACGCGACGTGCGATTGCCGGGATTGACGATACACATCGTGCCGGGGCCCGGCCCGCGACTTGAACCTCCTGCGCCGGATTCGCGCTTTGGCGAGCTCTATCTGGCGAGTGATCCCCGGCGATTCTTGGAAAATCTTACCCGCGGGCGCGGTTGGAGTGATCGCGTGCTGCCGCAACCGACCCTCGAGGCGGCGCTCGACCGCATTCTGATGGTCGGCGGCCCCAAACGCCTAAACCAATTGCGCGATCACGCGCGCGAAATCGCCCCATCTCTGGGTTACGACGCGCAATTCAAGCGCCTCAACAACCTCATCGGCGCGCTGCTCGGTACGCACGAATCAAAAATCTTGACCGCCAAGCAGGCCTTAGCGCGGGCTGCGGGCCGTCCCTACGATCCTCATCGGCTGGAAATCTTCGATGCGCTCTTCACTGCGCTCAATCAAGCCGCATTCGAAAGCATCGAGGATCCCGCGCCCGCGGGCGTCGCGCGCGAGGATTTCGCGTTCTTTGAGGCGTACTTTTCCAACTACATCGAAGGGACGACGTTCGAGGTCGAGGAGGCGGAATCCATCATCTTCGAGGGGAAGATCATCGAGAACCGTGATGAAGACTCGCATGACATCTTAGGTACCTTCCAAGCAGCGACGACCGCCCCCTGGCGGGACCGTCCGCCGCAAAACGCCGATGAATTTCTTGTGTGGCTGCAGAACGTCAACGCGCTCGTCATGCAAAAGCGGGCGGACAGGAAACCCGGGGAATGGAAAGAAAAAGCCAATCAGGCCGGCAGCACTTACTTCGTCGTACCGGAACTTGTCGTCGGGAGCCTGCGGGAAGGATTCGAACGGATACGCGCCCTGCCCCATCCGCTCGCCCAGGCCATCATGACCATGTTTGTGGTAGCCGAAGTGCACCCGTTCAGCGACGGCAACGGCCGCACGGCGCGGCTCGCCATGAATTGCATGTTGAGCGCGCGCGCTTTGAGCCGAATCATTATTCCGACGGTCTACCGGGAAGACTACCTGCTGCCTTTGAAGGCGCTGAGCCACAACCGCATTGCCGAACCGCTCATAAGTGCCTTGAGCCGCGTGCAGCGCTGGTCCGCAGCCTTCGATTATTCGTTGCCGCGAGCGCAATTGCGCGAATCGCTCGCGCGCTGCAACGCCTTTCAAGAGGATCTGCGCAGCTACAAGTTGCTCTTTCCGCCCGCGAAGCTGGCCGAATGAGCCGCCCCCTTTTGGGGGCGGCTGTCCAGGAGCGGTTCAGGACGTCCCCGGACGATCAAAACGCTACGTTTACAGCGGTTTGCCGCTCGATCCGACGCCTGGGCAGATGTTAGCGGAAGTCCTCTGAAGTGGGGGAATGGTGGGACGGCTGGGACTCGAACCCAGGACCAAAGCCTTAAAAGAGTAAAGAAGCAATATTTTTAGTCCATTATTCATCATCGTAAGTCATTATAACTAATTGAATTTACTACTACTGTGTCCCGGCGCATTTCTACGCGTCCACAGGAGTTTTTCCGTATGGCGTCCGTACGGAATAAGATAACATGGCGTATGAGCGTGGCGAACACGAACAAACGTCGCCCTGCGCAGCCGGTGAGAGCAAGGAAGCACGTGACAGCAAATCCCTCAATCATCAAGCCGACCAGATCGAACTCACAGTCGCATCAACTCCAAAAGGCAAGCGTCTTGCGGACACTGCCGCCCCGCAGGGAGCCGTATTGGGGCGCCCCGCTCTCTCGCGGCCGATTCGTCGGTTTGCGCAAGATAGACACGGAGCGGGCGACGTGGATCGCCCGCTTCCGGAACGAGGCCGGCAAACAGAAGTACAAGTCGCTTGGGAATGTCACGAGTCAATTTGATTTTGACCAGGCAAAGATAGCGGCAGCGGAATGGTTCGAACTCCAAGAATCAGGCATCTCGGCCACCGAAGTCCGAACGGTCGTCGATGCGTGCGAGGCATACGTCAAGAGCCTTTTTCTCACCAACGGAGTCGCCAGCGGCCGTGACGCGAAGTTGCGCTTACGGCGAACAGTGTACAAGAGCGAGCTTGGCAGGAAACAGCTCAGCTCCGTGCGCGTCACTCACGTCAAAAACTGGCGCGATGGGCTGAGACTCAAACCGGCGAATTCAAACCGCACGCTCACATCGCTTAAGGCTGCGCTCAATATGGCTGTCGCCAATCGGCAATGCGTCGCGACGCTTGCTATCGAATGGAACAACGTGCAGCCACTGCCGAACGACAAAAAAAGGCGAACCCTATTCCTGGATTTGAATCAGCGCCGGCACCTGCTGGCGCATTGCGGGGAGGGTTCGTTTCATGATTTTATGGAAGCAGCCGCGCTTACCGGCGCTCGCGGCGGTGAATTGGCCGACGCAAAGGTTTCGCTGTTCGACGCTCGCACTGGATCGATGACGTTTGTCGGCAAAACACGGCTGAAAGTTGAGCCGCGAAGAGTGCCGATTTCCGCAGCGGCTGTAGTACTGTTCAAGCGCATGGCGGACGGAAAGAAGCCGGACGATCTATTATTCATGCGGGACGAAAGCATAATAGGTGCGCCATACAGCGATGTCGCGACCCGACGATATCATGGCTTGGTGAAGATCAACCGACCTGTCCGCTGGCGCTCGTATGATTGGGGCAACTTGGTACGGGCAGCGGTGACCGCTGCGGACTTGCCCGCGGCCACCGTGCTCTACACGCTACGACATTCGTGGATTACTACGGCACTCACAAGTGGCATGGGCACCCTTGATGTGGCCCGGTTGGCGGGCACAAGCTTATTGATGATCGAAAAGCACTACGGTCATCTTGTATCCGACGCCGCACGATTGCGCCTCGAGAATGTGGAAATGTTGTAAGGACGTAAGCGAGTGGCCAAGGCCCATTGAGGGGCCGCGGCCTACATGTTATGGGCCGCGGCGTCGTTTGATTTCCGGTAGCACCTCGTCGACAACGGTATTGTCCGCGAGCGTCTTCCCGAGGGAGGCATCGAGGCGTTGTAGCAAGTCGGCGACCGTTTCGTTGTCCCGGCACACGAGAGCAACGCGCACCTTCTTTCCCTCCGCGGCCAGGGTCGCGCGCCGGATGGGCGGTATCTCTCCGATCGTGATTTGACCGCGTGAGTTATCGAGGAACGCCTGGATATGTTTGAAAGAGGCGACGGATGAGAATGGGATTTTCATCAGGCCGCCAACGCCGTCGTAACCTGCGTGGGTTGGTTCAACTGATCGACTACGTTCCACGGCAGCAGTTCCTCGATGCGATTGATCGGGTGATCGGCGATGCGCTCGAGTACGTACTGCAGATAGCGTTGCGGGTCGATGTGATTGAGTTTGCACGTTTCCACGAGACTATAAATGATCGCCGCGCGCTCACCGCCGCTGTCTGATCCGAAGAACAAATAATTGCGTCTTCCAGTCCCGATCCCACGAATGGAACGCTCCGCGATATTATTGTCTATCTCCAATCGACCATCCTGGGTATAGCGGCACAGGGCGTCCCAACGGTTCAATGAGTAGTGGAACGCCTCGGCGAGTTCTGATTTTTTCTCGATCTGCGAGACGTTCTCAATCATCCAGGTATGCAAGGCATTGAGCAGCGGTACTGCATATCGTTGACGTGCCGCGAGACGCTGCTCGGGCGAACTACCGCGTATATGATCCTCGATCTGATACAGACCACCAATGCGCTCGAGCGCCTCTTTGGCGAGCGGCGAGTCCAACGCGACTTGCACCTCAAAAAAATGCCTCCTCGCATGGGCCATGCATGAAATCTCTTCGACGCGCGCCGCAACCCCAGGCTTAGTCGGCAGGAACAGAGGTTCAAAGCCGGCGTATGCATCGACCTGCAGTTTGCCTTGAAAGCTCGCCAGATGTTTCTGCGGATATTTGCCATGCCAACTCGGCGAGTACTGATACCACACCGCCGGCGGATCGGTGGACCCCCACGCAGTGCCATCGCGCACATAGGTCCACAAGTGCCCGCGTTTGGTCTTGCCGGAACCGGGGGCCAGTACCTTGATCGGAGTGTCATCCGCATTCAAGTTCGGTCCCGCTAATACGTGCCTGGCCAATGCCGCCACCAACGGACCGAGCAGTTGACTCGAGGCCCCGACCCACTGCATGAGGGTCGTACGACTCAAGGTCATACCCGCGTGGGCGAAGATCTGACACTGCCGATACAGGGGCAGATGGAAGCCGTACTTCCACGTCAATACCAGGGCGAGGAGCGAGGCCCCCGCAAAACTGCGTTCGATCGGGCGGGAGGGCGCCGGCGCCTGGACGATGCACGAACACTTCGCACAGCGCTTCTTCGGGCGAATGTGCCGGGTCACCGTAAAGGTGACCGTCTTGACGTCCAGCACTTCGGCTTCGTCCGGCTTGCCGAGATCCTTCAGTTCCCCGCCGCAATCCGGGCAGGCACACTGCGGCGGTGCAATGAGATTATCGATGTGTTCGAAGTGCTCGGGTAACTTCTTGCGGCGAACCGGCTGAACTTTGGCCGCCGCAGCGGCTTTGAACGCGGTATCTGCACGCTCGGCTTCCGCCACCGCGGCTTTGAGTTCCTCGAGGGTCAATGGCAGCTGCCCGCTGTCCATTTGCTCGGAGGATTGGCCGAACCGCGCTCGGCGCAGCTTCGCCAACTGAAACTTCAGGTGTTCGATCTGCTGATCCCGCTCGCGCAGCTGAATATCCTTGGCTTGCGACGCGGCGTGATGCTCGACGACGAGGCGCTTGAGTCCCGCTACATCATCAGGCAGAGCATTGATATCGAGCACGCAGATATTATACCCGCAGCATCGGAGATGCGCGCGGTGTTTCGCCTTCTTTTATAGGCTTTTTTTGTCTTTTTGTTGTGGCGATTAGATCACCGACACTACTTGCACCTCAGCGCCTCTACACGGCACGCGTCGGATGCACACGATCCGGATCCTGCGGTGCCGGTGCACTTCTCTTCGGTCGTCGCCAGTCGATCCCTTCGAGCAACATCGATAGCTGCGCCGCGCTCATCGACACCGCGCCACTCTGCGCCTGAGGCCACACGAATTTGCCGTCGCTCAAGCGTTTGCAGAACAGACATACCCCATCGCCGCTGTGCCACAGAATTTTAAGCTTGTCGCCGCGGCGGCCGCGAAAGACAAAAATCTGACCCGAGTATGGGCTCTCATGCAATGCCGTCTGCACCAACGCGGCTAAGCCATCCATGCCTTTGCGAAGATCCGTGAAGCCCGCCGCCAACCAGATCCGCAATCCCGACGGCAAACCCATCAGCACTGCAATAGCTCCTGCAGCACCGTACGCAATAGCGCGCCGTCCACCACCCCGCGTACCGTTACACGCCGGCCGGCGGAAAGCTCCACTTCGATGACGTCAACCGCGGTGACCGCTGCGATCGGGGTGCCGGCCGGCCGACCCGCCGCTCGTGATGGCCGCGTTTTGCGAACCCGCACCGGCAATAACCGCGCCGTGTTGATTTCCTTCTTGGCGCCGGATGCTTTGATGAGCTGCTCCGTGCGCCAGCGGTTCAAGACACTCACGTGAACACCGTGGCGCTGCGCAACCTCTTGCCTCACCGCTCCCGGCCTCTGCGCCTCGCGCACTATCCGTCGCTTATCTGCCGCTGTCCACTGCCGACGAGTCCGCTTGCCGGGTTCGGCTAACTGCCGACCCTCACCGTTTGCCTCGATCCCGTCCATCTTGCTCCTCGTTCACCGGTGCGGTGTTTTTGCTACGAAGAGCCCATCATCACACTCGCGCGTGACCCCATCCATGGGCCCAGGCCACACGCTTACGTAAGGACTACATTGCCGAAGTTTGCTCAATCCCGGTTGCCCTTACGCGGTTCTTTTCGTTAGTACCTGTCATAATAACTACTGCGATCGATAGCTTGAATGCCCGCTGAAGCGGTGCAAGTGCCATCCTTTGACTCCGGGCTTTAATGGGCTAGTTGTGCCTTATCGATACGAACGCGGCGAGCACCGATTCAAGCATTGCTGGAAGAACGATTACGCCGGTTTCGTGTCTCCACATGGGGTGCCAATTGGTAAATGCCCCAAATCGATCACAGATACGATCGCAGAAACCGTTTTAAATCAGGCAGTTGCGGAACCAGACCCGTTCCTTGTACCGGGGAAGCCTCCGGATCCCTGGCCGAAGCGGCTCTATGGTGTGTATCGAGGCGTGATTTACGAGGCGGTCCCGACCCAACCAGGGAAGAGTTACCATGGTTACCCTTGGCGCGGCCGGGATGGTCGTGGGCCTTTGCCGAGCGAGGTAGTTGATCGCCTCCGGGATTTGGCGAGGATTTCAGGGTTTCAAGCGGAGTTTGAGGACTGGTTAGACCAGTACAGTTAGTGAGTTAAGACCGTGAGTTTAGGACCACCAGAAAAGCTTCAGTTCGATCTTGAGTTCAGCGAGCAACAGAAATCGCTGGGCCTCGGTGCACTGCGCGCGCGCATTGGCGAAAAACCGATTTGGAGCAATGAAGAAGGTCGCGCCCTGGATTGGACCTGGATCGATTTGCTGGAGCAGCTCGCACGGTCGTGGGCATTCCTCAAATACGATGAAACTTCACCGCTCGGCGCAAAGGACAGTATGTTGTCTTTGATGTCCAGGGGCCATGTCGTTGCTGCAGATTCTGACATCGAGTCTGGACCTGAAGTGAGCCGCGACACATTCATTTTTGTTCGCCGCCACAACCTCGCGAGCGGCATCGAAGGACTGTACCTTCCTACCCTTTCGTTACTCCGAGAAGGTTGGAAGATGTGGGTTGCCTCGCTCAACGTGACGCGCCTTCTCGACTATCGAGAGACGATGCAGACGTTGAAGGAGCTAGGCGATCGATTGGCAAATCACATCGAGTCGGGTGAACCTCAAGAGCGTTCGCGCCTTACGATTGCAACGTGGCGAAACCGTGAGCCCACACCAGAGGCCGCGTTCCAGATTATGTTGGGGTCCCCATCGTCGAGCGAACTGATCCCGAAGACTGAGACATTTTCTTCGTATTTTGAGACGTCTAACGATGAGGAATATGGGTCGGGGCTTCTAATAGCAGCACGCATGAGCGCCGCGCTCCCAGTAACAACGCAGCGAAAGATAATCGAATTGGTACGAGGACTGCCTGCATCCGGCCCCTCGGATCTGTTGAAGAATGTCTCGAAAGAGGCCGAAGCGGCAGTGCCCAACTATGTTCGCCGCGCCCATGAGCAAGGCGCGGTACTCGCTCAATGGGCTCGCAAGAAATTTGGACTCAGCACTGAGTCCAAGGTTGAACCCGCTGACGTGTTGAAAAGCTTGGGCGTTGAAGTGAAGCAAAACAAGCTCGGGTGCGATTTGCTCGATGCGGTAGGGTCATGGGACCATCGACACGGGCCTGCGGTTATCGTGAACCTCGACGGCGAGCACGCGCAATCGGCCCCCGGTCGCAGAGCAACCCTCGCTCACGAGCTTTGTCATATATTAGTTGACCGGAACGGGAGCCTGCCGGCTTCCGAAGTATTGGGCGGTAATGTACCTCGCCATCCCGAACAGCGCGCTAACGCCTTTGCTGCAGAATTCTTGCTTCCTAAGAGTGTTGTAGTTTCGCGCGTTCGAGCCGCCGCGGATCCAATGGAATCAATCGAGGAGATTCTCAAGCAATTTGGCGTTTCGCGTGAACTGGCTGCTTGGCAGATCATCAACGCGGCCGCTGTCTTTAATACCCTAAGTAGTAGCGAAAAATCAGAACTCAGAAGTTGGACTTCGGGTGCGCGGAATTCCATGTTTTTTTAATCCACTGCCGGGGGCTTAACGCGCACCCCTGCTACACCTTCCAAGACAATTCCAGTCAACCGCACCCGTGGGTCACTGGTTCATAGGGTCAACTCCAGCTTTCATTCGCTCGCTTCGCACCAGAGGCCTAGGATATGTCCCTCAGTTTTTGCGCGATCTAGTTAAGCGCGACGAGCCACCGCCGCCAAGCGCCGAAATGCGAGCGCGTTCACCTGGAGTGGGGCAACCCTTTGAATCTGATCCAAGGCGGTTGATAGGTCATACGGTACAACTGCCCCATCAGATTCGCCGATGGTTCGATCAAGTAGTTGAAGTAGTGCCGCCGCCTTGTCTTCATTGTCTATATCGGAGAGCTTTGATCGCCCGTCTTCCTCGCCGTATAGCCCGTACTCCAGCATTGACCAACAATCAAAAGGCACCAAGAATCGGTCGATTGCATTTACCGCGTCCGCGAACGAGTCCCTAGCTGCGGCAGGCAAGTCAGCAAATGCGCGGCTCACTCCAGCCGTCGCCAGTGAACGCTCTTGGGGCCAAACGTCCTTAAGCAATCGCACTACCGAACCGCGGAATACATCCTCAGGTGTAAGCGCTGGAACTCTGGCCCTACTATTTGAAGGTGCCTCAGCCACAAAGCGCTGAACCGTGTTCGCCGCATGGGCTCGAACTTCGTCATCGACAGCCCGGATCATCTGCTGGACGCGAGGATAGGGCACCGCCGGGTCACGACCTTCCTGAAGCGCCCATAGACATTCCAAGATAAGGCTAAAGACGAGAGACTGGCGAGTTTCACGGCCTAACCCCTGCTTGACAGCTCGCTCCGCCATCTCGTTGCCAATAATCCTCAATACGTCAGTAAACTGCCGGTTGCGACCGACAGCTCGCCAAAGAGCCAGTGTTTCGGACGTATTCAGCATCAATGGCTTAATCAGGTGCTCTTTCGTCCATTCCGAATCGATAGCGAGGAAATAAGGCAGATTGCCTATCAAGCGGTGTCGGACAATTACCTTCGTGCGACCTTGCGTATTCATCATTTCGTTGCGCATGGCAAGGAGGACACTGCCATTCTTAAATGGGGAATTGTCGGGATCGTAGGGAGGACATGCGTCTATGAATATGCCCACAAGGTTTCCCACCGGCGTATTTAGCGTATCGAGATCCATTGGCTCACTGTCATCTGAGGCACGAGCAACCGTATTGAGGTCGACCGGCTCCGCTGCTGGCTGCTGCGCATTTGTCGTCTCCACCGCTATCGGCCACAACCTGTGCCAGATAATCTGATATCCGGGGGTTGTTACGACCTCCTCGTGCCAGATAGACAACCATTGAGTAATGGGCTCGATTGCACGCGTGACCGTCTCGACAGTCAGCTTCTCGAAAAGGGCCAAGACTCTCGCGACTTCTGACGGCAACTGGCGGATCGCTGTATTGCTTTGTTGACGCGAGGAGGCATGTGAATAGGCAAAACATTCCCAGACGCGTGGATAAGTGGATCCAGCATTCTCGCTGGACTCCAGATCACCGAGGACCTGCATTAGGCTGGTAAATTGCCGCATCCAATCAGAAGCACCTTCGGAAGGATTCTCATCCCAGGTCCGCGCCGACGAAAGAGCCGATTCCAGGGCGCTCAGACGTTGTTCTCCAGTGAGAGAGTCAAATCTATTGTCTGGAGCCGGCTGAACCCAAACCGCTCTGGCGGCGACCAAGAACCCCCCATCCACGCGGCTCATCTGCGCCAGCTCGGGAAATCGCCCGATGGTCGAATCAAGCCACGTCTTGTCAGCAGTCGGTAGACTTGCGCCGGCAAGCTCAATGCGGCAAGCGAATCCGTCACCATCATCGCCGAACTGCCGGACGGCGCGATGCAGGCTGAATCCGCGGCGGCGATCGCGTCAGGCACCCGCCTGCGCGCCTATAAATTCGATCGCTACAAGACGCGGAAGAAAGATGGCGAAAACGGCACGCTGCGTGCCGACGTTTCGATTGCGGTGGGCGATGTCGCCGCCGCGAAAAAGGCCTTCACGCCCGAATCGCATGTCGTCGACGGCGTGATCATCGCGCGCGAACTCGTGAACGAGCCGCCGAATGTACTTTATCCGATCGAATTTGCGCGCCGCGCGAGCCAGCTCAAGAAACTCGGCGTCGATGTCGAGGTGCTCGACGTCAAGGCGATGACGAAACTCGGCATGGGCGCGCTGCTCGGGGTCGGGCAGGGCTCCACACGGCCGTCCCGGACCGTAATCATGCGCTGGAACGGCGGCAAGAAGGGCGATCAACCGGTGGCGTTCGTCGGCAAGGGCGTTTGCTTCGATACCGGCGGCATTTCCATCAAGGGCGCCGCCAGCATGGAGGACATGAAGGGCGACATGGGGGGTGCGGCCTGCGTCGTCGGGCTGATGCACGCGCTTGCGGCACGCAAAGCCAGGGTCAACGCGGTCGGC
>Ga0137403_10007922_pt1 | contig 11921 bp, 5 predicted proteins | sample CZOMad2_1_16fung_FD_122057 | JGI IMG/M metagenome (GOLD analysis project Ga0137403, IMG submission 122057) | Vadose zone soil fungal communities from Angelo Coast Range Reserve, California, USA - CZOMad2_1_16fungal (Hybrid Assembly) | ecosystem: Environmental > Terrestrial > Soil > Vadose zone...
GATGCAATCAATGAAGAGGGAATTGCCGCACAATTCACGCTGACGAAAGCGCGAGAGGACCGCCGAGATCTTTTGTGGATCGCACGGGCGATCAACTCTTTGCCAGTGCCCGTTTCACCTGTGAGTAGAACGGTGGAATCCGTGGGCGCCACCTTGGATACGCGAGAAAGCACTGCTCGCAGCGCGGGAGAAGCACCCACAATCTCCTCAAACATCGAAGAGCGGTCGATCTCTTCGCGCAACGCGATGTTCTCATTGTAGAGCTGGTCCTTTAACGTCTTTATTTGTTCAAACGCAGTCTCCAGAGCTGCTCTCGCTTCGTGCTGCTCGGTCATGTCCCTCGCTGCACCGAGGTATTCGATGATGTCGCCGGATGCGTTAAGAACCGGATGACCAGTCGAGCGAATGTACTTAATTGCCCCGCCTGGAAGAACGATACGGTAATCCACGTCGAAGACGGAGCCTTCGTCTTCCCTTCCAGCAAAAACTGCTCTCCGCACCCTATCTCGATCCTCCGGATGAATGCGCTGGTGAAATGCTTCGTCTGACGGTATACCCTCTTCCGGATCGAAGCCAAACACGCGGTAATGTTCCTGTGACCAGTAGACACTATGTCTGGCGGCCAAGTTCCATGCCCAACTGCCCGTACGGGTCAACCTCTGCGCTTCAGCTAAGCAACCCTCGCTCCGACGCAGGGCGTCGTCCGCGCGCTTGCGCTCGGTGATATCCGTAACCGCTCCCACGAACTCAAAGCAGCCGTTCTCCTTCTGCGAGGGACTGCCCACGACCCGTAGGTATTTGACGGATCCGTCAGGCATCAGCAAGCGATGTTCAAAATCGAACTCCGTCCTCTCGCGTGAAACGCGTTCCATTAGTTGCTGCACAGCCGACCTGTCTTCCGGGTGAGTTCGTTGCACTACCAGTTCAGGCGTAACCTTGGCTGTCGGCTCGTATTCAAATATCCGAAAGGTTTCTCGAGACCAGTAGATCTCCCCGCTGGAAACATCCCAGCCGAAACTGCCTGTGTGGCTCAATTTCTGGGCCTCAGCTAGGTAACCCTCACTCCGCCGAAGGGCCTCAGTCCGTTGCTTAATTTCTCCTAAAGCCTTCTCCAATGCGGCTCTAGCCTGCTCGACCTGGCGATAGGCAGAGGCGTTCTCTATTGCGATGGCAATTTGCCCTGCTACCTGGGTAAGAAACTGAATATCACCCTGGCTGAAGGCATTCTCCTCCCGTCTGCCGAGACTCAAAACACCGAGGATGCGATTCCGGCTAACGAGTGGCAGAATGCATCCGGTTTTGAGACCCTCGGGGATGGCCGCTTCATCCTTCAGACCTAACTGGAGTATGTCCAAGGCACTGCCCGTCCAGGGCTTGCCGGTGCGGAAGACAAAACCACTAAGCGATCCTTCCATCGAAGTAAAGAACTCCTCTCGGATGAATCCTTTGCTCTCTGGAAAATCGAGGACGAAGGTTTGCAATCTGCTCAACTCCGAGTCCGGGAAGCAGACGCTCACCAGATCGCAATGCATGACGCGTCGGATGCTTGACGAGATCGCCCGCAAGAGGTCGTGGAGCTGCAAATTTGAGACAACCTGATTGGTGACATCGAGGAGCAACTGCAAGCGGTCTTGCGCTTGTTTGCGCTCGTCAATATCCGTACTCAGGACATACCAGCGGATGATACGGCCCTCCGTGTTTCGCAAGGGGAGAGCGCGAACCTGAAACCAGCGGTACACGCCATCGGCGCGACGGATACGGTGCTGCGTGTCGTAGGGCTGCCCAGTTTCAATTGAACTCGTAAAAGCGGCGATCACGCGAGGGAGGTCGTCCGGATGAACGGCGCCCGAGGTGGACCAATTCTTCAATTCCTCATGGCTCTTGCCGAAATAATCCAGGACTTGCTGATTGACGAATTCGTTTTCGCCTTCCGCCGTCATAGTATTAACGAGCCCGGGAATGCTATCGACGACCAAGCCCAAATTGAGTTCGCGCTCGCGGAGGCCTTCCTCAGCGCGCTTCCAATCTTCAATGTCATGGGCAACACCGTACCAGCGAATTACGCGACCACTGTGATCCCGCAAGGGCTGAGCAGTGGTACGAAACCAGCGATAGATGTTATCGAATCGGCGCACACGTTGGTCTACTTCACACGGCTCACCGGTTTCGATGGAATGCAACCATGCTTTTTGCGTTCTCTCGACATCCTGGGAATGGAGTACTCTAGCCCATCCAAAACCCACCAAGTCCTCCAAACGTTCGGCGGTGTAGTCCAGAATGCGCTGATTTAGGTATTCGAGCTTCCCATCTGGACCCGCGTACCATGCGAACGCGGGAATGCAATCGACGATCAGGCGAAAACTCTCTTTGCTCGCGCGCAGGGCCTCCTGGGCATGTTGTGACGCGTCGGAGTTCAACGCGTCGTCCACCGCCAGCGCCACTTGGTTGGCAACGAGCGAGAGGAAGCTGACTTCCTCCTTGCTATAAGCATCAGCCTCTATGCTGCCCACAGCGAGGCCGCCGAGGCGTCGGTGTACTGTCGTCAAAGGAAGCGCGCATACTGAACGAACCCCGCGGTTCTTGAGCATCTCGGCTACCGCTGGGAATCGAGTCTCCGCGTCTAAGGAGGGAATTATCAAGGGCTGTTGATGCTGGTACACCCACCAGCTGAAGGTTTCTTCCGGCGCAAATTTTGGAGCCTGGAGCGGAACACCCGGTTCGCCGTATGACGTGGTACGCATCTCATGCGCATTCTCGTCATAGATGCCGACGCCCATGACATAGAAGTTCACCACCGCGCGTAGCTCGCGTGCGAGAATGCTGAAGAGTTCCTCCGAAGAGCGAATTGAAATGAGGGTTTGCGAAACGCGGAAGAGCGCTTCGTATCGCGCAGTTACTGCAGCCTCGGCCGCTCTTTGAACCGTATCGCTCATCAGTGTCCGGGGTCGCCAACGTAGCTGATGTTCAACGTTTGAGTACTCTCCACTGCTTGATCGAGAGAGCGCTCCTCAGAATTTCGAGGATCGATCAACAAGATACACCAGGGCGCCGAAGTCACCCAACAGGAAGAAGTAGTCCTACCTCCATCCGAAGCAGCGCTGGATCTCTGGCAAGCGCGCCAAACCTCCGTCTCCGGATCGTTCGCCTCGCTTTATTCGGCGCCACGAATCTTGGCTCTAAATGCTTTAGAGCGAAGGATATAGGACTAATTCGCGTGCTCCGCGCGCTTTGGCTCCTCAGTTGCCGTATCCTTTCGCATCCGGCTAATCGAACAAGTCTCAAGCCCTTGTGATACTGCGCGGTCGGATCTCGCCGCAGTAGCAGTAACGAATCCTGTGGGTGGGCTGTGAACCGATTGTGCACGACCATCGGAACAAAATCTGTTTACCGAGATGGGGATTTGGAAAAAGCCCTGGAAGGCTGTGGGGTGATTCGGCTTCAGACGTTCGGCGGTTCCTGCCAGGCAATCAAGGAAAAAAGTGCTGAAGATCACTATAACCGATGTGTCCGATGAGCAGAGGTGGTCTCTGCAGGGTCAGTTGGTCGGCGAGTGGGCGGCCGAGCTCAAATCGACTTGGAGAGATGCGCGCCACGCAGGGGACACGCGGAGACGCATCGTTGAACTGATCGAGATGACATCCATTGACCGATATGGCGAAGCCGTTCTGGCGGAAATCATGAGTCAGGGCGCCGAGTTCATCGCCAGCGACGTGTACACAAAACATCTTCTACGGAACCTGCGCAGCGAGTTGAAGCGAAGTCGCATGAAGGGAAAGCAAGATGGCGGTGGCAATCATTGATGAAGTCGAGCGCGCGGGAGCTGATGTTACGCCGGAACAAGATTGGCAGAGCCTGGGGGCGGCCCTGTTCGAGTTTGGTCGCATTGGTGATACTCGCCACTCTTATTCTTCTTCACGCCGCTCCAGTGTCTGCGCAACGCGCATCGGCTTCTCTCAATGGCATCGTTACAGATCCCACTGGCGCCGTGGTCGACGGAGCCACGATCACTCTGACGGCGGTTGAAACCAGTGCGGTCCGCACAACAGTAAGCAACGGATCCGGCGCATATGTCTTTGTCAATGTACTGCCTTCGATTTATACGTTAACGGTAGCCAAAGAGGGCTTTAGTTCGATATCGCAACCTCAATTTGAGATCTTCGTCAACCAGACTGCCACGCATGATTTCCATCTTGCGGTCGGCTCAAATCAGGAAACGATCACTGTTAACGCGCAGGCAGCCGACATCGAGTTCTCAACGGCCGAACTCGGAACAGTCGTATCCCAGAAATCTGTCAGGGAGCTTCCATTAAATGGTCGGAATTTTACACAGTTGCTTCCACTGACGCCAGGCGTCAGCCCTGTTAGCGTTGCCCAAAACGCGGACGGCGGTGGTGCATTCGCTGGTAACGCCCTCGGTTCCTTTACCTTCCCGGCGGTCAACGGACAGCGCAATCGCAGCAATTTGTTCGTGCTTGACGGTGCAAACGACCTCGGCTCCTTTATTGGCAACTACAACTTTGCTCCGATCATCGACACGGTCCAGGAATTCAAAGTTCAATCGCACAACGATCAGGCGGAATTCGGACAGGCGCTTGGAGGCATCGTAAACATCGTCACCAAGTCGGGTACCAATGCGTACCATGGCAGCCTGTGGGAGTTCTTGAGAAATGAGCAGCTCGATGCACGGAATTTCTTTGCTGCTGATCGCAATCCGCTACGGCAGAACCAATTTGGCGTAGCCGGGGGCGGCCCGATTTGGACTCCCAATTCCCACAAGGGAGCGAAGACGACCTTCTTTTATGTCGGCTACGAGGGATATCGTCAGAGGCAAGCCTCATCTATACCCGTCCTGGTGCCGACTCAGAGACAGTTGGGTGGCGACTTTAGCGGCGGTGCGACGACCATCTACAACCCCTTCACGACACGCCCCGATCCCAATAATCCGGGCCGTTATCTTCGGACTCCGTTCCCAGGCAACATAATCCCGAAGAACATGCTGAGCCCCGCATCGTTAGAGTGGGCCAAACTCTTCCCCGCGCCGGGGTCGTCAACACTGCCCGGATACAATCTCACTGACACCACCTCCGAACGTACGGATCAAAACAGCTATCAGATGCGCATGGACCAGGTCTTCAACGATCACGATTTCCTATTTGGCCGCATTTCTTACTACAGGCAGAACCGGACGAGTCCCCTCGGTCAACCATGGGTGTTCGGAGGAGGACTACCCGGAGCAGTCAATGAGACAGAGTTGAAAGGCTTAAACTGGACTCTCCACGAGACACACACTTTTGGGTCGTCGGCTGTGTTGGATGCACACTTCAGCCGCAACTGGGGCGATGACTTGAATACGTCAGACTTCCTCCACGCTCAGTCCACCTTCGCCAATGACCTGATTGCGTCGGGTTTTGCGCGCAGCTTCATTTCGGACTATCAGGGCGGGAAAGGTCCGTACATTCCAACGGTGGGAATCAGTGGTTATGCAACCGCAGGGCAACATCTCCAGGATACGCGTCTTGCAGATACCTGGCAGTTCGGCGGCAACTTTACGAAGATTATTGGCCGACAAAACCTCAAAATAGGCGCGGATTTCGCAACGAACAATACCCGCTCTCCAATCTACTATTCAAATGTCAACTTTACGAGCTATGAGACTTCTGACCTTGAGAACCCTGGAGGCACAGGAGATGCATTAGCTTCGTTTCTGTTGGGAGTTCCCAACAGCGCACAACGGCGTAACGGACTCGTAACAACCCATGGAGGATGGATCAATGGAGCCTACGTCCAGAACCAATGGAAGACGAGCGAGCGCCTCACCCTGAACATTGGTCTTCGTTGGGATGTCACATTATGGCCGGTGTATGGAATTAGGGGCACACCCGATTCCTACGTCGGCGACCTGAATCTTAATAACGGAACCTACATTCTTGCCAACACTCCGAGTGCTTGCTCGGCAACTGTTGGCTTTCCGTGCATCCCTGGCGGCACGCTACCAGCCCATGTGGTCGTGACTGATCAGAAGAATGGCGCGATCTTCCATAATTCGTACGACAATTGGCAGGGACGCTTTGGCTTCGCCTACCGGCTCAAAGATAGAATCGCCGTTCGCGGTGGCTATGGGCGCTTCTATGACAGCTGGAACTCCGTGCTCCAACTTGCCCAGAATTACGGAGGCACATGGCCCAACATCGGACAGTTGACGGTGAACAACCTGAACCATGTCAGTCCTACCGCAGGAATCGGCGATCCGTTCAACCTGGGTTCCGGAGGCGTGCTGCACCCGGCACTGAATCCGTTCAATCAGGTCGCATTCTTTGTCGATCCTACTGGCTACAAGATGCCGTACTCCGACCAATGGAACCTTGGGCTGGAGCAATCGATTGGCAGAAACACGATTCTTTCGGCGACCTACGTTGGCGCTCATTCCCTCCAACTCAACTTAGGCGGATATAAAAATGTCGCGCAGATTCCAGGACCGGGGGCTGCGGAGACGGTTGGGTCACGGCGGCCATATCCATATATTAGCCCCACCTTTTACGACCAGAGCATCGGTCAAAGCAAGTTCAATGCGCTTGAGTTGAGGTTGGAACGTCGCGGGTCGGATGGGCTCACTTATCTAGTGGCCTACAGCTGGTCGAAATCGATGGACGTCGCCTGCTCAGGGAGCTTCGGTGTTGAGGGTTGCGGATTGCAAGACCCCTACAACATCAACGCTGATCGAAGCGTATCCGGCTTTGACATTCCGCACAGTTTCAACGCCAGTTGGAACTGGGAGATCCCGTTCGGGAAAGGCAAGAAACATAACTTCAGTAATTCGTTCTTAAATTCTGCAGTTTCCAATTGGCAAATCAATGGCATCTTAAGTCTCTATTCCGGTGTGCCGTTTGACGTGACCGTGAATGGAGACATCGCAAATACCGGAAATAATCTTGAGCGTGCAAATCTCGTCATGCGGAATCCGTATCTTCCCGATAAGGGACCGAATGGATGGCTGAATCCAGCGGCCTTTGCGGTTCCCGCTAATTACACCTTCGGCAATCTTGGTAGAAACTCGCTCCGTACAGACTGGACTAGAAATCTCGACCTTTCTCTGTTCCGGCGCTTCCCGATTGAGGACAAGGCAACGTTTGAATTCCGGGCGGAGGCCTTCAACCTGACAAACACGGCGATCTTTGGGAAGCCGAACAGCACGATCAATGCTGCGAACTTTGGCAGGATTAACTCGACCAGGAATACGGCACGGCAGTTACAATTTGCTCTGAAGCTTCTGTTCTGAGGAGTCCAGCCAAGTATCGTGGTGTCGTCCAAAAGCGCTGGGATTGCCGAGGACACCGGCACTTTATCTGATAGATTGTCCCCCTGCAAATGCAAGGAAAAGGCCTATGACGCAGAGAATCGCCCTCATTATTCTCGCGCGTGTCCTAACTATGTTATTCGTGTTACCCCTGCCTGCTTTTACGGCCGCCGTCACGCAGGCTCATGTAGATCCTCGGGTGATCAGGCTGCCTGTTGTCGATGGAAGGAACATCCGGTTCACACGCCTCTCCACCGCGGATGGGCTGTCTCAAACCAGGGTGGCACAGATTGTTCAGGATGATCGCGGCTTCATGTGGTTTGGCACGCAGTACGGGCTAAACCGGTACGATGGATATAAGTTCAAGGTGTTCGTGCACGATTCTCGACGCTCGAACAGCTTGGGCGGAGTCTACATTTCATCGCTGTTTAAAGACCGCTCCGGTTCGCTTTGGATCGGATGCGACCAGTCTCTTGACAGATTCGACCCCGCCACAGAAACATTTACGCACTACAACGCCGATTCTGAGAATCCGGGCGGCCTTTCAGGTACCGTCGTGCATATCTCCCAGGACCGTGCCGGCATGCTATGGCTGGCGACAGGCAGCGGTCTGCACAGAATGGATCCCCGTACGGGGCAGATCGTCCACTATCGTCATAATCCGAATGATCCTTCCGGTCTGAGCAGCAGCAACGTGAAATGGAGCGGCGAAGATAGATCTGGCACCTTTTGGGTTGGGACTAGCGAAGGCCTGGATGCCTTCGATCGAGAGACAGGAAAGGTGACACTGCATGTCCCATTGCATGAAGAGGTCCAGATATCTTTCTATGAGGACCGTTTTGGCGTGTTCTGGATCACCTATGCCTCGGGCACGGGCCTGGCTACATTTGACCCGAAAACGAACCGAGTCACTCGTTATTCCTTCTACGAGCGAGAACCTGAGAGTACGGCACTAACCGGAGTCATGGGAATTCTCGAAGACCGGAATGGCACTTTATGGTTTGGCTCGCCCGGCGCTGGATTGCTGCAGTTCGACCGGGAAGGCCGGAGATTCATCCGTTACCGGAACAAACCTGGGGACCCCGACAGCCCGGCAGAAGATAAGGTGATTGCCCTGTTTGAAGATCGTGAAGGCAACATCTGGATGGGCCTGCACTCGATGGGACCAAACCACTTTGCCGAAAGGGAGCCGGTATTTGAAACCTTCCGCCATGAGGCCGGCAATCCTAAAAGCCTGGCAATGAATTTCGTGAACGCGATTTATGAGGATCGCCAAGGGATTCTCTGGATCGGTAACGACAACGGGCTCGACCGCATTGACCGCAAGAAAGGCGCGTACTCCCACTGGAATAGTGGACTGGGAGTCAAGCCCATGGTGATTGTGATCCGTGAAGACGTGTCGGGCGACGTCTGGGTTGGTACATATGGCCATGGACTCAATCGCTATGACCGGCGGACCGGGCGGTTCAAGACCTATCGGCACAATCCAGCCGACCCGTCTAGCTTAAGCAACGATGCCGTCTACAAATTGTTCATCGATCACACCGGTACACTCTGGGTAGCAACCGACGACGGCCTCAATCGTTTCGATCCGGCGACGGATCGCTTTCGTGTGTACAAAGTCGACGGTCAAAGTCGACTGAGCCAAAGCTATATATCCGTTGCGGAAGATCGACAGGGTGCCCTCTGGCTCGGCACTCATTATTCAGGGCTGCACCGTTTTGATCCAGCGACAGGTCAGTTCACAGTCTACAAATTCAATCCAAGTGTGCCAGGCTCCCTGCAGGATAATCTGGTACCGTCCGTATACCTCGATCACTCCGGCAACATATGGGTTGGCACCCAAATTGGGCTTGAGAAATTCGATCCCAAGACAAACACTTTTACACCTTATGACGAGCGGGATCGCACGCCTGGCAAAACGGTAAGTTGCATTCTCGAAGACGGGCAAGGCGACTTGTGGATGAGCACGAATCAAGGATTGTCGAGGTTCGACCCTCAAAGGAATACTTTCACACACTACTCCGTCGCGGATGGTCTTCCGGGGAATGACTTAACCGGATGGAACGCGTGCTTCAAGAGCCCAAATGGAGAGATGTTTTTCGGAGGGTTTCCTGGAGCCATCGCATTTCATCCGGACAAAGTGGTGGATGCCTCAAACGTTCCCCCAATTGTTCTTACTGATTTCCGATTGTCCGGCAGTCCGGTAGAGGTTGGAACCGGTTCGCTGCTCCAAAAAACTATTACGTACACGAGCGGCCTCATACTCGCTCCCAGGCAAAATGTCTTCTCCCTGGAATTTTCTGCTCTAAGCTTTCTTAGCCCATCTACCAACCGCTATCGCTACAAGCTGGATGAATTGGATCGCCAATGGAATGAAGTGGCCAGTGACCAGCGCTTCGTGAATTACACGGCTCTGCCTGCAGGGATATACACTTTCCATGTGCAGGGGGCGACCGATCGGGGTGCCTGGAGTGAACCTGGCGCAGTACTACGTATCCAGGTTTTGCCCCCTTGGTGGGCAACGTGGTGGTTCAGAACGGCCTGTGTCGCGTTAATTCTAATCTTGCTGTGGTACGCACATCACTTCCGGATCCATCAGATCGCATGGCAATTCAATCTGCGCTTGGAAGAACGCGTCGGCGAGCGCACTCGCATCGCTCGAGACCTGCACGATACGCTGCTGCAAACTTTTCACGGACTCATGTTCCGCTTTCAAGCAGCTCACAACCTGCTCCCGGGCCGACCGGCCGAAGCGAGGCAGAGACTCGAGAGCGCTCTGGATCTGGCGACTCAAGCAATCACAGAGGGCCGGGATGCCGTACAAGCCTTGCGCTCATCCACGGTCGTAAGCAACGACCTTCTCCCGGCGATCAGCGCTGTTGGCAAAGAACTTGCGGCCGGTGAAGCCCAGCAGAATTCTCCGGACTTCTGTGTGCGTGTGGAAGGCACACCGCGGAACCTTCATCCGATTCTTCGGGACGAAATCTACCGAATTACAAGCGAAGCGTTGCGCAATGCATTCCGCCACGCACAGGCACGGCGGATAGAAGTGGAGATTCGATATGGCGAACGGCAGCTAGGGTTGCGAGTTCAGGATGATGGGAAGGGCATCAACCCGGAGGTTCTTGTACAAGGATACGCCGGACACTGGGGCTTACTTGGAATGCGAGAACGCGCTAAACGTATCGAGGGTAATCTTGATATCGTGAGTGAGATCGATACTGGCACGCGTGTTGAACTGAGTATTCCTGCCTCCAGGGCTTATGTGACGGCTCCTCGCCACCGCGGTTTACGCTTGTTTGCCAGGAGACGATGAAAATGAGCTCATCGCAAGTGCCCGTCGGATTCATTCGCCTTTCGTTAGCGCTCGGGGGCAATCCCCCAAAAGTGTCACGAAAGGACTCCCGGAATTGGGGATTCTTAAAGGCAAAATCTAAGATACGCTACGACGGCTTTGAAGGCGCCAACAGCAGAATGGAGAGCCAAGCATGATCGATCAAGCTCGAATCCGAGTGCTCAGTGTCGATGACCACCCGTTTTTACGCAGCGGAATTTCAACAATCATCAACGATCAACCAGACATGCTAGTTGTCGCTGAAGCGGCCAATGGGCACGACGCTATCCAACAGTTTCGGATGCATCGACCGGACGTCACGCTCATGGACCTGAAACTTCCGGATCTAAGTGGGATCGACACAATGATCGCCATCCGTCTTGAGTTCCCCGACGCTCGGATCGTGATGCTTACTACGTATGAAGGCGACATTGATATGCAGCGTGCCTTTACGGCGGGAGCTCGTGGTTACATGCTGAAAACCATGGGTCCTGCGGACTTGCTCACCGTAATTCGCCAGGTTCACGCCGGGAAAATGCACGTTCCTGCTGTCGTCGCAACTTGTCTCGCCGAGCATCTCGGTGACGAGGATCTCAGCAAGCGGGAAACAGAAGTTCTTCAGCATCTCGCCGGCGGAAACAGAAACCGTGACATCGCGGCACGGCTCTTCATATCCGAGGAGACGGTTAAGAATCACGTCAAGCACATTATGGAGAAGTTGGGCGCCACTGACCGCACGCAAGCAGTTGCAATCGCGGTGCGTCGCGGCTTCATTCAGCTTTGAGGATACAATTCATCTATATCACAACTGGATAATTCCCCGCCGCACTGCGATAGCGACCGCCTGAGTGCGATCGCTTGCGCTGAGTTTTTCCATAATGTGCTTGATGTGAACCTTTACAGTCTCTTCAGAAATGAAGAGGTGTTTCGCGATCACTAGTTGTCCTTGCCAGCTTCACGACCGCTATGCTGGTTGCGCTCGTCGCGCCGCGTCTCGGGTTCGGTCTGATAAGCGGCGCCCTGATCCTCCACTTGCAGCCAGAGGCCGCGCCCGGCAGTGGCCTGGTACGCTCCTTTATGGACTCCACGCGAGCTATTGTGAAGGATCGAGTCCACCGCGTCAGAAATCGATTCCGGTCCGGCTTCACAAATCGATGACGACGTCGTGAACCGGTTGTGAGCAGCAAACGAGAAGGTTGCCATCGGCGGGCTTTTCGAGTGGCTCCGGTCCGTAGACGAGCGCCCCCGAAACCAAACCGCTCTCACAGCTGTGACAAATACCGGTCCGGC
>Ga0137403_10007923_pt1 | contig 11920 bp, 9 predicted proteins | sample CZOMad2_1_16fung_FD_122057 | JGI IMG/M metagenome (GOLD analysis project Ga0137403, IMG submission 122057) | Vadose zone soil fungal communities from Angelo Coast Range Reserve, California, USA - CZOMad2_1_16fungal (Hybrid Assembly) | ecosystem: Environmental > Terrestrial > Soil > Vadose zone...
TGCCGGCCTCGGAAATCGCCGTGCCCCCGGTCAGGTTTCAGTCGACGACGATTTCCGCAGTCCGGGAAGACTGGGTGGTGGGGCTTATAGGGATCGAACCTGTGACCCATCAACTTGAGTCGAGAGGCCGAACCAAGAAGCTTGGTTAGAAAGCAATTGGACGCCGATCAAGCAACGATGCTGCTAGCCGAGATAAAAAGCGCGCCGGTAGATGTTATTGAGTCGGAGGAACGCCTTTTAGACCGTCGTTGGGTCTGTGCAGGCGTGTGAAACCCGCGCTGTCTGCGTGGTACCTTCCCTGATCCGCGAAGGTCGCCCCTCGGCTCAGGATAACGCGCGACAGCTTTGAGCTAGATTAACTTCCCCTACCATACGTCCCAAAAACCGCGACGGGCGGACCGGGAGCGAATGCGCGCTGGAGTGCTTGAGATAGCGCGTCGATCTGATCATCGTGCTTGCTGGCGGGAAAGGAGAGTATCTCTTTCTTGAACTCTTCCACCCACGGCGCGCGCGCTGGAAGATGGACAGCGCCAGCCTCGATCGGGGCTGTTTGAGCGGCCATTCGCATGATCTTATCCCCCTCCGGGGTTATGCCAATAGCGTGGATGTTGTCTCTTCGGAGGTCCTGGATCAGGCTAAGACCGGATCCTTTCTTCTCGATAACGAGAGCAGCAGATGGCGCCATCCGACGCCAGCGGTGATAGTTCTCAAGTACTGCCCGCTTCAGGTCTGGATATTCAAGGCGCGCTCGGATCACATCGAGGATGTAAATTGATTGGTGACGAACCAGCAGCACAACGCACGCCGAGTAGTCAGCAAGCTGGCTGCTGCTGAGGGCGGTGTCCCAACTGATAATGACTTTGTCGCTTGGCAACGAAGCAGGCGGCTGGTCGTAAAACTTGAACCACGACCACTTGATAAGATTGCCGCCAGCTGGAACCGGCGCTTGCTGATATTGCGCCGAGAACTCCATTGTACCCATCGATGTCTTCAGTTCATCGAGAGCACTTTGGGATTCCCGTTCCGGATGAAGCAAACCACCCATCCGACGACGAAAGCTGCGGGTCGCGCTTAAGCGAACACTAGACTCCTCTTCCGCGATCGCCGGGAGGTTGAGATGCCTCCAGCCTTCCTGCTCCAGCAGATGACCGACGAGATCATCGGGGTGGAGACGCTGCATGACGACAATAATCGAACCCTCCGTCTTGTGATCCAGCCGTGACAGCAGAGTGTTGGAGTACCACTGCTTCAAGGAGTCCCGGGCGCTTTGCGATTGCGCCTCCTGCGGCTTCAACGGGTCGTCGATAATCACGAGATTACCGCCACGACCGGTCAAGGTGCCACCTACCGAGGTCGCAAGCCGCGAACCTCGCGCTGTCGTCATGACTTCGGTCTCGGTGTCCTTTGCAGGACTGATCCTGGTGGTAGGGAATACGGCCCTGTAAAGATTGGAGCGCATAAGTGCGCGACAATCATTGGCGTGCTTGCGCGCAAGCCCTTCGGAATAACTGACACAGATGATCCGGCGAGCGGGATCGTGGCCCAAGATAAAGGCTGGCAGGCACACGGAGGCGCAGATGGATTTGAGGCTGCGAGGCGGCACGGTGATGATCAACCGTCTCGTCTCACCTCTCCAGACATGGCTGAGCTCGTGGCAGATTGCCTCGATGTGCCAGTTCGGCAGAAAACGCCCCCCGCCCGAGACGATAGCGAACGACGCCTGCACAAAGGAATAAAGGTCGGTGCCCAGGATCGCGGCCACCAGCATGGCGTTGTGGGGCGGGTTCGGACGCAAGTCGGTCGCGATCATCTCAGTCCGGCTCAGTCGATGAGGCAGTTGGTGTCGAATTCTCGTTGGACGTATCGATTTCTGGTGCCAGTTTGTCAGAGGAGAAGTTGCGGGCGCGGTAATCCGCGAGAATCCCCTCATAGTCCGCAGTTGATAACAAGTCAGCCATGGGCTCATCGCGATCAGGGCCATAACCGCTCTGCTTCATGATAACGATCAGCGAAACCAATGCTTTTGGATCCCCCTTGAAGGAGCGTGTCAGGGTGGTGCGGACGAGAGCCTCCATCGCCGACATGCGCCGTAGGCGCCCGCCCTCACGGATCTGCATGTCCTCGTTCAGGACCTGCTGGACAATCGTGCGCATATTGCGCGATTGCTTCGCGCGGCCTTTGGGATTGCCGGATTTTCCGGGCTTGAATCGGCTATGTACGGGTGGACGGCCATAGCCGACCGCGAACGACCGCGGCTCGCTCTCTAAATTTAGATCAGCCGATGACTGCGGAGTGGGGCTGGCATTGTCGACCGTGTGACCGGGCTCGCCAGCCGGCTCGGTTTCTGGGCCGTTGGTCGCCGGCTTAAAAGTGCGCTTGCGTCCCATGATCATCACCGCCCGGTCTTGCGCTGGACGGTGAGCTTGGCGGCACGCTGGAGGCTGACTTCTTCGAAGGTGAGGTCCGAGATCGCGTGAACGGCGTCGCTTCCAGTGAACATTTGCCAGCGCCGGACGGCCACATCGACATATCCGGGATCGATCTCAAGACCATAGCCACGGCGCCCGATCCGCTCCGCCGCCAAAAGCGTCGCACCCGATCCGCAAAAAGTGTCGAGAACGATCTGATTGCGAAGGGTACAATCCCTTATGGCGTCGGCGATCAGGGCAATCGGCTTGACCGTCGGATGAGCGTGCAAGTCTTCGATCCGGCCGGCCCTGAACGTGTTTGCCCCGGCATAATGCCAGACGTTCGAGCGGTTGCGGCCATGGCGGCCCAATTCCACCGTGTTCAGGTGGGGCAGGGCACCGACCCGAAAGACACCTATCAGCTCATGCTGGCTTCGGTAAAAACTGCCTTGCCCTGCGTTGGTTTTTACCCAAGCGATCAGATTGAGCATCGCGCCGTAGATGCTCCGTCCGGCGGCGACCAGTTCCTCAACATGGCGCCAGTCCATGCAGACAAAGTGAACGGCGCCATCGGTCGAGACCTTGGCTGCTGTATTGAGTGTGGCTTTCAGAAAGTCGGTGAATTGGTCGCGGGACATCTCGCCGGACGCCATCGCAAACTCCCGGTGCTTCGCCTTGCCCCGTCCGACAATACTTCGAACCGCCACGTTGTAAGGCGGATCAAGAAATGCCATGTGGGCGCGCTCGCCACTGACCAGGCGCGCAAGATCGCTCGAACTGCGTGCATCGCCACAGAGCAGACGATGTTTGCCAAGGCACCAGAGGTCGCCAATTTGCGTGACACGGGGGCCGCCGAGGCAATCCTCGGGGATGTCCTCGGCCGGATCGCCTGCCCCATCCTCAAAGTCCATGTGCAGGAGATCGATCTCGGCCGGTTCGAACCCGGTGATACCGATGTCGATCCCCTCCTCGATCAGAAGTTCCGGTAACGCCGCAAGCTCGATCGAAAGCTGCTCCCGGTCCCAGCCGGCGCTCTGGGCGATGCGGTTGTCGGCCAGCATCAGTGCTCTCTTCTTGGCTTCGCTGAGGCCGTCCAGGATGATGGCCGGAATCGATGCCATTCCTAGCGATCGGGCAGCTTCCAATCGGCCGTGCCCCGCGATGAGAACGTCATATTCATCCACGAGTACGGGTGCCGCAAACCCAAGCTCGCGGATGCTGGTGGCAATTTGTCGAATCTGCTTCTTCGAATGTGTACGGGTGTTTTTGGCGTTCGGCCGGACCTGCTCAATAGGCAGGTTTGCGTACCTGTAAGACATGGCGATGCTCCGCTCGCCGGAGCACGCGCGTTTCAACGCGGATGAGCCGGCAAAAACCAAATTGGGAAACAGCAGCTTCATGCTGACGAGCGATAACCGCACGCCAAAGCTGCCGACGATTTGGTTCAGATCAGCATCCGCCGTCTCTGAATTTGGGCATCCGCCCGAGGCTTCCAACCTCCGAGTCGCTGCACCGAATTGCTCCGGGCAGGTCCCCCTCCGTTAACCGATCCAGATGGTGCCGGATCACACCATCGCGGGACATCCGTCCGGACGCTACGCCAGCATCCGCCGTTACGTAGCTTAGAGAATCAATTTATGACGATTCTGTTGATAGGTCAATGTCGCGTAGGTGTCGCTCGATAAGCAAAACAGTTCGAGCGTTTTTCGTAATTGATTTGATGACTCTTCCCGCGATGAAATCACGCCAGAACAGATTCCCTGTTTTCGCAAAATCATTCGTAAGCGTCCATTTCTTACACGCGGCTCATGACTTCACTGTTTTCGGCTGCCAGTTCCAGGGCAGCAGATCGTCGAGGCGGCTCATTGGATGGCCGCTGGACATGCGTTCCAACACGTCCTTGAGGTAGGCGAAGGGCTCGACCTCGTTGAGCTTGGCGGTGGTGATGAGGGAGCAGACGGTTGCCCATCGGGTGCCGCCGCCGTCGGATCCCGCAAACAGGTGGTTCTTGCGCCCGAGCGCGACCGGGCGGATGGCGCGCTCGACGGTATTGGTGTCGAGTTCGATGCGGCCGTCACCGAGGAAGCTGCAAAGTGCGCTCCAGCGGGTCAAGGCGTAGCGGATCGCATCGGCCAGACCGCCGCGGGGCGGGATGAAGGTGAGCTGCGTCGCGAGCCAGGCCTTCATCGCCGTGACCAGCGGCAGCGATTTGGATTGGCGCACGTTCTGCCGTGCGGCGGCCGTCTGGCCCCGGATAGCAGTCTCGATTGCATAGAGCTCGGCGATCCGCCGCAAGGCCTCGGCGGCGATCGGTGAGCTGGTCGCTTGGTGCACCTCATAGAACTTTCGCCGCGTGTGGCTCCAGCACGCCGCCAGCTTGATATCGCCGCCATCGCTGAGCCGCTCGAAGCCGGGATAGCCGTCGACCTGAACGACGCCTTTGAAGTTCGTCAGATGAGAAGCGGGACGTTCGGCCCGACGGTCGGGACTGTAGAAATAGACCGCCGCCGGCGGGTCAGCCCCGCTCCAGGGCCGGTCGTCGCGGGCATAGACCCAGAGCCGGCCGGTCTTGGTGCGGCCCCGGCCAGGATCGAGCACGGGGATCGGAGTGTCGTCGGCGAACAGCTTCTGTGAAGCGAAGACATGCTCCGCCAGTCTTGCCTGCAGCGGCTCCAGCCACCAGCAAGCGCCGCCGACCCAATTTGCCAGGGTCGAGCGATCGATCTCGACATTCTGCCGGGCGAAGATCTGGCTCTGCCGGTAAAGTGGCAAGTGATCGCAGTATTTGGCGACCAGGACATGGGCGAGAAGGCCGGGAGTGGCGAGGCCCTTGGCGATCGGACGCTCCGGGGCGGGCGCCTGGTGGATGGTCCCGCAGGCCCGGCAGCCATAGCGCGGTCGGCAGATGCGGATGATCCGAAGCCGCGCCGGCACATGGTCCAGCATCTCGCTGACGGTCTCCCCGATGGCATGAAGCTCGCCGCCGCAGCAGGGGCAGGTCTGCTGATCGAGCTCGATCCGCATGTCTTCACGGGGCAGATGCGCCGGCAGGCTTGGCCGATCGGTCCGCGATCTGGATGCTGGTGTCCTGACCTTCTCTGATGGAAGCGTGGCTTCGACCCGCGCGATATCGGCGTTGAGATCTTCGAAGCTGAGCCGCAACTGGTCGTCGTCAAGCCGCTCGGCGCGCGGACCAAACTGGCTGCGCTGCAGCTTCTGAACGATGAGGCGGAGACGTTCGATCTCCGCCTGTGCTTCAGTGAGGTTGGCGCGTTCGGCCGCCAGCGTCCGCACCATCCGCTGCAGCGTCTCCACATCGTCAGGCAGGGCAGTAAGATTGATGTTCATAAAAGCAGAGTCTAGCTGACTCGTGCGCTTTCTCACCGGCCCACATGGACGTTGAGTCAATCGGCCGCAGTGATCATCCCGCCATCGCCGGTCGCCACTGCCGCTCGGGTGCGCGCCAGTCGACGCCGTCAATCAGCATCGACAACTGCGCCGAGGTCAGCATCAACGTCCCGCCAGGATCGATGTTCGACGGCCATAGGAACACGCCGTGCTCGAGCCGCTTGGTGAACAGGCAGAGGCCGGTGCCATCCCAATAGACGATCTTGATGAGATTGGCCTTGCGGCCACGGAACACGAACAGGTGTCCCGAGAAGGGGTCTTGCCGCAGCACGCCCTGGACCAGCATGGCGAGCCCGTCGATGCCCTTGCGCATGTCGATGTAGCCGAAGGCGAGGTGTACCTTCACGCCCCGAGGAAGTAGCGTCATGATGCATGCTCCTCGGTTGGCGGGATTGCGTCCGTGATCTCGACTGCCACGAACAGCGGTGCCGCCTGCGTCAGTTCCTGCTTCCATCGGAACAGGACACGAGCCGCGATCCCATAGTGGCGCGCTACCTCCGACAGGCTGGCTCCCAGCCGCGCCGTCTCCTCGACGATCCGGCGTTTATCCGCCTCGCTAAACGTCCGCCGGCAGCCCTCGCGGGCCGGCGGCACGATCGGGCCTGGAAGATCGTTAGTCATATGACTAAGGCTATGACTTAGCCTATGACTAAGGGTATGACTTAGGCCTCGACGTCGGTACAAAAGTTTTGGCGCCGGCAGCTGCGGTTCGGCTTTGAACTTCGCCCGCCAATTGCCGAACGCCTTGAGTGGAATCCCGTGCGCTTCGCAATACTCTCGTTGATTCAACGCGCTCTGCTGCCACGCCTCATGGTGCTTGCGCCAAAAAACCTCGCCGTAACGCTCACGGGTTCGAAATTTGTCGGGCATCTTGTGTCCTCACTTTCAAAATTTGTCGGTGAGAACAGATCGCGTCCGATCCGCGAGGAAACAAGCGTGCAAGAAATGGACGCTTACCGGACGCTTACTGTAATTCCCTGATACCGTTCAAAAATTCCCTAATCCTCAAAATATTTTCCCTGATAATCTGCGTAGGGAATTGCTCGAGAAGTGGCTGCAGCGCAGTGGTTTCTTGGTACTAAATCGTGTCTCTAAGCCCCAGAATCGCGAAATTCCCTGTAAAATTCCCCTGATACTAGGGAATTTGCCTGGAGACTGGTGCGATCAGCACTGCGTCGCCAGCCAGCCAGTCACTCAACTGGAGATTGTCGTCTCATCAATCTCGGAAGTCGCTGGCCTCCGAAGCATTCTCGACGTCTTCGTCGTCGTTGCCGGTCGTTGAGCGAAACATATGAACTGTTTTTCCAATTAGTGGAACATGTGTTGCATCCAGGACATTCCTGATCTAGCCTTGTGTTCATCCGTTCGCGACTGTCCGAGCAAAAACCTTGCGATGAAACCCCTGTTCGATGAGCTGACCGCGGGCTTCGAAACCCTGCCTCCGCAGCTGAAGGAGGCCGCGCGCTGGGTGATCGATCACCCGGCCGATGTCGCGCTTCTCACCATGCGCGAACAGGCCCGACGGGCGGGCATTCCGCCGGCGACGCTGACCCGGCTGGCACAGCGCTTCGGGTTGAAGGGCTATGATGAAATCCGGAAGCTTTATGCCGAGGTGGTCCGGCATCGCCCGGAAAATCTCCGCGGCCGCGCCGAGCAGCTCTTGCGACGGCGCGACAGTGAGGGTGACGAGGCGCTGATCCAGGACATTTTCTCCGCGCTGACCCAGCACCTGCAAGCGCTCTCGACATCGGATTCAATCGAGCGATTTACAGCGGCTGCCGAAATCATCGCCAGATCCACGCGCGTGTTCTGCTTGGGGATGCGCTCGACGTTCTCGGTCGCTTACAATTTCCATTATGTGCGCTCCTTGCTCGGCGCGGCTTCGGTACTGGTCGATGGTCCCGGCGGCATCGCAACCGACACGTTGCGGATGATTGGCCCAACGGACGTGCTGCTGGCGATCTCGGTAAAGCCGTATACGCGGCAGACCGTGCAGGCTGCGCGATACGCCGAAAAACGTGGCGCGCGGGTCATCGCGGTCACCGATAGCGAGGTCTCGCCACTCGCAGCAATAGCCAGCAAAACCCTGGTCGTGCGAACCGAAACCCCCTCGTTCTTTCACACCATGGCGCCTGCCTTCGCCGCGATTGAATGCCTGACGGCGTTGGTTGCCGCGCGCAGGGGGAAACAGGCAGTCCAGTCGCTCGCGGCCAGCGAACAGCAGCTCGACGCATTCGACACCTACGTCCTGACAAGGAAGAAACGGCCAAAGCTGTCATGACCCACGTCCTGCACCGTCAGATCAACCATGCCTATCCGACCGCCGTGAGTGCGAAGGGCATTTTTATTCGCGACGCGGCAGGAAAGGACTATATCGACGCTTCCGGCGGTGCTGCAGTCTCGTGTCTTGGGCATTCTCATCCCGACGTGCTTGCGGCGATGCGTGAGCAGCTCGACAGGCTCGCCTACGCGCATACAAGCTTCTTCACGACACACGTTGCGGAAGAACTCGCCGATGAATTGGTCGCTCACGCTCCGGAAGGGATCGAGCACGTCTATTTCGTCAGTGGCGGATCGGAGGCGATCGAAGCCGCGCTGAAACTGGCCCGGCAGTTCTTTGTCGAGCGCGGGGAGACGCAACGCCGGCGCTTCATTGCCCGCAGGCAGAGCTATCACGGTAACACACTCGGTGCGCTTGCGGTTGGCGGCAATGAATGGCGCCGCCGGCAGTTCGCGCCGCTTTTGATCGAGACGTCTCACGTTTCGCCTTGCTACGAATATCGCGATCGCCGTGCTGACGAATCGCCCCATGCATACGGGGAGCGGCTCGCGAACGAGCTCGAGGCGAAGATTGGAGAACTCGGGCCCGAAACCGTGATCGCTTTCGTCGCCGAAACGGTCGTCGGAGCGACACTCGGCGCGGTCGCCGCGGTTCCCGGCTATTTCAGGCGCGTTCGCGAGATCTGCGACCGGCACGGCATTTTGCTTCTTCTCGACGAGGTCATGTGCGGTATGGGCCGCACCGGAACGCTCCACGCATGTGAACAGGAAGGCATCATTCCTGATCTGATGGCGATCGCGAAAGGTCTCGGCGGCGGCTATGCACCGATCGGCGCCGTGCTCGCCAGCGGCACGATTGTAGATACCATCGGCAAGGGCTCAGGGGTGTTCCAGCACGGCCACACCTATATCGGCCATCCACTCGCATGCGCGGCAGCTCTCGCTGTCCAGCGCGTGATAAGCCGTGACAACCTGCTGGCCAATGTGCGCCAGCGAGGCGCATATCTCGCAGACCGTCTTGGCCAGCGGTTCGGCAACCACTCCAACATCGGGGACGTGCGCGGCAGAGGGCTGTTTCAGGCGGTCGAAATCGTTGCCGATCGCGGCAGCAAGGAGCCATTCGATCCCGCGCTGAAATTGCACGCACGCATCAAGCGCGAGGCGATGGCGCGCGGATTGATGGTCTATCCGATGGGGGGCACGATCGACGGAAGCCGCGGCGATCATGTGCTGCTGGCGCCGCCGTTCATCGCAGACGCCGCGGCGATCGATGCCATCGTGGAGCGGCTGGGAGATGCCATCGATGCGTCTGTTCCGGACTGACCGGGGCTCAGCTGCTGGTGCTGCGATAGAGAGATCAGATGGAAGAGGGAACCTGAACATGAAAAGAAATGGAAATCTTGCTAAACGCGGGGGCATTGCCGTGGCGGCAATATTGGCACTGGCGTCGTTCTCGATGCCGGCCGCGGCCCAGCAAAAGTTCATTACCGTCGGCACCGGTGGCGTGACGGGTGTCTATTACGCGGTCGGGGGAGCGATCTGCAGGTTGATGAACAAGGATCGGCAGAAGACCGGTATCCGCTGCTCCGTGGAATCGACGGGGGGTTCTGTTTTCAACGTCAACGCGATCAAGTCGGACGAACTCGATTTCGGCATGACGCAGTCCGACGTGCAGTACAATGCCTACAAGGGAGAAACCCAGTTCAAGGGCAACGCGATCTCGGACCTGCGTGTGGTCTTTGCCGTCCACCCCGAACCGTTCACCGTGCTGGCGCGCAAGGAGGCCGGTGTCACGAAGTTCGAGGATTTCAAGAGCAAGCGCTTCAACGTCGGAAATTCTGGCTCCGGAACCCGTGCATCCATGGAGCAGTTGCTTGATGCGATGAAGTGGACGATGAAGGATTTCTCGCTCGCCGCCGAACTCAAGGCCGACGAGCAGGGCCCGGCGCTGTGCGACAACAAGATCGACGGATTCTACTATGGCGTCGGCCATCCGTCGGCAGCCATTCAGGACCCCACCACGACGTGTGGTGCGAAACTCATATCGCTCACCGGCCCGGCCATCGACACGCTGCTGAAGAACTATCCCTATTATTCGGTCGCAACGATTCCGGGTGGAATGTATTCCGGCAATCCCAATCCCACCACGACCTACGGCGTTCGCGCGTTGCTGGTGACGAGCGCCAAGGCCCCCGATGAAGTGGTCTACAGTCTCGTCAAAGCGGTGTTTGAGAATTTTGACGAGTTCAAGAAGCTGCATCCGGCGTTTGCGACGCTGGACCCGAAAGAGATGATCAAGGCCGGCATCACGGCGCCGCTGCATCCGGCTGCGGAGAAATTCTACAAGGAAAAAGGCTGGATGTAACAAACGGGCGCGGGGAGAGGGCGGTTCGCCCTCTCCATCTTGGCTGGGTGGAGGGCGGCATATGGAACGGGTCGCATCGCAAGTAGAGGACGATCCGGCGGCGCCGCGCGACGTCGATCTCGAAGAACTGGTCGCCGAGTCCGATCTTGGCGGGCGCCGCCCGGCCGGCCGGATCGGCATGGCGCTCAGCGTGATTGCCGTCGCATGGTCGCTGTTCCAGCTCTGGTATGCCTCTCCGATCCCCTACATGATCGGTGTCGGTGTCTTCAACGACACTGAGGCCCGCGTCATCCATCTTTCGTTCGCGTTGCTGCTCGGCTTCATGGCTTATCCAGCTTTCAAATCGTCGCCACGCAACCGCATCCCGCTTCTCGATTGGGCATTCGCAGCGGCGGCAGTGCTGTGCGTCGTCTATCTCATCTATTTCTATCGTGATCTCGCGGTGCGTCCGGGTTTGCCGACAACCGCAGACATCGTGGTCTCGGTGGTCGGCGTGGTTCTTCTGCTCGAGGCCTCGCGTCGCGCTGAAGGCCCGTGGATGCCAATCATTTCCATCGTGTTTCTGTTCTACGTGTTCGCGGGACCGTATTTACCTGGTCTGTTCGCGCACAAGAGTATCTCGGTTTCACGCGCGGCTTCGCATTTCTGGATCACATCGGAGGGCGTGTTCGGCGTTGCGTTGGGCGTTTCGACCGCGTTCATCTTTCTATTTGTGCTGTTCGGCGCGCTTCTGGAGAAGGCAGGCGCTGGCAATTATTTCATCCAGCTTGCATTCTCGTTGCTCGGCCAGTTCCGCGGTGGCCCGGCGAAGGCGGGCGTGGTTTCGTCGGGCATGACAGGCATGATATCGGGCTCGTCGGTCGCCAACGTCGTCACGACAGGCACGTTCACGATTCCGTTGATGAAGAGGGTCGGTTACACCCCGACCCAGGCGGGCGCGATCGAATGTGCCGCAGGCGTAAACGGTCAGCTGATGCCGCCAGTGATGGGCGCGGCGGCGTTCCTGATGGCTGAATATGTCGGCATCACCTACGCGGATGTGGTGCGGAGCGCTTTCCTGCCTGCCATCATCACCTATGGAGCACTGTTCTATATTGTCGATATCGAAGCCGCGAAGGCCGGAATGACCGGATTGCAGCGCACGAGCCGTCGAACGCTGCTGCAAGGGGCTACGAAAGGTCTTCTGACCATCTGCAGTCTCATCATCCTGTCCGGGTTGATCTACTGGGGTCTCGGCTGGACCAGGGACCTCTTCGGCGATTCTACCAGTTTCATTGCGCTTGCGGTTGTGGCCGTTGCCTATGTCGGTCTGATCGCAAATCGCGCGCGCCACCCCGACCTGCCGATTGATGATTTGCGCAAACCCCTCGTCACTGTGCCGGATTTTTACGATGTCGCCCGGACCGGACTACATTACCTGCTGCCGGTGATAGTTCTGATCTGGTGCTTGCTGATCGAG
>Ga0137403_10007924_pt1 | contig 11919 bp, 9 predicted proteins | sample CZOMad2_1_16fung_FD_122057 | JGI IMG/M metagenome (GOLD analysis project Ga0137403, IMG submission 122057) | Vadose zone soil fungal communities from Angelo Coast Range Reserve, California, USA - CZOMad2_1_16fungal (Hybrid Assembly) | ecosystem: Environmental > Terrestrial > Soil > Vadose zone...
TGAACGGCGTCTTCCTCGACCTCAACACGAAGATGCCACTGACGGATCCAAAGAAGATCGCCGCGCCTACGATGATCATCCTCGGCGACCTCGATCGGCTGACACCGATCACCCAGCCGAATCTCCCCGGGTTCTTCGCCGCGCTGCCCAACACCGACAAACAGTTCATCATCGTACCGGGCGCCGGCCACGCGCTCACGGTGCAGAAGCCGCGCCTGCGCTTCTACAACGAAGTCGCCAAGTGGTTCAGCGTCGAATAGGCTTGAGGTCGGCTCTCACCGCCGTGGTGCCGGCAGCGTCGGAGACGCTGAATTGCGTGGAATGAAGGTTTACTGAAATAGCTCGGCCCAAGGAGGTCAGTCGGGACCGGAGAGAGGCCCGGAGACTGCGTCGTGCATTTTTCCACATCAAACGTGACGCCACCGGTGCAGGAGTGCCGCGCGATGCTGCCGGAGCTCGAACCGCCGGCCGCGGAGACGCCCGGCGCGCAGGCCGAGCGCCAACTCTACATCGCGCTGCTCGGGGCGCTTGCGGATGGGCTCGCGCGAACCGTCGACGAGGCGCTCACGCTCTTGCGCCACGCGAGCCGGCTGTGCCCTGCGGGCTCCAGCGGGGATGCGGCGTGTGGTGCTGTGGCATCGGGCTCCTGGGGGTGCCTGGGGCGGTCAGCGTCCGAGTGTGGCAGCTTATGTCGCGCCGACGGAGGCCCACGGGCGAGACGCCTGCCGCCGCAGGGTGCCTCAAGTTGCTTACGCTCCCGGAGCATCCCGCTCGGCATCACGCGCCAGCAGACCCGCTCGGCGTGCCCACCGACACTGAGCTCGAACGGCTGAGCGCGCGCGTGACGGCCATGGACGTGCAGTTGCGCGCGCTGGACATCGAGCTTCGCTCGGCGACGTAGCGGCGATCGGCAAGTCGTCTCGGATCGGTGAGCCGCTCGCAGAGGATCCGAGCGATGAACGGCGCCGGCAGGGTCGCGAAGGTCCATCGTGCCAGCGCGCGCAATCCTCGCTCGGTCCATCGGATGCTCGTTGTCTGGCGAGTACCACCCGGTGTCCAGAGAGCATAGTCAACACGAACACCCTCCGGCGGCGGACGCCCGTCCGGGGACCCTGTCGCCCGAACATAAGACCCCATACTCAGACGTTGGACGTTGGCCCCGCCCCCCAGGCACAGCAGCGTCACCGTCGGCGAGCACCGCGCCGCCGAGCGGAGCGGCGGTCTGTGCGAGCGCGCGCGTTCGACCCGTCCTCCTGCACGTCCTCCCCGCCTGCCCCGGCGCTCCGGATCCTGCGGACCTCGGATGCGGAGAGGAACAGCTGACGGAGCGGATCGTCGGCATCGAACGAGTCGGCGAGCGAGTCCAGGGCGGCTTCGGCTTGCGCTCGGTGGGTCTCCGCCGCCGCGTCGTCTCTCGTAAGTCGGCAGACGTCCCAGTACGTGGCGTGAACCTGCCAGCCCGCAACGGGGATCCCGAACGTCTCCACGATCGCGAGGCCTTTTTGGATCCGGTCCAAGGCGGCGGTCCAGTTCTGTCCTGCCATCTCGATCCTCGCTTGGGCCTCCCACGCAAGTGCCTGCAGATTGGGCTCGGCCGTGGAGCACGCGGACTCCAGAAAGCGATCCGCTTCTGTCCTGGCCCGTCTGAGGTCCCCGGCGGCCAGCCACACATTGCACAGCCCCAGCTGTGCGTTCATCCGCCAATACCAGTGCAGGAAGAACTTCGGAGTGATCTCGGGGTCCAGGATCGCCTGGAACTGTCGCGTCGCTTCCTCGTACCTGCCGTGCTCGAGGTCGGCGTACCCCGTGGCGAGCCGGGCGATTGTCCGTGACCGAGACGTTCTGCGCGGGGGAGAGAGGATCCAGGTGACCGGCTGTCTCTGCGACTGCTCTCCGGTGGTACGGCTGAGCGTGTCGCACAGCTGCCGGGCGCCGGCAAAATCCCGGATCACCGTGCGCAGCCACGCTTCGCGAAAGCTGAACAGCCAGGGATCGCTTCCGTTCTTCTCAGCCATCGCTGTTCCCGCGCGAATGATGCGCATCAAGTCGCCGAACTGGCCGGAATGCAGGAGGGCGAGGGTTCTCCCGCTCAGGGCGAAGAAGTACGCCATCAGGCTGGCGGGCTCGTTCATGGTCGGAATGCCGGGATCGAGATTCCTGAGGGCGTCCGCGTATTCGCCTTTGAGCAGCTGCAAGTGCGCGTAGATCACGCGGTGATACGGGGGCAACTCCGCGTCGGTCAGGCGATGGATGGCCTCCCTCGCCGCCGCGCAGGTGTCCCAGTCCTTCGTCCGCCACGTGTCGTAGAGCAATCTGCTGCCGGCCGCCAGCAGCCGGATGTGGGCCTGCTGCAGGGGATCGTCGAGGCTCGCGGCGAGGTGCTCGGCCTCCTCGATCGCCGCGATGCCCCGATCCGGTTCGATGAGGCCGAACGGACGAACCAGGCAGCTGAGCGCATGCACTCGCGCGGCAGTGAGGCCGGCAGCGGCCGCCCGAGCCGCTGCTGATTCGTACGCTCTGGCGGAGTCGGGCATCGCGCCGAACCAGTAGTGCGTGTCGCCGAGCCGCTCGCGTACCAGAATCTCCAGGCCGGCTCGCGTGCCCGCAGGGCAACGCGGGACCAGCGCGAGCGCGCGCTCGAGTGGCTGGATCGACTCCCGGTAGGCGAACCGCCTCACCGCGTTGGCGGCGCTGAGGATCAGGTAGTCGACGGCCTGCCGGTAGTCGCCCCCCTCCTCGAAGTGCGTGGCCAGCTCTCCGGCCAGCTCCTGCTGCCCCAGCGTACAGAGGCTCTTGAGCCGGTCTCCGATCATCCGGTGAAGCCGGGAGCGGTGAGCATCGGAGAGCCTCTCGTACACCGTCCCACGGTAGAGGGAATGGCGGAACTCGTAGGAGGAGGAGACACTCTCATCGGCCAGTTGCTGTAGCCCCGCTGACCGGATGAACTGCTGCCGATCGGCGAGTCCCTCGCAGACACGTTCGACGTGCTCCGGCGAGACGTCGGCGGCGGTGGTGATGGCCCACACGGAGAAGCGCTCGCCGGCAACGCTGGCGCGTTCCAGGATGCGCTGTTCCGCCTCGCTCAGCTGCGCGAACTGCACCTCGAGCATCTGCTGGAGCGTTTCCGGCACGGCGGGCGCGATGTCCTCGAGCGGCACGGCGAGCCCCCAGGCGCCGCGGTCCTCCGCGATCAACGACTTCTTCACCATGTCCTGCACGATCGCCGCCATGAAGAGCGGATTGCCGCCCGAGTGGCGGTGGATCAGCCGGGCGAGGCCGGAAGGCAGGTCGGCGTTCGGGAACTCCGCGGCGAGATACTCGCCCACCTCGACCTCCTCCAGAGGCGCCAAGGCGATCTCCTCGCAGAGCTGGTGGACCAGCAGGTCCTGCTTGAGGCCTCTCAGGGGGCTCCCCCCCGCGATGTCCGCGGGCCGATACGTGCCCAGCACGAGCAGCCTCGTCGGTCCTCGGCGCCGGGCCAGGGCTGATATGACGTCGAGCGTGGACAGATCCACCCAGTGGAGGTCTTCCAGGACGAGGACGAGGGGACTCTCCGACGTCAGCGCCTCTAGCGCTTCGCAGATCTCCCGGACCATCCGCTCCCGCGTCGTCCCGAGAAGGTCTCTCTGCAGCGCCTCTCGCTGTTCGGTCTTCACGAGCGAAGGGAACTGGACCAGCCACGTCGGCGCGCGCTCGGCCAGGGTCTGGACGACGGGGGCCCTGTCCCGTCCGCGCATCAGCTGGCCGAGTGCCTCGAGGAGCGGATAGTACGCTTCCTTCCCGCCGAAACCCTCCACGCACTGTCCCCGCGCGATCCGCACCTTCGGGCGGCCGGCGACGTGCTGGTGGAAGACCTCCGCGAGGGTCGTCTTCCCGACCCCCGCTTCCCCGGTCACGAAGATCACCTGGCGCTGGCCCTGGAGCGCCTGGTCAAAACAGCGCTCCAGGCGCGCTCGCGGTGTGGCGCGCCCGACCACGACCCTCGAGCCCGTCCCGGTCGAGCTGGACGGTCCGGGAATGGCGCTGTCCCGTACCGGCGCGACGAACCGGTACCCGCGCCGCGGAACCGTCTCGATGAATGCCGGCGCCCCGGGCCGGTCCCCCAGCGCCTTCCGGACTTCCAGGACGTACTTCTTGACCACTTCCGGGTTGACGTAGGTGCCCGCCCACAGGGCCTCGAGGATCTCGTCCTGGGTGACGAGCCGATCCGCGTGTTCGACGAGGTAACGCAGCAGGTCGAATGCCTTGGGCCTCAGCGGGACGCGCGCATCTCCGCGCCAGAGGCAGAGGTTCACCGGATCCAGCCGAAACGAGTGGAATTGCTTCATCATCCGTTGACTCCGCTGGGCTTCCCGCGCCCGCCGTAATGCTCCTGCAGGTCGTCGACCGCGGGCGAGCTCCTCACGCGCCGGAGCACCCCGCCGTTACCGAAATGGGACCGAAACAGTCACCGAGCCGTCACGCCTGGCCGTGATCGCTCCCATACTCTACACGCCATGCGACGGTCGATGCATCGCGTGGCGAATCTCGCACGGGGCCCGCCCGCCCACGCCGGTCTGGCGTGTCGGAGGCTGGTCACATCACGATCTGGACGACTCTTCAAACAAACGAAAAGGAGACTGCTATGAAAACGGTATTGGCGGGATTGCTGAGTCTGATGCTCGCTACCGCGGCGTCGGCCGCGAATGGTTCGGAGGTGCACTGGAAGGACATCGTCGGCGTGATCACCGCCCAGGGCGTCGACAACCCGGTCAGCGACAACATCCACAGCGGCACGTTCGCCTGGTCGACCCGGGAGGGGCACGCGGAGGTGGACCTGGAAACCGGGCAGACGACATTCGAAGTGAAGGGGCTCGTCATCAACGGGACCATGTTCAGCGGCACGGCGGGCCCGATCAGCTTCGTGACCGGTACCCTCGTGTGCAATGCCGGCGACGCTGTCACCGAGGCAGCTCGCGATACGGCTGTGGTGCCCCTCAGCCCGCAGGGCGCTGCTCATTTCACGGGCGTCATCGACATTCCAAACCCGTGCACGAACCCACTGTTCCTGATCCGCATCGCGAATCTAACACCCGGTGCTAACGGCAAGTGGATCGCGACCGGGGTCGAGCGCACGGGCGGCAACTAAGGCCACGATCGTGGCGCAGTGAGGCCCCAGAGGCGAGGCCGTCGACGGTCTTGCTTCTGGGGTCCTCGCGACGACAGCACGCAAGTCCCACTCCGGACCCGGGCGCTCGGCGGCTCCGGGTCCAGACACTGGGCCGGTAAGCGCGGTGGCCATCGAATCCAATGATACATGGGCCGTGTCGGGCGTGCTCGCCGAAACGCGGCATGGAGGCACGAGCATGAGGACGAGAGTGGGCGGCGTGGTGCGGAGCGGACGCCAAGCGTGGCGGCGGAACCTACCCGTTGACGTCTGGCGGCTGGACCGTCATCGCGATCGTGTCGAGCACGATTGCTGCATTGCATGCGAACGCCGACGAACGAACTAGGCAAGTTGGCTATAAGAAGAAAAAGAAAAGAGAAAAGGGGAAACAAATGGTAGACAGCACAACATCCGAGGGGAGGCACGGCGGTAACGTGCTTCGTGAACCAGAAATCAAAAACTCAACGCAGACGAATACACGAGCCCGCGTGGCCGAGAGAGTCAGACGGTCGACAGGATTTCTCAGCCGCCGTTCCTTTTTAAGCAAGTCACTTGCTGTTGGAGCAGGCACAATCGGCGCTGGGCTGTTGGCTAATGCCCCTACGGCGAGAGCGAGTGGCGGTCTCACAGCGGGAGATGAGGCTATTCAGGCGACCGGCGCCCAGCAAATCGGACGGCTCCCGATTGACCGCAACATCGGCACGCTCCAGACTGTCGCCGCCTTTGAAAAGCAGGTGGTCGGCGTTGCCGTCTCTGCGTCGGGGCGCGTGTTCGTCTCTTTCCCGCGCAACGGCATCGACACCGTCAACAAATCCGTGGCGGAGGTGATCGACGGCAAAGCGGTCGTCTACCCAAACCGCGAGATCAACACGCTGGACACCAGAGCGCCCTCCACTCACTTCCTCTCCGTGCAGAGCGTCTACGTGGACGCGAACGATACACTCTGGTGCCTGGACGTGGGCAACACCGGCTCGGGTACGGCGCTCGTCCCAGGTGGGGCCAAGCTCGTAGCCATTGACCTGACCACCAACACGGTCACGCGCACCATCGTGTTCCCCAACAGCCTGATCACCACGGGCACCTCGCTCAACGACGTGCGTTTTGATTCCCAGCGTGGCAAGGCAGGCTTTGCCTACATCCCGGATTCTTCCGCCAAGGCGGGCAGCGGCATCATCGTTGTGGACCTTGCCACCGGCCACGCGGTGCGCCGCCTGGCCAACGATCCCAGCGTGCTGCCCGACCCGAGCTTCCGCGCGGTGGTGGAAGGCAAGCAGTTCGTTGCCCAGGCGACCGCGGACGCCGCGCCATCGCTGCCTGCCATCGCGTGCGACGGCATCGCCGTCTCGGCGGACGGCAAGCTCGTGTACTACTGCCCGATTGCCAGCCGGTACCTGTATTCGGTGAGCGCCGATGCCCTGGTGGACTTCAAGCTGAGTGACGACGCGGTGGCCGCCACGATCAAGAACGTGGGTGAGAAAGGTGAGGTCGGCGGCCTGGAAGCCGACGCGCAGGGGCGCATCTACCTGACCAACGGCGAGTACAACGCCATCCGCCGGTTCGACCCGGCGGCAGCGACCGTCGATACTTTCAACGGCACGTTCGAGACGGTCGTACACAACCGGCACCTCGTCTGGCCAGACTCGCTGGCCTTGGGCAGGGACGGGGCGCTCTACATCACCTCGACGCAGGTGAATCGTTTGCCCAGCCTGAACGGTGGAGTCGATTTGCGGGAACCGCCGTACATCCTCTACAAGGTCCAGACGGACGCGACGCCTGGCCGACGTTAAGCCGTGCGGTCTGCCGCCACGTAGCCCGACGGCCGATTATTTTAACACCCCCAGCGCCAGCCGGGTCAGCTGCTCGACGCCGCAAAGTCTACCACCATCGGCGAATTTTTACAGCATAGCCGGAGGCGATCAAAAAAAACTGCGCAATCGTGGCGGGTTTCAGGCGGCCTTTCCGCTTTACCAGATGAACCGGCGCAAACAAAAAACGCGCCAAAAAAACCAAACAGAAAGTAAACCTCAAAAAAGAAATAAAAGGAAGTTATCAAATGAAAAAGATGAAAAAAGCATGTGCAGTATTACTCGCAGTGTTGTCCGTTTCCCTGCTTACCTCAGCGTTCGCAGGCGAGGACCTCGTACGCTGGCAGACCATTGTCGGCAATATCACCGTTTCCAATAACGATGCGGTCGCGGGAATCAACCCTGGGACCACTCCTTGGAGCACGGTCGGCGGAAAGGCTCACGTCGATCTAGCGACCGGACTTGTTTCCTTCGATGTCGATGGGCTCGTGTTGAATGGTGGGAATGCCACCGGCACTCCGGGAGGCGTTGATCAAGTGGAGGGCTCGTTGATTTGCGATGCGGGCCAGCAGGATCAAACCATTTTCACCACTCTTCCAGTGCCGCTGGACGCGCGTGGCAATGCGGATTTTTCCGGGACATTCGCTACCATTCCGGGCACCTGCACAAACCCCCTCTTTCTGATCCGAATTGGCCCGGATCTTCCGGGCGCCAACCAGCGCTGGATCGCTACGGGAGCCGTGCGCTCCTTTGGCGGCAGCGATGGTCACAACTAAGTTGTATTAAGCCTAACGCCGTAGCGGGCGAGGTCAAGTGGCCTCGCCATTTTTCATTGGGGCGACGTTCGAGCCATTAATGTCGAACTCCGAGCTCCAGGGTCGGCCAGCCCTAAGACGAATCGCTGAGGTTGCGTCTGGCACGTTTGCCGATGTTAAACAACTCAAAGCGTAAGGAGAAGAGATCGTGAAACAAACTTTCCGTCTGGATACAGCGAATGGCCGCTGGCTGGTTCGGCTCACACCGTGTGCTGCGTGGAGGTCAGATTGCCACGCAGAGCCAAATACCCGAAGGGAGGATACTCAATATGCTAGAAGTCCCGGTACAGCGCACGACAAAGATGCTTGATGCGCCTCCGATTGAGATGGACTTGAATGGAAACCGGGCGACTGGGACGATTTCCCTGCCTTCGCGCTCGGAGAGCCGGCAAGAGCGCATCTCCAGCATGGGTTGGCTTTCTACTTCGATCGTTCATGACCTCCGGAATCCCCTGGGGACAGTCTTCGCAGGCGCTGAAATGTTGATGCAACTCGATCCTGCGTCGACCCAGGGGAAACGCCTGGCGGCCAATATCTACCGTGCAGCCGTCCGCATGCGTGAATTGTTGGCTGACCTCGCTGGCGCGAGCTGTGGAAATAAATCGACATGTGAAATTTGTGAAATTCGCGCCGTCATCATTGCGGCATCAGAGACGGCACTACTGGCAGCGGAATCGCAGGGTTTTGAGATCGTGCACGAAGTGCCCGAGGGTTTAGAAATACCTGTGCAGCGCTCTCGTATAGAACGCGTATTCTTCAACCTGATTACAAACGCTCTCGAAGCGATGCCGCACGGCGGGCAGATCCGCATAGGCGCGAGGAAGGCGGAGAATATCGTGCTGATAGATGTAGAGGACACGGGCCCCGGAATTCCGCGTGCGATTCGCGACCGGTTGTTCGAGCCGTTCGTTACCGCAGGTAAGGACCACGGCCTGGGACTGGGGTTAGCGATCTCCCGCCAGACTGTGCTCGATCACGGCGGCGACATATGGACTGAACCGGCCAAGGGCGCTCGATTTGTAATATGCCTGCCTCTGAGCAGAGTATCGACGGGGGCATTCAACGGAACGCCCTACGAGGTCACCGAGCAGCTATGAAATTGCCTCTCTCGGGACGGCTAGTCGTCACAAGGAAGTTTTTGGAAATGCCATATACGTCCTTCCCGTGTTTGCGAAAACCCCACCTAAAATCGATCACATGACTTCTCGGACCGTTTCTTCCAGGCCTTGATGATCGAATTCCCACCGCTTCTGCGCAATTCTCAACAGAAGGGAGAACGCAATGGCGAATATTTCAACCATCGGTCTAGTCTCCTCAACGACAGTCGAGGTGTCTAAATGTCGAAGATCCTTGTATTAGGCGGCGGTATTGTCGGGCTCTCGACGGCGATGATGTTGGCTCGGCGAGGCCATGACGTCACGGTATTCGAACGCGACAGCAAGCCTCTTCCCGCCTCGCCAGAGGACGCGTGGCAGGGGTGGGAAAGAAGAGGCGTCGCTCAGTTCCGCCAGCCTCACTACCTGCACCCGCCCGCAATCCAGCTCCTCGATTCCCATCTGCCCGACGTGAAGCAGGCGTTGATCCATGCCGGCTGCATAACGTTCGACGCGCTTGCGATGATGCCTTCGACCATTGCTGATCGCACGCGGCGAGAGGGCGATGAACGATTCACAACCATCACGGGTCGCCGCCCCACGGTCGAGTATGCGGTCGCAAGCGTCGCTGAAAAGCTCCTCCCTATCCGGCGCGGTGTCACCGTCGTGAGTCTGCTGACCGGCCCCTCGGCTACGAACGGTATCCCACATGTCACTGGCGTTCGCACGATAGACGGTGAAGAGGTCTCAGCCGACCTCGTCATTGACGCCACCGGGCGAGCTTCGAAGTTACCAGACTGGCTCGCGGCCATCGGGGCTCGTCGCCCAATCGAGGAAGCTGAGGACGCGGGATTCATCTATTACTCACGCTACTTCCGTGCTAAAAACGGGGTGGTTCCGCCCTACCGCTCTGGGATCCAGACATACTTCCATTCGTTTGAGCTCCTCACGCTTCCCGGAGACGCGGACACCTGGTCCATGACCGTCCTCACTTCCGCGGGCGACCAGGCGCTGAAGAGGCTGCGCGATCCCAAGCACTGGACAGCCCTGGTCAGCGCGTGCCCATTGCACTCCCAATGGCTCGACGGTGAGCCGATCACCGGCGTACTTCCTTTGGGGGGCGTCACCAACTGCTACCGGCGTTTCGTCGTGGACGGCCTTCCCATCGCAACGGGGATCGTCAGTGTGGGTGACTCGTGGGCCTGCACAAACCCTCGGGGTGGGCGCGGGATCCCCATGGGCCTTATGCATGCCGTCGGCACAGTACACGTCGTAGGACAACACCTGGACAACCCGCTTGTGCTCGCGCTCGCACACGACTCCATGACTGAGACGCGAGTGACGCCCTGGTATCGAAACACGGTCGAGCTCGATCGGAGGCGGATCGCCCTGTACAACGCGTTCCTTGAGGGTCGCCCTGAACCGCAGCCGGCGGACGCGCAGGCGCGAATCGCCGACGCGCTAGCTGTCGCGATGATGTACGACGCCGATCTTTTCCGAGCCTTCCTTGAAATCAGGTCGGTGCTCGCGTTGCCGCAGGAGATTATGGCGCGGCCGGGAGTAGTCGACCGAATTATGCAGGTCGCTAGCACTCACGAAGCGGTGATACCTCCAGGGCCCTCTCGCGAGGAACTGCTTCGAATGCTGCACAGCGAAAGAAGGGAGATCCAACGTGTTCCAGCCTAATGGCATTTCCCTTCATGTATAGGGCCACGGCAGCGGCAAGCCGGTGGTCTTGCTACACGGATGCTCGCCTTTGTCGCGCTGCGTGACGGATGCGAAGCTGTTTCTGCTGTGCGAGAGACGGGAGATGAGGATGAAGCATGATGAATCGGCGGAGTTTCCTGGCTGCAGCGGCGGCGGCGTTCGCTCCTGCAACCTTGCTTCGCGCGGCCGAGGGGAAGCGAAGAGTGGTCGTTGTGGGCGCAGGACTAGCGGGTCTTTCCTGCGCCTACGAGCTTCGCAAACTGGGCTTCGAGGCGATCGTTCTTGAAGGGCAGGGATGCGCAGGAGGCAGGGTCCAGACGCTGCGCGAGGATCTTGATTGGGGACTTTCGGCCGAGACCGGAGCGACACGCATTCCGGATACGCACCATATGACGCTGGATTATGTGCGTGAGTTTGGGCTGACGCTGGAGCCATTTAAAGGCGGCGACCTGGCCGAGGTGGAATGGGTGGATGCAGGGCGCGATTGAGTCGGCGCACAGGGTCGTGAAGGAGATCAGCGCATGATTTCGCGTTCGCGAAAAACTATCCTACGGGTTCTCAAGCAATGAGTTCTACTGCACCAAGGTCTTTGTGGAACTCGTCTCTCATTTCTGCAGATCGGTATGGATGTTGACTTGTCTGTCCGTGTTGTGCACCCTCCCTGTCCAGGGTCTCAGTCCTGGCTTGCTGATGGTCACATCGTGAAAGCAGCAGGTCAGGTCGATATTCAAGGGAGTGGTGCCAACAAATTCTCTGTCCACCTGGATGTCTGCAGCGGCGGGCGTAGAGCTGATATGAGCGTGTATGTCGGTCGCAGATCTCGGCGTCCATAGCGATATTTCTTCAAGGTGGTCCTTCGTCGAAACTGGCGGACCCCCAGGCCGACCTAACATTCCTTGCTTCATTTGCTGTGTGTGAGTTCTTCGGGTGTGCGAGATTCCGAGCGAGCAAACGCGACACGCGTTCATTCCGAAGCTTCCGGGCGTCGCGCATGGGCTCATACTGGCAAGACATTCAACAAGAGTGCCCGGAGTTTGGACCGCGCTCGGGCTAGGCGTGACATGACGGTGCCGGCGGGACAATCCAGGAGACTCGCGATTTCTTGATAAGAAAGCTCTTCATATTCCCGCAAAAGGATAATCTCTCGGAACTCCAGAGGCAGCAGCAGGATTGCTTCGCGCACCAAGTCGCGCTCCTGCGCTTCCACATACAGTGCGTGCGGATCTTTGGAGGTTGCCACGGCGAGATCGGCGGTACCCTCGTCGGTATCGAGCTCGATGATCCGCGGCGCGGCACGCACTTGGCGCAGTTGATTGAGCCAGGTGTTTCGTAAAATGGTGAACAGCCAACTC
>Ga0137403_10007925_pt1 | contig 11919 bp, 14 predicted proteins | sample CZOMad2_1_16fung_FD_122057 | JGI IMG/M metagenome (GOLD analysis project Ga0137403, IMG submission 122057) | Vadose zone soil fungal communities from Angelo Coast Range Reserve, California, USA - CZOMad2_1_16fungal (Hybrid Assembly) | ecosystem: Environmental > Terrestrial > Soil > Vadose zone...
AATCTTGCCGCAAGAAGCTGTGTGAAGGTGATTGTGCAACCAACCGGCAACGACGACCACCAGAACCACAGCGCATCCACCGTAGAACTGATGATATCGGTAGTGTTCATCTACCACAGCCTTGAAAGAGACGAGCCGGTTCTCTTCCGCAAGCTTTGCAAACATGTCCGGCGGAAAGTGATGCTTGCGGCAAAGAAACTTTTCGAATACGACAAAACGGATTGCAGAAACACACAGACCGATCCCAAGGGCAATCAACAAGAGGATGACAGAAGGGCCGACCGTAGCATCGGCCTTGATGGCCGTTGGAGCAGTTGATCGACAGCACCGGACCAATAGCTGAGCGCGTATAGACCGCAAAGTCCGGGCAGAAGGAAGGCAATGACATAGCCAAAGGAAGTCGATGTGAGGTCTTTCATCTCGGCGGTGCCTTCGGATGCTTTTCTGCCACGACATGGCCACGCTTTCAGGTTATTGGCAGAAGAGTGTAGCGCATGTCCTCGCAAAATCTAAAAAGCGTAGTGCAGATCCGAACCTGGGGATGCGGCTATTGGTTGGTGCCTGTGTGGTGAAGAGGTAAGCTATCGAAGGCTTTTCTTTCGCGGGGGATTGCATGGCTAATGATTTCAGGATGAACAGCATGGTGGGTCTTGATGAGGGCCTACGAGTACGGCATATCGCCAACTTCCCGCTCATCAAATGCCGGGCCGATGAGGATATGGAGGAGGTGTTTCGACGGCCTGAGTACAAGGATCTCGACCAGTTGCCTATCACCGAAGGAAGCAGAATCATCGGCATTGCCGAGCGGTCGAAACCGAAAGTGCCCCGACCCTTGGATGATTCGGTACTTGTCGCGGCGGACAACCCCCTCTCTAACTTCCTCCACACGGTTCACCAACAACCGTACCGGCTGGTGGTGGACGGCACGGCCATCACCGGCATCGTGACTTGGAGCGATCTTCTGAAGTTGCCGGTCACTGTGTTCGCGTTCTCGCTCATTGCACAGCTGGAACTAGCAATGAACAGCCGGATCAAGGAACAGTATGGCGAGGGCGAGGATTGGTTCGAACTGCTAGGTCGTCGTGAGAAAGCTAAGATCCTGGGCTGGCGACACAAGCTGGAGGGAGAGAATCTTGCTTTGTCCCTCCTTGAACTCGTGGGTTTTGCGCACAAGGCAAAGGTGCTGCGCCGAAACTTAGCGGCTGGGCGCGATTTTGATAGTGATCTGAAGAGCCTCAAGTCCCTCAGGGATGAAGTGGCTCATTTGAAGGACATGATGCGGAGTGATGCGGGCTTGAAGATTCTTGTCGAACGAATTGAGACTGCGGAGGCGTGGTTGGAAATGCTGAGGATCGCATCTCCATCTGCCACCGCGGAGAAGTGAAAAGGGAACCGAGCCGCCACAGTAACGTCGGCAGCGGCCCGGAAACCTCTACTTCCGTCTGTTTGAAGGGAAACCGATGCTTGCTTGTGATTTTTTTCGCAAACCGCGACGCGACGTCTGCGTCACGGTGGCCGCTACTTGGGCAGCGAGTAAGTGCCGGCGCAGGTCCAGGTCGTGGACCCGTCCGCGTTTCCGTTGCCACAACCATCAGCGGCATGGATTCCATGGAAGTCCTCGACCAGAATCTGACGATCCTACGCGATTTCAAGACGCTATCCGCCGACCGCATGCAGATACTTCGCGATCACGGCAAACAATTCGACGATGGCCGGTACGAACTATACAAAAGCACAATCAAGTACGACCGGGATCTTGGCCGCAGCCAGCACGGTTATCCCCCTTCCGCTGAACTTCCCGTATGAGTGTACGGTTTGAATCGATTGATTCTACGCAACTTATTGAACGCACGGAAGCGCCGACAATCCGGCTTACAGGTTGGATCCGCCTAGAATCGCAGTCCGGCATGGGGCCGCTGGCAACTGATTGTTTATGGAGGTGCCGTGCTTGGATTTACTCACGAGGCTCGGCCGCATGCGCCAGGCGTTGCGTATCATGCGCAGGCGGACGCGCGTTCGGCGACGGCGACGCGGAGTTTTTTTGTAGAAGTGTTTGGCGAACAGACTAGAAGTGGGAGCGAAGCTCGCGGAAGGCTGGGAGGATGACGAGTTTGCCGGAGCCGGCCATGCCCGGTTCGTGCTCCATGTGCCAGGTGTGCTGATGGGGAATGTAAACGGCATTCAGGCCAACTTTCATGGCGGGGTTGATGTCGCTGCGCGGACTGTTGCCGATCATCCAGCCCTGGCTTTTGACGATCTTGTGTTTGTTGACGAGGCCAGTGTAGGTGACGGTGTCTTTTTCAGGAACGATTTCGATGGCTTCGAAAAAACCTTGCAGGCCGGAGCGCTGCACTTTTGCGGATTGTTCGGCGGGTTCGCCTTTGGTGAAAAGAATCAGGCGATGACGTTCGGTGAGGTAGGCGAGGGTTTCCGGGACGCCATCGAGAATTTGAGGCGGAGTGCTTTCGAGTTCAATGACGCGGGTGTGGATTTCCGCAAGAGTTTCGCGCTTAGCCATTTGGTCGGCGAGTTTCAGGTAGGTTTCTTCGAGCGATTTGCCGAAACTGCGCACGCCGTAGCCGTATTGACGGATATTCTTGCGTTCGGTTTCGTTGAGGATGTGGCGAATGTAAGCGCGGGCATAGCCGCAGGGCTCGACGAGGGTGATGAAATCTTCGATGAGCTTTTCGAAGAAAACATTGTTCTCCCACAGAGTATCGTCGGCGTCGATCATCAGGGTGTGGCGTCGCATTTAGCGGTTTATCCAATCAGCGGTTTTCAAAGATACGTCAAAAAAATCAGTGTAACAGGCGAAGGGAATCTTCTGCGATATCGGCGGCGGCAGTGGGACGAGCCATACCGGCTGTTGCGACACGCATTTCCTGCATATGGGAAGGATCGTCGAGGAGTTTGGCGATTTTCCAGGCGGCAGCGGGGAGATTGTTGCAACGAATGGCGGCGCCAGCTTCGAGCAGGTGGTCGGCATTGCGGAATTCCTGGCCGGGGATTGGTTCGATGAGGGCCATGGGAAGGTGGCGGGCGAGAGCTTCAGACGTCGTGAGGCCGCCGGCTTTGCCAACGAGAAGGTCAGCGGCGGCCATGTACTCATCCATTTGTTTTGTGAATCCGACGGGAACGAGCCGTGGCGCGCCGCCGGTGAGAGAGCCGGCTGAGCGGGCGATTTCGTCGAGCCGGGATTTCATTTTTTCCGATTTGCCGGCGATGGCCACGAGTTGCCACGGCTTTTGCAAAGCGAGGAGATCGCGCACCAGTTGTTCGAGCGGCCCAATGCCGTAGCCACCCGCGGCGAGAAGCAGGACGGAAGATTTCGCGTCGAGACGCAATGCAGTGCGCGCAGCGGCACGATCAACAGGAACGGCGAAAAGCGGATCGATGGGAATACCCGTGACGCAAAGAATTCCGCGCGGCACGCCAATGCCTGCGAGATATTCGGCAGCTTCTGGGATAGCCAGGTAATAACGGCCCACGGTGCGGTACAACCACATCGCGTGGACGTCGTAGTCGGTAACGACGATGGCATTTTTTGCGCTGAGTTTCTTTTTGGCGATGAGCCAAGCAATGATTTCGGCGGGAAGAAAATGGGTTGCGACGCATAGATCGGGCTGCACATGCTTGAGCATACGGATCATGGGTTGAGAATTGAGGCGATCGAGCGCGAGGCGACGGCGCGGATGCTGCCAGGGCTGGTCGGTGCGATCGTAGAGCACGCCCATTAATTCGGGAGTGCGGCGGACCATGGAGATATAGGTTTTGTCGTAGGCGCGCCGAAAAAGTTTGCTGACGTATTCGATGGCGTCGATGTGCTGGACTTGGCAATCGCCGCGCGCCGCGAAAGCTTTTTCCAAGGCCTGTGCGGCGCGAACGTGGCCGGCTCCGGAGGAAGCAGAGAGCAGGAGTACGCGAGGTTTGCGAGTCATGTTGCGTGGGGGCAGGCTGCAAGATAAGCGAAGCCGCGAGCAAAAAGCAGATTCCTCGCTACGGCTGACTGCAGAGGCAGACTCGGAATGACAATATCGCGAGAAGACGTCATGCGGATTTCTTGGTGCTGGAGGCGAGCTTTTCCAAAATGCCTTGAGCGATTTTTTGCGATTCGCCAAAGCGGGCCAGGTAATCCTGAAATTGATGATTGATGGATTTGGCGTCTTCGACTCCGAGCTGGTGGCGAAGAATCATGTCGCGAAGCTTGACGGGATGTGGAAGCAGGGCGTCTTCCTGTAATTCTTCGAGAGCGGTTGCGGCGTCGTAGTGGTACATCGGAGTCTCCTGCTGAATTGCTGGTGGTGGAATGATTGTACTCATTTGCGGGAGGAGAGGAAACGTATGAAGGGTGGGGAAAAGCGGAGGAGGTCGGAGGCGTTGCAATTGCGAGTGGCAGAAAGCTCCGGCTTCAGAAGGCGGCAGCCATAAAAAACGAGATGCCCGATCAAGCAGCGGCGTGGAGAAATTCGTATCGGTCTATTTTTGCGGCAATGCCCATGCGCCCATTCTGAGTTGGCTCGATGCGGACGACTTCGCCGTGACAGTGGATGTTGACGTCGCCGGAGCGAGTGACTTGTTCGGGAAGGGTGATGACAAATTCGATGACGCTGCCGAGTTTGAACTGGGCTTCAGCAAGAAAATAGAGACCACGATAGCTGACGTCGCGGGTTTGCGCCTGGAGTTCAGGAGAATTCGAATCGCGCGATAGAAGGCGCATCGGCAAAGTCATGTTGAATCGGCGAGCTTCGCGGCGGTCTGCTCCGTCGGGCATGGCACTCCTGGGCGTTGGCAAACTGCAAAACCGTACCATCGGGCGTGTGGGAACTGCAACGATAAACTGGAGGAATTTAGCTCTAGTACCGCCGTTACGTGAGTTGTAGGAGTTCGAACAGCGTTCTGGCCGGGGGAAACATGGCTTGCAGTAGCGCGGCAAGATAGAACTAGTACGAAAGCTTGCCTGGATAGTCAATCCGGGAATATACTCCGCAAAGCTCCCGGCCCATCTGGAAAAGAGCGCGTGCCTGCCATGCAGCGCCGCCTACATCCCCGTGTACGACTTCGGCTTCCCGCGAGGCTCAGATGGTCTGCGCCTTTGGGCCAACGCACCGATCAATGCGAAACGGTCAATGTGTCGCGCGGTGGGTTGCTGCTGGCCTGTGAGGAAGCGCACGGCCTGGGCCATCCGGTATGGGTGACGATTCCCTTTGATCCGCAATCTTCAGGAGCGCAACCGGAAACGTTGGCGCGTGTGGTGCGTTGTTTACCAGCTAACGAAGAAAAATTATCGGGCTGGAATGTGGCCATGCACTTCGAGAATGTTGCACACGCACAGACGCGAGGGAACGGCAGTATTCGAGCGGAGAAGAGTCAGAACGGAGCCGGGAACAGAATTTCGCTGCCGATTCGTGTGCGGCCGCTGCGCGTGCCATGGCATGAAGACGCGATGACGCTGGAGGTTTCGCGCGACAAACTGAAATTTGTGACCAATCGCCAATACAGCTTCGGGCAAGAGTTGTTGATATCGTTTGCGGCTGGGGGTGAAGCTCCGTGGACCGGCGATGGAGAATGGGAAACCCAGGTCACCGGAATCGAAATGGAAGCGGGAAGCGAATCGCTTTGCGTCACGGTACGGAAAAAATCGCAATGAGCACTCGATGCGAAGCGGTTCTGAAGATTCGTGTACACTGTCTTGGCCGCCGATGAGCTCAACGCACGAATCAAAAAACTTTTTTTTGCAGGGAACTGCTGGCAAGTTGGAAGCGGTGCTGTGGACGCCTCCTGCGGTTGCGCCGGGGATGGCCGCACTAGTTTGCCACCCGCATCCGGTGTTTGGCGGGACTATGCATAATAAGGTTGTTTTTCAGGCGTCGAAAGCGCTGGATTCGCTGGGGATCGCGGTGCTGCGATTCAATTTTCGCGGCGCCGGATTGAGCGAAGGCGTTCATGACAAAGGCCGAGGGGAACTGCATGACGTGCGCGCAGCGGTGCAGTTTCTGGCTGGGGAATTTCCTGGAACGCCATTGCTGGTTGCGGGTTTCAGTTTTGGATGCTGGGTTGGGCTACGCGCGGGTTGCGAAGATGCGCGAGTGGAAAAACTGATCGGGATTGGCGCGCCGGTGAATAACTCGGATTTTTCGTACCTTGCGAAATGCGTGAAGCCGAAGCTATTCGTGCATGGTTCGAACGACGAGCATGGCGATGTGGAGAAAGTGCGACAGTTGGTGGCGTCGCTGCCGGGCGAGAATGAACTGGTCGTTGTGGATGGTGTGGACCATTTTTTTGCCGGGAAGATTGAAGAGTTGGGAAAAGCGATCCGAGACTGGCTGCAACCGGCGATGCGCCACGCGCGATAATCGTCGGGTCGTTCATATTCGCCGCGACGCGCTTCGATGCACAACAGTTGATAGCGCGAGCGGCGCCGCCTCTGGTGTAGAATCGAGCCAATCACGATCCGCCCGCACACCTCTTGCGGAGGGTATTCCGATGCCGACCAAATTCCTGCCTTACTGGATGACACCTGAGATTCTTAAAGCTGCCGGAGTGATGGCATGCATGCTTTTTGTAGTTTCCTATGTCGTTGACCTTACTCTGGCGAGATTCGACGTAACGCCTTCCTCCACCATTTTGAACGATATCGCAATCGCAACGATTGCCACCGGAGTGATGCTGTTTTATCTTTTCGCCACTCATACGCAACACATTTTTCTTCGCGCGAAGGAGCGCATGAACCTCACTGCCGAGCTCAATTTCCATTTGAGCCGAGCGCTCCTCGAGTTTCGTTCGGCCGCCGAAGTCGAAGATCGTGACGAGCGTCTCAGAAAGCTCGATCAGGCCACTGAATATATGGATTACGTACTGATCGAATTGGTGCCGACCGTTAGTGCGGAAAAATCGCCGCGTTTCGATTCCCCAAACGGCTTATAAAACGCCGAAAGCGTTTAAGCGGCTTCAGATTGAAGACTGGCCGCGCGAGAAGAGTTTCGAAAATTGGTCGATGGTCGCGGGCGGCACGGCTACGAGTTTTGCGTTTGCGCGGACATGCTCTTCGCGCGACATTCCCACCAGTGCGGTTGTGATTCCGGGCGAGGAACGGACAAATTGCAGCGCCCGCTCGGCGTCCGAATCAAGGCCCAGTGCTTCCCCGACAAATTCCGGAAGATTGCTGGCCACTTGACCCTGCAAGAGGGAAGCGCTGGCGATCAGCGTGATGTCCAACTCTTCGGCGGCTTCCATGATGGTCATGGTTTTTCCATCGACCGATTGATTGCCGAGAGTGAGCGCTTCGGTCATTCCCAGATTGAACGGTAACTGAACGAAACGGAAGTGATGGTTGTCGCCAGCGATTTCTTTGGCAACGCCTTCAAGTTCCGCCAGTTGCATGGAGTCACGAGCGCTTTTGTCCTGGCGGAATCCATTCCAGGTGGCCACACCGTAGAAATGTATTTTGCCGGTTCTTACCGCTGATTCCAGATAATAGAAGGCTTCGCGGATGCGGCCGAGAAATTGCACCTTTGAAATTTCACCCAGTTGTGTTTCCGGATTGTGCAGGTAGAAGACATCGATGCAATTGACGCCAAGATTGGCCATGCTGCGGGATATCTGATCCTGCAAAAAGCGCGGAGCAATGCAGTGACTCCCAGCGGCGATGTCCTTGGCGGAAAAAATTCCGCGTTGAATATATTCTTGAAAAAAATATTGATTGGGATCGCCGGGCATTTTGCCGTCGGGTGTAAGGTAGCCAGCTTTGGTGCAGAGGACCAACTGGTCGCGGGTGTAGCCTTTCGATTCCAGTTGCACCAGGGCTGCGCCGATGCTGCGTTCGCTGCGCTGAAAACGGTAATTGATCGCGGCGTCAGCTACGTTGATGCCAGATTCGACGGCGGCCACTACTGCTGTGGCGTAAGCTGCGTCGGTGCGCTCATCGGGCTGGCCGAGATAGGTGCCAATGCCTATGGATGAAAGCATCAGGCCGTGGACTTCGCGAAAATGTCCGTCGGCGGCGCGGCTGCTGAAGGATTCCGCGTAGCGTTTGGTGCCTTCTGTTGTTGCTCCATCGCTCATGAGTTGTTTTCTCTTTTTCCGCCGGACTGCGGCGAATTGTTCTCGTGTGGTTTTCCGGACGGCGTCTGCGGTTGGTCTTCGGGTGCTGCAAGCAGCCGCGCGCAAGCCCGCATCATTTTCCGATATGGCCAGGCATTTCCGCGAAAGAAAATTTCGCCTTGGCGGGGATTGCTGTAAAACCAGCGGGCAAGGAGCCAGAGATGTTCGGATAAGTCAGCTTGCCCGGTGCGCGCAGTGGACGAAGAGAGATTCCTCGCTGCGCTCGGAATGACGACTTGATTTGGTTCGACGAGTCCATTTGGTTCGAGATGTTGACGTAGGAGCTGTTCGGCAGAGCGAGGATCGCCGGCGAGAGTTACGAAGGAGAGTTCGAAAGGCTCTGCAATTTTCCCTCCGCGTACTTCGTAAACAGAAATGGATTGGTCGGCTCGGCCGCGCTGGAGAATTACGGCGTTGAGGTCCTGCAAGCGGCGGGGTAGTTCGGGCTGGCCGCGCAGGGCATCATCGAGCTTGTCCAATTTTTTGTGGAGTAGCGCCGCTTTTTCAAAATCCATTTCTTCGCTGGATTGGTTGCGTTCGGCTTCCAGATTTTCACGCAGCGAAGCGCCGCCGGTTTCGAGAAAGGCCACCAGGCGCTGCACTTCAACGTCATATTCTTCTTTTGTGCATCCGGCGAAGCACGGCGCGAGGCACATTTTCATTTCCGAGTAAATGCAGCCAGGAAAGGTGGGATCGCGGCGAATCTTGATCTGGCAGTGGCGCACCTTGAAAAGATCGAGCGCGCGCTCGGCAAAGGCGTCGGCGGCTTTGCGGGAAGGGAATGGTCCGTAATAAACGCCGCCGGAAGGTGCGCCATTCGATGCGATGGGAATTTTCCGGGTTGCGTAGCAGCGCGGATAGGCGTTGCGCAGATTGACTTTCAGCACCGCCGGCGGTCGGATGCGCAACATCTCCTGGTAACGGTCTGGAAAAAGTTCCCTGGCGTTCTGGTAGTAGGCGAAGGTTTGTTCGAACGCGGACGCGGTGATGCGGTAGCGAATGCTTTTTGCAAATTCGCGCAAATTCAGACGTTTGCTGGAGGAATCGAGCGGGCCGAGTAGCCGTTGCAAGCGGCGGCGTAAGTCTTGAGTGCGAATGAAAAGCGGTTGCGCAGAGGTTTCTTTCGGTTCGATCAGACAGACCGCAGGGTGTGCGGGCAAGGCTGTGAAGAAGTCCTCATCGCGCGACGGATCGAACTCGAGTGCGGAATCAAGTGTCAGCACGAAGTCAGGATACTACGCGGGAGAACATCACGAACGTAATGCCCAGGAGGAAATGACTAGGCGCTGGATTTCGCTGGTGCCTTCATAGATTTCGGTGATGCGGGCGTCGCGATAGTTGCGTTCGACGGGATATTCGCGGCTGTAGCCGTTGCCGCCGTGGATTTGGATGGCTTTGTGGGCGACGCGAGTGGCCATTTCGCTGGCGAAAAGTTTTGCCATGGCGGCATCCATGCTGAAGCGCGCGCCGGTATCTTGTTTCCACGCAGCTTTGCGAATTAGCAGGCGCGCGGCATCAATTTCAGTGGACATGTCCGCCAGCATAAATTGAATCGCTTGAAACTCCGCGATGGGATGGCCGAAGGCAAGGCGTTCTTTGGAATATTTTAACGCAGCCTCGAAGGCGCCCTGCGCGATGCCGGTGGCCTGCGCGGCAATTCCAATGCGCCCGCCATCGAGCGTTGAAAGAGCTACTTTATACCCTTCACCTTCGTTGCCAATGCGATTGCTTACCGGCACTTCGCAATCGGTGAAGACCAGTTCGCAGCAGGCGGTGGCGCTGATGCCAAGCTTTTTTTCTTCCTTGCCAACCTTAAAGCCTGGCGTGCCTTTTTCCACGACCACTGCGGTAATGCCTTTTTCGCCTTTTGCAGGCTCGGTGTTCACGTAGACGATGGCGGCATCGGCTGCGCCGCCGTTGGTGATCCAGGCTTTCGTTCCATTCAAAACGTAGCGATCAGCTTTTTTTACGGCTTTGGTTTGCAGGGCTGCGGCATTCGAACCGGCTTGCGGCTCGGTGAGTGCGTAGCAACCGATCTTTTCGCCACGCGCGAATGGCAACAGGAATTTCTGTTTTTGTTCGTCGGTGCCGTAGCGATGAATCGGATCGCAGTACAGCGAATTCTGCACCGAGAGGATTACGCCGGTAGAAGCGCAACAGCGGGAAAGTTCTTCGATCACGATGCTATAGGAAATGTGGTCGAAGCCTGCGCCGCCTGCGTTTTCTGGTATGGCCACGCCGGTCAGGCCGAGTTCGGCGGCTTTTGCGAACAAGTGGCGCGGAAAATGGCCAGTTTCGTCGAGTTCGCGGGCGCGCGGTTTTACTTCAGCTTCGGCGAATTCGCGGACCGTTTTTTGCAGAAGTTGTTGGTCTTCGGTGAGTTGCAGATTCACAGTGACTCCGGAGAACAGAGATTCCCAGCCTGCGGCAGGCAGGCTCGCTGCGTTCCAGGCCAAGAGCGGGGCAAGCGCAATGACGATGCTGGTGAAACGAGGCAGCACGAGCAAAAGCGGCCGGCAAAACGCGCAGCCATTATTGTAGCGTGGCGAAGGCTTCTTTGAAGCGTTGAAAGGTGGTGGCCAGGGTTTCCGGATGGACGCGAGTTTCTGCGGTGACGGTCATGAAATTGGCGTCACCGACCCAACGGGGAAGCGCATGCAGATGCAAATGGCCGGTTACGCCGGCTCCAGCCGCTCGGCCCAAATTCATTCCGTAATTCATGCCGTCGGGTTTGTACAGCGTGTGCAGGATTTTTTCCACGCGTTGCGCCAGCTGCATCATTTCGTTTAGCGTAGCCGCATCGCACAGCGCCAACTCGGCTACGTGCGCGTAAGGCACGATCATTACGTGGCCGGAGGTGTAGGGATAAAGATTAAGAATGACGAAGCAGGAAGCGCCGCGATGAACAATCTGGGTGACTTCATCATCGGTGCGCGCGACCGCGTCGCAGAAAATGCATTCCGGCTGTTTACCGGCGATAGCTTGCGCAATGTACTGGTAGCGCCACGGTGTCCAGAGAAAATCCATCGAATGCATATCCTCGCGAGGAGCAGCTTAAAGCAGGGCGAGCTCTTGCAGCCAAAAAATAAAAATCAGGAATGCGTGGAGTTACCGGAACTCGCGGCAGCCGTTTCCGCTGCGGAGGTCATCGCGGCGGCTTCTTCGCTGTTTACAAAATCTTTCAGTTCCTTGCTGGGCTTGAAAAAGGGAATGCGCTTGGCCGGTACTTCTACTTTCTCTCCAGTTTTTGGATTGCGTCCCACGCGGCCTTTGCGCTGCCGGGTGCGGAAACTTCCGAAGCCGCGGATTTCAATCTTCTCGCCTTTTTGAATGGCTTCGATGATGCTGTCGAAAATCGTCTCGACGATGGTCTCGGACTCCTTGCGCGGAAGCTCCGTGACCTTCAAGACTTCTTCAATCAGATCGGCTTTCGTCAACGTCGGTTGCTTGGTCATCGTGGCCATGCCTCGCTCGATAGTCCCTAGATGATACGCCGCAGACCCATGACAGGGAAGGGCTTACGGGAACCCGCGTAACAAAGGTTGCACACTTCCTATCACTAAAGTAGCCCGCAGGTAAAACAAAAATTTAGGGGCCAGTCGATTCCCAACTGGCCCCCTGTGGAAATGGCGCAAACTTAGCGCGAAGAAAGTTTTTGCTTGAGCACGTCGCCGATGGTCGCAGTCGAAGAAGTTTTCGTCGTCGAGCGGTACTGCGCAATTTCCTGGCGCTCGACCTGCTTGACCGCGGCTTTGTAGCTGAGCGCGATTTTGCGCGACTCCGGGCTGATCTTGATGATTTTGAAGTCGTACTCCTTGC
>Ga0137403_10007927_pt1 | contig 11919 bp, 11 predicted proteins | sample CZOMad2_1_16fung_FD_122057 | JGI IMG/M metagenome (GOLD analysis project Ga0137403, IMG submission 122057) | Vadose zone soil fungal communities from Angelo Coast Range Reserve, California, USA - CZOMad2_1_16fungal (Hybrid Assembly) | ecosystem: Environmental > Terrestrial > Soil > Vadose zone...
GGGCATCCGGACAGATTCATAGCAGGGAACAGACTGGAAGCCAGGATTTTTACCACTCCCGATACGATCTTCCGGGAAGCGATCAAAAGAAAGATGGTTGCGGGGGATACGTTACGCGAGGCCGATCTAAAAAAATTCAAGTCATTGACCCATTTAAAGAAATACGAAGCCAAAGAAAGTCAGGTCATTGATCAGATCCATTGGGTGCCGGGGCTACAAGAAGCGGAAGTCAACCACATGTACTACCTGGTGGAGGTAAGCCGGTTGGTACCCCCCGGAAGCCTGACGTTTGAAGAGGCGAGGGCAAAGGTGATTTCAGAGTACCAGGATTCGCTTGAAAAGGAGTGGCAAATCCGGTTGCGCCAAAAATACCCGGTGAAGATCAATAAGAAAGGTAAGAAAATCGTTATCACAGAGTTGAAAAAATGAAGGTTTTGCATCGTAATATAAAAAGGTTCGTACCAGGCCTGGCGGCTGTATTCTCCGTGATGAGTTTATGGGTGGTTTGCTTATTCGTTTCCGGTTGTGATCTCATTCGCATGAAAAAGGTTCAACCGGACGGAGAATCGACACGCAGACCAGTGGCCAGGGTGAACACGACGTTTTTATTTAAGGATGAACTCGTGGGGATTGCCACCAGTGAAATTTCCAAAGAAGACAGTGTAGCCAGGGTCACGGCCTACATCAATAGCTGGATCCGAAAACAACTGCTGATCAGTGAAGCGATGAAGACGATCAATATCAATGAAGCCGAGGTGGAGCGCAAGGTATTGGACTATCGCTATAGTCTGATAGGATATGAATTTCAAAATTTTTATATCAAGCAAAACCTGAAAGACAGTATTTCCGAGAGTGAGATTCAGAAATATTACCAGGCCCATTTGGATAATTTTATTCTCAAACAGAACATCATTAAGGGGACTTACCTGAAAGTGCCAAAAGGAGCGCCCCGCACTAACCGGGTGAAAGACCTTATCTTTGCACAAAAGGAAAAGGACAAAAACGAACTCAGGTCATACTGTCTGAGTTTTTCAACGGCCTATCATTTATACGATTCTTCCTGGATGGAATTTGACAAACTCGTGGTTAATTCGCCGTTGGCGGAAATTCCCAATAAGATCCAGTTCCTGAAGAGTTATAATTATTACGAAACCAACGACCACGAATTTCTGTATTTTCTTAAAATAGAGGCCTATAAAATCTCGGACAACGTGTCTCCGGTTGAATTTGTAAAGGGGGACATTAAAAACATTATTTTAAATAAAAGAAAAGTGGAACTTGCGCGAAAACTGGAAGAGGAAGTTTATGAAAATGCAACGAAGCGAAAAGATTTTGAGGTATTTAATCCCTAAAGGCTCCCTGGCCCTGCTGATCCTGTTCTCCTCCATGGCACATGCCCAGGAGGATAAGGGCTTTGTGGCCGACAAGATTATTGAACAGAACGCGCTGGATCATGCGCAACGAGCCAGGGGCAAATTTCGATCGTTTATCCTAGCGACCATCAATAATTATTTGATCAGCCAACATCGCATGGATACAGCCGCCAAGCATGCCCCGGCCGAAGGGATAATGGAACTGGGCGAGGGCGCGGCCGTGGAAGCCGAGGAGGGCGGGCTGCCCGCGGACCGGGTGCGAGATTAGGGTGGAGCCCGGTCCCCAGAACCGCAGCAGGTTCGCGGCGACGTTTGCCGCCCCGGTGATGACGGAGCGCGGCTCGGCGGCGGCCGGCCCGAGATCGATGTCGCCCCAGGCATCGGGGGCGAGCACCGCCAGTAGCCCGTCGAGGTCGCCGCTGGCGCATGCGGCGATGAACTGGTCGGTGACCAGGCGATGCTCCGCGGACTCGACGGCGAAGCGGGCGCCTGGCCGGCCGTCGGCGATCTTCTGCCTGGCCCGCCTCGCCAGTTGCCGGCAGGACGCGGTGGGCCGGCCAACGGTCTGGGCGATCGTGTCGAACGGCATCCGGAAGACGTCGTGCAGCACGAAGACCACCCGCTCCGCCGGGCTGAGCTTCTGCAGCATGACCAGCAGCGCCAGCCGGACGCTGTCATCGAAGGTGATCCGGTCGGCAGGATCGGCCAGCGCCGGCTGGGCCCGGGGTGCGGCGAACTCGATCTCGCCGGGGTCATGTGCCCGCTCCCGGCGGGACCGGGCGGACCGTATCTGGTCCAGGGCCAGGCGGCTGGTCACCACGATGAGCCAGCCGCGCTCGTCGTCTATCTCGCTGGCATCGGCGCGCAGCAGACGCGCGAACGCGTCCTGCACGACGTCTTCGGCGGCGCCGAGGTCACCGAGCATCCGGAATGCCAGGTCAACCAGGTAAGGGCGGTGCTCCCGGTAAGCCTGGCTGATCGTTGCGTCGTCTTGTTTCCCGGCCATACCGCTTCCTCACGCCGCTTTGCGGGCCGGTACCAGCGTGCGGCCCGTTGCCTTATGAGAGGACGAGGCAGCGCCCGGGAAAGTGACGGAGGCGCGGTGTCACTTTCCGCTCTTCCGTGCCGTCCTTGCCTGTGACGCTGCCTGAGATTCCGGTGCGGCGGGCAGGCTTCTCAAGGGGGCACCCATGGACCTTGTGCAGAGCAGGATCGTAACCGACGACGTCGAGCGGCTCGCCGCGTTCTATGCCCGCCTGGTGCGCGTCTCGGTGGTGCTGAACGACTACTACGTCGAGGTGCCCGCCGGGGCGGCCTCGGTCGGGTTCTCCCGGCGCCGGTTCACCGAGTACCGGGAGGACCAGGCGGCCCGGCCGTGCAGTCCGCAGCACCAAGCCGAGATCATGCTCGACTTCAGGGCCGGCGACGTGGACGCCGAATACAAGCGGATCAGCCGGCTGGGAGTCACCTGGGTGATGCCGCCCGCCACGCAGGTGTGGGGGTGTCGCACGATGATCTTCAGGGACCCGGCAGGAAACCTCGTCAACGTCTCCTCCCCGGCTGGGGCGGCGCCGGGTTAGCCAGCCCGGCGATCGCACTCTCGCATCCGGCCGCCCGCCAGCGCATCCGATCACCAGGCAGACCGCGTGACCTGAACGGCCGCGGCCTCGGCTAAGTACGCCCATCTCCAGAAAGGACCACTCCGATGGTTGCCAGTACCAGCACCGCGGACCAGTCGGACGGCTCACCGCTGCCGGCCGGCCGCGGCCCGCTGATCTTGCTGTTGCTGTGCGGCGCGCAGTTCCTCGCCGTGCTCGACGCCACGATAGTCAACGTCGCGCTGCCCTCTGTTCAGCGCGCGCTGCATTTCACCCCGCAGAACCTGCAGTGGGTGGCCTCCGGCTACGCGCTGACGTTCGCCGGCTTCCTGCTGCTCGGCGGCCGGGCGGCCGACCGGCTGGGACGCCGCCGGGTCTTCATGACCGGGGTGCTGCTGTTCATCGCCGCCTCGCTGGCCAGCGGCCTGGCCACGTCGTCGGGCGTGCTGATCGCAGCCAGGCTGGTCCAGGGCTTCGGAGGTGCGATCATGTCCCCGGCGGCCCTATCCCTGCTCACCACCAGTTTCCAGGGCAAGGACCGGGCCAAGGCACTGGGCATCTACGGGTCGATCGGCGGCGCCGGCGGGGCCGCGGGCGTGCTGTTCGGCGGACTGCTGACCAGCGGTCCCGGCTGGCGCTGGGTCTTCTTCGTCAACGTCCCGCTCGGTATCGCTATCGTGGTGGCAACACCGCGGCTGATCAGCGGCGCGCGCCACGCCGCCCGGCTGCGCGACCTGGACCTGCCAGGCGCGTTCCTGATCACCGGGTCGCTGCTGCTGCTGGTTTACGGCCTCACCCGGGCACCCGATGCGGGATGGAGCAACGCGCGGACGATCGCGGAGTTCGCCAGCGCGGCCGCGCTGCTTGCGGTCTTCATCGCCAACGAGGCCCGGTCCGGCACGGCACTGCTGCCGCCGCGCACCTTCCGGCTGCCCGGAATCGCATCCGCTAACGTCGCGGCGCTGCTGCAGTTCAGCGCCGTGATCCCGGTGTTCTTCTTCCTCACCCTGTACCTGCAGCAGGTGCTGGGATACTCCGCACTGAGGTCCGGACTCGCGTTCCTGCCGCTGGCGGCTGGCGTGATCGCCATCGCCCCGGCCGCCGCCCGGCTGGTCAGCCGCTTCGGCCCGGCCCCCACCCTGATCGCCGGCCCGCTCGTGTTCGCCGGCGGGCTGGTCTACCTGAGCCGCCTGCCCGTGCACGGGGCTTACCTCTCCGACATCCTGCCCGGCCTGGCCATGGTCGCGGTCGGCGCGGGCCTCGGCTTCGTGTCGATCATCAACGCCGCGACCGGTGGCGTGCCGCGCAACAACGCGGGTGTGGCGGCCGGCCTGGTCAACACCATGCAGCGGGTCGGCTCCGCGGTGGGGCTGGCCGTACTCACCGCCGTCGCCACCGCCCGCACCCGGGCGCTTGCCGCCCCGGGGCACCAGGTCATCGCCGTGGTGGGCGGCTACGACCGCGCGTTTGCAATCGCGGCCGGCTTCGCGGCCGCCGCCAGCCTGCTCAGCCTGGCCACCGCGCGGACCCGGCGCCGCATCAGCGCGGCCAGCCCAGACGAACAGGTACCGGCTGCTCGCGTGCCGGCCTCCGGTGCGGCCTGAACCTCAGCTCTGAAGGGAATCTGACATGAACACGCCCACAATCCTGGCTACCGGAGCTACCGGCAATGTCGGCCGCCCGCTCGTCGCTGGCCTGCTGGCCGGCGGTGCCCGGGTCCGAGCCCTGACCCGCGACCCCGCCGCGGCCGGCTTCCCGCCCGGCGTTGCGGTGGCCGGCGGCGACTACGCCGCACCCGGCATTCTCGCTGAAGCCGTGCGCGGCTCGGACGCGGTGTTCCTCAACATCGGGGCGCTAAGGGAGCACGCCGGCGAACTGATCGCCGCGGGCCGCCGCGCCGGGGTGAGCAAGATCGTCATGCTCTCCTCGATCGCGGTCCGCGACGAGGGCGACCAGGTCCTCTCACTCGGGAGGCAGCACAAGGCGGTTGAGGACGCGGTCAAAGCCGCCGGGGTCGACTGGACGATCCTGCGCTGCGGCGGGTTCGCGACCAACACCCTGACCTGGGCGGCGAGCGTCCGAGCCGAAGGCGTGGTGCGCTTCCCCTACGGCGAGGCAGCCCTAGCGCTGATCGCCGAGCAGGACGTCGCCGCCGCGGCGGTCCGGATGCTGCTGGACTCCGGGCATACCGGCCAGACGTACACGCTGACCGGCGCGGAATCGCTCACCCAGATCCAGCAGACCCAGGCGATCGGGAAGGCCATCGGCCGACCGGTGCGCTTCGAGGAACTGTCACCCGGCCAGTTCCGGCAGTCCGCCACCCAGCATTTCCCGGCACCCGTGGTCGAGGATCTGCTGAAGGCCCTGGCAAGCTACGTCGGGCAGACCGCGTACATGACAGCCGACCTGGAGAAGATCATCGGACGGCCGGCTACCAGCTACGCACAGTGGGCCGTCCAGCACGCGGACGCCTATCGCTGACGCCTTGATCGCGCCGGGAGCGTGCCCAACCAGGCATGCCCCGGCGCCCGGGCGTGAGTCACGCCCATGATGCGAGGGGCTGCTGTCACTTTCTCGATCGCCATGTCGTCCTATGGCTAACCGGAACCGGGTCCGGACAGCCGTTCAGGCTGAGGCCCGCAGTTTGCCGATTAAGGAGACAGATGATGAACGACGCCACGCCGCCTGCCGACGAGCTGTTCGTCACGCAGTTCCTGGTCGTCTCCGACCAGGAACGATCCCGGGACTTCTACCAGTCGGTGTTCGGCGCCGACGTCGTCCGTGACCGTGACCCGGTCATCCTGGCGCTGGCCAATACGCGCATCGTGCTCAATGTCGGCGGCGGCCCGACCGATGACAAGCCGACAGTCCGGCTTGCTCCTCCTGCCAACCCGGATGTCTCCAGCGGGTTCCTGAACCTCCGGGTCCGGGACATCGCCAAGGCGTACCGGGACTGGTCAGCCAGGGGCGCCACGTTCCTCACCGAGCCAAAGGACCACGGGTACGAAATCCGCGCCTACATCCGCGATCCGGACGGTCATCTCATCGAGGTAGGCCAGACCACGTGAACAGCGCCGCCCCAGGCAGGATCCGTGCGGAGCCGGTCAGGCCACCGGCTGCGGTGGCTGCCGGGTGATTTGTCGCGGCCGCCCGCGGTGGGCGCCGTGGTTGCCGTCAGCAGTCCCGTGCTCAGCGCCGCGGCGCCCAGCGCGGTAAGCCCGCGCGGCCCGTTGCCGGCCGCGGCGGCAAGCACGGTAAGTACCCTGTGCGCTGCGGGTATCCGTTTCTCTTCGTGTGACATGAATTGTCCCTATGCTCTATGCCGCGGTTGCGGTGCCCGGTGATGCTGCGGCTGGCCGGGCCAGGGCAGTGGCTGGGGTCGGGCTCACCGTGCTCAGGTTCATCAGAGGCGTCTTGCTGTGGTCATGAGCGCGCCGCAGTATCTGCTTGCGCCTCCCGGAGCTCGATGATCTTCTGCATGGTGCTCGCTCCGGCGGCCCGGTTCACCGCTGTGCCCAGTCCGGGGAAGTAGTCCATCAGGGCCCGGATCAGGCGACCCGGCCCGGGCATGACGACCAGCTCGGCCCGGTCCTTCTTCACCGCCTTGACCACCGCGCGCGCGACAGAGTCCGCCGGGGCCATGTAACTCGAGGCCCTCATCCCTGACTGGTCGAGCATCCGCTGGCCCTGGCCGGCGCCCCGGATGGCGCCCAGGATCAGGACCGAGGCGCTGACGCCGCGAGCGTGGTAGTCGGCGCGCAGCACCCGGGTGAAGCCGATCAGGCCGTCCTTGGCGGCGGCGTAGACCTCGGTGTAGGGGAAGGACACCCGCCCGGCCATCGCGGAGATGTTCACGATGTGGCCCCGGCCGCGGCGCAGCATCCCGGGAAGGGCCGCGTGAGACAGCGCCAGCGGGGCGACGAGGTTGAGCTGGAGCGTGCGCAGGTTCTCCTCGATGGTCATCGTGTGGAACTCGCGCAGCGGGTCACCGCCGGCGTTGTTCACCAGCAGGTCGATGCCGCCGTGTCGCTCCTCAACGGCGCGCAGCAGGCTCGCGGCTGCGCCGGGCTGGGTCAGGTCCGCGGGAATGAACGACACGTCCGCGCCGGCCGCGGCCAGCCCGGATCTGACCGCCGTCAGATCGGCGGCGGACCTGCCGGTGAGCACCACATGGCCGCCGTGGCGGGCGATCTGCTCGGCGATCAGCGGCCCGATGCCGCGGGAGGCGCCGGTGACCAGGGCCGTGCGGCCCTTTCCCAGAATGTCTGAAGTGCTCATCTGATTGGCTCCTCTAAAGGTTTGCGGGATTGCCATCGGCCGCGGCCACCTTCTCCGCCCACCAGGCGGAAATCGCGGCGGCGTACGCATCCGGGTCGTCGTTGAACGGGAAATGGTGCCCGTCGGCTATGCCGGCCGCCGTGGCATGGGGAAAGATCTGGGCGAACCGGCTTTGCCAGCCGTAGGGATCGTTCTTGCGCCCGAACAGCGTCAGCACGGGCAGATCGGCGAGCGTGGTCCGAAGAGACCGTTCCACCTCGACCATCATCGGGTCGATGCGCAGCACCCCGGCAAGGATCTGCTGGGTTGCCTGGCGGCTGTTGCGTGAGCGCCAGGGGCCGAGGAAGCTGCGGCGATCGGCCCTGCCCATCCTGCGCCCCACGCCGTAGCGGCTCGCGGTGAACAACGCCGCGACATTGGTCAGGCTGTTGATCACGCCGAACGGCGGGCTGGCGATGACTTTCAGCGTCCGCCGGACTGCCGGGTAATCGGCCAGCGGCCAGCCGAAGCTGTTGCTGATTACCAGCGCGCGGAACCACTCCGGCCGCCTGGCGGCGACCAGAAAGCCGAGCGGCCCGCCGACAGCGTGGACAGCCATGGTGATGTCCTGCAGGTCGAGGGCATCAATGAAGCCCTCCAGAATCTGGGCGTTGGCCTGCACGCTGTGGTCGTAGCCCGGGACATCTGGTGACAGTCCGCAGCCGGGGAAGTCGAGCGTCAGGCAGCGAAACTGCCCGCGCAGGCGCACGATCACGTCGCGGAACATGAAGGACCACTGTCCGGCGCTCACGAGCAGCAACGCGGGCCCGGATCCTTCGTCGATGTAGTGGATCCGCTTGCCGGCGATCTGGGCGAAGCGGGCCTGGAAGGGGAAGGCTGACCAGGGCAGCCAGTGCGGCCGGTCACGCTCCCCTGCTCTCATCGGGATGGTCTTTGCCATCGGCTGTCCTCCTGTCCGGGGTCGAACTGAGGCCACCATAGGATCGGCAAGCCCGGCCGAACTTCCCCGAAACTACGCAGGCGGCATTGGCGGAAATCCGCCATCAGGCCGCCCGGCAGGCTTGACGCCTGAGCGCGCTACGCCAGGCCGTTGCGCAGGGCGTAGCCGGTGGCGTCGGCCCGCCCGCGGGCCCCGATCTTGCGGTAGAGGTTGGCGACGTGCCGCTCGACGGTGTGGGTGCTCAGCCCAAGGCGCCGGGCGATCTGCGAGTTGGACTCCCCGGCGGCCACCAGCCGTAGCACCTCCAGTTCCCGTGGACTCAGCCCATCGGGCGGCAGCGCGGAATTACTGCCCGCAGCTCCGGCCACACCCGCCGGCAGCCCGGCGGGTTCGATGCCATCACAGAAGAAGCCCGCGAGCAAGCGCACGACCTCACCGGGCTCTTCGGTGAACAGCACCGGCCGGGCTCCTTCCAGCACGACCAGCCGCCCGCGCGGCAGGCCCATCGCCAGCGCTTGCGCAATATCGACCGGGATCTGGGTCATGTCCCGCGGGTGGAGCACCAGGGTCCGCGCGGCCACTTGCGGCAGCTGCTCGGTGACGTCAGCCGCGCTGGCCGCCTGCATGGTGGCGCGGGCGACCTGCGGCGTGACCGCCCCCCGGATCCCGTCGGCGATGGCACGTCCCGCCTCGCCGGCGGACCAGCCCATCCACTGGTGCGCCGCGGTGTCGGCGAATAGGTCCCAGTCCTGCTCGATCAGGCTCAGCATCGCCTGCGTCTGCTTACCGCTCATCGCGTCCCAGCCACGGGCCGAGCCAGCGAACAAGACCATCCGCTTGACCCGCTGCGGATGACGCGCGGCGTAGGCGATGGCATGCGGGCAAGAGTTGTACTGCCCCAGCAGGCTGACCTCCGCCGGCCCCGCCCGATCGATGACAGCTGCCAGGTCGCAGACCATCGCCTCCAGCGACAAATCGGTAACATCCCGCTGCGAATGCCCGGTCCCCCGCCCGTCATAGTGCATCAGCGTGAGCCGCTTGGCGAGCTGCTCGAAGACCCCGCGCAGGAGCGGGTTCTGCCATTCCATCTGCAGATTGCTGAACGGCACCCACGGAACGAATACCAGCGCGGGCCCGTCGCCGGTAACCGTGAAGGCCAGGCTCACACCATCGGCGCTGCGAGCATAGCTGATGCGCGGGACCGTCTTCACAAATCGACTCTATCTTCGCAGCGCGACCATGATCAGGATCCCTTACGGCGCGGTTGCGGAAGCCAGGTTCATCCCAGGCTGGACGCGGCCAGGCCCTGGCTGACCGGGCCTGTCACTAGCGGGTCTGGCGCTGTCAGCCGCGTCCGGGATGCCAGGATTCGGTCACCAGGTGATCCATGTCCCAGCGTAGGTGCGGACCGCGTCGGTGGTGCCGACCCGGAACACGCCGGGGCGGGATCCCGCCCCCGGGCGGGCCGGGTGGCCGGACGGTGTCAAGGTAGGAAGGCTATTCGACGGACTCGGCTTCCAGAGCGAGCCGACTTTACGACCGGCAGCCCGTACCAGTCTCCGGCCCGGAACCCGCACCGCAACCGGTCCCCGCCACCCCGCGGCAGCGACATCAGCCACCCACCACCCGCACCGGCCGGAATTTCGCGCCCGCGCGACGCCCGGCAGACCGCTATTCGGCAGATCCGGGCGTCGGCTGACCGTCGGACCATGTGCGTAGCGGCATACAGATCAGCCAGTTCGGTACGACACTGGGTGGCGCTTTGGCGACCAGGTTGCCGACCATATCGGCGGTTCTAGAACGAGCCGGTCTTGTGCATCCGTGTGGGATTGCGAGCGTGGGCGTCCGCGCGACTGGCGGGGGTGAATGGCATGCGGATCGCGGCCTGACCTTAATCAAGCTCCGGCCCGCCTGGACGCTGTTCGTCGCGACGCTGGCAGTCCCGGCCTGTCGCTTCTAGCGGTGCTCTGCGCGAATCGCCCCGGCCGCGCGCAGTGTGCTCGCTGCCGGAATGGCCTAGTTGACAGCGCCCTCGCAGTTCTTGGATGTTGGCGCGGGGTTGCCTCCGTACTTGCTCAGTCCGGTCGGGTCCTGGCTGCTCGGCGTCGAACGCACGCCAGCGAACGAGACCCACCCTGCGCCGTGGGTCAGGTGGTACCAGACGCCGCTGTTCCACGGTGGCGTGTTGGTGGGATAGGCCGGACGACTGTAGACTCATCCGTCGGCAGAGAGCGAGAAGTTGCCGGGATCTGTGCCCACCAACTCGGACAGCACGTTGGGTTGGGCTCGGATCGCTACACCGTAGGGTTTCCACCGATTCTGCGCGAAGACCTGAAAGGGTACGCAGCCACCGGACATCCCGACGACCACTGATTCAGGACTCGACGAAGGCGGAAAGGCCAGATGCCACCACCAGGGAGCCGAACCTGCTGCCAGGACGGTCAGGACAAGCGAAACTATCGAACCGACCCAGAGACTGAGTCGAGCCTCTCGCGAGAGTGACGCGCCCATGCGAGCATTATCGGCGATGATCTCGACAGCTCGCCGCATGCCGAAACCGTCACCTTCGGCCTCGACGGGGTGAGTTACGAGGGCCGGCTGTACTGCGGTTCCGCCCAGTCTCTGCAGGCGAGCAGATCGCCCATTCGCGGACCCCTCGTGTCAGCCGGGCAACGACTACGATCCTGCGCCGATTGGGCGGCGATGCGCGCCGCTACGGCTCAAGGCGATCACGCACGGTGAGCTGGAGCGCCCAGGTTTTCGTGCACTGGCGTGCCGCGATTGTTATTGGCCGACGCGCCGTCGATCCGCTCGCGGAGCAGGTCGGCATGCCCATTGTGGCGGGCGTACTCCTCGATCATGTCCACCAGCAGTTCGCGCAGCGAGATCGGCTCACCCTCGGAGTCACGGCCGGCAAAACCCAGGTCGTGGTCGGCGGTGAACTGCTCAGCCAACGCGACCTCCTCCCGCCAGGCCGCCCACGCCTCCGCGACCACCGCCGGGTCAGCGGCCGCCCTGTTGAAGTCGGCGTCAGGGTCGGCGCCGGTCTGGTAGCGCGTCGGGACCTCAAGCCCGGCGAACCGGCGACGGAATCAGCCGCGCTCCACTTCGGCCATGTGCCGGACCAGGCCGAGCAGAGACAGCGTGGATGGTTCCACGGCCCGGCGGGCCAGTTGCCCGGCGTCCAGCCCGTCGCACTTCAGCTGCAGCGTCAGCCGCTGGCAGCGCAGAAACTCGTTCAGCGTCGCCCGCTCGGCCCCAGCCGCGGGCCGCCTTCGCGCGGGTCCGAGGCGGGATCGAGGAACAGGTCCGCCCGGTGTCGTGGCGTAGTCGCGCCGAATGAGACTACTGGACAGCCCGCGCTGCCGATCGGGCGTCATGCCGCTCGGGCCGTGCGGCGTGATCAGCTCCTGCCGGGAGCGGCCCTTCACCCAGACCGGTCAGCGATGCCCACCGCATCATTGGGCCCTGCCCGGCGCCGGTAGGGTGGCCACCGTGCCCACAATCGCAAGGTATGCGAAGGCCGTCGCTCCGCTCAACCGGGCCAGGGCACCGCGCTGGCCGGGCACCTGCTCGCAGCGGCGGACGGGCTGGCGTCTGACCCGGGTGCATGCTGCACCTGGTCAACCAGCAGAAGGACAACGCGGACACAGCCTGGGTAACCGAGGTGTGGCGTAGCCAGACCGACCTGGATGTGTCGCTGGCGCGGATCCGGGGCAGCGAGCAGGCC
>Ga0137403_10007929_pt1 | contig 11918 bp, 13 predicted proteins | sample CZOMad2_1_16fung_FD_122057 | JGI IMG/M metagenome (GOLD analysis project Ga0137403, IMG submission 122057) | Vadose zone soil fungal communities from Angelo Coast Range Reserve, California, USA - CZOMad2_1_16fungal (Hybrid Assembly) | ecosystem: Environmental > Terrestrial > Soil > Vadose zone...
TCAGCCGATCGAGGAGGCTTCGGCACCCCGCCTCTACGCGATCGTGCACCGTCTGGCCACGCGCGCCGGGATCCCGATGCCCCGCGTCTACCTGATTCCGAGCGAGACGCCCAATGCGTTCGCCACGGGCCGCAACCCGGAGCACGCGGTCGTCGCCGTCACCGAGGGGATCATGCGGATCCTCGACGAGGAAGAGCTCGAGGGTGTTCTGGCGCACGAGCTCTCGCACGTGAAGAACCGCGACGTGTTGATCTCGACGATCGCCGCGACCCTCGCCGGCGCCATCACCTACCTCGCGCACATGGCCCAGTTTGCGGCCATGTTCGGTGGGCGCAGCCGCGACGACGAGGAAGGCGGATCGAACCCGATCGCGATGATCCTCCTGGCGATCCTGGCGCCGATCGCCGCCCTGCTCGTTCAGATGGCGGTCTCCCGTTCGCGCGAGTTTCAGGCCGACGCGACCGGCGCGAAAGTCGCCGGGCGACCGTGGGGTCTGATGAAGGCCCTCGAGAAGCTCCAGATGGCGAACCAGGCGGTGCCGATGGCGAACGCGACACCCGCGACTGCCCATCTCTTCATCGTGAATCCGCTGAGCGGCCAGACGCTGATGCGTCTGTTCTCGACTCACCCGCCCCTCGAGGAGCGCATCGCCCGCCTGCGGGCGATGCGGATCTAGCTCGCCCTTCTCGCGATAGACGCGCGCCGGGGTCGCCCCCGGCGCGCCGTTGTCTTCAGGCCTTGTCCACCATGTAGATGCGCGTGAGCATGTCGGAGTAGATGTTGCCGTCGACGACGAGCTCGCCCTGCCGGTTCTTCTCGATGCCGCGGACGGTCGGCTTCGCGGTCGCGTACCGCACGACCCACGCCACCGGCACGTAGCCGACGTCGTTCTGCATGATCTCCTCGGCCTTCGCGTAGGCCGCGAGGCGCTTCTTCTGGTCGCTGGTGTCGCGGCCCACCTCCAGCTCCTTATCGAACGCGTCGTTGACCCACGCCTGACGCTTGCCGGTCGTCTTCTTGCCGTAGAAGGTGTCGAAGTACTCGTTGTGCGGGTCGGGGTAGTCCATGAACCAGCGGATCCACACGAACTGGAGGTCCTGCTTCCAGAGCCGCTCGCGGAAGACGCGCTGCTCGAGCACTTCGAGCTCGGTCTTCATGTTCAGGTTCTCCAGCAGGACCGACTGGACGGCCTCGGCGAGGGGCTTGCTGCCCAGCGCCTCGTCGCGCAGCGAGAGCGTGATCTTGGGCCAGTTCTTGCCGCCCTCGAACGGCGTGCCCTTGAGCATCGACATCGCCAGCTTCGGGTCGAAGTGCTGCAGGTCGCGCGTCTTCTTGTCGTCGAGCGCGCCGGGGAAGCCCGGTGGGATCATCGCGTGGGCCGGGATCGCAAACCCCTGGCTGACCTTGACGATGTTCTCGCGATCGATCGCGTGCGCCACCGCCTTGCGGACCTTGAGGTTGTCGAACGGGGGCTTGGTGACCTGAGGCAGGAGATACCAGGTGCCAGGGTACGGGAACCGGAAAACCTCCTTCGCGGTCTTCGGGTCGGACTGGAATCGCTTCAGGTCGGCGGTCTGCAGTCGCGTCAGGTCGATCTCGTTGTTCTCGTACGGAAGCACGCCGGAGGCGATCGGGATGATCGGACACGTCACCTTCTCGAGGGTGATGTCCTTGACGCCGAAGAAGTGCTTGTTCTTCTTCAGGACGACCGCCCTGTTGTGCTCCCACGCGTCCAGCACGAAGGGCCCGTTGCAGACGATGTTCGCGGCCTCGGTCCACTTGTCGCCGTGCTTCTCGATCGAGCCGCGGTGACCGGGCAGCGCCGCTTGATACGCCGAGAGCACGGGGAAGTAGCCACGCGGCCCTTCGAGGGTGATCTCGAGAGTCCAGTCGTCCTTCGCTCGGACGCCGACCTGGCTCGCGTCCGTGACCTGCTTCTTGTTGAATGCTTCGCCGTTCTTGATGTCGTAGAGGAAGGAGGCGTACGGCGCCGCGGTGGCAGGATCGAGCTGCCGCTTGAACGAGTACTCGAAATCACGCGCCGAGCACGGCGCGCCGTCGGACCACTTCGAGTCCTTGCGAATCGCGAAGGTCCAGACCGAGCCGTCCTTGTTGGGCGTCACCTTCTCGGCGACGTAGGGAACCGCCTCGAAGTTGACGTTGAACTTCATGAGGCCAGCAAAAAGCTGCGGCGTTCCGCCGCAATAGAGGTCCTTGTTGAAGTCGTGGCTCGAGGGATCCTGCTCGTACCAGCTGCCGCCGCCGAACCGGAGGTGCTGCTCCTTCGCCAGCTTCTCGCCCGGCGCGAGCTTCGGCGCCGCCGAGGCCGGCCGCGCGTTGAAGCCGGCCGCGCCCATCGTCGCCAGGCCCGCGGCGATCCTCAGGAAATCGCGCCGGCCGACGCCGAGGGCGGCGAGACGCGTGGCCAGGAGCTCCATCTGGCTGTCGGAGATTCGAGGAACTCGCATGAGCGGGTCTCCTTGCTATTTCAGTTTGGGGTCCAGCGCGTCCCTGACGCCGTCACCGAAGAACGTGAACGAGAGCATGGTAACCGCGATCGCGATCGACGGAAAAACGCAAAGGTGCCAGTAGGACCGGATGTATTGCTGCCCCTCGCCCACCATCTGGCCCCACGACGGCGTCGGCGGATTGATCCCGACGCCGATGAACGAGAGCGCGGCCTCGGTGAAGATCGCCTCCGGGATCCCGAAGGTGACCGCGACGACGATCGGCGTCAGCGCGTTGGGAAGGATGTGGCGCACGAGCAGGCGGCGGAACCCGGCGCCGAGCGCCCGGGCGCCGTCGACGAACTCCTTCTCCTTGATCGCGAGCACCTGCGCGCGCGTCTGCCGGGCGATGCCGACCCAGCCGGTCAGCCCGATCGCGATGAAGATGTTCGTGAGCCCGGCACCGAGCATCGACATCAAGAGGATCACGAACAGAAGGCGCGGGAACGCGTACATGACGTCGATGAACCGCGTGAGGAACATGTCCGTTCGGCCGCCGACGTAGCCCGACAGCGCGCCGATCGGGACGCCGATCAGGACCACGATCACCTGGGCGCCGAGCCCCACGAGCATCGACACCCGCGCCCCGTAGATCATCCGCGACAGGAGGTCGCGGCCGAGCTGGTCGGTGCCCAGGGGATACTCGCGGGAGGGCGCCTCGTTGAGGCGGCCGAAGTTCGATTTCGTATACGGCAGCGGAGCGAGGAAATCGGCGAAGATCGCGATGAAGCAGAGCAGCGCGATCACCAGGCCGCCGGCTACCGCCAGGCGATTGCGCCTGAGCCGGCGCACACCGTCCCGCCAGAGGCTCGACGAACGGATCCTCGTCTCTTCGACCGGAACGGCCACCGCGATCGCGGCGCGGCTCACCTCAGTACCGGATCCTCGGGTCCAGGACCCCGTAGAGAAGGTCGACGACGAGATTCATGATCGCCAAAAACGCACCGTAGGTCAGCACGACCGCCATGATCATCGGGTAGTCGCGGCCGGTCATCGACAGGACGAAGAAGCGGCCCATGCCGGGCACGCGAAAGATCGACTCGACGAAGAACGAGCCGGTCCCGACCGCGGCGAACATCGGGCCCAGGAGCGTCACCACGGGGATAAAGGCGTTCTTGAGCGCGTGCTTGAAGATGACGGGTATCTCGCCCAGCCCCTTGGCCCTCGCGGTCAACGTGTAGTCGGCGCGGATGACCTCGAGCATGCTGGCACGCGTGAAGCGCGCGATGATCCCCATCGGGGCCAGCGCGAGCGCGATCGTCGGCAGCACCCAGTTCCGCGGCGAATCCCAGCCACCGGTCGGGAAGAGCGGCACCACGAACGAGAACAGGATGATGAGGAAGACCGCGAGGACGAAGTTCGGCACGGCGACGCCGACCGTCGCGACGCTCACCGACACGTAGTCCCAGGCTCGGTTCTGGTAGATGGCGGCGAGGATCCCGAGCGTCAGGCCACCGACGACGGCGAGCGCCAGCGCCATCGAGCCGAGCAAGAGCGAGATCGGAAACGTCTGGACGATGATCTCGCTCACCGTCCGCGTCTTGTAGACGAACGAGTTGCCGAAATCCCCCTGCACCGCCTTGCCGATGAAGATGGCGAACTGCTGGTAGAGCGGGCGGTCGAGGCCGTAGTGGGCGGCCAGGTTCTTCTGCGCGTCCGGCGACAGCGGGTTCGCGCCCTCCGCCACCGGATCGAGCGGGCTTCCAGGCGTCGCGTGCATCACCAGGAACGTCACGAGCGCCATCGCCAACAGCGTGGGCACCAACCACAGAACACGCGCCAGCACGAATTGAAACAACCAGATCCTCCGGCGGTCGCACGGTCGGCTCGATCGCTTCTATTTGGCACAAGGTCGCCCGACCGAGTCAAGTTCCCGTTGCCTTGACCCTTCCCGGCGGCTGGGCGAGAATTGGGCGGTTTCAGCCATGGCCCCCGAGGCACTCATTCGAGTGGCCGGTCTCCGTAAGACCTTCGGCAACCATCGCGTGCTGGACGGCCTCGACCTCGATGTCCGAGCCGGCGAGGCGGTGGCCGTGCTGGGCGCCAACGGCGCCGGCAAGACGACCTTGCTCAAGGTCCTGGCGACCCTGGTGCGTCCGACGCGCGGCACCGCGACCGTCGCGGGCCACGACTGCGCGAAGGACGCCGAGCTCGTCCGTCGCGAGGTCGGGCTCGTCGCGCACAGCTCCTACGTGTACGAGGATCTGACCGCCGCCGAGAACCTGACGTTCTGGGCGACGCTCGCCGGGCTCAGACCGACCGCCGCCGACCGGGCCGGTGCCCTCGCCGCCGTCGAGCTCGATCGCGCCGCCGACGAGCGCGTGCGCACGTTCTCGGCAGGCATGAAACGACGACTCTCCCTCGCGCGGTTCGTTCTGGCGCGCCCGCGGGTGCTGCTGCTCGACGAGCCCTTCACGGGCCTCGACCAGCGCGCGAAGAAATGGCTCGAGGAGCACCTCGCCTCGTTCAAGGCAGGCGGGGGCGCGATCCTCATGACCACGCACAGCTTCGGCCGCGAGCTCGCCGTCGCCGACCGGATCGCGATTCTCGCGGGCGGCGCCATCGCGCTCGACACCGCGCGCGGCACCCTGTCGGCCGACGACGTGCATCGGCTCTATAGCCTGCACGCGGAGGACGCGCCCTGACGTTCGCGCGGCGGGCTTTCGTCGTGGTCTGGAAGGACCTGCTCGTCGAGCGCCGGTCGAAGGAGACGCTCAATGCGCTCTTCTTCTTCGCGCTGCTGCTCCTGTTCATGTTCCAGTTCGCGCTCGGCCCGGACCGCGAGCGGCTGGCCGGAACCTTGCCCGGCCTGCTCTGGCTGGGGTTCATCCTGAGCGGGCTCCTCGGGCTCGGCCGCACGTTCCTCGTCGAGCGCGAGAACGACTGCTGGGAGGGACTCCTCCTGGCTCCGGGCGACAAGTCTGCGATCTACGTCGGCAAGCTCGCGGGCAACCTGTTGCTGATGCTGGTCATCGAGACGATCCTGCTCGTGCTCTTCGGCTTCTTCTTCAACCTCGACCTCGCGAAGGCGCTGCCGGGCCTCGCCGTCGTGATCGTGCTCGGCACCGTCGCCTTCGCCGCCGTCGGGACGCTCTTCGCGGCGATGACCGCGCAGGTGCGCGCCCGCGAGCTCCTGTTCCCGGTGCTCCTGCTGCCGGTCGAGGCCCCGGTGCTGCTCGCCACCGTCAAGGCGACGGAAGCCGTGCTGCTCGGTGAAACGCTCGGCAGCGTCGCCCACTGGCTCAAGCTCCTCGCGGCAGCGGACGTCGTCTACGTCGCCGTCGGCGTGCTCACGTTCGACTTCGTGATGGAGGGCTAGGCGCAGGTGAGAAGTCTTCTCGGTGGCGTGACGCTCGCCGGGCTCGTGGCGGGCCTCGTGATGGGGTTGGGCATCGCTCCCCGCGAGACGACCCAGGGCAACGTGCAGCGCATCATGTACCTGCACGTGCCGAGCGTCTGGGTGGCCTATCTCGCGTTCGCGGCCGTCCTCGTCGCCTCCATCACCTATCTCGTTCGGCGGGCCGAGGCCGCGGACCGGCTCGCGCACGCTTCGGCGGAGGTGGGCGTGCTCTTCACCGGGCTGACGATCGCCACCGGCTCGATCTGGGGCAAGCCCACGTGGGGCACCTGGTGGACGTGGGACGCGCGGCTCACGACCGTCTCGATCCTGTTCGTCATGTACCTCGGCTACCTCCTGCTCCGCGGGATGATCGACGACCGCGAGCGCGGCGCTCGGTTCGCCGCGGTGCTCGGCATCGTCGCCGCGTTCAATATTCCGCTCGTCCACTTCTCGGTCTACTGGTGGCGCACCCTGCACCAGCCGCCATCGTTGATGAAGCCCGGTCCCGGCACGCTGCCCGGCAGCATCGTCACCGCGCTCCTGGTGAACTTCGCGGCGTTCACCCTCCTCTACGTCTACTTCGTCACGAGGCGCGCCCGCGTGCTCCGACTCGAGGCGGAGGCCGAGGCGTGATGGCCGACAACTGGAGCTTCGTCTTCGCCGCGTACGGCCTCGCGCTCATCGTGCTCGTGGCCTACTGGCGTTTTCTGGTCCGCCGCGAGAAAGAGCTCAGCGAGGGAGACCAAGTCAGAAGGCTGGGATCGGACGTATCAAGGCAGGGATCGGGCGGATCGGAGCCACAAGCAACTGCCTCGAGGCCCCCATCACCATGAACCAGAGCCGAAGGGCGCATCCGACAAGAGCGGGCGTGCGGAGCTTCGCCGCGTCTATCTCAGGCCACCCGCGGTCCAAGCCGGCCTCGAGGCCCCCGCTCCAATGAATCGCCGCCGGAAATTCATCATCGGGGGCGTCGTCATCGCGGCCGCCCTCGGCTACATGATCTACGCGGGCGTCACGCAGTCGGCGGTCTACTTCGTCACGCCGGCCGAGCTGCAAGCCGCCCCGGTGCCGGGCAAGGCCTACCGGCTGGGCGGCATGGTGGTCCCCGGCTCGCTCAAGTGGGAGCCGCGCTCGCTCGATCTGGCGTTCACGCTCTCCGACGGCACCGCCACGGTCCCGGTCCGCCACAAGGGCACACCGCCCGATCTGTTCGGCGAAGGCCGAGGCGCCGTCCTCGAAGGAAGCTGGACGGCCGACGGCTATTTCAAGGCGACCTTGATCATGGCCAAACACTCCGAGGAATACAAAGCGCCCCACGACAGTAACCAGGCGGGGTACCGCGAGCTCATCAAGACCCTCCGGGGTGAAGAGCGGTGACCGCGGATCTCGGCTACGGCATGACCCTGGTCGCCCTCGGCCTCGCGGTGTACGGCGGCGTCGCGGCGGGGGTCGGGGCCAAAACGGGACGCCTGGCGCTGGTCGAGTCGGCGCAGCACGCGGCGCTCGGCGTGTTCGTTCTCGTCACCTCCTGCTTCGCGCTCCTGACGTACGCGTTCCTCACGTTCGACTTCTCCGTCCGCTACGTCGCGACCAACACGAACCTCGGCACGCCCTTCTACTACCGCATCACCGGGGTCTGGGGCGCGCTCGAGGGCTCGATCATCCTCTGGTCCTGGATGCTCGCGCTCTACACGATCATCCTGATCGTGCGCCACCGGGTCGGCGCGCGCGAGCTCTATCCGTGGGCGCTGGCGACGATGCTCGGGATCCTCGCCTTCTTCCTCCTCGTGATGACGGTCGCCGCGCCGCCGTTCCAGCGCCAGGTGCCGGTGCCCGCCGACGGGCGCGGCCTCAACCCGTTGCTCGAGGACACCGGGATGATCACGCATCCGGTGGCCCTCTATCTGGGCTTCACGGGATTCACCGTTCCCTTTGCCTTCGCGATGGCCGCGCTGATCACCGGCCGCATCGGCGATACGTGGCTCGCGCTGACGCGGCGGTGGACGATCGTCGCCTGGTACTTTCTCTCGCTCGGTCTGCTGATCGGCGGCTGGTGGAGCTATCACGTCCTGGGCTGGGGCGGCTACTGGGCGTGGGATCCGGTCGAGAACGCCGCGTTCATGCCCTGGCTCACCGGCACCGCGTTCCTGCACTCGGTGATGATCCAGGAGCGTCGGCGCATGCTCCGCCTCTGGAACATCTCGCTGGTGATCCTCACGTTCGGCCTGACGCTCTTCGGGACGTTCCTGACGCGCTCGGGCGTCATCGCCTCGGTCCACGCCTTCACGCAGGGCTCGATCGGCGTGCTGTTCCTGAGCTTCCTCGCCGTCGTGCTCCTGACCGCGTTGGGCCTCGTCGCCTGGCGCTGGGAGGCGTTCCGATCGGAGGGCGAGCTCGACTCCGTCGTCTCGCGCGAATCGGCCTTCCTCCTCAACAACGTGCTGCTGGTCGCCGCCGCGTTCACCGTGTTCTTCGGCACGGTATTCCCGCTCCTCTCCGAGGCGGTGCGCGGCGTCAAGGTGAGCGTCGGCGCGCCGTTCTTCAACCAGGTCAATATTCCGCTCTTCCTCTCGCTGGTCTTCTTGATGGGCGTCGGACCCCTGATCGCCTGGCGGCGGGCGTCGCGCGAGAATCTGCAGCGGAACTTCCTCTGGCCGGTCGCGCTCGGCATCCTCGCGGCGGCGGCCGCGTTCGCCCTGGGCGTGCGCTCGTTGCTGGCGGCGCTCACGTTCGCGACGACGGTCTTCGTCGCGGTCACGATCGCCGTCGACTTCACGCGGGCCACGCGGGCGCGGCTCCGCCTGGGCGAGTCGATCCTGCCGGCGATGGGTGGGCTCCTGCTGCGGCACAACCGGCGCTACGGCGGCTTCATCGTGCACCTGGGAATCCTGATCATCGCGCTGGGCGTGATGGGGTCGCACGCCTGGTCGGTGCAGACCGAGACCACCCTGCATCGCGGCGAGACGGCCGAGCTCGCCGGGTACCGCTTCCGATTCGACGGCCTCACCGCGGTCGAGGAGTCGAACCACTTCAAGGTGATCGGCGCGTTCACGGTCTCCAACGGCAAGGTGCTCGGCGTGTTGAGGCCCGCCAAGAAGTTCTATCCTCAGGAGCAGGCGCCGATCGCGTACGTCGACTATCGCCTGGGCCTGCGCGAGGACCTCTACCTCGTGCTCGGCGACTTCGCCCGTGACGGGTCGCAGGTGACCATCAAGCTCCAGGTCAACCGCCTCGTGAGCTGGATCTGGATCGGCGGCTTGGTGCTCACCCTGGGCGCCCTGCTGGCGATCCTGCCGGAGCGACACAAGAGCGCGTGAAGCGGCTCTGGCGCTGGCTGATCCCGCTCGCCGCCGTCCCCGTCCTGGCATTGCTCGCCTACGGGTTCCGCGTGAGCCCGCGCGACATTCCCTCGCCGCTGGTCGGACGGCCGGCGCCCGTCTTCGCGCTCGCCACGCTCGAGGGCGCGCCGCTGAGCCTCGCCAGCCACCACGGCAAGGTCGTGGTCCTGAATTTCTGGGCGTCGTGGTGCTATCCCGCGTGCTACGAGGAGGCGCCGGTCCTCGAGCGAAACTGGCGCGGTTACCGCGACCGCGGCGTGGTCGTGGTCGGCGTCGACATCCAGGACAAGCGCGAGGCCGCGCTGAAGTTCGTCGGCGACTTCCGTCTCACCTTCCCGATCGTCCAGGACCTGAAGGGCACCGTGTCGGTGGACTACGGCGTGTACGGCGTGCCCGAGACGTTCTTTCTCGATCGACAGGGCCGCATCCGGGTCAAGCACGTCGGCGCGGTCACCGACGACGTGTTCCGGGTGACGGTCGATCGTCTCCTGGCCGAGGCGAGCTCGCCATGACCCGCGTCGCGATCATGCTGGCGGCACTGGTCCTCCTTGGCGCGATGCCCTCTCCGGCGGCGGCCCAGTCGGCGAAGCCCGTGAGCGAAGACCTCGTGCACGAGATCGCCGTGCAGCTTCGCTGCGTCGTGTGCCAGAACTTGTCGGTGGCCGACTCACCCTCGGAGATGGCAAGCCAGATGCGTGCCATCATCCGCGAGCGGCTCGCCGCGGGCGAGAGTCCGGCCGAGGTCCAGCGCTATTTCGTCGATCGCTACGGCGAGTGGATTCTCCTGTCGCCTCCGCGCCGGGGATTCAACCTGCTGGTCTGGCTCCTTCCGCTCGTCGCCGTCGTCGTCGGGCTCGTCACCGCCGGGGCTCTGATATGGCGCTGGACCCGCCGCAGTCGCGGCGGCCGGACGCCGCCGGTGAGCGTCGATCCCGCGATGAGCGAGCGGATCCGTCGAGAGCTGGAGCGCGGGTCGTGATCAGCGCCGGCGCCCTCGTCGTCACGGCCGTCGTCGGCGTGCCCGCCCTCCTCTTCGTGCTCTGGCCGCTCTTCGGGCGTGCTCGGCGCGGGCGAACATTTCTGGCCTTGCCCCTCGACCGTCGGCAAGAGCTCGAAGAGGAAAAACGCGTGGCCCTCGGCGCCATCCGCGAGCTCGAGTTCGAGCATGCGTCTGGACACGTTTCGGACGCCGATTTCACCGAGCTGCGCGCTCGGTACGAGGGCGAGGCCGCCACGATCCTCACGGAGCTCGACCGGCTCGGTTCGACCGAGCCGGCGCCGGCCCCCGTGGCGCCGAGCACCACCCCCCGCCGCTCGCCCTGGCGGCATCCGGCGGCGCTCGCGACCGCGGCCGTGCTCCTGGTCGTCTTCGGCATCGCCGTGGGCGCCGGAATCGTGCGGTACACCGAGCCCGATCCGATGGCCGGCCAGCCTTCTCCCGGCTCGCGCCCGCTCGCCGAGCTTCCGCGCCAGGCGCCCGGCGCGCCGGACGCGCCGAGCGCGAGCAACGCGCCCCGGGTGGAGCCCGGACGTCCGCTGCCCCCGGAGATGCTACGAGGCATGCTGCAGGCCGCGCGCTCGAGCCTGGCGCAGGGCCGCTACAACGAGGCGATCGCCGCCTACCAGGCCGTCCTCAAGCGTGACCCGAACAACGTCGACGCGACCACTCATCTCGGGCTGATCCTCGCGGTCGGCGGGGGTCCCGAGCACGCCGATCGCGCGCTCGAGATCTTCGACCGCGCCCTGGCGATCGATCCGAACTATCTCCCGGCGCTGCTCTATCGGGGGCAGGTGCTCTTCGAGGCCAAGAACGACGTCGCCGGGGCTGTCCGCTCGTGGGAGAAGTTCGTGGCGCTGGCCCCGCCGGGTGAAGACCGGGACCGCGTGGTGACGATGATCCGCGAGGCTCAGGCCAAGCGCTGACTCAGCGCCGCTCGGGAACCTCGAAGGTGCGGTCGTGCTTCAGCGGAACCGCCAGGTACTGGCGTTCCTGGTAGACGATCACCGGCCAGTTCCACCGCACGCTGACCTCGAGCGTCTTGCCTTCGTCGGTGACCGAGATCGCGCGCTCGTCGACGTTGATGCCGCTGGCCGCCACCTTCTTCGCGATGTCGTCCCTCACGCGGCCCGCGCGCTCCTGACGCTCGGTGCGCGACGCGCGCTCGTTGACGACCTCCTCGACCAGGCTCGTGATTTCGAGGTAGGACCAGACCGCCATCGCACCGGTGTAGAAGACGTAGACGCAGCCGATCGCGACAAAAATCCAGCCGAGAGCCTTCATCCAGCCGCACCGGGAAGGTAAACCCAGATCTTCGCAGCGGCTGGCAAGCCGAGCGCGATGATCTGACCGTCGCCGGACGCCGTGATGGTCCCGGCCCAGGGCGCGACCTCGGTGATCTTCAGGCGCCGCCCCGGGCGTACATCGTTCTTCCAGAGGTGCTCGAGCAGCTTCTTGTCGGCCTCCGCCTCCTCCGTGATGCGCTCGACCACGACGGTCGTCCCTTCCTTCGCCTGGGCGAGCGGAAACGGCTCGACCTTGGGCGGCTTGGCCATCCCGGGGATCGGGTTGCCGTGCGGGCACGTGCTCGGCATGCCCAGGAGCTCGGCCAGGCGATCCTCGACACGCGGCGAAAGCGCGTGCTCGAGCCGGTGCGCCTCCTCGTGGGCGTCCGTCCAGTTGAGCCCGAGCGTGTCGGTGAGCCAGCGCTCGAGGAGACGGTGACGGCGGGCCAT
>Ga0137403_10007931_pt1 | contig 11918 bp, 10 predicted proteins | sample CZOMad2_1_16fung_FD_122057 | JGI IMG/M metagenome (GOLD analysis project Ga0137403, IMG submission 122057) | Vadose zone soil fungal communities from Angelo Coast Range Reserve, California, USA - CZOMad2_1_16fungal (Hybrid Assembly) | ecosystem: Environmental > Terrestrial > Soil > Vadose zone...
TATGTTCATGAGCGTGCTCTTGCCCGAGCCGCTCGTCCCCATGAGGGCGACGAGTTCGCCGGCGACGACCTTCAGCGAGATCCCCTTGAGCACGGGGACGTCGCTCCCGTCGCCGAGTCGGTACGTCTTGCAGACGCTGCGGACGTCGAGGAGATCCATCAGCGGGTCCGCGTCTGCGTCTGCGGGACGAACGGACTCGGCGCGGCGCCGGACGGTGCGGGCGACTGCCAGTCCTCGGAGACGACGACCGCGAGACCGTCCTTGAGGTCCGCGCCCTGCACTTCGCTCAGCGCGCCGTCGCTCATGCCGACGCGGACCGTCATCGGCCGGAGGAAGGCGCCGTCCTGGACCCACAGCAGTCCCTGGTCGGACTTGCTCTTCGTTTCCTTCGCGCCGGAGGCCGGGTCCTTCGCGGCACCTCGTTGCGCCAGGGCGTCGAGCTGCGGACGGACGTCCGGCGCGACCTGATCCGTCGTCGGCGGCGCGTAGCGCAGCGCCGCGTTCGGGACACGCAGCACGTCGGTCCGCTTGTCCAGCTCGAACTGCACGTTCGCCGTCATGTAGGGATAGAGGAGGCCCTCGGGGTTGAGCGCGAGCACCTCCACGGGATACGTGACGACGTTCTGCGTCATCGTGGCGTCGAAGCGCACCTTGGTGACCGTGCCGTGGAAGACGACTCCCGGCCGCGCGTCCACGGTGAAGGAGACGGGCTGGTCCGCGTGGACGCTTCCGATGTCGGCCTCGTTGACCGACACCCAGATCTGCATCCGCGTGAGGTCCTTCGCGATGAGCGGACGAAACCGGACGGGCAGACCGACGGCCAGCTTCTCGAGCGGCATGTCGACGATCCGCCCGAGGATCGAGACGCCCTCCTTGAGCCGCACGACCGCGACCGCGTAGGGCACGTCCGCCGCGTGAGCCCGGGGCGCCACGCGGATGACCGTGAAGCTCGCGATCGCGCCATCGCCCGCCAGCGCCACCGGCTGCCACGAGTGCGCGTGGCAGTTCGGGCACAGCTCCCTGGGAGGCATGGAGAGCCCGCCGCACGAGCCGCAGCGAATAGCGGTGAGCTGGCCCCCGCGCGCCTTCTCGAAGAACGCGCGGACGGTGATCGCGGGCTCAGTCACGACCGAAGAGGCTTACCAGGACGGTCGCCGTATTGCCGCCGAGCGTGTGGGTGAGGCCCTTGCGTGCGCCCTCGACCTGGCGCGGCCCGGCCTCTCCGCGGAGCTGCGTCACGATCTCCGCGACCTGCGCGGCGCCGGTCGCGCCGATCGGGTGACCCTTGGCCTTCAAGCCGCCCGAGGGATTCACGGGGATCTCTCCGCCGAGACCCGTCAGGCCCTTCTCCGCGGCGCGCCCTCCGGCGCCCGGCTCGAAGAGGCCGAGCCCTTCCGTGGCGACGATCTCGGCGATCGTGAAGCAGTCGTGCAGCTCGACGACGTCCACGTCGGACGGTCCGATCCCGGCCTGCCGGTAGGCCGCGGCCGCCGCGCGCTCGGTCGCGGGCACGCGCGAGAGGTCGCGCTTGTCGCCGAGCAGCATCCAGTCGGACGCCGCCGCCGAGCCGAGTACCCACACGGGCTTCCGATGCTTGCGCGCGACTTCTTCGGAAGCGAGCACGACCGCCGCGCCGCCGTCGGAGAACGGGCAGCAGTCGAAGAGCTTCAGCGGATCGGCGACGTAGGCCGACTTCAGCACCTGCTCGATCGTGATCGGCTTCTGGAATTGCGCCTTCGGGTTCAGCGCGCCGTGCCGGTGGTTCTTCACGGCGACCGCGGCCATCTGCGCCTCGGTCGTACCGTACTTCTGCATGTGCGCCCGCGCGATCAGCGCGAAGACGCCGGGGAAGGTGAGGCCCAGCGGCTGCTCCCAGACGGCGTCGGAGGCGTAGGCGAAGTACTCGGTCGACTCGGCCGTGGAGACGTTCAACACCCGCTCGGCGCCGCCGACCAGGATGACGTCCGACACGCCGGCCGCGATCTCCATCACGGCATGACGAAACGCGGCGTGCGAGCTCGCGCACGCGGTCTCGAAGCGGGTCGTGGGCACCGAGGGGATGCCCAGGACGGACGCGGCCTGCGGCCCGGTGTGGAGCTGGTGCTCGGTCTCGCCGCCCACGACGTTGCCGTAGTAGAGCGCCTGCACCGCGCTCGCCGGCACGCCCGCGTCGTTCAGCGCCTCGCGCGCGGCCTCGGCGAAGAGCTCGGCCGAGGTACGGTCGTGGAGCCCGAACTTCGTCACTCCGACCCCGATCACGGCGACCCGGCGCATGAAAGTCCTCCCTGGTCGCATGCTAGCATTAAAATTCGTGAGGGGTCGCCGCCCGAGGAGGCCGACCGCGCGCTCGTCGCCCAGGCGGCCCGGCCTTTCCATTTCTTCTTGCCGTGGCTGCCGTTCCCCGGGTTCAATGGTCGTCGGTGCTGAGGCGGGTTAACCTCGCGTGCTGAGTGAAGAAGCGCTCATCCTCGCCGCCGTCGCGGGCGCCTGCGTGCTGCTGGTGCTCGGCGTGCTCGAGTTGATGTGGCCGACGCGGCGGCGTCGGGCCCGCCGTTCCCGGGTTGAGCCGTCCCCGTCTCGGCCCATCCTCGCGGCCTCGCTTCAACGTCCGGCTCAGAGCATCCTGCCGAGGCGGCTGATCGATTCGCCCTCGGCATCACGACCGACCGGCGGATTCGTGTTTCCGCCGCCGGCCGACTATGTCCCGCCCCCGCTGCCGCGCGAGGAAATTCGCCCGATTCGTCCGGCCGCGCCCGCGGCTCCCGAGCCCGTCCCGGTGGAGGCGCTCGAAGTGCCCTCGTTCTTGCAGCCGATCGAAGAGCCCGGGCCTCCTCCCGAGCCCGTCTACATCGCGCCGCCCGTCGAGGTCACTCCGCCACCCGTCGAAGCCGAGCCGGTGCCGATCGAGGCCGCGCCGACTGCGGTCGAGCCGGAGCCGACGCCGGTCGAGCCCGAGCCGTCCCACGTCGAGGCCGCACCGCATGCGGTCGAGGCCGAGCCCGCACCACTCGAGACCGCATCGCCTCTCGTCGAGCCCGAGCCGCAGCCGGTCGAGGTAGCCCCAGCAGTGTCAGCGACGGTACCGCCACCCGTGGAGCCCACGCCGGCGGCGCTCGAGCCGGCACCGCCCGAGGTCGAGCCCGAGCCGGAGCCGCCGCCGATCGACCGAGTCCCCGCGACATTCGAGCAGGTCGCGCCGCCGCACGAGCAGGTCGCGCCGCCGGCACCGGCGGTGCCTCCGCCGCCGCCCAAGCGGCGCCGCAGCAAGGTCTCGCCACACGCGCGAGCGCACAGAGTGTTGCGGCCGGCGACGCCGGAGGGCCGCGGCCCGGAGCAATCGGCGAGCAGCCCTGCGCCTCCTGCCCCCGCCGAGACTCCGGCGAAAGCGCCGCTGCCGACTCCGAGTGGTCCGGTGGAGACCGATACGAAGGTGAGGCGGGATTCGCCGCTCGTGGAACGGTGCTTTGCCCTCTACCAGGAAAAGCGGTTCGACGAGGTCCTGACGATCGGAGAGGAAGCTCTCGCGAGGCTTCGAACCGAGGCGATCGGGGGCCCGTCGCGCGAGACCGCGGCACTCTGGTCGGTGGTGGGCCTCGCGAAACAGGCGCTCGGCGACGACGACGGCGCGCACGCGGCGCTCGAGTCTTCGATCGACGCCGCACCCGAGACCGAGCGGGCGACGTACCGCCGGCATCTCGCCACCCTGGCGCTCGACGCCGCCCAGGCGCGGATCGCGCGGGCCGGCAGCCACGACCCCGCCGACCGGATGACCGTGATCCGGGCGGCGATCGCATGGACCGAGCGTGGGCTCGCCGCCGTGCCGTCGGATCCCGCGCTCACCGACGCGCGCGACGCGGCGAACGACTCGCTCTGGCAGGCCTACGAGCAGGCCGCCACGGCGCTTCTGCAGCGACAGGAATTCGCCGGAGCGCGCCAGATCCTGCACGAGGCTCTGGACGATCCCAAGCTTCCGGCGACGCGCGCGGCGGGATTCCGCGGACTGCTCTCGGGTACGTTCGGCGGCGAGATGGGGCAGCTCACGGCGCAGGCGATCCTCAGCATGCAGGAGGGGCGCGAATCCGAAGCGCTCGGGACGCTGCAGCGCGCCGAGGAGCTGCTCGAGACGATCCCCACCGACGCATTGCCCCCGACGCGTCGCGACGAGGTCGACCAGCGCCTGTGGTGGGGCTACGCGGAGCTCGGGAGCCGGCGGCTCGACGCCGGCGACTACGAAGGGGCGCTCGACCCCCTGGTGCACGCACTCCGCTTCACGTCGATCGGCCCGGAGCGTCAGGCCGAGACGCGGGGGGCGGTCGTCCGCGCGCTCGAAGGCATCGCGGCGGTGCGGGCGCTGTCAATCCGTCGCCTCGCGGAAGCCGGCAGCCGTGACGAGGCGATCGTCGCGGCCGGAGAGCTCCACGGGCTCGTGAAGCGCGGACTGGAGCTCGGTCTCAGCGAGGACGAGCTGATCGCGGCGTTCGCGCGCGTGCGCCGCCTGTGCGAAGAGCTCGGCATGGACACGCGGGCCTGAATGGGGGTGCGCGCCGCACGCCGTCGCGGGGCTGGGGCCCCGCCGGCGGAGGCGCGCCTATGATGGGGGTGCGCGCCGCACGCCGCCTCACCTCAGGGCTCGACGCTTTTTCGGCGGATCTCCTCGAGCAGGGTTTCGGGCACGTTGAAGAACGCCGTGACGACGGTGGGATCGAAGTGCTTCCCGGAGCAACGCTTGATCTCGGCCTTGGCCACGTCGAAGGGCTGCGCCTTCGAATAGGGCCGGTCGAAGGTCATGGCGTCGAAGGCGTCGACGACCATGAAGATCCGCGCGCCCAGCGGGATCTCCTCGCCCCTGAGGCCTTGCGGGTAGCCGGTGCCGTCCCACTTCTCGTGGTGGCAGTAGACGATCGGCACGGCGCCTTGCAGGAAGGGAATCTTCTCGATCAGCTGTCGTCCGATCTCCGGGTGCCGCCGCATGATCTTCCACTCTTCGTCGGTCAGCGGGCCGGGCTTCAGCAAGATGCCGTCGGGGATGCCGATCTTTCCGATGTCGTGGAGTAGCACGCCGTGGGCGAGAGCCGGCAGGTCGGGCTCCGGCACGCCGTACACGCGCGCCGTGGCCATCGCGTAGCCGTGGACGCGGCGCGAGTGTGATTCGGTGCCGACGTCGCGCGTGTCGAGGGCGGAGCCGAGCGCTTCCAAGGTTGTCCGGTACGCGTCCTGGAGCTCACGGTTGAGCTGCGCCAACCCCCGCGTTGCCTCTTCGACCCGCCGCTCGAGCAGCTCCTGATAGTGGCGGTGCTCGATCAGGAGCTGGCGGCGCTCGAGGGCACGGTCGGCGGCGATGAGGAGCTCGTCCACGTTCACGGGCTTCATGATGAAGTCGTAGGCGCCGAGCTTGAGGCTGGCGATCGCGGTCTTCACGTCGGCCGCGCCCGTCAGGACGATGACCGCCGCGTCGGGGTCGGCCTGGCGCACCTGCTGGAGCAGATCGATGCCGCCCATGACCGGCATCTTGAGGTCGGTGACGGTCAGCGGCGAGCGCGAATCGCGGATCGAGGAGCGGAAGACCTCGACCCCTTCCTGTCCGTCGTTGGCGAGCAAGCATTTGTAGCCGGCGCCGAGGAAGATCTGGTGCAGGACCTCGCGCACCTGGCGATCGTCGTCGACGATCAGGACCTCTCGCTGCCCCATGTCAATCTACCTTCTGACCCGGACCTGCCGCCACGACCTGGTTCTTGCCGGCCCGCTTCGCGGCGTAGAGCGCCCCGTCGGCGGCGCGGAACAGCTCCTCCGACGTCGAGGCCTCCTCGTCCGGGAGGCTGGCGACGCCGAAGCTCGCGGTGACGCGCTTGCCGTGCGAGTAGGGAAAGGTCGCGACGACCTGCCGTATCCGGTCCGCGTAGAGCCGAGCGCCGCTCTTCGAAGTCTCGACCAGCAGGACGGCGAACTCGTCGCCGCCGTAGCGGGAGACGACGTTGATGCCACGCGAGTGCTTCATGAGGATCTGACCGACATCGCGCAGCGTCTCGTCGCCGACCGCGTGGCCGAACTCGTCGTTGACGCTCTTGAAACCGTCCAGGTCGAGCACCACGACGGAGACCGGGTGATTGAACCGCCTGAAGCGTGAAATCTCCTCCTCGAGGCGGAGCGAGAAGAAGCGGCGATTGTAGAGTCCGGTGACCTCGTCCTTGAACGAGGTCTCCTTGAGCTTGGCGTTGGTGGCCTCCAGCTCGCGATACGCGGCGTCGAGCCGCATGGCGAAGGTGTTGATGTCGATGGCCTGCTGCTCGACGGTGCCGAGCATGTTCGAGAACGACCGCATCAGCGTGCCGACCTCGTCGCTGCGGCCCCCGAGCTCCGCGAGCTTGGGCTCCCTCGAGAGCAACTCGGCGATCTTCGCGAAGGCCCGGCCGAGGTCCCAGATGATGTAGGCGCCGCCAACCATGGCGAGCACGGTGAACAGGAGCAGGGCGTGAAGGCCATAGAACTTCGCGACGTCCGCCGGGTGCAGATCGGGCCTGACGTAACGGTAGACCACGTAGGCCAGCACCAATAGCGGAATCAGCGACGAAAGGGTGAGCGCCAGCAGGACTTTACGCTTCAAAAGCCGCCCCGCGGACGCGATATCGCCGGACTCGCGCGACATGACAAGATTATTCTATTGCCGCTACAGGCGGTCAAGGCAGGAAAAGTTTGAGGGGTGTCCCGTAACTGCGTGATCTACAACACGAAAGTGAGCGCCGATCCCTATCGCGCCTCGGAGCGTAGCCGAAGGCGCTGGCCCTCCTGAATCACAACGATACCGTCCTCCTCGATTCGCTGAAGGACCGCGCCGTTCTCGAGCGTTTCGCCTTCGACGTATTTGTGGCCGTTCACGTAGACCATCCGCCGCCCAGGCTCGGGCGCCCAGACGAGCATGTCGATCTTGAGCGGTACCGCCTGGGGCGATGGCGTCTGGTCGGAGGCCGGGAGCGGTGATGTCGTCGCGCGTAGCTCGGCGCGGGCGCGTCGCCGTCTCTGCCGAGGCGTCTCGTCAGCGGGCGCGGAGGGCTCCGGAGCGACGCTCGCTGGCGGCGGAGTGGGCCGAGCCGACGCGGGCGTTACGGGCCGCGCCGCCATCACCGGCTGGGCCGTCGGCCGGGCTGTCTCAGGCTGCCGGGCCGTGTCGGGTTGTGGGGCCGTGTCGGCCCGTCGGGCCGTGTCGGCCTGCGAGACGTGCTGTGGGTCAATGACCGCCGGCGGAGTTTGCGCAGTCGACGGCTCGACCCGGACAGGCGCCTGCGTCTCTGCACGCGTGTCGGGCGGCGGCGCCCCGATATCCGCGGGACGCGGACCGAGCAAGACGGCCCCAATCACCACTGCGGTGAGGGCGAGCCCTCCGCTCACGAGCCACGGCCAGCGCAGCTGCCGCGCGCGTGCCGCCGGACGCCGAGGAGGCTCGCGCGAGACCGCCGCCTGCTTGACCCGCGGATTCTCCGCCCGCGCCTCGAGCGCCGGTGAGTCGGCGGAAGCCAGCGCGGAGTGTGCAGCCGCGCGCACGGTCGACCGGTCGACGCTTCGACGCCCTTGGGCGTCCGTGCTCGACAGGGCCCGGTCGCAGATGGTGTTGATCAGGCGCGGCACGCCGGACGACAGGTGATGCACGTCTCGCAGCGCTTCGGCTTCGAAGATGTCTCGGCCGCCGGCGACCGCAAGCCGGTGGCGCACATACGCGCACGTCTCGTCCTCGGCGAAGGGCAGCAGATAGTAGCCCCTCGTGGCGTGCGAGGGCGGATGCAGCGTTGTGCGCCCCAAGCGCTCGATGAGCCCCGGCTCGCCGATCAGGATGATCTCGAGTAGCTTGCGCCCGTCGAGCTCCAGGTTCGAAAGAAGGTACAGCTGCCCGAGCACCTCGAGACCCAGGTTCTGGGCGTCGTCCACGATCAGAACCGTGCGCCGCGTGCCGTGGCGGGCTGCCAGTTGTCGGTAGAGGGCGTCGCGGAGCACCGTCAGGCGGGACGCGTCCATCCCGCACGTCACCACGAGCTCGTCGCAGACGACGGTCAGAAGCTCCACGGGGGTCAGCACGGGATTGAGGATCAACGCCACGTCGACGCGCTCGGGCAGCCGGCTCAGGAGCACGCGACACGTCGTCGTCTTGCCGATGCCGCTCTCTCCGGTGAGGAGGATGACGCCGGCTTGCGCTTGCACACCGTGGAGCAGATACGCGAGCGCCTGCTCGTGGTGGGCGCCCAGATAGACGAATCGAGGATCCGGCGCGTTCGAGAACGGGCGCTCGCGAAGACCGAACTGCTCGAGGTACATCGCTGAGTGGCGAGCGGAAGACGAGCGCAGACCGGTCGTCGCGCGCGGGGGCATGAGCGTCAGGGAAGGAGCGACCGGCTCCAGCCGATGACCGGCCGAACATCTGTCGCCGTGGGTGGAGTGTACGCCTGGCCGGTCACGACCTCTCCCCGGTGCACCCTCAAGACGCGGGTCACGCCGTGCTCCTTCTCCCACCGCGAGACGATCGAGGCTGACAGACCTCGATATCGCGGTCGTAGACCCTGCGACACGCAGGACAACGCTTCATCACCCACTTCAACGGCCCTGCCTCTTACAGGCGCCTCGGGCCTTCAACGACACCCTTTTCCAACCGAGCGCGGTTGTTGCTCCGGAGTCGGGTCGTCCGCAACCTGGCGTGAACCGGGGGCCCTGCAGAGCCCGGCGTCAGGTACCGCGGCCGGACGCGGCAAAGTATAGCGGAGGTCGCCCCATCCGTGGGGAGTCGCCTCGCAGACCGTCCGCGGCCTGTGCTAACCTCGGCAGGGAAAGATTGCTTGAGCCGCCTGGTCAATGTCAGAATTCTCAAGAAAATAGCCGATATGCCCGTCGTCGCGGACAAGATGATCGATTGCCTCGGGCTCTTCTGTCCGATGCCGATCGTCAAGACGCGCGAGGCGCTTCTGCACATGGAACCGGGCCAGGTGCTGGAGGTCACGTCGGACGATCCCGGCTCCGAGGCGGACATGAAAAGCTGGTCGGCGCGGACCGGCAATGAGCTCCTGGAGATGCAGAGGAATGGCGCGGTCTTCCGCTTCTTCGTCCGAAAGGCTCGCTAGAACCGGTCTCGCGACCTCGGGCTCCCGCGTCTACCTCGACTACGCGGGCTTCTCTCCGGTCGACCCTCGCGTGGTCGCGGTCATGCGGCCGTTCTTCGAGGGCGGGGTCGGCAATCCCAACGCCCAGCACTCCCTCGGGCTGGAAGCCCGCTCGTCGCTCGACGGCGCGCGGGGCAAGGTGGCGCGGCTGTTCGCGGCGACACCCGGCGGCGTGATCTTCACCGCCAGCGCCACCGAGGCGAACAACCTCGCCATCAAGGGGCTGGCCCAGCGGGCCGCGGGCCGGCACGTCGTCACCTCGGCGATCGAGCACGTCTCGCTGATCGATTCCTGTCGCGATCTCGAGAAGCGCGGCTGGAGCGTGACCTACGTGGGTGTCGACGCCGACGGCCGCGTAGACCCGGAGGCTGTCGCGAGCGCGATCCGTGCGGACACGGCGCTCGTCTCGATCATGGCCGCCAACAACGAGATCGGCACGATTCAGCCCGTCCGCGAGATCGGGCGGATCGCGCGCGCGCGGGGCGTGCCGTTCCACGTCGACGCGGTCGGCGCCGCCGGACGCGTGCCCCTCCTCGTCGACGACTGTCGCATCGACCTGCTCACCCTCTCGTCGAACGATCTCTATGGGCCGCCCGGCGCCGGCGCCCTCTGGGTGCGCGCGAGCGTGAAGCTCGCCCCGCTCACGGTCGGCGGCGGGCAGGAGCGCGGCTATCGCGCCGGCACCGAGAACCTGCCGGCGATCGCCGGCATGGGCGTGGCGGCCGATCTGGCGCGGGTCGAGGTGGCCGGCGAGGTGGCGCGTCTGGGCGAGCTGCGCGATCGACTCCTGTCGGGGCTGCTCGCGCGGATCCCCGAAGCGCGTCAGACCGGCGCCCGCGGATCGGACCGGCTTCCCCATCACGCGTCGATCGTCGTGCCCGGCGTGAAGGCCGAGAGCGTCCTGACGGACCTCGACCTGCGCGGCATCGCCGCCTCGTCCGGCGCGACCTGCACGGCGATGACGGGCGAGCCGTCGCACGTGCTGCGCGCGATCGGCTGTGACCGCGACACCGCCGAGGGCTCGCTCTGCTTCACGCTCGGCCGCTGGACCACCGCCAGCGAGATCGACCTCGTGCTCGAGGCGGTGCCCGCGGTGATCACTCGCGTCCGCCGCCTGGCCGCTCCGTAAGGTGCGACTCTTCCTCTTCGACATCGACGGCACGCTCGTCAGCGTGCGCGGCGCCGGCCGCACGGCGTTCGCGCGCGCGCTCGAGGAAATCTACGGCACCGCCGGTACGATCGACCGCTACGACTTCCGTGGCCGCACCGATCTGCGCATCGTCCACGACCTCATGACCGAGGCGGGGCTGGACGTGGAACGGATCCGCGCGCGTGTCGACGATTGCTTTCAGGCGTACGCGCGTGAGCTCACGACGATCATCGGGGACGGCTCGCGGGTCCAGGTGTTGCCGGGCGTGGCGGAGGTCGTCCGGCGGCTCGGCGCGCGACCGGACGCCGTCGTCGGGCTCCTCACCGGCAACATCGAGGCCGGAGCTCGGATAAAGCTCGAGCCGACCGGGCTCTGGCCGTTCTTCCGAGTGGCCGCCTACGGCGGAGACGATGCCGACCGGCGTCGCCTGCCCGCGATCGCGCGCGAGCGGGCTCGAGCGCTCGGCCACGAGTTCACGTTCGATCGCATCACGATCATCGGCGATACCCCGCTGGACGTCGAGTGCGCGCGCGCCTCGGGCGCGGTGGCGGTCGCCGTCGCGACCGGCCAGCACCCGGTCGACGAGCTGGCGACGTGCCGGCCCGATCTGCTCTTCGGCGATCTCGCCGACGTCGAGCGCGTCGTGGCGCGTCTCGCCGACGGTACCTCGTGACCACGTCGCTCGTCTCCGTGTGGCTCCATCTGCTGGGCGTCGTGGCCTGGATCGGCGGCCTCATGTATCAAGCCCACGTGCTCGTGCCCGCGGCTCGGCGGACGGACGCCCCGCCCATCGCCGAGATGCTTCGCCGCGCCCGGCGGGTGACGTGGATCGCGATCGCCCTGGTCGTGCTGACCGGGCTCTACAACGTGACCCGGCTCGGCCCGCTCGATCGGGTGTTGCAGAGCGGCGCGGCGCTGCTGCTGGCGCTCAAGTTCATGCTCGTGCTCGCCGCGGTGGCGGTCGCCGGCCAGCGCGATTTCGCGCAGGTGCCCCGCCTGGCGCGCGCCCTGGCCGCCGGCGACGACCCGCGCCCGGCGCTCTCGGCGATCGCGTGGATGGACCGCGTCGTGCTGCTGCTCGCCGTCGTGATCGTCTATCTCGGCCTCGCCGTTTCTCGCGCCTGATAACCGAACGAGCCTCCGCCCTCCGGGCGCACCGTGTGGCACGCGCTCGGACGGAAACGGCAACGACCGCGTGTCGGCGACCACTCCGCGACCTGCCAAGTAGCCAGATTCTCGAAGAACGTCCTCATGGCATGGCGGTTGCCTGATAGCCCGCGGAGGTGACGTCATGTCGCTAGTCGGGATGGTGTTCGGGGCGGTTCTGGAGGCGAGGGGATCGTGGTGACGCGGTCGGTCGGGGCGCCGACGCCGGCGTGGCTGGCGCGCGCGATGGTGACCGTGCTGGTCGCCGTGGCGGCCCCGGCCATCGCGGCGGATCCTCAGGAGGTGCGGCAAGAAACACGCGAAGAGATCGAGCGCTTTCTCGCCAACACGCCGGACAAGACGCCCGCCGAGATCGACCTGATGGTGCGTGGGACGTCGCCCGGATTTCGCTTCGGCCTGGGCGACCGCCTCGTGAATGTGAGCAACGGCGCCCAGGTCGGCGTGGTCGTGCGCACCGAGCCCGC
>Ga0137403_10007932_pt1 | contig 11918 bp, 8 predicted proteins | sample CZOMad2_1_16fung_FD_122057 | JGI IMG/M metagenome (GOLD analysis project Ga0137403, IMG submission 122057) | Vadose zone soil fungal communities from Angelo Coast Range Reserve, California, USA - CZOMad2_1_16fungal (Hybrid Assembly) | ecosystem: Environmental > Terrestrial > Soil > Vadose zone...
CGAAAATCTTGCGTGAGTTCAGACGGGTGGTCGAGCTGCTCGACAGTCCAGCCAAGGGCTTTCGCGAGTTGGGCAATCGGCTCAATCTCGGGTCCGGTTCCAAAAAGTAACAAGCGGATGGGAAGCTGCAGTGTGTCGATGAAAACGCCCCGCCGTTCCGCGAGAAAAACATCAGCGGGCAATAAGTCGGAGCCGAGTGTTTCGCATTCAAAGCACGTGCGGACACGGCAAGTCTCGCGGTTTCCAAGCAACCGACCAATATTAGTAATCAGATTGCCGTTTTTTCCGGCTGCAGGCAGCGGCTCGACCAGGATCTTTAGCAGGCCATCGCATCCATATAGCCGTCTCGTGTCGAACGAAAGCAGCAGCGGCGAACCATCGCGAATGACGCGGCGTCCCTGGCTGCCAATCTCTTCCTCCAAACAACCGCCACTCAGAACACCAAGCGTGCCGCTGTCGGGGTCGACTAATAGCCGAGCGCCCGCTTTTCGGTAAGTAGAACCTTGCGTCTGAACTAATGTCGCCAGGGCCCATGGCCGCGCAGGATTTTCTGCGACGCGTTGGATGATTTGTTGCAATGCCTTCATTCGTTAGGCCAGGATTGACGATTTCAGCAGGTCCTCGATCTTGATCGGCAGTTCACGCACCCGAATGCCGGTGGCGTGATGTGTCGCCGCCGTGATCGCCGCAGCGATACCGGCCAAACCGATTTCACCGATCCCCCGTGCACCAAGCTGGTTGATCTCTTTGTCGGGGTAATCAAGGAAATGAACGTCTAACTTGGGCACATCGGCGTTCACCGCCATGATGTAGTCGGCCAGATTGCTGTTGATCGGAGCGCCATTTTGGGGGTCGTAAGTGGTATGTTCCAAAAGCGCCATGCCGATTCCCATTACCACAGCGCCTTCGATCTGGTTGCGTCCCGCGAGTGGATTGATAATCCGCCCCGCATCGATGACGGTCACCACGCGGTTGACGCGCAACCGGGCAATCTCCGGCTGCCATGTGACCTCGACGAAGTGACATCCGAACGAGTGCGTCGAGAACTTCGGTTTTTTCTCACCGAACGTTGCTTCGGATTTGCCACTGCCTGTCACGAGTCGAAGGTTGGCGTGTCTTAGCAAATCGGCGAAGTGTACGCCACCGGCAGGACCATTGGCCTTCACAAATACCCGGCCGCCTTCGAAGGCAAGTTCTTCGGCTTTGCGCTTCTCGAAGGCGGATCCTGTGGTGGTCGTCGCAACGGTCAGTAGCGCCTCAATTGCCTTGTCAGCGGCGGCAAAGACTGCTGGGATTACCGATCCTGTTGCCATCGAACCGCCCGAAGTCGGACCTTCGGGAAGCGTTGTATCGCCAAGCGCGACTTCGACCTTGTCGAGTGGGACGCCGGCCTTATCTGCACCAAGCTGGGCCAGGATCGTGTAAGTGCCGGTGCCGATGTCTTGGGTGCCGCAGGCAACGCGCGCAGTGCCATCATCCCGCAGCTGTACATTTGCCTGGGCTGGAAATCGCGCCGCGATCCACGCAGCCCCGGCCATTCCCCACCCGAGGATCAACCCGTCGCGTTTCATGGAGCCGATCTCGGAGTTCCGTTTTGACCAGCCGAAGTTTTCTGCTCCAACCTTGAGGCACTCGAGGTAGTGGCGCGAGGAAAATGGAATGCCTAACGATTCGTCGATCTTTGGTTCATTCAGCACGCGAAGTTGCACAGGATCGATCTTGAGCTGATCGGCCAATTCGTTCATCGCCGACTCTGTCGCGTAAAGCCCGGGCACGGCACCGGGACCGCGCATGTCGGACGGTGTGCCGATATTGCGCTTGGCGCGTCCGAATTGTACTCGCAAGTTGGGTACACTGTATTGGAACGCCGTCGCTTCACCGCAATTCTCGTGGTAATCGTCGAGCATCGACCTCTGGTAAACATAATCGTGCTGAAGCGAGACGAGCTTGCCTTCGGGCGTGGCGCCAAGCCGCACGCGCTGCTGGGTTCGCGCGCGATGGCCTGCCGACTGGAACGTCATCCTGCGACTGAGCACAAGCTTGACTGGTTTGCCAAGCTGCCGCGCCGCGGCGGCGGCGAGCGGGCAATGTGTCCATGGCCATAACTTGCTGCCGAAACCAGAGCCAACGAACTTGGTGATTACGCGGACGTTCTCTTTCGGCAAACCGAACATTTGCGCGAGTACGTCACGCATGTTGAAGATTGATTGTGACTCCTCGTAGAGTGTCAGGTTTGGGCCATCCCAAATTGCGGTGGCGGCCTGCAACTCGATTGGGTTATGGGTTTCGGACGGGGTGACAAAGGTTTGGTCGAGCTTGACCGGCGCATTGGCGAAAGCGCCATCGGGATCGCCGCGCTCACTTTGCAGACGATTCTCCGGGCCGTACGAGGTTTCAACGACTTCGGGATCATTGTCGGCTTTGAGATCGGTCTCGACATTTGGTTTCTGCTTGTCATAGGTGACCAGGACCGCGTCGGCAGCAGCTTTGGCGGCTTCAAAAGTGTCCGCGACAGCGAGCGCTACGTATTGCCCGTAGTAACTAACGTCATCGTCCTCAAACGGCGGGCGTCGCTCTATACAGATGTTTTCAAAGCCTTTGCCTTTAACCGAACGAAAGATCTTTCCGATGTTTCTGCGATGAAAAATCGCCCGAACACCGGGCATCTTTTCGGCCGCAGCCGTGTCCAGCTTCAGCACCCGGCCGTTGGCGATCGTCGCTTCAACGGGGACTGCATGGAGCAAGCCAGGAAAATGGTGATCAGTTGCATACATGGCCAGGCCGCTGACCTTGAGCGGACCATCAACACGAGGCTGCGGTTTTCCGATAACCGACATCTGTGCGCTTTCAGGCATGATTAATATTCGACTCGTTAGGCGTTTTGCGTCGCAAGTTTCAAGGCATGTACCAAACAGCGCTTGGCTAGCTCTACCTTGAAGCCATTTTGGCTTTGAGGTTTTGCATCGCGCAGCGCAGCATCCGCGGCCCTTTGGAAAACTGCTGGCGTCGGAGGTTGGTCTGTTAATTCACGCTCGGCCTCTGTCGACCTCCAGGGCTTTGTGCCCACTCCACCAAGTGCGATGCGAGCACGCATCAGTTTTCCATTTGCAACTGTGACTACGACCGCGGCGGAGGCGAGCGCGAATTCGTAGGAAGCGCGGTCACGCAATTTTAGATAGAGCGACCGGCTTCCCGGCGCAGGCGGCGGTAACGTGACGTGCGTAATCAAATCACCGGGTTCCAAAACGGTTTCACGATGCGGCGTGTCCCCGGGGAGAAGATGAAAATCACTGATTGGAACACTCCGATCGCCTTTTGTCCCGCGGATGTGAATAGTCGCTTCGAGCGCCGCCAGCGCTACGTTCATGTCTGACGGGTTCGTCGCGATACAATGTTCGCTGGTACCGAGAATCGCCAAACTTCGGTTAACACCGGTAATTGCGGCACAACCGCTGCCTGGCTCGCGTTTATTGCAAGGCATCGCAATGTCGCGGAAGTACACGCAGCGTGTGCGTTGCAACAGGTTACCGGCTGTGGTCGCCATGTTACGAAGCTGGGCCGAAGCGCCACTCAAGAGCGCTTCGGAAAGAACCGCGTAGTTTTTGCGAACAACCGGATGATACGCGAGGTCCGAATTGTGGACCATTGCGCCAACGGTTAGGCCGCCGTCCGGTAGAGTGTCGATCTTGCCGAGCGGCAGATGGTTTACGTCGATGAGTTTTCGCGGCGTCTCGACGTTCAGCTTCATCAAATCGATCAGCGTCGTGCCCCCGGCGATGAAGCGAATTTCCGCTCCCTGTTGCGACGTTGTCGCCTTCGCCGCCGCAGAAACGGCCTGAGCGTTGTCCTCAGCGCGCGTGAGCTCGAAAGTTCTCATGCCGGCTTCTGCGTTTTAGCGTTTTGCCGCACACTCTGAATCGCGCTCACAATGTTTTGATAGGCGCCACAGCGACAAATATTGCCGCTCATGAACTCTTTCACCTCGACGTCATCCGGTCCGCACGGTTCCTTTAATAACGCCACCGCCGACATAATTTGGCCAGATGTGCAATAACCACATTGATAGGCATCGTGCGCGACGAACGCAGCCTGCATTGCATGCAAGTTTTCCTGTTGTCCAACCCCTTCGATCGTCGTGATGTCGTCCCCCTGATACATGGCGGCAAAGCAAAGACATGAATTCACGCGCCGGCCGTTAATATGCACTGTGCACGCCCCGCATTGACCGTGATCGCAACCCTTCTTGGATCCAGTCATATGAAGATGTTCCCGGAGGCAATCCAGAAGCGTTGTGCGCGGATCGATTCGCAAATCGTATTTCTTTCCATTCACATGCAGAGTGACGGGAATTGCGTCCTTCGACTCCGATGACAGCGACTGTTCTTTCGCCAAGCGTTCTCCGAACGCAGGAGAGATCGAACCCGCTGAGGCCAGCAAGCTGGCCATGCCTAAGCGTGAGAGGAAAGTGCGGCGCGTCGATTTCCCGAATTCGCTGCGACTTTCTTCGGGCTTTTCGTCACTCTCGCTTTGATGGGGCATTAAAACCTCCTCGGTAGAATCGTTTTCTAAGCCGGTTTGGTTTTAAAATGCCGCGGATTTCGCTCGCTACTTGTGGGCTGGCAGTCCATCCGACGAGCCAGGCTAGCAACCTAACATCCGATTCCACACTATTGCCGGCGCGTTGCTTCGAACAGGAACCACGCGCGTCGCTCGGTTTCATCGATCCAAACTTCGATCAAACTCGCGGTAGCAACGTCACGGTGCTCATCGCACACGTTGTGCGCTTCACGAAGACGCGCGGCCAGCGTCCTGTTGTCGTCGGCTAACTCAGCCAGCATGTCCAGCGGCTCGACATACTCTGCGTCGTTATCGAGCACGCGCTGGGTGAGCGATCTGGCCGATCGAGTGCAGTGTGATCCCGCCGATTTTTCGAACGCGTTCCGCAATAGGATCGGTCATCGCAAAAAGCTGATCGCCCTGCTCGTCGAGCAACAAGTGGTAGTCGCGAAAATGCGGACCGCTCATGTGCCAGTGGAAATTTTTCGTTTTCACGTAGAGGGCGAATACATCAGCCAGAATCGCGTTCATGGTCCCGGTGATGTCTTTCGTCGCCGAAGCGGTGAGATCGGTCCGTGTCTCCAGTGGTGCGTCGCGTCTGCGAAGTAGTTCGGAAGTCTTTTTCGAATTAGGTTTGTTCATGGTTTCGTTTGTACTGGTTGAGGTTCTGTTGGCGCGATCAAATACGCTTTTTCTGTTACGGTTCTTTTGCTGCGCCCGCGGTGCGGCGGGTTCTTCCAATTCTATTTGATTATCGGTCATAAGCATCTCATTTGGGTTATTTTTGTTGGCCAAGCCTGCAACGCTGTAGCACTGCGGGCAGGCCTATGATCTCCTCGACCATCAGGAGCTCGGCGATTGCGCGTTCGCAAGATTTTCCGATGCCAAGAACGAGATAGCAGCCATTCTCTCGTTCGGGGTAGAACGCCGGCGATTCATCAGCGTGTGACGCAGACAATCCTGTCTGCGCATTTCGAGAAGCAGCCTCAGATTGCCCTAGCGACCGACTAGCGATCGCCGCTCCTTGCAAGACGCTACAGGCAGGATTGCCTGCATCACTACAATTGAATCAGGCCGCGTCGGGTAGCGCTTGCCACGGCTTCGGTGCGGCTGATGACATTCATCTTGGCGAAGATCGCTTTGACGTGTGATTTCACCGTGCCTTCGCTGATGAATAGCACCGCGCCGATTTCTTTGTTGCTTTTCCCCTGGGCCATCAGCTTAAGCACGTCGACCTCGCGCGAGCTCAATGTTTCGCCACTAACGCGTTCCGCTAGCTTGGCCGCGAGATGGACTGGGATGCAAGTTTCACCGGCGTTGACCCGACGAATACTATCCATCAATGCTTCGCGTGGTACGTCCTTAAGCAGATAACCCTTCGCGCCGGCTTGAATTGCGCGAAAAATATCTTCGTCGCCGTCAAAGGTTGTAAGAACAAGAATGCGCGCGTGCTCGTCTTGATCGCGGATTTCTTTGATTGCGCTGACGCCATCCAGTTCGGGCATCCGCAAATCGAGTAGCGTCACATCCGGGCGATGCTGCTTCCAAAGATCGACTGCTTCACGGCCATTTTTCGCTTCGCCTAGCACGGTCATGTCCGGTTTGCGTTGAATCAACGAAACCAAACCTTCGCGCACCACGGTGTGGTCATCGGCGATGAGAACCCTAATGCGTGATTTCTTAGCTGAAGGTTTTGGAGGCGACGCAGCTTCCCTGCCAAGCGCACGGGTTGTGGTCTTGCGTGCAGGTTTCTTTTTGAGTCTCACGGTCTCGATTCGCCGTTGTAGGGCAGCGTAACAACGAGTTTTGTGCCTTTGCCGCGCGCGCTGGTGATCTTTAGGCTGCCGCCCATTTGCTCGACGCGCTCGCGCATTCCGGCCAGGCCGAAACCGTCGTGTCGGGCGTTGACTTCGAATCCATCGCCGTCGTCGCGAAGCTCCAGGCGAAGTTCTTTTGTATCGGACGTCAATCGCGTTTCAAAATTGCGGGCGTGCGCGTACTTGAGCGCGTTGGTCAAACCTTCCTGCCCGATGTGCAGCAAATTTTCCTGCCAAATTGGCGGAACATCCCGGAGGTGGCCGTGCAGTTCGAACCTCGTGTGAAGCGCGGTCCCGGCGGTTGTATTTTTGACGATTCCCTGTAGCGCGTGCCAAAAGTTTCCCGCTTGCAAAGCTTCGGGGCGGAGCGCGTGGACCGACCGGCGCGCTTCGGACAAGCTGCGTCGTGCCAACTCGGCGGCGCGTTGCAAGTGCTCGTTCGCTTCCTTGCGCCGGGAACAGTCAATAGCGTCGGCAGCCGCCTCCAATTGCACAATTACGCCGGTGAACCCTTGCGCGAGTGTGTCGTGGATGTCGCGCGCCATTCTGTTTCGTTCTTCCAGGATCGCTGCCTGACGGCTTTGCTCGGCAAATTCATTTAGTTGAATCGCCAGCATAGCCTGATGCGCGAGTGCCTGCGCCAGTTCGATCTCTTCCGGCCGATAGCTTGGCCGCTCACCATGGCGAATTCCGATGAAACCTCTCACGCGACCGCCCACCAGCGTCGGAATCCTGAGGAATTTCTTCGTTCCTCCGGACTTCAAGTATTCGCGAAGCTCCAGTGAGATATCGGGATCGTGTTCCAAGTCCTCACAGACCACTGGCACTCCTGAAAAGAACAACTCACGAAGTCCGCGGTCCTGCTTCCATGACAAAGGATTTTTCACCCACGGATGCTCCGGATCGGCCTTCGCAAAATTTGTGCCTTCGGCCCAAGCCCGCAAAACGAGTGAATCATCCGACTCATCCAGCAACCAGAGGATCACACTTTGCGCGGTGAGGAGCCGGCCCATAGTGCTAAGCATTTGGCCTAAAAACTTGTCAGGCGCCGGCGCAGTCGCGAGGACGTCCAAACTGTAGGTGAGTGCCTCCACTTGTCCGCGGGCGAGTTGCTCCGACGCGCGCAATGCTTCTTCGGCTCGCTTGCGCTGGATCGCGATGCTCGCCAAATGCGTAATCTGCTCGATGACGTCCTGGTGCCGCGGAGCAGGGGACCTGGGCTCGCTATAATACATGGCAAAGGTTCCCAGAACTCTGTTTTCCAGGGAGAGTATCGGGGTAGACCAACATGCCCTGAGCCCATTCGTTAGGGCGTCGTCACGAAAACCTGTCCAGCGGGGATCGGTGGCGATGTCTGAAACGATCACTTGCTCTGCACGATAGGCGGCCGATCCGCACGAACCCACGTTTGGGCCGATGACGAAGCCGTCGATTGCCTGAGCGTATGGTTTGGGAATGCTCGGTCCTGCACCATGCCAAAGCCGTTTGCGACTCGAATCCAGCAAAAGGATCGAACACAAGCACCCGCTGCACAATTCTTCGACCAGACGGCATATGGCATCGAGAATAGAGGAGAGTGAATCTCCCTTTGCCACCATCTCGAGGAGCCGTTTCTCTCCGGCAAGCAAAGCTTCGCCTTGCTTGCGCTTGCTGATGTCTCGCAGAATTGCCTGGAAATATCCACCGCGTATCGCGGTAACAGACACTTCCACGGGGACCATCTCACTGTTCTTACGCACGAACGTTCTCTCGTAGCGCAGCGTACCGCCGGTTTTCAGTTGCTCGAGCCGCTCTCGGAACACCTGGCGTTCTTCCGGTAGATAGGTGTTAGTGACGGGCGTGCCAACCAGCTCGTCCTCGGGAATTCCAGCGAGCTCAGCGCCCGCGCGGTTTCCCAAAACGCATACGCCGTTGGCGTCGACGACATAGATCGCGTCGGGTGAAATTTCGATCAGGTCTCGATATTTCTCTTCGCTCTTACGCAGCTTTTCTTCGGCGTATTTGCGTTCGGTCACGTCCCGCAGTGTGCAAAGCGTGGATAAAAATTCGCCATTTTCTGACAGGCGCGGAACCGAGACGCCATCAAAGTGGATAATCTCACCGCTTTTTGTCTTCCAGCGGATCTCGTATTCACGCGCGTTCCCATGTGCGAGGTCATCCAGAATTTGGTCAATCCCTTTGCGATCCTCAGGAAGAAGGAGGCGTTCCGAAATATTTGTTCCGCGCAGTTCCGTTTCTAAATAGCCGCTCAGTTGGACACCGCGCCGGTTGATGCAGAGAATTTTTCCGGATCGATCCAGAGAAAGGATCACGTCACGCGATAACTTAAACAGATATTTTGCCGCGCTTTCCTCATCATCGGCTCCCGGACAAGTTCCGGCAGGCGAACCGAGTTCAACACGCGGCGAAAGGACGCTGGTGCTGTGCAAGGACTCGGCAGCCAGGGCTTCTGATTTCATAACAAGTTAGTTCGCCGTCAGTGCAAGACCCATATCTCAGGCGGGCACTACGCCCGCGTGTAGACGCTATCAGTCTAACAAGCCAGCGCTGTCACGCCACTTTTGTTTCCTCCCTCGAAAGAGGTGTTATCTCCTCTCCCCTGCGAAGCACCGAAAAATCCTCCGACCGCTTCGTGGTAGCGGAACGAAAGGTTGCCTAGGGTTTGGAACTAAAAAAATTAACGGAAATGAAACTCAAACGACCTCAAACCAATTCAAAGCCCGAGCGACCGAGGATTCTTCGGAAAACCCGACGACGTCACGATCCGATGCTCGTTCTGAACATGACCCTTTTTAACTTCACCGACGGATGGAACCGCGCGTTTTCGAGGGAGCAATACGCACGCTTTAGCGGCTAACGACATGATTCAAACAATGGAACCAGCTCCAGCCGTAATGAACGCCGCCAGACATTTCATTGTTGTGAAGGCGCCCGTGGATCGCGTCTACGAGCAGTGGTCGCGTCTCGAGGACCTTCCCAAATTCGTTACGCCGCTGCAGGAGGTGCGTAGAATTGACGACACGCATTTTTCCTACAGGTGGCAGCCAACTGGTGGCGACCGAAAGGGGGTATTCCACATCATATTGCAGATTCCCGGGCGTCGAATCGCGTGGCGCAGCGTCTCTGATGGTTTCATGTCAGGCGTGGTCTCGTTCGAGCCGCGTTCTCAAGAGGAAACGGAAGTTACGCTGAAGATCCGTTCGATTTTCGATTCCTCGGGGCTGTCGCACAGAGTGGAGGAGTATCTGGGTAATTTCAAACGGCTGGTTGAGAACGGAGACACCATAAAATGAGAACTTTACCTACTCGGGAAGCACTGGTAGCCGCCTACTGGCGAAAGCTGACGAGATCTATTGAAGCTGCATACACGGGTCGTAGACGCGTGTTTACAAGACGCGCGGCAGGTCCTTTGCAAACACGTCGACGCCGCTCCAGCGGCAACGGTGCGGCCAAAGGAATCCCTACCAGGCAAACGGCGCACTAGCAAGACCCCATGTGGATTGTTCGTTTGGCCCTTAGAAGGCCATACACCTTCACGGTGATGGCCATCTTGATCGTGCTCATGGGCATCGTCACGATCTCTCGCATGGCCACGGACATTTTTCCCAAGATCGACATCCCCGTGGTCAGCGTGATCTGGAGTTTTCCCGGCGTGGCACCCGAGGAGATGGAGAAACGCTTTGTCACGGTGACCGAGCGCGCCATGACCACGACCGTGAACGACATCGAGCATATCGAGTCACAGAGTTACAACGGCGTTTCGGTCATCAAGGTTTTCTTCCACGAGGGCGCCAAGGTCGAGGCCGGCGTTGCCCAGGTCACATCGATCACCCAGACGCTCCTGCGCATTCTGCCGCCTGGCACAACGCCGCCTCTCATCCTTCAATACAGCGCGTCGAATGTGCCAATCCTGCAACTCGGCCTAACCAGCAAAACGCTTTCTGAACAGCAGCTCTACGATCTTGGTTTAAATTTCATCCGCACACAGCTGGCAACCGTGCAAGGCGCACAGGTCCCGCTCCCATACGGTGGCAAGTCGCGCCAGGTCATGGTCGATATCGATCCGCAAAAACTTTTCGGCAAAGGACTTTCCCCAGCGGACGTCAGCAGCGCGCTCAATGCTCAGAACGTCATCCTTCCGGCCGGGACACAGAAAATTGGCGACCGCGAATACAATGTGCGGTTAAACTCGAGCCCGGAACTTTTGCAGGCTCTGAACGATCTGCCAATCAAACAGGTAAACAACGCGATGGTTTACATTCGCGATGTCGCGCACGTTCGAGACGGCTTTGCCGTGCAAACGAACATCGTTGCGCAAAATCGAGTGCGCTCGGCACTGCTTACGGTTTTGAAAAGCGCGAGCGCCTCTACGCTCGATATCATCAGCCGGGTGAAAGCGGCGCTGCCGCGGATCAAGGCGACCTTGCCGCCCGAGCTCGACATCACCCAACTGTTTGATCAATCGATCTTTGTCCGCGCCGCCATCAACGGCGTTTTAAAGGAAGGCGTGATCGCGGCGTGCCTGACTGCGTTCATGATCCTGCTTTTTCTCGGAAGCTGGCGCTCGACTCTGGTGGTCGCCACTTCAATCCCGTTGTCGATCTTATGCTCGGTCATCGTTCTCAGCGCGCTCGGCCAAACCCTGAACCTGATGACCTTGGGTGGACTTGCCCTCGCCGTCGGCATTTTAGTGGATGACGCGACGGTCGAGATCGAGAACATCCATCGCAATCTTGCCATGAAGAAGCCCATGGTGCGCGCCATCCTCGATGGCGCGTCGCAGATTGCGGTGCCGGCGTTCGTGTCAACTCTCTGCATTTGCATCGTTTTCGTGCCGATTTTTTTCCTGAGCGGCACGGCCAGATTTCTTTTTCAACCGCTCGCCATGGCGGTCATCTTCGCCATGCTCGCTTCTTATCTTCTCTCGCGCACGGTCGTTCCGACCATGGTGAGATTTCTTCTGCGTGGACATCTCGATGAAATTGATACCAGCCTTGCCCAGAGTGTTGAAGGATCTGACGGCGGCCAAGAGAAGATCGCCAATCGGTCTCGCGAAAACCCGACCGCGCCTGGTCTAAGCGCCTTAGGCCGAATTTTCGGTTTTTTGAGCTGGATTCACGAGAAGTTCAATCATGTGTTCGAAAAGCTTCGCGCCCGCTATGTCAATGCACTGCGTTGGTGTCTCGAGCATCGCCGCGTTGTCTTCGCCGGCATGGGCGCCATGGTGCTTGTTTCGTTCGCCCTGGTTCCTTTTCTGGGGCGGGATTTCTTTCCAGCGGTCGATGCCGGCCAATTTCGATTGCATGTGCGCGCGCCCGCCGGCACGCGACTCGAATCAACCCAGGAACGATTTTTTCAGGTGGGGAACGCCATTCGCGAAGTCATTCCACCTAACGAAATCCAGAGCGTGCTTGATAATATCGGGCTGCCGACGAGCGGAATTAATCTCGCCTTTGGCGATAGTTCGACGATCAGCTCGGCCGATGGTGAAATCCTTGTCGCCCTCAATCCAAATCATAAGCCAACCGCGCAATACGTGCGGAT
>Ga0137403_10007933_pt1 | contig 11918 bp, 12 predicted proteins | sample CZOMad2_1_16fung_FD_122057 | JGI IMG/M metagenome (GOLD analysis project Ga0137403, IMG submission 122057) | Vadose zone soil fungal communities from Angelo Coast Range Reserve, California, USA - CZOMad2_1_16fungal (Hybrid Assembly) | ecosystem: Environmental > Terrestrial > Soil > Vadose zone...
GATCGCGAGAGGAATGCTCTTTCGTTGTCCTGTAGTGGGGCCAAAGTCCACCGTTCTGACTTCTTCTTGTTTACACAAAGCCCTGCCCCTCAAAGGCTCGGCTAGTAGAGGAAGAACGAATATTGATCAAGCTTGTCAACGATGTTCGTAAGGTACTGTATGCCATCCGGACCCAAAGCCTCCGTGAGGTTATTGGGTTAATCACCGAGGCAATGGAATACCGACTCGGTCAACGGTTCGATCGGATACACAGAGTTGAAACATGGGAGTACGTCATACGGTCCCGGCTCGGCTTCGGTGTGGAGGTTCAGCGTGTCTACAGCGATTATCGCGCCACCCCGGTGCGCACCCTGAGGGCATTGCTTTCGCGTCTGCCGCGCAACACGCTCTCCTCTTCTACCTTCGTGGACTTCGGTTTGGGCAAGGGACGAGTCCTGCTCGTTGCTGCTGATTTTACGTTCCGGCGCATCATTGGGGTCGAGTTCAGCGACGAACTCCGCCGCGAGTTTTTCGAGGTTCTGCAAGAGATGCGCGCCGCGCGTCATGCGACCAATGTGCCGCGCAGCCACGACGACCCGATGCGCCGCCAGCAGTGGGCGAGGCGTGAGTGGCCGCCCAGGCATGAAAGGAAACAGAAGACTGCCGAGCAGCGACGCGAACGCTATCTAACCAGAGGAGCGATCAAGTTTTTCTGGGGCGGTGGACTGACTATCTTTCTCTATTTCATCGCGCATGCACTGGTGCTGAAGCTGCCGCCCGATGTGATCGCCAAAATCCCGTTTGAGATCGATCCGGTCGTGCATGTGATCTGGCTGCTGGGATTAATTCCGATGCTATCAGGCGTCGGTCATATTCTGGCGGGGCTTTCGATCCGGCCCGGATCGCGCCCGGCTGAACTTCCCGAGCAGAAGCCGTTGAGAATTGATCCGCCCATCGAAACGGCTGACTACCCGAGCGAGGTGACGATCGCCATGCCAAGATCAGCACCGGCAAGCGTGACCGATCGAACTACCAACATACTCGACCGCGACCCAGCGCGCCGGACCAGCGAAATCTAAACGGAACGTTAACGGCGGCCGTAAATTCTGGCGCGCAGACCAAAATGGTTATGCGGCGTCAGTTGGTAGGAGTATAATTCACGCACACGTAGACTCGCCCCCATTTGTTCCAGCCGCTACTGCGAAGCCGTTGCTGAAGCGGTGCATGAGGAGATAGCCATATGAAATCCAACCTTACAAAAACCAGCCTTGGTATCTGGACACTGGCGACGACGCTGCTGATCGGCGCGTCGGCCGCAACAGTTTCAAACGCGCAGGAAGATCGAAGGCCAAGCCCTGAGAGCCCCAGAACTGAAAGTCCTCCGCCGAGCGCGCCTGCGCCCAGTGCGCCGAGCGCACCCAGCGCCCCGAGTGCGCCGAGTGAAGCGCCGCGGAGTAGCGAGCCAAGTCGAAGCAGTGACAGCGGAAGTAGCAGCCGCAGCAACGACAGCGGTAATCGCCGTGACAACAGCAGCGACAATTCAAGTCGCAACAGACGCGACGATAGTGGACGGGGTGGTGGTGAAAACCGGAGATCCAGCGACAGCAGTTCCGGACAGAGCCGGCGCAACGCAGACAGCGATGGCAGCGGAAACCGACGGGATCGCACCCCGGCTGATAATTCGTCCGGCACCGTAACAGGGAACCGCGACCGGGCTCTGAACAAAACCAGGGATGGTCGCGACGGCGACCGTGATACGGATCGCACCAAGGACTGGGCCAAGGACAAAGATAAAAACAAAGATAAGGACCGTGACAGGGACAGGGATCGGTACGGCGACAAGGATAAGAACCGCGATAAAGACAAAGACCGCGACAAAGACAGGGATCGTGATCGCGACAAGGACAAAGATAAGGACAAGGACCGCGACCGGGATCGCAACAAGCATCACGACCGCGATCGCTCTGGTAACCGCCACCGCTACACTATCTACGATCCCGTAATTCCGTACGAATCCAACAACTACGAGAACTATGCCTACAGTAGCAACGCCTATCAGCAAGGCTATGATGATGGCTTGTACACCGGCGCCAATGATGGGCGGCGCGGTCAATCTTACGATCCCAACCGTTCGCGCTTTTGGAGAGCGACTCCCGGGTATCGATCGATCTATGGCAATCAAGGTGTCTACGAACAGGCTTATCGCGACGGTTTCCTGCAGGGCTACCACGAGGGATATCAGAACTGGCAAAGGTATTTCACCGGCGGTTATTTCCACCGTTAACCTTTCCATCATTGATTCTCACAATGCCGTGACCAAAGGGTTACGGCATTGTCTTTTCCGGCTTTGGAAGGTTAGACGCGCGGGCCAGTGAAACGCTAGCGGCAGAACGCATATCCGACCGGCCACGCACGAAATCGTGCCGTCCCCAACAAGAAGTGAGCGCCATCCGCGCGAAAAGTTAAGCTCATCGCCGGCGCTCATTCGATCGGCATAACAATTTGCCAAACGGCGCGGCGGAGGTTAGATATGAAATCACACTATCTCAGGAACAAACTCGGGAGAATCATGCTGGCACTGTCCTTTCTTGTAGTCGTCGGAGTGGCTGCGAGTGGGGTGGCCCAGGCACAGCGACCGTGGGACCGGGATCAGGATCGAAATGATCAGAATCGTCGCGACCGCGATCGGGACTACCGGCGTGATCGCGATAACGATCGGAACCGCGACTACAGCCGAAATCGCGATGATCGCTATGGTCGGAACGGTGGCTACGGCAATACATCCCAGCTTGCCATAAACCAGGGTTACCAGGACGGTCTGTACACTGGCTCGAGCGATGCCCAAAGGGGACAGAACTACAATCCCCAAAGGTCTCACTTTTACCGGAACGGCCACGGCAACTCCAGCGGTTACTATGGCGGCTATCAGAACCAGCAAGCCTATCGCGACGGGTTCCTTCGGGGCTACTCCGACGGTTACCGGCGGAATGGCGGCTACAATCGCAATCGTAGAAGCAACGGCAACTACGGTCGCTTTCCGTTTCCCTGGTAATTGAGCAAAACCGACTTCGAGTTCCGAGCTCCGGTTCTCGAATGATTAATCGCAGGCGGTGTCGCTGATTGCAGTCAGCGGCATCGCCTTTCCATTAGCGCCTGCCGGCCCAATCGCGACTCGCATAACAGGCTCGGCTTGTGATATTTACTGTAGCCTCAAAATCGTAAAATACCAGCGAAGCAGAAATTCCTTTTCTGATGGAGGAGCACAGATGAAGAGACGAAGCATTAAGTGCGATCGAGTTGGTAGAGAAATCCTAAGCGTGGCATTCGCGGCGATCGCGATCGCGATGTTTGTAAGTGCCGTCGCAGCCCAGGACATGAGCGCGCACAATCACGCGATGGGGACGGCGGATTCCGCCAACCCGGAAGCGATTCAAGACTGGGCCAAGCAGCGTCTGGCAAAGTCGTCCCGGCACCAGGAGTGGGTGAAGGTCAAGAATGGCAACCGCGAAGTCAACAGCTTCGTCGTCTACCCTGAAGTAAAGAAGAAAGCCACGGCAGTCGTGGTTATTCACGAGATTTTTGGAATGAGCGATTGGGTTCAGCAACTCACAGACGAGTTGGCCGAAGCCGGTTACATTGCGATCGCGCCTGATCTACTTTCTGGGATGGGCCCAAAGGGAGGCGGCACCAGTGACTTCGACGCTAACGCGGTGCGGCAGGCGATTGGCGCTTTGCCGCCGGACCAGATCAAGACCGACCTGAACGCGGTCGCTGATTATGTTTCCAAACTGCCGGGAGCGAACGGTAACGTCGCGGTCGCCGGATTCTGCTGGGGCGGTTCTCAAACTTTCAACTTTTCGACCAACCGGCCGAGCCTTAAAGCAGCGTTCGTTTTTTACGGGACGCCGCCGCAAAGCAACGCCCAGGGTCAGCCCTTCGCGATCGACAAGGCTGCGCTCGAGCGCATCGGCGCTCCCGTCTACGGCTTTTACGCCGAAAACGATGCACGTGTCGACGCTACTATACCGCCGGCAGTAGATGCGATGAAGGAGTTGAAAAAGTCTTACGACCCGGTGACCTATGCGGGCGCGGGCCACGGATTCATGCGGGCCGGCGAGCCGAACAACCCTGAGCCGAAGCCGCCGGTAGCCAAAGGCGATGAAGCCGCCGACAAAAAGGCGGCCGACGACTATCAGAAATTGCTAACCGCTTACAAAGCAAATCGCAAAGCGCGCGACGATGCGTGGGTTCGTTGGAAGGCGATACTCGCAAAGCTTTAGCGCGTGGTAATGACTGCAATGAAAAGAAGCCTGACGCTTGCCCTGGTCGTGATTGCTCTTGTGATCGCGACCGGGTCGTTCGCGCCTAAGAAAGTTCGTGGTGAGCCGAAAGCCGCAGACGACTTTGAGCTAGTCAAAGTTGCGGACGGAGTTTACGCGGCGATCGCCAAGCCGGGTGGTTTGGCTTCCGGCAATGCCGGCTTTGTGATCGGCGACGACGGCGTTCTGATTTTTGATACGTTCTACACTCCGGTCGCAATCGAAGAGCTCATCGCCGAGATTCAGGCGCTGACAAAGCTTCCGGTGAAGTTTGCGGTCAACAGTCATTACCATCTCGATCACACGGGCGGCAACCAGGTCCTGATAGCACGCGGGGTACCGATTTTCGCCCACGACAATCTCACTCAGTGGCAGACGACAAAGAACAAGCGCTTCTTGCCGGCCACAGAAGATTTGCAGAAGCGGCGCGCGGATGCCGCCAAGCTCTTGAACGAAACTCCTGAAGATCAGAAGGACAAGCGGGCGCAACTCGAGCGACAGATTCGTCGTTACGACGTAATGATGACAATCACGCTGACGAATCCGACGGTGACTTTTGGCGCCGGCGTCGTGCATCTGCATCTGGGTAAACGGGAAGTCGTGTTGTCGACTTTGCCGGGGCACACGGGCGGCGATGTCTTTGCGTATGTGCCCGATGCGAACGTGGTATTTACTGGTGATTTGGGCTGGTCAAAGACTCTGCCTAACCTGGTCGATGCGACTGTCTCTGATTGGATCCCAACTCTCGATAAGATTCTGACTCAATACCCGGCGGCAAAATTTGTCCCCGGACACGGCAGTGTTGCCGAGGCCTCGGATATCAGGGATTTCAGGGACTATCTGGATGATCTGAGAGCACGAGTGAAGCAGGGAATTGCCACTGGGTTAACCGTTGAGCAAGCGAAGCAGCAGATGAAACTCCCGGAAAAGTATGAGAGCTTCGCCTTTCAGAACTTCGCGACTCCCAACGTTGAAGACATGTACAAGGAATTAAAGGGCAGTAAGACTCAGTAGCGTGACAGATCATTTTCCGTTTCACATTTTTCATCTGACATTTCAGACAGCGTTGAGAATACCGACTTCAGTCGGGTTCTTGACAAAGCTAAGACCCAACTTAAGTTGGTACTCTAAACTTATTCGATTGATGACAAATGAGAAATGGAAAATGACGAATGGAAAATGGTCAGTGCTTTTCTTACTTCACCTGGCTCCACTCTTGGTCAGCGACCTGTCGCTCTCCTCTTTGATAATCCGATAGCAGGAGCATGAGACTTTTTCCAGGGCCGGGCGATTCAGAATCTCCATATGGCCGCGACTGTACTTGATTAGGTCCTCTCTTTGCAGGTCACCCGCGGCCTTGTTAACGCCTTCGCGCCGCACTCCCAGCATGTTCGACATGAAGTCCTGAGTCAGACGAAACTCGTCAGTCCCGATTCGATCTTGTGTCATGAGCAGCCAGCGCGCGAGGCGGGCGTCGGTTGCGTGAAATCGATTGCAGGCTGACGACAGAGACATTTGGGTCAACAGAGCATGAGTGTACCGGAGTAGCTGGCGATGAAATGGACCAGTCTGCTCCGACTCCTTGCGCAGCGTCGCGGCCTTCATTCTTACGGCGGTGCCGGCTCCCTGCACCAGAGCAAGCGTGCGGGACGTTTTCACGCCCATAAAGACTGAAATGCCCGTCATGCCTTCGTTGCCGATCATGCCGACTTCGAGCGAAGCGTGGTGGTTCTCGGCGGCCAGCAGACTCACTATAGAGTTATTAGGAAAGTAGACATGCCGTATGGTGTCGCCCGGTGCGTAGATGATTTGAGCAAATGCCAGAGAGATCGGCTCTAACTCAGGTAGAACTCGCTCGTATTCCTTTGCGGGTAAAGCGGCCAGCAACCGATTTGCGGGCGAAGCTTCATGGTCGGGAGTTTTTGGCATTCATAGACCTTTTCTTCCTTAGTCTATAGCACACGGGCGCCGTGATAGTCGGTGCGCAAACGCACATAGTCTGCGGCGGTGAGGGGCAGAGTGGATTCTGATAGTCCTGGCAGTAAAAGAACTATCGTCAAGTCGCGGTAACTTCGGCGAGGCGAACCAGCTTTACGCCGCTCGCCAGTCGCATGAATTGCAGCGTGCGGATGCCCCACCAGTTGAGGTCGATCTCGTACCATGCCAGACCATGACGGGCCGCCGTCGGGTACGCATGGTGGTTGTTGTGCCATCCTTCACCAAACGTCAGCAGCGCGACCCACCAATTGTTGGTTGAATCATCGCGGGTGGCAAAGCGGCGCTTGCCCCACATGTGAGTGGCTGAGTTTACTAACCAGGTTGAATGAAAGTTAAAGGTGATCCGGAAAAACACGGCCCACAGCACGAACGACCAACCGCCAAGTGCCAGCAGCCCGATGCCGAGGAAGATGATCGGCACCCAATAATAGTTATTAGCCAACACGTGAAATCTGTCTTTCATCATGTCCGGCGCATAGCGCTCCATAGTTTCCCGGCCGTGCGATTGCGCGGTGCCTTTCAGCATCCATCCGATGTGCGCCCACCAGCCGCCGTCACGGGGCGTATGCGGATCGCCTGGCCCATCCGTGTGGGCATGATGTATGCGATGCGTCACCACCCAGTTAATGGCGCCGCCCTCCAGGGCGAGCAAGCCACAGACAGTGATGAAATACTCCACCAATTTTGGCGTTTTATAGCCGCGATGAGTTAAGAGGCGGTGAAAGCCCATTCCGACTCCCAAACTTGCCGAGATCCACCAGAGCACGATCGCCGCCACCAGCGCCTGCCAACTGAACATGAATAACGCGGCCACCGCACCGATATGAAACAGCGCCATGAACGTGGCCGTGTGCCAATTAATTCGCTTACTAGTAGCCTTGAGATCCGTGGTCATTCCTGCTTTGTACATTTACACTCCTGGTCTTCTACGTTAACAGTCGGGAAAAAAGGCGAGACGCTGATAGAGGAATCGCTAGAGATGTGGTGTTTGCTTAGGATTCGGTGACATCAGGTACTCTCCTCAGGAAAAACCGCAAATTGGAACTAACGAACGGCATAAGGAGAAGTTTGTGTTCCAGACTCGGTCCTGATGTCGATTAGATGCATGATTCCAAGAACCAGCGAAAAGAATATAGCACGTTAACAGGCTTGTGTCCGTGCGCCAACGCACATATCGAAAGTTGATCGGGTTAACCCAGCAGTCTTTCATGCTCCGCTTTGACCACCTGATAACACTCGCATACATGGACCAACAACTGTTGCCGGTCGAGGATATTAATGTGGCCCCGTACATACTTAATCATTCCAGCCTCTTGCAGGCGATGAGCCGCCACGGTGACGCCTTCGCGGCGGACCCCCAGCATGTTCGAGATGAATTCGTGCGTCATATCCAACTGGTCTGATTCAGCGCGATCGTGAGTCATTAGTAGCCAGCGGCAGAGGCGCTGTTCGACTGAATGCAGGCGATTACACACAGCTGTCTGGGATATTTGGGTGATCAGCGCCTGTGTGTAGCGCAGCAATAAATGTTGGAATTCGCCGCCACGCTTGAATTCATCGAGCATGTCCTTGGCCTTCATTCGCAGGGCCCCGCCGGCGCCTTGCACCATCGCGCGATTGGGGGTGGTTTCGCCCCCCATGAACAGGGCGATGCCAACAACCCCTTCGTTGCCCACCAGGCCCATTTCAGCCGTTGATCCGTCAATCATCGTGTATAGTAGCGAGATATGAGAGGTGGTTGGGAAATAAACATAGCGCATCGGTCCACCGCATTCGTAAACCACCTCGCCCAATTCAAAAGTCATCGGATCGAGATTGGCCACGAGCCGTTCATAGGCCTCGCCGGTCAGCGCTGCGAGTAGATGGTTTCCTGTATTAAGAGCAGGCTCTTGCATCATGGCTTGATGACCGACCCTTCCTGGGGATTACCGGGGTTCCGAGAGTTTCGAGGCGATGGAGACTCTGCGATTCGCTTGAGCCAGCCTCACCGCCCAGGCCCCGATATAGGTTTCGCGAGAATTATATTATATTATGTGCGCTAGCGCACAGAAAGCGGTCCCGACCTTCTTGAATCTGTCCAGGTCACACTTTGGAAAAATTTAGGCTTGCTGTTCGCAAAGTCCTTTTTGCGGAGCGGTGGGTGCCTTCTTCAAACAGCCCATGAAGATTCTTCTATACAATCCGGACAACGGAGTGACTCGTAATTTCATGCCGCATCTGTGGATGTTTTTGCTTCAGTCACTCACTCCGCCAGAACATGAGGTCCTGCTGATAGACGGCAATGCCCGGCCGATGAACGAGCAGCAGTTGGTCAGCTTCATACGTGAACAGAAGATCGGGCTCGTGGGAATTGGCGCGATGACCAGAATGGTGGCCCGGGCATATCGCATGGCTGATGCCATCCGTGCGGCCGGCGTCCCGGTCGTAATGGGCGGACCTCACGTTACTGAAGTGCCCGACGAGCCCCTTGGCCGAGATGGCGGCCCGCGCCATGCGGATGCAATCGCGCTGGGCGAAGCAGACGAAACCTGGCCGCAGATTGTCAACGACGTCGTGCGTGGTGAACTGAAAGAGATTTACACCCCTGTCGATGAGACCGGCAAAGAACGCAAGCCGAGCCTGCAACCGTATCCATCGATCCCCTGGGAGAAGCTCGACCTGGAGCAGTTCAATATGGTGCCGAAGGTGTTGCGACCTCTATTGGAACGACATGCGAACGGTTGGCAGTCGGTCCATCTGATTCCGATCGAGTCAGGTCGAGGGTGTCCCTACGGATGTGAGTTCTGCACCGTCACCGGCTTCTTCGGCGACTCGATCAGGTTTCGCTCGAACCAGAGTGTGGTGGATGAACTCTGGAGATTAAAGAAACACGCGCGCCAGAACCGTCGTCAGGTGATCCTGTTTTTTATCGACGACAACTTTGCCATTAACATCAAGCGCACGAAGTCTCTGCTGAGAGACATCATCGACGCGGGGGCGCAGCTTCCCTGGATAGCGCAAATCAGCGCCAATCTGCTGCGTGATGAAGAACTCGTGGACCTGATCGAAGCTTCAGGTGGCAAGTGGATTTTCATCGGCATGGAATCAATCGACCCGGTCAACCTGGCTGACGTCAACAAGAGCTTTAACAAACCGTTTGAGTACGCGGCGGTTTTGGATCGTCTCGCCAAGCGCGACATTTACGCGATCACTTCTTTCATCGTTGGTCTGGACAACGATACCCCGGGTGTTGCCGACCGGACGCTCGAGCAAATCGCCACCTGGCCGCCCGGATTACCGGTCTTTGGCCAGCTTACTCCGTTCCCGGCTACGCCGCTCTACGATCGTCTGCTGAAGGCGGGCCGCCTGACGCGGCCAAAACACTGGTTAGAGTTTGCTCCATATCAGATGGCGAATACGCCTTTAAAGATGACGATTCCAGAGACGCAGGCAGAGCTTGAAAAGGCCTGGACTGAGTCGTACAGTCCGCAGCGGAATGCTTCGGCCCTCGACTCGATCGCCGACAAGCCGATGAAAATTCGGGTGATGCATTTTGCGATGCGATTGTTCTTCCGTGGCATCTACTTTCCGCAGATGACCAAACGCGCGTGGTTGAAATTGGTAGTTGAAAACCGCCGATCAATCTTCACACTGGTGAGGGATGGCGTCGGTGAGTGGCGCGCGAAGAAGAATGGAATCGGTCACGTCGTCGCTCAGAGTATTCAAGGCGCGGATGGACTCGTGCCCGCAGTGCAGGCTGATGTGAGCACTAGCCCGACCGTAAGATAGGGCTCGCGCACGCCGCCAAAAGACGAGCCCTCGCTCACGGTCGGGCTAGCGCCCCGTTTGCAACCCTGCACTTGAATTCTTGATTGAGTTCACAGGTTGGAGATATCTACGCAACCTCCAGCCCAGGATTACGGCGGCGATCAAGCCCACAATTACCCAGCCAAGATTGCCAAGTATCTCAACCAGCTCCTGGACGCGGCCGCTGAAGAATTTTCCGAGCATTACGTACAGAACCACCCAAAGAACTTCTCCCAGCACGTCCCATAAGAAGAACCGCGGCCAGGGATAGCCCGTCATGCCGCTGGTCAGGTTCAACCACGGACCCAACGGTGTGATCAACCAGCGCGTAAAAAATATTCCCACCGCGCCCCATCGTTTGGCGAACGCTTCGGATTGAGCAATCTTGGCGGCGCCATTTTTTCTGCGCTTGATTCGTTCGCCGACGCGCTGACCGCTCCAACGGCCGAGCGCGTATCCAATCTGGTCGCCAATGACGGCGCCGGCGCTGGCCACCACGATTACCTGCCAGAGCTTCATTTCGCCTAACTCGACAAACGATCCGGCGGCCACGAGCATCATCGAGATCGGCAAGGGAACTCCGACCGCCGCGATCATGATCACGAAAAAAAGTACGGGCAAGCCGTACTGCGATAGCGCCGCCAGCAATTGGTCGGTGATGTTCACGGGGACCTCGCTGGTGCGGGAGGCTGCGCGGTGGTGGGCGGCGTAGCCCGCTCGCGAGCGATCGCATCACGCAAGACCGCGGACAGATCATCGACTGAGCGATTCTGTTCGCGCGCTATTTGTTTCAGTGGCCGCCGGTCGTGGGGCTGCGGTGGAATTTCCAAAGCCTGATACAGAACGTGCGGCGGAACACGATATGAGTGGGCGACGTAAGGAACGCTCATCCAGGGACGAATGGCCTCGTCGCGATGGGCACGCCAGTACATCGCCCGCCGAACGGTCCGAACAAGTTTCTGCCAGTCGATCCGGAATTTCCCCAGTTTTCGGACTTCGACCTCGGCAAAATCCTGACCAGTAAAGGCATCAAGACAGTCATCACGGTGGGCACGCAGGTGCAGACCGCTGTTCTTCACACCGCCGCTGAAGCGGCACTGCGCGGCTACAAGGTCATCGTTCCGATCGACGGAATGTCGGGTGACGGGCTCTATCCGGAGCAGTACACGGCGTGGCATCTCACCCATACTCAGCGCATCATGCAGCACGTCACGCTCACAAGGGTCGACATGGTCGGCTACTAGATCCTGGGAGGCGCTACTGCGACGCATGTCGACGTTTCCGCCACTTGCCGATGATTGTGTCGACCGCGAGGGGACCCGGTCCGCCCATTACGAGAGCGGCAAGACATGCAAGATATAGGAGGTCGCATTCAAATCCCGGTTGCCCGAACTGCGCGCCGGCCGGCGTTACGGCAATGAGTTTGATCGAGCTGAACCCGTTGGGTAGATGGACAGTGAACGTGGCCACCAGCAGCACCACCGCCATCGGAATGCTGACGAGCGGAACAAACGCACCAAGAAGAACCGCCAAGCCGCCGAAGACTTCCACCAAAATCGTGGCCCATGACATGAGATAGGGAGCGGGCACGCCGATCGCGTCCAGGATATTGGCGAACGAGTCTGCACCGCGACCCCATTTAGCCAAACCATGCGCCATGAATCCATATCCAACGATGAGGCGCAATGGGACGGCAGCCCAGCAAGGAGCGTATAATCGGTTTGTCAGCTGAAAGAGCATTTCGCGAAATCCCCCTTTACAATCGAATCAAGCGATTCAGATCGATGTGCTCAATGTTGGTACACAGGTCCCCGACGTGATCTGGGGACGAGACGC
>Ga0137403_10007934_pt1 | contig 11917 bp, 10 predicted proteins | sample CZOMad2_1_16fung_FD_122057 | JGI IMG/M metagenome (GOLD analysis project Ga0137403, IMG submission 122057) | Vadose zone soil fungal communities from Angelo Coast Range Reserve, California, USA - CZOMad2_1_16fungal (Hybrid Assembly) | ecosystem: Environmental > Terrestrial > Soil > Vadose zone...
CTTCTGGAGGACTTCCAGACGTCCGTGCAGATCCGCCTCATGAGCGAAGTCCCGCTGGGCGGCTTTCTCTCAGGAGGAATCGACTCGTCCGGGGTAGTGGCCACGATGAGCAGACTGCTCGATCAGCCGGTGAAGACCGCAACCATCGGTTTCGAAGAACGTGTTTTCGACGAGTCCAGGTTCGCACGAACAGTTTCCGAACATCTGGGAACAGACCATCATGAGCGCGTCGTAACGCCCGAGAAGATCGACGCGATACAGAAACTTGCCTGGCACTACGATGAGCCCTTTGCGGACTCATCAGCGCTGCCCACATATTTTGTCAGTCAGGTAGCGCGGGAAAAGGTCACGGTTGCCTTGAGCGGCGACGGAGGCGACGAGAACTTCGCCGGATATTCCCGGTATTTCAGGGACCTTCAGGAGAACCGAATGCGAAGGTTTCTCCCCGGCTCGGTGAGAAAAGCCGTGTTCGGACCGCTGGGGACAATCTATCCGAAAATGGATTGGGCGCCTCGGTTTGTTCGCGCGAAAACCACTTTCCAGAGCCTGGCCTTCGATCCCGTGGAAGGTTACTTTGAAACAATGTCGACATTCCGGAGATATGAAAAACCATCGATTCTTTCTTCGGATCTCCATCATAAGCTCGGAGGCTATGACAGCTCGGACGTGTTCCGAGAATATTACGACACCGCCGACACGGACGACCCGCTCTCTCGAATTCAGTATGTGGATGTGAAAACATACCTTACTGACGACATCCTGACGAAAGTGGATCGGGCGAGCATGGCAAATTCGCTGGAAGTGCGCTGTCCGCTGCTGGATCACAAATTGATGGAACTGGCAGCGTCGATGCCTTCGACTCTCAAGCTAAAGGGAACAGTCGGGAAGTACATATTCAAGAAAGTGCTCGAGAAGCGTCTACCGAGCGAAATCATTTACCGAAACAAAATGGGCTTCGCCATCCCCCTGGCCAGGTGGTTCCGTAACGGGATTCGCGATTTTGCTCACGCGCATATCGTGGAACGGCAGGACCCCTATCTCTCGACTTCGTTTGTCAACAAGATCTGGAACCAGCACCAGTCCGGCCACAGAGACCGTTCCACTCAACTTTGGAACGTCCTCATGTTTCGGTTGTTCCTGGCCAACTACTCGCACTGACACAATGCCGCGCCCGATTAGAATTCTTCACGTACTGCATGCCTTCTCGCACGGTGGTCTGGAAAACGGAATTGTCAATATCATCAACTGCTCGCCGGAACACCTTGTTCATGAACTATGTTTCCTGCATTCAGGCGGAGAGTTTCTCCAGCGGCTCACTCGTCCTGTCGTCTACCACGAATTGCATAAACGGCCAGGCAATGATGTTCGACTTGTTTTTCGTCTGCGCGAACTTTTCCAACGCCGCAATCTCGACATAATCCATACGAGAAACTGGGCCGCCTTTGATGGAGTGCTGGCGGCATGTACGATGCTCAGACCCGCAGTCATACATGGTGAACACGGCCGCGACATGGCGGATCCCGCCGGCCAGAACCGGCGCAGGAATCTTGCTCGCCGGGCTGTGGCATTCCGAACCAAAAGGCTCGTTGCAGTCTCGAAGGATCTTTACCTCTGGCTTAAGCAGACAGTTCGAGTTCCGGAGAAGAAACTGGTGTTCATCCCCAACGGAGTCGATACCGATCGCTTCCGTCCGGGACGCGACCTGACATTGAGGAGAAGCTGGGGCATCGGCGATGACGAGTTTGTGATCGGCGCGGTGGGCCGCCTGGATCCAATCAAGAATCACGCGGGCCTGCTCGGTGCTGTCCGAACTCTTCAGGCAAGCGGGCATAAGGTCCGCTTGGTAATTGCCGGGGACGGGCCGGAACGCCCAAAGCTGGATAGTCTCCTGCGCTTCCCCTTTGATCCGGCGCCATTGTTATTAGGTGCATGCACGGACGTCGAACAGGTCTACCCATGTTTTGATCTGTTTGTCCTGAATTCCTTCGCGGAGGGTATGTCGAACACATTGCTTGAAGCCATGGCTTCGGGTTTGCCGACAATCTGTACAGCTGTAGGCGGAAACGTCGAGCTCGTGGCCGACCGTGAAAGAGGAATTCTTATCAGCGCCGGCGACGATGCGGCACTAACCAAAGCGATTCGGACCTATATGGCCTCTCCTGAAATGGCCAGAACCCATGGCGTGAATGCGCGGCGTTTCGTCGTCGAACATTTCTCTCTGGAACAAATGATCCGGAGATACGTGGGACTTTACGAGGCGGTTGCCTGAAACGAACCGAATGCGCGACTACCTAATCATCTCTCTTGTTTTGGCCAGCATCCCTATTGGTTTGTTTCGGCCTTTTTACGGGTTACTGGCATACGCATGGATCAGCTATATGTATCCGCATGAGCTGGCATGGTCCTTCGCGCAGACATTTCCAGTTGCGAAACTCAGTGCTCTATCGGTAATGGGTGGGTTCCTCTTTGTGCCGTCCGGCAACATGGCGGCGATGCGTCAGCGGGAAAACATATGCATGCTGGCGCTGTGGGTCACTTTCACAATATCCAGCGTGTTTGCAATTTATCCCGATCAGGCCTGGTATCACTGGCAGGACACGTCCAAACTCATCGGAATGTCCATAATCGCTTCCATGTTGTTACGCGACCGGGAGCGGATTCGATGGTTTCTCCTGGTGATCGCACTCTCTATCGGATTTTATGGATTCAAAGGTGGTCTGTTTGGTCTTGCGACAGGCGGCAACCTGACGGTGTTGGGACCCGGCGACTCCATTATTGGCGCCAACAACAATATAGGCCTGGCGCTGAACATGTGCCTGCCACTCTTGTGGTATCTGGCGTACGAGGAGCACGGCTGGCGGAAAAGATTTCTGCAACTGACTTTTCTTTTGACGATCCCGGCCATCATGTTCACGTACTCACGGGCCAGCTTTTACGCCATGGCTGCAATACTGTTGATAATGGTGCTCAAGAGTAAACACCGGATCCTGATTTTTAGCGCAATGCTGATTGTGGGCATTCTTGCAGTTCCGCTTATTCCCGAGAAATGGCTGGAACGTCAGCAGACCGTTACTACTTATGAAGAAGACACATCCGCCATGTCTCGGATCGACAACTGGAAGTTCTGCTGGTCCGTAGCATTGGACCGTCCGATCACAGGAGCAGGTTTCGACTTTCAGTCGCGCGACGTCTTTGCGAAGTATGCTCCCGAATTTCTCATCAAATACGGCGGCAAGGTCTGGGATACACACAACATCTTTTTTGGCATATTGACGAGTCACGGCTTCCCCGGCCTGATCGCGTTCGTCACGATGATTATCTTTTGCCTGATCAGTTGTGCACGTTGCAAAGCGAGCGTGCGCAACCGGCCTGACCTGAGTTGGGTCAGGACTTACGCCGAAATGATTCAGTTGAGCTTTCTTGCCTTCTTGATAAACGGCATGTTCGTGAACATGGAATATTACGATCTTCCGTATCACTGGATCGCCGTTGTCGCCAGCCTCAAAGTGATCGTCGCGAATGAGCTGGCTGCCGGTCCAGGCGCGGAAGATTCCCATTTCGTAGAAGAATCTGTTCCAGTCGGCTACTTAGCCTGAGGAGGTAATGCCGATGTTGTTCCTTGGACATCTTGTTCTCGGATTGATTGTTGGCGCTGCGGGTCAGAACCTGGCCGGCATTGACCCTGCCAGAATAGAAATCATCGATACGGGAAAGTTCATTCCCTATGCCGCGACAGACATTGAGGCGGGCCCAGTAACCGGCAATATTTTGAATTTTCACTATTTCCCCGCCGTCAATTTCTATAACGGCGGTCGATACAAGGAAGCGGAAGAACAGTTTTCCTACGTCATATTGCGGCCGCATTACCTGGAAGCAAATCCCAAGCGCGCGGAGTTCATGAGCATTTCACACTACCTGCGGGGAATGATTTACTTCTATCACGCCAACGGCGTTGGCCGGCACAGCCTGGCGAAGGCGGATTTCGAAGCCGCGCTCAAGTGGAATCCTCAGAACTACGTTGTGTTCCTGGAACTGTCTCGAATCTATTCAAACCTCGGTTTTCAACAGGAAGCAAGCTCGGTTTTGCGCCATCTCCTGGATTTGAAGCCGGACGAGGAAACTGCGCGTCAAGCCCAGATGGAACTGGACAAAATTCCGCAACGAGACTGATGCTGCGAGCTTTAGTTTACACGACCCTATTTCCCAATTCGATGCAGCCTCTGCACGGATCTTTCATTGCGGAGCGCATGCGTCACCTTCTTCCGTTCGTTGACATGTCGGTGGTCGCTCCCGTGCCGTACTTTCCCCGGATTAATGTCAATCAGAGATGGTTCAGCTTCGCGGAGGCCCCACACGTCGAGCGTTTTGCCGGTTTCGAGGTCGATCATCCACGGTACCTGGTCGTTCCCAGGATCGGCATGACGACACACGGCTTTTCGATGTTTGCAGGAAGCCTGCCACAGGTGTGGAGACGGTTGCGCGCAGCCGACTATGACTTGATCGACGCGCACTACATCTACCCCGACGGCCTGGCCGCTGTAATGCTGGGAGCTCTGCTGAAAAAACCCGTTGTCGTGTCTGCTCGCGGATCGGATATCAATCTGTTTCCGAAATTCAAGGCGATTCGGCCGATGGTGCGGCAGGTTCTGAAACGAGCCGATGCGGTGATTGCCGTTTCGCGGCCGCTCAAGGACATCATGATCGAGCTCGGCTGTTCGCCGGAAAAGATAACCGTCATACCAAACGGCGTAGACCCTGTGAAATTCAACAGACAGCCGTCGGCCGACTCGCGTCGGAAGCTGGGCCTGCAGGAGGATCGGCCGATTATCCTCTCCGTAGGCCACCTGAACGAAAATAAAGGCTTCCAGATCCTTATCGAAGCTGCAGCACTTCTTCGGCGTGTTCGGCCCGACGTGATGCTGGTGATCGTTGGAGAGGGCGCGGACCGGGCACGCCTGGAGAGGCACGTACGACGACTGGGACTGCAGAATCAGGTTGCTCTGGTAGGTGCTCGCCGAAGCGAAGAGCTCGGAGCATGGTACAGCGCTGCCGATCTGTTTTGTCTTGCGAGCGAAAGGGAAGGTTGCCCCAACGTCCTGCTGGAGGCAATCGCCTGCGGTTGTCCGGTAATAGCCACCCGGGTCGGCGGTACGGTTGAGATCGTTCAATCCCCATCGCTGGGAACACTGGTGGAACGCACGCCGAAGGCATTTGAATCCGCTATAGACCAGGCGCTTCGGCGGCCGTGGGACCGTGCGGCGATTGCAGCCCACGGCCAGTCGTACCGCTGGGACAAAGTCGCTAACAGCATCCTGAATGTCTACACTCACGTCGTTGCTAAACACGAAAACTAAAGCAGGCGTAACAGTCCGGGCCGCGGAATTGAAGCGGGATCGCGATGAACTCATCCGATTCCTGTCGGATAACCTCGCGCCCGCCGCCCATGCTGCCCGCTTTGACTGGCTCTACCTGGAAGGCCCCTGCGGCCCGGCCCGCGCCTGGATGGCGGTGAACGAAGCTGGCCAGACTATTGGAGTGGCGGCTGCGTTCCCTCGTGATTTCCGGGTGGGTGAGAGCGTGAAACAGGCTTGGGTTCTGGGTGACTTCTGTATTGCCAGAGAACATCGAAGCCTCGGCCCCGCGCTTTCACTGCAACGATCCTGTTTGGAATCCTTAAAAAACGCGATCTGTTACGACTTCCCAAGCCAAAGCATGCTGCCGGTGTATCGCAGGTTGGGCGTGCCTACCCTTGGCCAGCACGTGAGATACGTTAAGTTACTCAAAACCGACGAAGCGATTATGAAATTCGTTCGTCACCGAGCCCTCGCAAATCCTTTGATCCAGATTGGGAACTGGACACTCGCGCTTCGGAATATGTCTCAATCCATGCCGGATGGAATCACGTTCTCTCTGCATGAAGAAGAATGCGGAGAGGAGTTCGATTCTATCGATTCTTACAGCACGAGCCGGCATTCGGTAAGAGGAGTGCGCAACGCCCGATACCTGAACTGGCGTTATCTAAGGAATCCGTTGAGACAATATCGTCTCATCACGGCGAGGCGAGGACCGGAGCTACTTGGACATGCCGTCGTCGAAGTCGATGGACCTTACTCGCTGATCGCCGACTTACGCACGATCGACCCGGAGAATACGATTCCCGGTTTGCTTGCATACACAGAACGTCTCCTGAGGGAGATGGGCGCACGCAACATCAGCACACATCTTCTGGAGAACTGCTGCCTCGTCCCCTACCTGCGCCGCGCCGGCTTCTATCCGCGGGAAAGCGCGCCGGTTGTGGCATTCGGGAGGGACGAAACACTATCGCTTCCAGGGATTCACGATCCAGGCAATTGGTTCCTGGTTGCCGGCGATCGCGAATCCTAACAATTCAACCACGATGATGGGGATTAACGAAAACATGAACACAAGTTCCATTAACGATGCAGTGCGGCAGTTTATTACGGGTCATTTTTCACACGCGCGGACGCGCGGTTTGGCCGATGACGACCCATTGCTGGAAACTGGAATAGTGGATTCGCTCGGTGTGCTGGATATCGTCAGCTTCATTGAGTCCGAGTTCGGCGTGATGGTTGCCGACGAGGATCTGGTAAAAGAACACTTCGGCAGTATTCGACGAATTGCTGCCTATATTGAAATTAAAGGAAGAGGAAGATGGATTTCTTGATACATCACATGCTGCGCACCAGCGCAGCGCGATATCCGGAAAAGGAAGCGCTTGTGCATGGGGCACAGCGCCTGACCTACCGGCAAGTTGAACGCGCAGTGAATGCGCTGGGCTACGGCCTGAAAAGCGCCGGTATCGAACGAGGCGACCGGGTTGGAATTCTTGTCGAGCCGTCTATCGCCCAGGCTTTGTCGATCTTTGCAGTCAGCCGTGCCAATGGCGCTTTCGTGCCGATCAACCACCTGCTTTTTCCGGAACAGGTAGCTCACATCGTGAATGACTGCCGCATGAAGGGTTTGATAACCACGAAAGCAAAGCTGGCAGCGCTCCTGCCGGTTCTCAAGCAGTGTCCTTCACTGTCTTTTGTGGTTGTGCTGCGGGAGGGAGATGCTCCGGAACTCGACTTACCCCTCTACAGCTTCGAGGATTTGTGTGCGGCAGATGCGCCGGTCGAGAACGATGTTTGTATTGAGAAAGACCTTGCCGCGATTCTTTATACGTCCGGATCGACCGGCAAACCGAAAGGCGTGATGCTGGCGCATGCCCACGTCATGGCCGGCGCCTCGAGCGTTTCGACATATCTTGAAATAACCGAAAAGGACAGGATATTGGCTGTCCTGCCTTTCAGCTTCGATGCCGGATTGAATCAGCTCATGACCGCCTTTCAGCAGGGCGGCACTCTCGTCATGACGACCTTCACGTTTGCACGCGAGATCGTACAGGTATTGGCGAGCGAAGAAATAACAGGGTTGGCCGGTGTTCCGACTCTTTGGGCTCTATTGGCTCAACCGCAATCGACACTTCAAAAGACGCCGCTTCCGCACCTGCGCTACATAACCAATACCGGCGGCGCGATGCCGCAAGCGGTGCTGGCCGTCCTCCGGAAGGTCCTTTCGACAACAAGGATCTTCCTAATGTATGGATTCACGGAAGCATTCCGGGCGACCTACCTGCCACCGGAAGAATTGGATCGGCGTCCGACATCGATGGGCAAAGCGATTCCCGGAAGTGAAATCCTCGTGATCAACGACCGCGGAGAACTTTGCAAACCGGGAGAGACAGGCGAGCTGGTGCAACGCGGCCCGACAGTTTCGCTGGGTTACTGGGAACGGCCGGAACTCACGGAACGGATGTTCCGCCCTCACCCGTTTGTGCCCGCAGACCATCGGAACGGCGAGAAAATCTGCTACTCCGGCGATCTTGTAAAGACCGATGAAGATGGGTTCCTTTATTTCGTCGGCCGCAGGGACACCATGATCAAGTCGTCGGGGTACCGAATCAGCCCGACCGAAGTCGAAGAGGTTCTGTTTCAGAGTGGTCGTGTGCGGGGCGCCGCCGTGATCGGTGTTCCAGACGAAGTTCTCGGCCAGCACATCAAAGCATTTGTTGTTCCTGTTGATCGGGAGAACCGGGATCCCGATCAACTGCTCGCATTCTGTGCTGAAAAGATGCCGCGCTACATGATGCCGAAAACTATCGAATACCTCGATGAGTTACCCAAGACATCCAGTGGCAAAGTGGACTACCAGAAGCTAAAAACACGCGAAGGTGTGGGAGCGCATCTGTAGATGAGTGAAGCACAAGCTCTGGTCAACCTGGCCGCGCGATGCTTCAAATCGCGCGGACCGGTCCTTCACGTGGGCGGCGCCTCCGTGGCAGAACTGGCGAACCGATACGGGACTCCATTATTTCTGTACGACCGCGGTGCACTCGACCGAAAACTCGATGCCTTGGAGGCAGTGTTTCCGCAATTCGAAATCTTTTACTCGGTCAAAGCGAACCCAAACCTCGCAATCTTGCGCCATTTCGTACTGCGTGACTGCGGTCTCGAGATCGCATCCGGAGGTGAGTTCATGCAGGCGCTTGCTGCCGGCTGTCCTGCAGAACGGATCTTTTTCGCCGGTCCGGGTAAAACAGACAGTGAGTTCGACCTCACGATCAGCGGCAACGTTGGCGAAATCCATGTCGAATCAGCCCGTGAAGCAGAGCGCATTGCTTCATTCTGCAGACTCACCGGCTGCCGGGCACGAGTAGGGATCCGTATCAACCCGACAGGTGATACCCAGGGAGGCGCCATGAGGATGGGAGGCAAGGCGGCGCCATTCGGCGTCGATGAAGAAGAACTCGATTCATTGCTTGCCTCCCTGGCGTCGACGGACTGTTTCGATTTTCGCGGCATTCACATGTTCGTTGGAACGCAGGTCCTCGATTGGTCTGTGCTCATGACCCAGTACCGAAAGGCCATTGCCCTTGCCCGCCATGTTGCTTCGACAATTGGAAGACCGCTTCGTACCGTCGACTTCGGCGGGGGACTCGGTATCCCTTATTTCACCGGCGAGTCGGAACTCGATCTCAGTCGCCTCAAAGTGGAGATGGCAGCCCTGATGGACGAAGTGCGAACAGACCCCGATTTTCGAGGAACCCGTTTTGTGATCGAGCCAGGTAGATTCCTGGCCGGCGAAGCCGGCGTCTATGTAGCGCGGATCATCGATATAAAAGTATCTCGTGGAAAGAAATTTCTGATCCTCGATGGCGGAATGAATCATCACCTGGCCGCCTCGGGTAATCTCGGACAGACGATAAAACGAAATTATCCGATTGCACTGGTGGAGAAGCTCCACGATGAGCCGGAGGAAACAGTGGACGTCGTTGGTCCGTTGTGCACACCTCTGGATACGGTCGGCCGAGGCCTGTATCTTCCCAAAGCAAGCGTCGGCGACCTCGTTGGCATCTTTCAATCGGGAGCCTACGCCCGAACCGCGAGTCCATTAGGGTTTTTGAGCCACAACACCCCCGCAGAAGTCTGGGTTGATCGTGGGGCAGATTTTCTCATCCGCAGGCCTGGATCTACGGAAGACCTCTTCCGGGACGTGTCCATTCCTTCGTCGTTGCGATCCGCCACAGTGACAGCCGGCAACTGAATACACATGAAGAAAGTCCTCATGGTCGCTTACCACTACCCTCCGTTCGGTGGAGGAAGCGGCATACATCGCACTCTCAAGTTTTCTCGCTATCTCTCCGAGTACGGATGGCAGCCCATCGTTTTGACCATCAGTCCCCATGCGTATCCGCGGAGGGAAAAAGCAGACGACGGCGTTCCAGCGGGGGTACTTACGGCTCGAGCGTTTGCGCTGGATACGGCGCGGCACCTTTCGTTTCGGGGTGCGTACCCACAGTGGATGGCAGTACCGGATCGGTGGGTAACCTGGTGGCCAACCGCTGTAAGCATCGGTACAAGTCTTATCCGGAAGCATCGACCCCAGGCGATCTGGTCAACTTATCCGATTGCAACGGCACACATGATCGGTTTGGCTTTGCATCGGTTGAGCAGCCTGCCCTGGATCGCGGATTTCAGAGACCCGATGGTCGAAAAGGACCCGGTTACCGGTGAAGAGTTTCCTCGTGATCCTCTAGTTCGAAAGGCCAGTTCCTGGATTGAGGAGCGCACGGTGAAATCGTGCAGCCGGGCTGTGTTTACAACTCCCGGTACGCTGGCGATGTACGCGAACCGCTTTCCTGAAATATCCGGCACGCAATGGGCTCTGATCGCCAATGGATATGATGAAGAGGATTTCGCAGCAGTTGAATGTCAAAGCCATGCCCGCCCGGCGGCCGGCAAACCGGTCGTGCTTTTGCACAGCGGCGTGCTTTACCCATCCGAGCGAGATCCGATGGCGTTCTTCCAGGCGCTGGCGGAATTGAGGCGATCAGGAAAGATTTCGCCGTCGGTTCTGAAGGTTGTCTTGCGTGCAACGGGCCACGATGAGGATTACCGGGCGCCTCTTCGCCAGCTGGGGATCGAAGACATTGTTTCACTGGAGCCTATGATCCCTCATAACGACGCGGTCGCCGAAATGCTGAACGTCGATGGATTGCTGATCCTTCAGGCCACAAATTGCAACCGCCAGATTCCTGCCAAGGCTTATGAATGCCTTCGCGCCGGACGACCTATCTTCGCGATGACCGATCCCGCCGGCGATACGGCCTCTTTGTTGAGAGCAGAGGGTATAGAAGCCATCGTTCCTCTGGATTCGAAGAATGACATCGCCACTGGATTATTGAGATTTCTTTCAACGCTAGGTGATGGACACAACCACGTCAGCCGCCCCGTGGAACGCCATTCTCGAAAAGCCAAGACACGCGAGCTGGCGGCACTGCTGGACTCTGTTCAATGAAACGTAGTCCGGGTCTGAAATCACCGATCTGCCCCTGGTAACGGAGGGTACGGTTTAGAAATGGAGAAAATGAGAATGTCGACGTCAACTCAACCCACGATCTCAGAGCAAAAGAGCTTCTGGGACTGGCATTGGCAACACTGGCAGGATCGCAGAACCGTCAACGAATGGAAACAGAGACGGCACGAAAAGGTGTTGAGCTTTGTCAAATCAGTGGCCGTGGGTCGTCCACTCATTCTCGATGTAGGTTGCGGTCCGGTCTGGTATACCGACAAGCTGGCGGCTTTCGGTCGGGTGACCGGTATTGATCTCTCTGAAGAAGCGATCGGCATGGCCAGAAGCCGGTTTCCCCGCATTTCGTTTATCGCGGGCAACATCTACCAGCAGGCGTTTCCAAGCGGCCACTTCGGCATGGTCGTTTCTCAGGAAGTCATTGATCACGTCGAAGATTCAGCCGTGTTTGTGGACCGGATAGCTGACATGCTACGGCCTGAAGGTTACCTGATTGTTTCATGCACAAACAAGTTCGTGATGGATCGGCTTTCTGAGCAGGAATCGCCCAGTCAGCCTCGGGCACACATTGGTCGCTATTTCGATACGAAGACAATCAGGGCTCTGCTGCAGCGCCGTTTCCGCCTGCTAAAACTGGAAACCATTGTTCCGATGGGACACGGTGGGATTCTTCGAATCATCAATTCTCAAAAGCTGAACTCGCTGTTGGCCGCAGCAACATCGCGGGATTATCTGGAAGGGCTTAAAGAACGCGCGGGATTCGGCTATCAAATCATCGTTCTGGCGCAGAAATGTCGGTAAGAAAAATCGGAATTCTTAGTCCCAGCGGTACTGGAAATCTGGGGGACGAAGCTACAGTGGCAGTGCTTATCGAGGAAATCAGATCTCGCTATCCGCACGCCGAGATCTACGGTCTGACTGTCAACCCGGACGACACTCGGAAACGGCACGGAATAGCAGCATATCCCGCACGTAACAAAGCCTGTATTCAAGGACCGGTCGCGGCAGGGAATGGCTGGACAGATACAACCGATATCCAGGGAAC
>Ga0137403_10007935_pt1 | contig 11916 bp, 13 predicted proteins | sample CZOMad2_1_16fung_FD_122057 | JGI IMG/M metagenome (GOLD analysis project Ga0137403, IMG submission 122057) | Vadose zone soil fungal communities from Angelo Coast Range Reserve, California, USA - CZOMad2_1_16fungal (Hybrid Assembly) | ecosystem: Environmental > Terrestrial > Soil > Vadose zone...
CCCGGCGGGCCGAGCAGCTCTTCGAGCGCGTGTTCGTCGAGTACGGCGACGATTCCGTCGCCCAGCTCGGCGGAGTGCACCTGGCGTGCGAGGGCGCGTCGAACATCCTGACGAAGGTGCTCGAGTGGGGTCGGCTCATGGCCTATCTCGAGCAATCGACGCGTTACATCCCCTACGACGACCGGCCGGGCGGCCGCTACCGCTACCACGTGCCCGCCGAGCTGGCCGGCGCGCTCCGCGAGCGCTATGTCGCGACGCTCGATCGATGCTTCGACCTCTATCACGCCTGGCTGCCGAAGCTGCGCGCGTTCTACGAGGCGAAGTTCCCGCGCGACCCGAACGAATCCGAGACCGTCTATCGGATGACGATCCGCGCCAAGGCCCTCGATACCGTGCGCGGGATGCTGCCGGCCGCCACGACCTCGAACGTCGGCATCTACGGCACCGGCCAGGCGTACGAGCAGCTCCTGCTTCGGCTGCGCGCGCATCCGCTGCGCGAGGTGCGCGACTACGCGGACCTGATGCTGGTCGAGCTGCGCAAGGTGATCCCCGCGTTTCTCAAGCGCGTCGACGTGCCCGAGCGCGGCGGTGCGTGGTCGACGTACTTCGAGGAAACGCGCCGGGAGACCCGCGACGTGGCGCGGCGGCTGCTGGAACGCCAGCCCGCCGCCCGCCCATCTCGAGGGGACGCCGGGCTCGTCGCGCAGGACGAAGTCACGCTCACCGACTACGATCCCGACGGTGAGGCCAAAGTCGTCGCGGCGGCGTTCTATGCCGTCTCGAGCCGTCCGGACGCCGAGCTGCTCGAGATCGCCCGGCGCCTGACTCCGGACGAGCGCAACGCCGTGCTCGCCGCCTATGTCGGCAAGCGGCTGAACCGGCGCCATCGGCCGGGGCGCGCGTTCGAGCGCACGTCCTATCGCTTCGACGTCCTCGGCGACTACGGTGCCTTCCGCGACTTGCAGCGGCACCGGCTGCTCACCCTGGAGTGGCAGCGGCTGACGCCGCGGCACGGCTCCGTCGTGCCCGAGGCCATCGCCGAGGCGGGCGCGGCGGACGACTGGCGGAGCGTGCTGGCCGAGTCGGCCGAGCTGCACGACGCGATCGAGGCAGCCGGCCTGCCCGAGGTCGCCTCCTACGCAGTCTCCATGGCCTATCGCGTCCGCTTCTACATGGAGATGAATGCCCGCGAGGCGATGCACGTGATCGAGCTGCGGACGACCCCGCAGGGACACCCGTCGTACCGGCGGATCTGCCAGGCGATGCACCGACTCATCGGCGAGCGCCATCCGGCGATCGCCGCCGCGATGACCTTCGCCGACCACTCGACGGTCGAGCTCGAGCGGCTCGAAGCCGAGCGCGCGGCCGAACGCCGTCGCGCCGGCTCCGCGTAGCGCCACCCCGCCGACGTCCGGCGCTTGACGCCGCCGTCCCGAACAAAGATAATTGGTCGGCCAATCAAAAAAGGAGAGGCATGAGCCCCAAGCGCGGCGTGGCGGAGCTCCGGCGCGCCGAGATCGTGCGCGCCACCATCCGCTGCCTCGCGCGCGACGGTTATTCCGGGCTGACGATGAAGAAGGTCGCGCGCGAGGCCGGGGTGAGCCAGGGGATCCTGCACTACTACTTCGCCGACAAGCGGGCGATCCTGGTCGCCGCGCTCGAGACGGTCACCGGCGATCTCGACCGCCGGGTCGCCGCGGCGCAGTCACGCGGGGCGCGGGACGCGCGGGCGCGGCTCCTGGCGCTGATCGGCGCGTGTCTCCGGCTGGCGGTCGAGGAGCGCGCCTTCTGGATCGTGTTCGTCGAGTTCTGGGGGGAGATGATGCACGACCGCCGGCTTCGCGAGATCAACGCCGCGCTCTACGGGCGGATGCGGCGGCTCATCGGCGCGGTCGTCGCCCAGGGCATCCGGGCGGGGACATTTCGCCGGGTCGCCGTCCTGCGCGCCGCCGCGGTGATCCTCGGCCTCGTCGACGGCGTCTCGCTCCAGCTCACGTTCGACCCGACCGCGTTCCGTGTCGCGGAAGCGACGCGGTTCTGCGGCGATGCGATCGTGCGATATCTCGCGCGGGAGGTCTCATGAACCCGGACGTGGTCGCCCAGGCGAAAGCGAAGGCCCGGGAGTATTTCAAGACGAGGGGTACGCTGGTGCCGGCCGCGACGATCCGCGAGCGGATCGCCGACGCGTTCGGCGCGCTCGACGCGTTCCTCGAGCCGATCTCGGCGGCCGCGGCCGCGCGCGCTCCGATCCCCGGCGAATGGTCCATCCAGGAGGTCGTCGACCACCTGGTCGAGACCCACCGGCCCGGGCTGGACGAGCTGTGGTGCCTGCTCGCCGGCCGCCGGCCACCGGGCGACGCGATCGCAGCGAGCTTGCAGTCGAAGGCGCCACTCCTTCGCCCATGGCCCTGGCTCCGCGAAGAGCTCGCGCGCGTACACGGCGAGATTCTGCGGACGCTCGCCGCGGCGCCGCCCGACTTCGTGACCGACGCGCGGGCGGCGCTGGTGATGGTGGTGAACGTGACGGACGAGCAGGGGCGGGTCGTCCCGCTGCACTGGGTCGAGGACCTCGACTGGAAGGCGTACGCGATCACCTGGCGGCTGCACGTGATCGATCACCTCAAGCAGGCCAAGAAGGTTCACGCCGCCATCGAGCGGTGAGCGGATGGCGCTCGCCACGACCGAGGCCGAGCTGCGCGGCATCCTCGACGGCGTCGCGTTCACGCGGTCGTACGGCTTTCGGCTGCTCGCGATCGAGGAGGGCCAGTGCACGCTGGAGGTCCCGTTCCAAACCGCCTTCGAGCGCCCCGGAGGAATCGTGAGCGGCCAGGTCTTCATGGCCGCGGCCGACGTCGCGATGTGGCTGGCGATCATGACTCGCCTCGGCCCGCGAGACGGCTCGGTGACGGCCGGCATGACGAGCGCGTTCCTGGCCGCCGCCCGGCGGGAGCCGTTTCGATGCACCGCGCGAGTCTTGAAGCTCGGCCGCCGGCTCGTGTACGGCGTCGCCGAAAGCGTCAGCGGCGGCGGCCGGCTCCTGGCCCACCATTCCCTGACGTACGCCCGCGTGTCGCGAGAAGAGCGCCCGGCTTAGCGGCCGCGCCGCTGGTGCATCTGCACCACGTGCCAGCCCGCGCGCTCGTCGTCGGTCGTCTCCGGCGCGCCGCCGCGCCCGGCGAGCCAGGACGCGAGGTCCCATAGCTCGTCGTCTTCGAGGACCTGGTCGTAGGACGGCATCGGGGTGCCGTCGAGCCCCGTCAGGAGCGTGCGCACGAGATCACGCGCCGTCGGCCCGCTCTTGAGCGGACGCCGCGTCAGGTCCGACGGCTTGATCGACAGATCCTTGGCCGAGGGGCCGTCGCCGCGCCCCTCCTTGCCATGGCACTCGGCGCACTCGCCCTTCACATAGATCTTCGCGCCGCGGGCGATGGCCTCGGGCGTCGGTGGTGGCGCCGCCGGGATCGCCACGACCTTGGGCGCCGGCGCCGCCGCGAATCGCGGCGACAGGCTCTTGACGAACGCGATCACCGCCTGCACCTCTCCGTCGCTCAGGTGGTTCTGCGGGATCATGCCGGTCGAGGGGATGCCCTGGACGATCGTACGGGTCAGGTCGGCGTCGGTCGGGATCTGGCCGGACGCCGTCGAGCGAAACTTGAAGCGGCCCTTGGTGAGGTCTCGGGGCCCAGTCGTGAAGTGATGCGCCGCCATCCCCTGACCGTCGCCGCTGGCGCCGTGGCAGACGGCGCAGTTCTCACGAAAGACGCGCTCGCCCGCCGAGAGATCGGGGGCCTGCCCCGAGGCGCCCGCCGCCAGCCCGAGCCCGAGGGTCGCGGCGGCCAGGGCGAGCGCCCCGGGACGGGACGGCACCAGCGGCTACTCGAGGACGACGAACTGGCCGACCACGTGAGCGGGGTGCAGGTGGCACTTGATCGGGAAGATGCCGGCTTTGTCGGCGGTGAACTTCACATTCGAGGTCTTCTCGCCCGCCACGACTTCCTTGACGCCGAACGCGGCGATCTCGAAGCCGTGCTCGTCGGCGTGGCGATTGACGAGCTGGAGCATCACGGTGTCGCCCTTCTTCGCGGTGATCGACGTGGGCTCCCAGATCTTCACGTCCTGCGGTGTGACGACGTTCACGATGCGCAGCGAGATCTCGCCCGCTTGAGCCGGGGTGAGACCGAGCCCGACGATGCCCAGGGCGATCGCGAGCACTCTCATCGCGTGAAGTCTCGCTTCGCGGCCTCGAGCTTGTCGGGCGAGGCGAGGAGGTCGAGCGCCGTCAACGCCAGGGCCTTGGCGCCCGCCACCATGCCCGCGCGCGCGATCGGCGAGCGCGCCCACTCGGCCAACTCGCGCGAGTGCCCGGGCACGCCGTCCGGGGAGATCCGAATGTACGGATGGATCGTCGGGAGCGCCTGGCTCACATTGCCGCAGTCGGTCGAGCCGTAGCCCGCCTCGCCGTCGTCTACGTCGACCGGGAAGCCGATCACGCCGAGGTTCTGCTCGAAGAGCTCCGCCATGGTCGGGTTCGGCTTCAGCGGATCGTGGATGGTCGACTCGGCCGTGACCTCGGCCCGGCATCCCGTCGCGGCGGCCGCGCCCTCGGCGCAGCCCGTGAAGCGCCGGAGCAGCTCCTGGCAGTAGTCCTTGGTGAGCGCGCGAAGATAGAAGTCGGCGCGTGTGTACTCCGGGATGATGTTCGGCTGATCGCCGCCCTTGACGATGATCCCGTGCACGCGCGCGTCGGGGCGGAGCTGCTGGCGCATCTGGTCGAGCCCGACGAAGAGCTGGATAACCGCGTTCAGCGCGTTCACGCCGCGCCAGGGCCAGGAGGAGGCGTGCGTCGCCGTGCCGTGGAACTCGGCCTTGACCTTGATGATGCCGAGCGACGGCCGCCACACCTGCGTCCCGCCGCGCCCGTGGATCATCATCGCGGCGTCGACGTCGCGGAAGACGCCGGCTTCCATCAACCGTACCTTGCCGGCGCCGCCTTCCTCGGCGGGGGTGCCGATCACCTGGATCCGCCCCGCGAACGGCAGTGTTCCGAGCGCCACGGCGAGCGCGGCGCCGGCTCCGGTGCCCGCGGTCGCGATCACGTTGTGGCCGCACGCGTGTCCGATGGAAGGAAGCGCGTCGTACTCCGCCATGATCGCGATGGTCGGCCCCGGCCGCGCCCCATCGATCGTGGCGCGGAACGCGGTCGGCAGGCCACCGACGCCGCGCTCGACCTTGGCGCCGTGCTTTTCGAGGAACTCGGTGAGCCAGCCGTGCGCCTTGTCCTCCTTGAAGCAGAGCTCGGGGTTGTCGTGGATCTTGTGCGACAGCGCCTCGAGGTCGTCAGCGAGCCGGTCGACCGCGCCGGCGACCTTCTGCTTCACGTCGCCGGGCGCGCTCACTTCATTCTCCTGAACTCGTCCTGGGCTCGCTTGATGAGCGCCGGCTCGGCCAGGAGATCGAGCGTCGTCATCGCCATCGCCTTCGCGGCGGTGAGCGTGCCGGTGCGCGCCAGCGGGCTCACCGCGGCCGCCTCGAACGCGCGGGAGTGGATCGGCGTGTTGTCCGGCGCGATCTTCATGAGCGGCTGGATCGTCGGGATGACCTGGCTCACGTTGCCGACGTCGGACGAGCCGAGCCGATCGACGAGCGGCGGCGCCTCGACGATGCCCAGCGACGTGAGATTGGCGCGATACGCGCCGATCAGGGTCTCGTTCCGCCTCATCGGCTCGTACACGGTGTCGTTGTGGGCGATGACCTTGACGGCGCAGCTCGTGGCCTTCGCCGCGCCCTCGGCGCAGGCGATCACGCGCTTCTGCAGCTCCCACATGTAGTCGAGGTTGATCGAGCGGACGTAGAACATGGCCGCGGCGAACTCCGGAATGATGTTCGGCGCCGCGCCGCCGTTCGTGATGATGCCGTGGATCCGCGAGTCCGGACGCACCTGCTGCCGCAGCATGCTGACGTTGTTGTAGGTCTGGATGGCGGCGTCGAGCGCGTTGACACCCTCCCACGGATCGGCCGAGGCGTGCGCCGCCTTGCCGGTGAATTCGAAGCCGACCCGCACGATCCCGAGCAGATCCATGTGCCCGACCCACTGATCGAAGCCGTGGACCATCATCGCCGCGTCCACGTCCTTGAAGATGCCGCCCTGGATCAGCTTGACTTTGCCGCCGCCGCCCTCTTCCGCCGGCGTGCCGACGACGTGGATGCGCCCCTTCGGCAGCTTGTCGCGCACCGCGGCCAAGCCGGCGCCCGCCCCGACGCCGGCCGCCGCAATCGCGTTGTGACCGCAGGCGTGGCCGATCGACGGCAGCGCGTCGTACTCGCACATGATCGCGATCGTCGGGCCTTCGCCGGTCTCGATGGTCGCGCGAAACGCCGTTTCGACTCCGGCGACACCGCGCTCGACCTTGAATCCCTGTCCGGCCAGGAAATCGCAGAGCCAGCCGGCCGCCTTGACCTCTTGATAGCAGAGCTCGGGATTGTCGTGGATGCGGCGCGAGAGCTTCTCGAGGTCGTCGCCGAGGCGGTCGATCGCCGCAGCGATCGCGTCTTTGAGGGCGGTCATGTCAACTCTCCTGGGAGCGCGGAATCTGCCTTTTCGACGGCGGTCAACTATACCATCGGCATGTGCTAGGATTCGCCCGTGCCCACGGGCGTACGGCTCGGCGTCGCGATTCCGCAGACGATTCTCTCGGGCGCGTTCGACGTGCGCGGGATCCGCGGATTTCTCTCCCGCGCCGAGGCGCTCGGCTTCGAGAGCGCGTGGGTCGTCGAGCAGATCCTGGGATCGATTCGAAGCCTCGAGCCGGTCACCCTGCTGACCTATGCCGCTGCGTGCACCGAGCGGATCCGGCTCGGGTCCGCCGTGCTCCTGACCGCGCTCCGGAGCCCGATCCACCTCGCCAAGAGCGTCGCGACCCTCGATCACCTGAGCGGCGGGCGGATCGACCTCGGTGTCGGCCTCGGCGGCAATCCGAAGGTCTACCCGGCCTTCGGGCTGCCCGCGGCGGGTCGCGCCGCGCGTTTTGCCGAGGGGCTCAGCGTGATGAAGCGGCTCTGGACCGAGGAGCGAGTCACGTCGGACGGCGAGTTCTTCAAGCTCAGGAACGCGTCGATGGAGCCGAAGCCCTTCCAGAAACCACATCCACCGCTCTGGTTCGGCGGCCATCACCCGAACGCGCTCCGGCGGGCGGTGGAGCTGGGCGACGCATTCATCGGCGCCGGCTCCGTCTCCACCAAGGTCTTCCTCGACGAGGTGAAGGTTCTCCGCGCCCTGATCACGGAGCGCGGCCGCGATCCGGCCCGCTTCCCGCTGGGTAAGCGGGTCTACATCGCGGTCGACCAGGACCGCGCCCGCGCCGGGCGCCGGCTCGGGGAATGGTTCTCCGCCTTCTATGGCCGGCCGGAGCTCGCGGCGGAGGTGTCGGTGTGGGGCGAGCCTCAGGAGTGTGTCGAGCGCCTGTCCGAGATCGTGGCGGCGGGGGTCGGTTTCCTTATGCTGAATCCGGTCTTCGACGAGCTCGAGCAGCTCGAGCTGTTCGCGTCGGCACTGGCTCCCAAGCTGTAAGCAGAACCTTACAGCGCCCCGAATCTCGCCCGGTCAGGTCCTCTCGAGCCCGGCGATCGGGACCGGGCGCACGGTTTCCAGCCCGATGCGGCGGCCGGTGACGTGCCGAACCTCTCCGGCCACGGTGAACGAGCCGAGCTCGTCGCTCAGGACGTCGACCCAGCAGATCTTACCGAGCCGTAGCGCCGTCGTCGGCGCGAGCGTCACCCAGAGCCCGTTCTGACTCGCGTCCTCCACGCGCCCGAGGAGGGGCTCGTCGTCGACCCACAGCCGGACCGGCCAGGAGACGGGAAATCTGGGGTGCCGGCGGCGCTCCGGTGTGGAGCTCATGGATGGAATCGTCTCACGGGAACGCTCGACGCGCTGTCGAGGGGCGTGGCGATCGAGCGACGAGGCACACTGCCCGTGGTGCGCGTACACGTTCCGTGCCATCGTCGGCGGGCTTGCCGCACGGGGAGTTGGGACACGCTCGGCGACGCGGGCTCAGCGAATCGTAAACTTCACCGACGGTGTCATATACTGGGTTGAGTGACCAAGCGAGTCCTGATCGTCGACGACGAGGCGCCGGTAGTCGAGGTCCTGAAGGATTTCTTCCGACAATTCCGCCACGCGAACTCGTACGAGACCGAGTCGGCGAAGGACGGGGCGGAGGCGCTGATCGTCCTCCTGCGCGGCAAGTTCGATCTGATTCTCCTCGACATGCACATGCCGCGGATGGGCGGCCTCGAGCTCCTCAAGCAGATCCGCGGCCTCGGTGTGAAGGTGCCGATCATCATGATCACCGCCAACGCCGACACGCGCGCCGCCGCCGAGGCGCTGGGCGGCGGCGTCTTCGCCTACATCCCGAAGCCCTTCGACATCCGGCACCTCGACCATCTCGTCGCGCTCGCCATCTCGACGACCGGATCCCCCAGCTGAAGTGAGTGGCTCTCCGCGCCGCCGGGAGGCGCCTGGCGAGCGCTACGTGGTCATCGGCGCGACCGGTCAGCTCGGATCCGATCTCGTCAGGACCTTCGACCAGCCCGGCGAGCTCGTCCCCCTCAGCACGCGCGACGTCGACATTCTCGATGCCGCCCGCACTCGATCGGTGCTCGAAGCGCTGCGTCCGACCTGTGTCATCAATACCGCGGCCTACAATCTCGTCGACCGCGCGGAGGACGATGGGCGCAGCGCGTTCGCGCTGAACGCCGAGGCGGTCGGCTCGCTCGCCGCCGTCTGTCAGGCCGCCGGCGCCCGGCTCGTCCACTTCTCGACCGACTACGTCTTCGACGGCACCAAGCGAACGCCCTATCTCGAGACCGACTCGCCGCGGCCGCTGAGCGTCTACGGCGAGTCGAAGCTCGCCGGCGAGCGCCTGGCGCTCGAGCGCTGCGAGCGCACCGTGATCTTCCGCGTGTGCGGGCTCTTCGGCCTCGCCGGCAGCCTGGGCAAGGGCAAGGGGAACTTGGTCGAGACGATGCTGCGCCTCGCGGGCGAGGGCCGGGCGCTACGCGTCGTCTCCGATCAGGTGTTGTGCCCGAGCTACACGCTCGATCTCGCGCGCAAGGTCTGGAAGGTCCTTCCGAAGGCGGCGCACCCGATCTATCACCTCACCAACGCCGGGCAGGTGAGCTGGTACGAGTTCGCGCGGCGCGCCCTCGAGCTCGCCGGCGCGATGGCCGACCTCACGCCCGTGACCGCCGCGGAGTACGGCGCGAAAGCACGGCGGCCGGCCTATTCCGTGCTCGCCCACGCGCACCTCGCCGCGCTCGGCGAGGACGACCTGCGGCCCTGGGACGCGGGCCTGGCGGCCTACGTCGCCGAGCGGTCGTCGCCCCGGTAGCGCTCCGCCAGCGCGAGCTGCGCGGTCACGCCGATCAGCTCGTTGAACTCGCCGAACGGCATGTACCGATCCGCGAGCGAGCGAACGTCGTCGCGCGCCTTCGCCTGCGCCAGGAACGCGCGGATCGCCTGGACCGCGACGAGCAACGTGTCGACCGGAAGCAGGATGACGGCGAACCCGAGCTCGCGCAGCCGAGCGAACGGCAGGAGCGGCGAGCGCCCCCCGGGCGCGTAGTTGTAGAGGAGCGGCGTGTCGAAGGCGCGCGCGACGCGCTCGACCTGCGCCTCGCTGCGCGGCGCCTCGATGAAGAGCACGTCCGCGCCGGCCTCGGCCGCCGCCTCGCCGCGTCGAAGCGCCTCGTCGAGGTCGACGGCGGAGATCGCGTCGGTGCGCGCGATGATCATCATATCGGGATCGATCCGCGCCTCGACCGCGGCGCGGATCTTGCCCACGAACTCGCCCCGCGGAACGACCTGGTGGCCCGCGAGATGGCCGCAGCGCTTGGGCGTGATCTGGTCCTCGATGTGGAGCGCCGCCACGCCCGCCGCCTCGTAGGTCTGTACGGTCCGCCGCACGTTCAACGCGTTTCCGTAGCCGGTGTCGGCGTCGGCGATCAGCGGGACGTCGAGGACCGCGGCGAGGTTTCGCGCGTGATCGGCCATCTCACCGAGCCCTGCGAATCCGAGATCCGGTAAGCCGAGCCGGGACGCCGCGGTGCCGTAGCCGGTCATGTACACGGCCGGAAACCCTGCGTCCTGAACGAGTCGTGCCGAGATGCCGTCGTAGGCGCCGGGCACGACGAGTCCTTGCTTCTTCGCCACCAGCGCACGGAGCGCGGCTCGACGAGCCGTCATGCGACACCTCCTCGATCCGCGGCACGGGCGATCCTGCGATCGAGCGCCGGATGAGAGTAGAGAAAGATCTCCTTCAGGCGGCTCGGCCTCCGCTCGGCCAGATTCAACCCGGCCAGTCGCTCCATCGCGCCGACGAACGCGGCGGCGTTGCCGGTAGTGGCCAGGGCGAAGTCGTCGGCCTGACGCTCGATCCAGCGCGAGAACCCGTTCGTGAGCGGCAGCTGAACCAGCCCGATCGCGAGCGCGACGAGCGCGAGCCACGGGAGCCCGGCCGGATCGCCCGGCCCCGCGAGGCCGAGGAGCGCGACACCCCAGTCGAGACAGCGCGCGGCGAGCCACGCGGTGACGAGCGTCAGCGCCCCGTTGACCAGGAGCCCGCGGCGCATGTCGCCGTGGGCGTGGTGTCCGAGCTCGTGGGCGAGGACGGATTCGATCTCGTCGGGAGAAAACTGGGTCAGCAAGGTGTCGAAGAGGATGATCCGGCGCGTGCGGCCGAGGCCCACGACCGCGGCGTTGGCGGTGCGGCTCTTCCTCGACTGGTCGGCGACGAAGACGCCGATCGCCGCCACCCCGGCCCGTCGCGCGAGGGCCAGGAGCCGATCACGGAGACCATCGTCGGCGAGCGGGGTGAGCCGGTAAAAGAGCGGAACGATCCAGATCGGCAGCACGGCGATCATGACGATCTCGGCGGCGATGAAGACCGCCGCGGCGGCGAGCCACCAGAGCGGTGTCAGCGCGAGCAGCGCGTACACGATCTCGATGGCGACGAGCCCGAGCGTTCCGCCGATCGCCGCCGCCTTCAGCTGATCACCGAGCCAGCCGCGGAGCGGCTGGTGGAGCAGTCCGAATCGTCGCGGCAGCCAGAAGCCCCGGATGAGCTTCAGCGGCAGCGTGAGCATCGTGTGCCCGGCGCCGAGCGCGAGCGCGATCAGCGCGACCTGAATCCATCGCGCGGAGCCGACGCGCGCCGCCCAGCTCGCCAGCCCGTGGCCTGCGCCCGAGACGAGGAGCACCAGGAGGTACGCGACCGACAGGCCCAGGCCGAGGAGCGACAGCAGAAGCTGGAGTCGATGGTAGCGGCCCGCGTCGGCCATGTGGCATTGTACACGTCCGGTTCGGCGGGGCCGGCGTCGGCGAAATGCCTGCTACAATGGCCGAAACTCAGGAGCAAGGGAGCCATCATGTTCGAGTCCGTCGAGGAGGTTCAGAAGCGGTTCAGGGACGCCCGGTACATCGCGAGCCGCCGTGTGTCCACCGTCGTGTTCCTGGCCGCGAGGATGGGTCGTCCGGTCCTCATCGAGGGCCCGGCCGGAGTCGGCAAGACCGAGCTGGCCAAGACGCTCTCGGAGATCACATCGCGACCGCTCATCCGGCTTCAGTGCTACGAGGGACTCGACGAGGGCAAGGCGCTCTACGAGTGGAAGTACGCCAAGCAGCTCCTCTACACGCAGCTCCTGCGCGAGCGTATCGGCGAGCTGATCGCCGACGCGCCGTCGCTTCCCGACGCGGTGGCGAAGATCGCCGGTCAGGAGGACGCGTTCTTCTCGTTCCGGTTTCTCTCGCCGCGGCCGCTCCTCTCGGCGATCCAGGCCGAGCAGCCGGTCGTCCTGCTCATCGACGAGATCGACAAGGCCGAGCCCGAGTTCGAGGCCTTCCTGCTCGAAGTGCTGTCG
>Ga0137403_10007936_pt1 | contig 11915 bp, 10 predicted proteins | sample CZOMad2_1_16fung_FD_122057 | JGI IMG/M metagenome (GOLD analysis project Ga0137403, IMG submission 122057) | Vadose zone soil fungal communities from Angelo Coast Range Reserve, California, USA - CZOMad2_1_16fungal (Hybrid Assembly) | ecosystem: Environmental > Terrestrial > Soil > Vadose zone...
GGCGCGGCCGAGTCGGCTGACGGAGCGAAACAACGATCCCTTGACGATGACGGCGATGATGAGGACGAAGAGAGTAAATGGCGCCGGCCCGTGATGCGGTAGAAAAATTTCGCGAACGCTCGCAACCGCCAGAGCAGCGGCGGCCACGAGAACGCCAAGGGCGACGACAACAGCAGCGAGCGGTTCTGCTTTGCCGTGGCCATACGGATGAGTGGCATCGGGCGGACGCGCGGCGAATCGTAGCCCGCCCCAGATAACGATCGAGCCCGCGGCGTCGAGTGCCGATTCAATGCCATCAGCAATGAGCGCGTAAGCATTTCCAAAAACACCGGCCGCGATTTTGATGAAGGCAAACGTTACGTTGACCGCGAGGCCGACGAGAGCCAGGCGGGCGCCGGCTTGCAGATTGCTCGCCGCAGTTCCAGCGGTAGGATCAGCGTTCATGCGCAAGGAAACGATTAACGTAGCGGTCTATTCCACGCACGGAAATCCTGCAGATGTCTTGCGTATCGAATCTCAGCCGTGGCCAAGGCCGGGAGCCGACGAAGTGGTCGTGGAAATGCAAGCCGCCCCGATCAATCCGGCGGACTTGAATGCAATTGAAGGGAAATATCCGGGGAAACGGGAAGTCCCGGCTGTTCCGGGCTTCGAAGGCTCGGGAATCGTGTCCGAGCTTGGAGAGAACGTTAGCAAGCTAACAATCGGTTCACTGGTGATCTTACCGCACGACCTCGGAACATGGCGTGAAGCCTGCGCAATTAGGGCAGAGCAACTGGTGGTTGTTCCGTCGCAAGTCGATCCCGTCCAGGCGGCAATGTTGAAGATTAATCCGCTGACGGCATGGCGACTCTTGCACGGATACGTGGACCTGAAGACTGGCGATTGGGTGATTCAAAACGCTGCCAATTCGGCGGCGGGCCGCGCGGTCATTCAAATCGCGCATGCACTTGGGTACAAAACCGTGAACGTGGTCCGGCGTGAAGAATTAATCGATGAGTTACGCGCCGATGGTGGCGACCTTGTTCTAATCGACAGCGAAAATCTTCGCGATGAAGTGAAAAACGCTACCGGCGGCGCACCGATTCATTTGGGATTGAACGCGGTCGGTGGCGAGAGTGCGCTGCGGCTGATGAACTGTCTCGCCGCCAGCGGCACGCTCGTAACTTTCGGCGCGATGAGTTTGCAGCCGCTGAAAATCCCGAACGGCCTGCTTATTTTCAAGGATCTGCGTTTCCGCGGAATTTGGATTAACAAATGGTACGACAACGCCACGCCCGCAGAGCGAATGGCCGCGTTCAATCCGATTTTCGAAATGGCCGGGCGCGGTTTGCTACAAACGAAAGTCGAGAAATCATACCCGCTGAACGAAATAAAGGCGGCGGTCGAACATGCCGCCCACGCGCAGCGCCGCGGCAAAATCATTTTCGAGTTTGGAACCCGTTAAAGACACGGAATGCGACAGAGCCGCGAAGCCGTCACCAGGATACACTTTGATCTCGGGTGAGCGCCGTCTTGTCATTCCGAGCGCAGTCGAGGAATCTCTAATTTTTAACAGAGAGATAGTAAGAGATGTCTCGACTTTCGCTCGACATGACAAAGTAAAGGGCAGGCGGCTGATCGTTTTATTTTAACTTCTTTCGAGTATTTCGTGGGCATGTTCTGTCTTGAATGAAGATGCAAAAGACAATCGTGGTTGGCGCGGGGATCAATGGAGTTGTTGCCGCGATTGAATTGCGAAAACGCGGACACGAAGTTGCGCTGGTTGATCCCGGTTCGTTACCGCATCCCCTCGCCGCCTCCACTGATATCAGTAAGGCCGTTCGCGCAGCCTACGGCCGGGACGAAGATTATACGGCGCTGGCCGAGCAGTCGCGCGAGATTTGGCGGCAGTGGAACGTGAAATTCGGCGTCGAATTGTATCACGAGATCGGGTTTCTTTTTATGCGCCAACGCCCGATACAGCCGGGCGATTTTGAATACGAAAGCTTCACTCTCCTCGAACAACGCGGGCATCGGGTCGAGCGGATCGATTCCAGACAACTGCGCGAGCGTTATCCGGCCTGGAACTCGGAACGTTACCCAGATGGTTTTCTCGATTTGGAAGCCGGATATGCCGAAAGCGGACGGGTCGTTGCCGCATTAGTCCAGTGGGCGAAATCGCTCGGTGTGGAATTGCGCGAAAACGCAAAATTCCGGGATCTGGATGAAGCGGGCGATCGGATAAAAGGGATTGTTTTGGAAGATGGGGAAAAGATTGCGGCGGCTGCGGTTGTGATGGCCGTTGGCGCTTGGACACCGTACGCATTGCCATTCACGCGCAATTTTCTCCGCGCAAGCGGACAGCCGGTATTTCATCTCAAACCCAAACAACCCGAACTTTTCACTCCGGAATGTTTTCCGATTTTCGGCGCGGATATTTCGACTACTGGCTATTACGGTTTCCCGCTCAATCGCGACGGCGTGGTGAAAATCGCAAATCACGGGCCCGGACGCGAAATGTCGCCGGATTCTCCCGAGCGCGTCATAACGAAAGAGGAGGAAAACCAAATGCGCCATTTTTTGTCCGACTCGTTTCCCGCGCTGGCGGATTCCCCAATTGTATTCACGCGCATCTGTTTCTATTGCGATACCCATGATGGAAATTTTTGGATCGCTCCCGATCCGGAGCGTCCCGGATTGACCATCGCGGCCGGCGACTGCGGCCATGGATTTAAGTTCGCGCCCGTGCTGGGTGAAATCATCGCCGACGCAGTCGAAGGCAAATCGAATCCATTGCTGGGAAAATTTCGCTGGCGTCCGGAAGTGAAGCCGGGCGAGACGAAGGAAGCCGCGCGAGTTCGCGGAAAACTCTAGCGGCGGAGCCCGACCGGCAATATCAATCGCCCCTGGCTTGAGATGCGGGTTCTTTCTTCGGCTGACGTTTCAGAAGCGTGATTTGTTTGATCCGCGCCGAATCAGACGGGCTCCAGGTGGCGACATCGGGATCGTCTTTGAAAGCGTTGTGAACGATGCGCCGCTGATAGGAATTCATCGGCTCGAGCTGAAGGGAACGTCCGGTGATGCGCACTCGCTCAGCAAGTTCGCGAACCCGTTGGACGATTCGGTCTTCACGCATAGAACGGTAATGCTCGCAATCAACAATGACTTTTTGCGCATCCTTATTTTTCGCCTGCAATAATCGATTTAGAAGAAATTGAATGGTGTCGAGCATTTCGCCGTCGCGACCAATCAGGCGCCGGCTTTCCTCGGTGTAAATTTGCAAGGTCAGATTTCCGCCTTCGCTTTGCATTTCCGCGATTTCCACGACGAAACCGAGGTAGCCAAGCATGGTATCGAGTAACTCTTTAGGCGTCATCTTCGTTTTCGTTTCGGCCCCGCAACTTTCTCCAAGGTCGGCATCGGTTGTTTCCGATTCTGATACAATTGCAGGATGCTGAAAAGATTTTGCACAGTGTAATACAGGGCGAGGGCAGCGGCAAAATTATAGCAAAAGACAATAAAGATGATGGGCATGAACATCATCATCCGCTGCTGGGTGGGATCGCCACTCTTCGGAGTCAGGTGGGTCATCCAAAAACTCGTCGCCGCCATGATGAGTGGAAGAATATTGATGGGCCATCCGACGACGGGAAGATGCGCCACCGTATCGGGTTGAGAGAGATCGCGAATCCAAAGAAAGTGAGCTCCGCGCAGTTCGACCGCCTGCCGCAACATGGTGAAGAGGCCGAAGAAGATCGGGATTTGGATCAGCATCGGTAAACAGCCACCTACCGGGTTGATTCCGTATTCCTTGTAAAGCTTCATTACCTCCTGATTCATCCGCGTCGGATCGTCCTTATATTTCTCGCGCAGCTCCTGGATTTTGGGAGAAAGCGCCGACATGCGTCGCATTGAAGCTGTCGCTTTAGTTTGCAGAGGCCAGAGCGACAGCTTCACAATTGTCGTTAGTGCGAGAATGGCAGCGGCATAGTTGCCAAGGAAACTGTGAAACGTGTTCAAGGCGTTGAGCAACGCCTGGCAGATGATCTTGAAGATGCCGAATTCCATGACTTCGGCTTCGTTGTGTTCGAGCTGGGCGAGCCGATGATAAAGTTTCGGGCCGAGATAGAGTTGGAAGTGTGCGTTGTAAGTTTGGCCGGCCTCCACCCGGAACCCCGGCAAGTGCATCGCGCCCTCCAAACCATAGTTCTTCTCTGCCGGATCGATCTCAAAGCGTTTTCCCCAAACCGCGTCCGCCTTCCCAGTCAAAGGAACCGCAAGAGTAGTGAAAAATTGATTACTCGCCGCCACCCACTCCGCAGCATTGACACTCTGCGTGTAGTAGGGACGCGGCGGATGTTGCCCCATGCCGAAAAAGCCGCCGCCCTCGGCGAACCAACCGACATCAATCCCTTTAGTGTGGCCGCCAACCAACCAAACCAAACGGGTGTAGCTCGGATAGTCGTTGCGGTGAATCCGCGCCGCTGAGCCAATCCCAAGAAAATAACCGGGATTCGCGTAGGGCGCCGCGCCGTTGTTTGTGAAATCGACATCCAATTTCGCAACGAAATTATCCTTCTTCTCGTTAGTAGGCGGAAAGAAAAACTTCTTGCGAATCGTCACCTGCTCGGGCGTGACATACTCGAGTGCGACAGTGTCGGCTTCGCGGGTGATTTCGTATTCCGGCAAAACCGGAGCCGCAGGATCGTCGACGATTGCGCCGATGGGAGTTCGTGCGGGCGAGTTCAACGTTACGCGTTCGCTTTTTCCTACCTCCGCGGGGTAGTTGAGTAAAACTGCTTCGCTGATTCCGCCGCCCCGATTGGTAAGATGCAATTCGACGTCAGAGTTGCGGAGCGTTTCGGTTTTTTCTTCAAATTGCGCCGGCGTCGCACTCGGACCTGGTGTCGCCGCAGTTCCAGCCTGTTGCACCGGTGTGGCAACGGCCGAGGGGGCTGAGGCAGCAGGAATGTCACTCGCTAAAGGCGGAGCCGAAGGCGCCGTCGCAACGGCTGGCGGCGGCAACGGTTGCCGCGCAATCCAAATTTCCCAGGCGATCAGCCCAAGAACGCAAAGAGTGATGGCGATCCAGGCGGTTCGATCCATAAATTAATTGCGCCTGCTTACTCGCAGACGCAGCTCCGCGCCAGTGAATCTGGCGCCGGCACCGGATCAAGCCCGCTGCCGCCCCACGGATGACATCGTAGCAGGCGCTTCACTCCGAGAAAGCTCCCGCGCCAGACGCCGTGCTCTTCGACCGCTCGCAAGAAATATTCGGAGCACGTAGGCGAAAAACGGCAGCCGGAATTCGCTCCGCCGAGGAACGAAAGCACCGGTGAAATCGTTATCTGATAACCGCGAATGAGAATGCGAACGAGCGTGCGCATCAGGGGGCAAGGATAGAAGCGCGCCGCGCCAGGCGCAACCACTCATCTTCCAAGGCGTGGGATGTCTCGCGCGCTGCTCGCGCCGACGCAATCGTCACCACCCAAACTCCGCCGCAGATTTCGTGTTGATGTTTGCGAAAAATCTCGCGCAAACGCCGGCGGGTGCGATTGCGGACGACGGCTCCCCCGACGCGCCGAGAAGTAATGAAGCCGGCGCGAACGAGCGCTTTTGGTTCGGCATTTTTCAAAACGCCGAGTGTAAGCGTTCCGCCACGGATGGAGGCGCCTTCCGTCCGAACGCGTTGGAATTCGGAATCCAGAGTGAGTCGGCGCGACTTCGGAAAACGAAGGCGTCTTTGCATTGCCGGGATTTTAACCTGCGCGACGGCGGTTGTCAGTGGTAGGGCAGGCACACCGCTTGCCGAGGATGAGTGGCAACGCGAGCGCTTGCCTTATAATCAGCGGCGTCTGTACAGCAAAAGTCTTCCCGGAGTTCACTCAGGGAAGACCTCGCAAAACAGCTTTGCTGATTACGGGGTGGCCGAAGCGGCCGGCGAAGACGTCGTATTGATCGTCGTATTCGTCTCCGTCTTGCTTTCCGTGGCCGGCGAAGGATTCACCACTGTCGTATTGGTTTCTTTCTTCTCCCCAGCCGGCGGATTTACCGTCTCAGTTTTCTGTTCGCAAGCCGCGAGCAACGACGCGGCTCCAGCCAAAATGCAGATGTATTTCTTCATAAGTTGTAGATGGAAAACCCAATGTGGGTCATTTCATATTCGGGGCAAAGGCTCCTTTCGGCCTTACGCTGGGTGAATGTTCACCCGCCCAGCGAGCCCAGCGTCTCAGTGGAGAACGTTGGGGTGTAAGGCAGACCATGCGCCTCAGCCACGGCCTGAATGGTAAGTATTCCGTCGCGCGTGTTCACACCACCAAGCAGCGCCGGCTGTTTATTGCATGCACCTTCCAATCCGCGATCAGCCAGCAACTCGACGTAGCGGCCGGTAATATTCGTCAGCGCCTGGGTGGCGGTCCGCGCATAAGCAGCCGGCATGTTGGCTACGCAATAATGGGTGACGCCTTCCTCGACATAAACGGGATCGAGGTGCGTTGTTGGCCGCGACGTTTCTGCGCAACCGCCCTGATCGATCGCAATGTCCACCACCACACTGCCCGGTTTCATTTTTCGCAACATCGCTCGCGTAATTAATTTCGGCGCTTTCGCGCCTGGCACCAGAACCGCGCCGATGAGCAGATCGGTCGTCGCCATCAATTCGTGGAGATGTGCCTCGCTGGAATATAGCGTGTGGGCGTTGTCCATGGTGATGTCGAGAAAACGCATCCGTTCGAGATCGACTTCGAGAATGGTAACATCGGCGCTCAGACCGGTGGCCATGCGCGCCGCATTCACACCAGCGGTGCCGCCGCCAAGCACCACCACGCGCCCCGGCAAAACCCCCGGAACGCCGCCGAGCAAGACACCCGTGCCGCCGTTATGTTTTGCCAAATAATATGCGCCCATCACAACCGACATACGGCCCGCGATTTCGCTCATTGGTTCCAAAAGCGGAAGGCGATTCCCGATCTGAATGGTCTCGTACGCAACGCCGGTCACCCCAGAGTTGAGCAACGCTTCCGTCAAAGGTTTGCTCGCCGCCAAATGAAGATAGGTGAAAAGAATTTGTCCTCGACGCAACAACGGCCACTCCGCCGGTAACGGTTCCTTCACTTTTACGATCATGTCGGCGCGCTGAAAAATTTCCTCCGCCGATTCGACGATCTGTGCACCGGCTTTGACGTATTCCTCGTCAGGATAACCGCAGCCGACGCCGGCATTTTTTTGCACGAGAACGGTGTGGCCATGGCCAACCAGTGTTTGCGCGGTGGAAGGGAGCAAACCGACGCGTTGCTCTTGTTCTTTGATTTCCTTGGGAATGCCGATGGTCATGGCAGAGAGTGAATGGTGATACGTGATTTGTGAAGAGTGTTAAAGCTCAATCTGCGAAAAACTATTCGCAATTTCATTCCAGCAAGCTTGTCCGGCGCGATGGCGCATAGCGGTGTCATCCTGAGCCGCGCAAGACGGCGAAGGATCTCGCCAGCGGTGAGACGCTTCCTTTCTGGGTGATTGCTTGCGCACATGAGAGGTCCCTCGCTCCGCTCGGGATGACAAAAGAGGTAGCAGTCTCCTTTTGTTCAATCCAACGCGCTGCCTGCGATCAAATTTTTTCCGCCACAATTTCCACCACCAGTGGCGTAATCATCAGCGCATTCCGGTTCTCTCCTGCACCAGCCAAATCCGCACGCACTTTGTCAGCGAAGGCTTGATCGATCCGACCCATCTCAACCAAGCGCGGAAGATAAACTTCAATGAATGTCACCGGCCATTGCCACATATAGTTAGTCGGACGCACACAAAAGATATGCGGTGTGGCCGACCGAATAATAAACCCATTTTGCGAGAGCAACACCGGGAGATCGGCCGCGCCATCCGGTTCTCCGCCCGACTCGCGCCAGGTTGCGATCACGTGCCCGCGAAATTTTTCCTGACTCGGGATCGGTGGAAGAAAACGCCAGGTTCCATAGTGAGCGTATTCGTGAAAGATAGAGATACCGGCTTTCGGCATCACATCGCCTAGTTTCTTGATCAACAACGTCTGATCGCTGACAAACGATAGGACCCAGCGGCACCAGGAGAAATCGTAATTGCCTTTCGGCAAATCGCCGGTCATCAGATCTAGCTCGTAAATCTTGGCATTGCTTAGGCCGCGTCGGCGAAAGGACTCGCGCATCGCGGCAACAAATTTGTCGGAACGCTCCAGCGCCACGACTTCACCGGATGGTCCAACAATTTCGGCTAAATCGAGTGCGGCATAACCGGGCCCTGCTCCGAGATCGAGGATGCGCTTCCCGGTGGTAATGCCTGCCTTCTGCCAGCAGTCCAACACCACCGGACGCCAGACCCGGTGTTGCAGTCCGAGTCTGAGCAGCTCCTCATCATGCGTTCCAAGAACATAGTCCTTCTCGCTCATGTCGGACCATCGCTCCACATTGCGCTCTCTTTCCACTCGATTCTTTTGTCAATACTCTAACTCCACAGGTAGATCGGCCGCTCCGCCGGGCGATGCTAAATTAACGCGGCCAAAGGCCGCCATGTCTTGGCATCGAGGTCCGAGGCGGACTCGCACAACTGCTTGATCCATCTAACTTCCGTAGAATGCCCTCATCCTAACCTTTCTCCCAGCGGGAGAAGGAACGCGCTGTCGTGCACCAAATTTCTGCGTCCGGCAGTGTGGGCCATCTCAGTGATGGCCATAAGATCCAACTCCCGCGCGAGCGAGCACATTCATTCGCCGAAGCGATAGTTAAATGTCTCGATGTCGACCTTGAACTTCTGTTCAATTATACTTCGTGTCTCTGGCTTATAGTATTCAGTATAGTGCCGCGGCCGAGGGTTGGCGCGAGCGTGCGGAAGCACTTCGCTTACTCCAAGCTTTTTCGCGATCACCGCCCAGTCTTCCTGTAAGCGCTCGAATCGGCCGACGAAGTCTGCGAGCATCTTGCCGTTGGCATCGACAAACCAATCAAGTTGGTAACGATGAGGCGAGGAATGAATGCAGGTGCTGCTACTGTATTGAATCCAACGGACGAACTCGTCGAACGTCATCTCCTGCCGCATTTGCACTGCTTCATTGCGCTCGTAGAGCGCGACGACACGATCCCAGGGATTGCGAACAAATCCGAACTTAAAGTAACTCTCGAATTGTCGCCGCCCCCGCTCTTTCCGACGCTCCGCCGGCAATGTAAGATAGAGCCATTCCAGTATTCGATTTTTTCTTCCTCCGCGCACAACCCAGTAACTTTCCATCAACCTTTTGATCTCACACAGGTTCAAGTGCGGCTTAATCGCCTTTCCCAACAGGTGACGCACGCTGGTCGAACCAGTCTTGGGAACTTCCACGAAGATGCACTTGTAGCGATGTGAGATCATGGCTTGTTTAGCCGGGAGCAGACGGGCAGGATAGACTCCCTTTTTTGATGAAAGCGATTGTTCTGACCTTCGATCGACATCGCGCCATTACCCAGCACCTGATGTTGCAATACCAGCGTCTCTGGCCGGATCACCCATTTCGGTTTCGCATCCCTTATCAACAGCTTCGCGGCCCAAACACGGAACGCGCAGAGTATATCGAGTCGCCGCCGGAAATCCCCGCAACTGTCCTGCGATTGATCGAAGACATCGAAGATGAGGAATGGGTTTACTGGTGCTCCGATGATAAATATCCGATCCGTTTGATAGTAGAAAAAGTCAAAGAGCTTCTCAATTATGCACTCACGGCGTCCGAAATAAGCGGTCTTCTTTTTTGCCGCACCCGGGTTACCTTGGATCAACCTGAACTGTCTTTGCATCCTAACCAACGCGTGACTCCAGCCGGCGATATCCTACTCGAGCGCAAAGCGTGGTATCAAATCTGGATTCATCAATTTCTGCGGGCAAAGGTCCTTCGCTTTCTGTTTTCTCATCTGCCCGCACAGGTGCCATCCGCCAAAGCACTGGATGGTTTAAAGAATCGCATCGAAAAGCCCGAGGACTATCACCTGTTTGTCACGCAGCAAAACTTCGCCGTCTTCGGCGAAAGCACGAAACGGGGCGCGATCACTCGAAATTGCTTCGAAAGCATTGCTCGCACTGACATTGAGTTGCCGGAGTGGTTTCGACGCTCGAATGGAGAGCGAATCACAATGGGGCAGCTACCAGGCGAGACTTACTGGCAAAGATTGCGCAGCCGTTTGCCGGGTCGCAACAAAAAGAGATAAAACGGTATCGCCCAAGTCGGTGGCTTTCACACGACGCGTCCGTCATCCCGAGCGCAAGCGAGGGATCCCGCCTAAGATCGCAGATCACACAAGGTAGGTTGCACAATCATCGCCCCCTCGCGAGGTCCCTCACTCCTCCCAAGGCATTCGGAGTTCGGGATGACAAACGAATCCTAGAGCGCTGCCGCAGGCTGGCAATGACCGCCGCGCCTTTGGCGCTAAACACATACTCGCAAAAGAAAGAAGTGGTTCCTTCTCCTAGTGGGAGAAGGTTAGGATGAGGGCATTCTATCGGAATTTCTCGCCGCATTAAATTTTGAGAGAATCTTCGGTCGTTTCCTGCCAGCGGTGAATCTCGTCTCTCCCGCGCGCGATCACTGCGTCATACTTGCCTGTGTAATAGAGATTATGCGCTTCAATTGGATCAACCTTTAAGTTGTATAGCTCATTCAAATCCTGATCTCTGAGGCAAAGTTTCCAACCGTCGCTTGTGACTACCGCGCGCGTCGATTCCTCCATCGCCCGTCTTGCCTGCCGGCGCGTTGCCACCGAACTTCTTTTGACCATTTTAGCCCGGTTCGGCGACCATTCCATAAAGACGCTTTGTGGCGGCATGATTTCTCCTTTGAGCAGTGGAGCGCGACTTTGTCCTGGACAATGAGGTGGTTTGGTCTGCCCAAGCAACTCCAACAGTGTCGGCAAAAAATCGATATGACTGATGGATTGATTGATTCTCATGCTGCGACTCTGCCCAGGCATCCGAATTAGATAAGGCACGCGCGCTGCTTCTTCGAGCATCACTTCCTTTCCAAAAAGCTGATGTGCGCCGAGGCAGTCACCGTGGTCGCTCGTGTGCACGATAATCGTCTCGTCCATTAAGCCGAACTGTTCCAGGGAACGAAGGATGGCGCCGACACTTCGATCAACCAGCGTTACCAGGCCGAGGTATCGCTGTTTGATCCCGCGGTATTCTTCCGGAGTGATACCAGCATAGTAAAGTTGCGGCAGACGCGCTCGATCAAGTATCGCGTGTGCGTGTTGTCGCTCGCGGATCAGACGGTACCGCAAAGGGACCTCGTCCGTCGGAGGAGTTAAAGCGGTTTCATCGAGGTCCACTTCAGCAAGCGAATGTTCCTCGTTGAGCGGGCCGTTGTAAGGTGTGTGCGGCTCGACAAAACCGACAAAGAGAACAAATGGATCACGACGATGACGCTCGATAAACTGGCAGGCATGATCTTCCAGAAATTTTGGCTTCGATAGCTCGAGAGGAAGCGTGCTAATGAAACGGCGCGAGAAGGCATTGTTCGGGCGGTCCGGAGCTATCCCCTTGCTGATAAGAAAACGGCTATAGTCGCTCACATCTTCAGTCGAAACCCAATCGCGAAAGCCGCGTTGAGCGGAGGCATCTCCGCCGAGATGCCACTTGCCCATGTAAGCACAGTGATAATCTTTATTCTCGAGTAGTTCGGCGAAGGTAGGAAAGCGCTGTTCCAGCGTAACGCTGTTCCTGGTGCAACCAGTAGTATGCGGCCACAAACCGCTGAGCAGGGATGCGCGGGAGGGCGTGCAAATTGGCTGGGTCACATAGGCACGCTCGAAGATGACCGACTCGGAAGCCAGCTTGTTCAGGGCCGGAGCATGAACCTCTGTTCCCCCATAGCAAGCAATGGTATCGGTCCTCTGCTGATCCGGGAGAAGTACGAGCAGATTAGGTGGGCGCATCGATTCTTCGGC
>Ga0137403_10006540_pt2 | contig 11914 bp, 13 predicted proteins | sample CZOMad2_1_16fung_FD_122057 | JGI IMG/M metagenome (GOLD analysis project Ga0137403, IMG submission 122057) | Vadose zone soil fungal communities from Angelo Coast Range Reserve, California, USA - CZOMad2_1_16fungal (Hybrid Assembly) | ecosystem: Environmental > Terrestrial > Soil > Vadose zone...
TCTGGTGAGCTCGTCGCCTCTTGGACTGACAGCGAACCCCAGTGCCCGCACGGTAGTATCGACCACCGCGTCCGCGGCGGCTTCGGCTTCGGCGACGGCGGCAGGGGCAGCGGGGCTGGGTGTTTTCGGGCTCGCCCTGCAGACGAGGAATTTTGCGGCATTGCTCCAGTTTCTCGAATCGCAGGGCACGACGCAGGTGCTGTCGAGCCCTCGCGTGGCAACCCTCAACAATCAAAAAGCGGTATTGAAAGTCGGGACCGACGATTTTTTCATAACGAATGTCAGGAGCACGCCCATTGTCAACGCCGCCACGGGCGTGCCGGTGGGAGCTACGCTGGAGCCGACGCTCAGCTCGTTTTTCTCGGGAGTGTCGCTCGACATCACCCCGCAGATCGACGAAGACGGCAACATCAACCTGCATATTCACCCCCTGGTGAGCAAGGTGGAGAACGGGAGCCTGACGTTCGATTTCGGAACCGGAATCGGAATTACGAACATACCGACCGCCAAAAGCACGATCAACGAAACCGACACGATGGTACGCGTGCAGGACGGAAACATCGTTGCTCTCGGGGGGCTGATGCAACTGGAACTGGAGAACAGCCGCTCGGGGATTCCCGGGGTCCAGCAAATACCGGGAGTCGGCGGCTTGTTCGGCAACCGTGCGCGAAACGTAGTGAAAAAGGAACTGGTAATCCTGATCAAGCCCACCGTAATCAAGAGTGAGGCGGACTGGGAGCAGGACATCACCGCGACCGGCGACCGGCTGCGCAGCATGGGGAGCGGCGCTCCCGCTAGGACGCCAAGGTCTCAGTGATCTACCTCTCCCACTTCGGCCTGCGCGAAGCCCCATTCGGGATCACTCCCGACACGAGCTTCTTCTACGCCTGCGCGAGCAGCCAGGAAGCGCTGAACACGCTGCTGGTGGCCGTCGCGAACGGCGAGGGCTTCATCAAGATCACCGGCGAGGTGGGCACGGGAAAGACGCTGCTGTGCCGCAAGTTCCTCGCCACGCTGGACGACAACTGGGTCAGCGCGTATATCCCCAACCCGAATCTCGAGCCCAAGACGCTGCTGCTCGCGCTCGCCGAGGAAATGGGGGTGAAGCTCGACAGCGGGCTCGATCAGCATCATCTGCTCAAGGGCCTGAACCTCGCGCTGCTCGACTTCGCCCGCCAGAAAAGGCGCGTGGTGGTGTGCCTGGACGAGACCCAGGCGATGCCGCTGGAATCGCTCGAGACGCTGCGCCTCTTGACCAATCTCGAGACAGAAAAGCGCAAGCTCGCCCAGGTGATCCTGTTCGGCCAGCCCGAGCTCGATGAGAGGCTGGCGCGCGGCTCGATCCGGCAGCTGCGCCAGCGCATCACTTTTCAGCATCATATGGGCACCCTGACGCGCGAGGAGACCGAGCATTACCTCGCTCACCGGCTCGCGATCGCCGGCTATACGGGCGACGCCGTGTTTGCGCCCTCGGCAGCGACGAGGATCTACCGGGCGAGCCGCGGCGTTCCCCGGCTCGTCAATATCCTCGCCCACAAGGCGATGATGCTCGCCTACGGCGAGGGCGTGCGCAAAGTGACCGGGGGACATGCACTCGCAGCGACCGTCGATACGCCCGCCTCGTTCGCGCTGTCGCGCGCCTGGATCTGGCTTGCGCTCGCCTGCGCGGCGTTCTCGAGCATCGGCTGGATCATGCTGCGATGAGCCTCATCAACAAGATGCTCAGGGACCTGGACAAGCGCCACGCGTCCCAACTCGGAACGGCGGCGCCCGCGGGGGTACTGTCGCAGCACATGCATGCGGTGCCCGCGCGCACGCTGGCTTCCGATTTCTTCTGGCGAACCATGGCGATGTTGATGCTCTTCGCCGTGGGCTGGGTCGCGTGGCTCGTGTGGCAGTTGACGCCACACCCGATAGTCACCGATCTCGTCTACCAGTCCTCGCGGGGGAAGGCCTCCGCGCCGGCTGCATCGTCGCGTCCGGATTCCGCTCCCGCGCCTCAATCGGCCGCCCCGCGGCCTGCGGCGGCCTTGCCTGCCGCTTCCGCATCGGCCGCTTCGGCGGCAGCGCAGCCGCCTTTGCCGCAGCGCTCGGAAAAAATCAATGTGGACATGCTGCGCCTGGCGACCGAGTTGACGACGCCCATTCCTCAGCGAAGCCCGAGAGCTTCATCTTCCCGATCCGGCTCGAAAGCTCCCGTTGCCGCGGCGAGGACCGTCTCGGCGCAGCCGGCGCTTGCCGACGAGGCCGCCGCCGCACCGGGCAAAATCGACCGGCGTTCGAATACTTCGTCGCGAAGCCGGGCGGAAAGCGAATTCCGCCGCGCGGTCAACCTCATGAACCAGGGCCGGATCGCCGAAGGGATGGACGGCTTTCGGCGCGCTCTGGAAATCGACCCGGGACACGAGGCGGCGCGCCAGACCCTGGTGGCGCTCCTGATCGAGACCAAACGCGTGGACGAGGCCGCTCTCTCCCTTCAGGAGGGCCTCGCGGTCGACAGCGGGAATACCGGCTTCGCCATGCTGCTCGCGCGCATCATGGTCGAGAGCAACGAAATCCCCACCGCGCTCGTCGTGCTGCAAAGGCACGCCGCGCCCCCGGACCGCAACCCCGATTTCCACGCGTTTGCGGGCGCGCTCTACCAGCGCCTCGATCGCCACAAGGAGGCGATCGAGCAGTATCAGGCGGCGCTGCGCCTTGCACCGTCGGCGGGCGTGTGGTGGCTGGGCCTGGGGATCTCGCTTCAGGCCGTCGGGCGGCCCAAGGACGCGCAGGAGGCTTTCACGCGCGCCAAATCGGCAGGAAATCTCGCTCCAGATCTCCTCAGTTTCGTCGACCAACGGCTCAGGCAACTGCGGTAGTTGCGTCCGAAATGCAGGACCGCTATCGCGAGGTCTACGATAGTTTCAAATGGGAGGTGCCGGCCCGATTCAACATCGGCACGGCTTGCTGTGGCCGGCACCCACCCGACCGCTCCCGCGTTGCTCTCTATTGGGAGGACGAGGGCGGGGCCGTCGCGGTCTTGACCTTCGGGGATTTGCAGCGCGAGGCAAACCGGCTCTCGAACGCGCTTGCCGGCCTCGGCGTAAAGCGCGGCGACCGCGTAGCCGTCATTCTGCCGCAACGTCCGGAAACGGCGATCGCGCACATCGCCTGCTACCAGATGGGCGCGGTGGCGACGCCGCTTTCGGTGTTGTTCGGTCCGGATGCTCTGGAATACCGTCTAGAGAACAGCGAAACCGTCGCCGCGCTCGTCGATCCCGGATCGCTGCCCAGTCTGGCCCAGATTCGCGACAAGCTGCCGCTTCTCCAGCACGTGATCGGCGTTGCCGGCGCGCGGGAATCCTGGGTGCAGTCGTGGGAGAAGCTCCTCGACAAGGCTTCTCCGCACTTCACTCCGATCGATACCGCAGCCGGGGAACCGGCGCTCCTCATCTATACCAGTGGTACGACGGGTCCACCCAAAGGAGCGCTTATGCCGCAGCGGGTGCTCCTCGGCAATCTCCCCGGGTTCGAGCATTCGCACGATCTTTTTCCGCAGGCGGGCGATGTGTTCTGGTCGCCGGCGGACTGGGCCTGGACGGGCGGCCTGATGGACGCCCTGCTGCCGTCGCTGTACCACGGTACTCCGGTGCTCGGGTACCGCGGGCGTTTCGACCCGGAAAAGTCGTTCTGGCTGATGCAAAAGTACGGCGTGCGCAACAGCTTCCTCTTTCCGACCGCGCTCAAGATGATGATGAAAGCGGTGCCGCAGCCGCGAAGGCGCTACCAGCTTTCGCTGCGCTCGATCATGAGTGCCGGCGAATCGTTGGGCGAGACGGTATTCGAATGGGCGCGCGAAGCGCTCGGGGTCACCGTCAACGAGATGTTCGGCCAGACCGAAATGAATTACATCGTCGGCAATTCGCATACGCTGTGGCCGGCAAAGCCCGGGTCGATCGGCCGGCCGTATCCCGGACACCGCGTGGCCTGCATCGACGATGCGAGTGACGAAGTCCCGGTCGGCGAGCTCGGAGAGGTGGCGGTCCGGGCGGAGGGCGACCCGGTTTCTTTTCTCGAGTACTGGAAGAATCCCGAGGCGACGCGCAAGAAAATCAGCGGCGGATGGTGCCGCACCGGCGACCTCGCGAAGCGCGACGCGGACGGCGATTTCTGGTACCAGGGCCGCTCCGATGACATGTTCAAGAGCGCGGGCTACCGCATCGGTCCCTCGGAGATCGAGAACTGCCTGGTGAAACACCCCGCGGTTGCGAACTGCGCCGTGGTGGGCAGCCCCGATCCCGAGCGCACCCATATCGTGAAGGCATTCATCGTGCTCACCCCGGGATACCAGGCTTCGGCGGCGCTGGAGGCCGAGCTGCAGCATCACGTGCGCGGCAAGCTCGCGCCTTACGAGTATCCGAAGGAGATCGAATTCATCGACAGCCTGCCGATGACCACGACCGGCAAGGTGCAGCGGCGGGTGCTGCGGCTGCGAGAGGAAGAACGAAAAAAGCAGCGGCGTTGACCCTGCAGCATGTCCTCGCCTATGCTTGCCGGAGTTTGCCTCGCGGGGATTCGACTGCATGAAGCTCTATACATTCTTCCGCTCTTCCGCCTCGTTTCGCGTGCGCATCGCGCTCAACCACAAGGGCTTGAAGTACGAGCACGCGGGCGTGAGCCTGCCCAAGGGCGAGCACCTGGAGGCGGACTATAAATCGCTCAACGCACAAGGCCTGGTTCCCGCGCTCGAGGACGGCGGACAGCTTCTCACTCAGTCCCTCGCGATCATCGAATACCTGGACGAGGTTTATCCCGGGCCGAAGCTCCTTCCCGCCGACCCGCTCGACCGCGCCTACGTGCGCGCCTTCTCGCAGATCATCGCCTGCGAGATCCATCCGCTCAACAACCTGCGCGTGCGGAAATACATCGGCAAGACCTACAAGCTCGACGAAGAAGGCGTGAACACCTGGTACCGGCACTGGATCGCCGAGGGCTTCAGGATGATGGAAGCGTTTCTCGCGCAGGAACGCAAGCACGGGAAATACTGTTTCCGCGACCAGATCACCATGGCCGATTGCTGCCTCGTGCCGCAGGTGTTCAACGCGATTCTCTACAAGTGCGACTTGAAGCCCTATCCCGCTGTGACGCGAATACACGAGGCGTGCATGAAACTCGACGCATTCGTCCAGGCCCAGCCCTCGAAACAACCCGACGCAAGCTGACTGGTGCCGTGGCGCCCCGAAGACGAATCGAACGTCCGACCTGCCCCTTAGGAGGGGGCTGCTCTATCCACTGAGCTACCGGGGCGCGGGACCGATTGTACGCGAACGCTGCTGGATCATGGCGTTGTGTTCCGGCTGCATTGCTGCTAGCTTGCCGCGAGGGAGAATCATCGATGCAGGTTCGCGACCCGGACGTCCAGGTCACCGTTGCCGGAGACGGCGCACGCGTCGTCCATCTTTCCGGGGCATGGGACATCCGGGCGCTCGAATCGCGCGCGGCCGCACTGCAGTCGGCGTTGCGGGACGCGGGCCCCGCGCAGATCTCGCTGTGGGACCTCACGCAGATCCAGCGGTTCGACCACATCGGCGCGATGCTGGTGTGGCGAACCTGGGGCAGGTGCCGGCCGGGCAGGCTGCAGCTCAGGCAAGAGCACGAGATATTTTTCGGCGCGTGCGAAACGGCCGAAGCCGTCGCATCCCCGCCGGCGGCGTCCGACCGGTTTCCGCTCCTGCTCGCGCTCGGGCGGGGCGTGTGGGCGGTGACCGGGCACGTTGTGGAGATGCTCCAGCTCCTCGGGCAATTGCTCATCGATGCAGCGTCCGTGGCGAGGCAGCCGCTCCTGCGGCCGTGGCGCGAATTTTCCGCGGGGATCTACAAGATCGGCGTGCAGGCCCTGGGGATCACCGCGCTGGTCGGGTTCCTCATCGGGGTGGTGCTCAGCTATCTTTCGGCCGAGCAGCTGCGGCTGGTCGGGGCGGACGTCTTCATCGTCAATATTCTCGGCATTGGCATCGTCCGCGAGCTGGGTCCGGTCATCTGCTCGATCCTGGTCGCCGGACGCTCGGGATCTGCGATCACCGCCCAGCTCGGGGTCATGAGGGTGACCGAGGAGCTGGATGCGCTTTCTGTGATGGGCATATCGAACACCTTGCGCCTGATCCTTCCCAAGATGGCGGCCATAGCGGTGGCGCTGCCGCTGCTGGTGCTGTGGACGTCGGGCGTCGCGCTGGTCGGGGGCGCCGTGTCGGCGAAAGCCGGGCTCGGCATGAGCTTCTTTCAGTTCTTCACCGCGCTGCCGGCCGCGGTTCCCGAGGTCAATTTGTGGCTCGGCGTCGGCAAGGGCCTGGTCTTCGGCGTGCTCATCGCCCTGATCGCCTGCCACTTCGGCCTGCGCATCCAGCCCAATACCGAAAGCCTCGCCGCAGGGACGACGCGTTCGGTGGTGACTTCGATCACCGCGGTCATCGTCGCCGACGCGGTTCTCGCGGTCGTCTTCTCCGATGTGGGCTGGAGCTGAAATGGGCGGCGAGCCCGTCGTCGACGTCAAAGGTCTCTGGACGATGTACGGCGACCTCGTGGTCCACCGCGACCTGGACCTCTCGGTCATGCCGGGCGAGGTCATGTCCCTGGTGGGCGGATCGGGAGGCGGCAAGACGACGCTGCTGCGGCAGATGCTGGGCCTGGAGCGGCCGCACCGCGGCAGCATCCGGATCTTCGGCGTCCCGTTGCACACCTGCGATGCGGATCTGTTCAAGAAAATCCGCAAACGCTGGGGCGTGCTGTTCCAGCAGGGTGCTCTCTACAGCGCGCTCAGCGTTTTCGACAACATCGCGCTGCCGCTGCGCGAGCTGCATGCTTTCGACGCGGATTTCATCCGCGACATCGTCATGGTCAAGCTCGCCGCAGTCGGGATCGATCGCCGGCACTCGACGGCGATGCCCGCGGAGCTGTCCGGCGGCATGATCAAGCGCGTCGCGCTCGCCCGCGCGCTCGTCCTCGACCCCGAGCTCGTGTTCCTCGACGAGCCGACCGCGGGGCTCGATCCGGACCGCAGCGAAGCTTTCGTGAAGCTCGTCCGCGATCTTCACATCAAGCTCAATTTCACCGTGGTCATGGCGACGCACGATCTCGATACCCTGGTATCGGTTTCCGACCGAATCGCCGTGCTCGCAGATCAGAAGGTGGTGGTATGCGGGCGCCTGAGCGAAGTGGTGCAGTACGACCATCCGTTCATTCGGGATTTTTTTCTCGGCGAGCGCGGCCGGCGCGCGCTCTCCGCCGCGCCCGCGCTGCAGACGAACTAAAGGAGGAGCCGTGGAAAATCGAGCCTATGCACTGGCCGCAGGATTGTTCACCGTGGTGTTGGCCGCGGCCCTGGTGGCCGCGGGACTGTGGTTCCGCCGGGACGACATCCGGTTCGCGCACTACGTGGTCACGACGGAAAGCTCGGTCGCGGGCCTGAAGGTCGAGGCTCCGGTGCGATACCGCGGGGTCGACGTGGGGCGCGTCGAGTCGATCAGGATCGAGCCGGGCGTCTCGGGCCGCATCAGCATCCGCATCGGGGTGCAGGAAGATGCGCCCATCACGCGGAGCACCTACGCGCAGCTGGGGTATCAGGGCGTGACCGGCCTCGCGTACGTCGCGCTGAACGACGAGGGCGCGTCGAAGGAGCTGCTCAAGTCCGAGGGCGGCGAGCCGCCGCGCATCGACATGCGCCCGTCGATCTTCGATTCGAGCCTCGACGTGGTCGCCGCCGTGAAGCAGCTCTCCGGGCACATGAACGAACTGCTGAGCGAGGAGAACCGCAAGTTGCTCACCCGGATGCTCGCCGGCATCGAGCAGGCGTCGCGCCAGACCGCGGCCCTCGCGGAGCGCCTGCAACCCGGTGCGCAGGAGTTTCCCTCGCTGATGAGCGACGCGCGCGGCGCACTGGCCGACCTGAGCAGACTCTCGCGCAAGCTGGAAGAACGCTCCGCGGCCCTCGACCGGATGGCGGCGAGCTTCGAGGAAGTAGGCGTTGCCGCGCGCTCCTTCAACGACGAAACCTTGCCGCGCTTGAACGCGCTGGTCGAGCAGCTCAATCGCGACACGCGCTCGCTCGACCGCGTTCTCAACGCCCTGGGCGAGAATCCGCAGAGTTTCGTGTTCGGCGCCCAGCGAGCAAAGCCCGGACCGGGCGAGCCGGGATTCAAGGACGGAGCGCGTTGAGGCACATGCTGCGCTCGTCGCGAAGAATCGCCGCGTTGACACTGGTTCTCGCGGGCGCCGGATGCAGCCTGGCGCCGGCCCCGGGGCCGGCGATCGCGAATTACGATTTTGGTCCCCTGCCGGAAGGGCGCCCGGCGCCGGTCCTGCGTCAGGCCTTGCTCGTGCACGACGTCAGCGCTCCGGGCTGGCTGGCTTCGCCCCTGATCTACTACCGGCTCACGTACCAGGACGCCACCCGGCCCCAGGCCTATGCGGACAGCCGCTGGGTGACGTCTCCCGCGGAGCTGTTTACGAACCGCCTGCGTGCCAGGCTGGCCGCGTCCGCCGGCGGGATCATCCGGCCGGGCGACGACGCGCGCGCCAAGTACGCGCTGCGCGTCGATCTGGAGGAATTCACCCAGGTATTCGACGCCCCGGGAAAGAGCAGGGCGCTGGTGCGCTTGCGGGCTTCGGTCATGGGGAACCGCAGCCTGATCGCGCAACGCGGCTTCAGCGTGGAGCACCCGGCAAAGACCCCCGACGCGGAAGGCGGCGTGCGCGCTCTGATAGGGGCAAGCGACGAAGCCGTCGATCAGCTCATAGGCTGGACGGCCGGCGCTCTCAAGGACTGATCCCGCCCAACGGCGGCCATGGGCTAAAATATCCAACGCGCTGCACGGGGACCGCGCCATGACGCATTGGAAAAAGCTGCTGTCGGCGTTCGGATTGGGCGCTTTCGCAGCCGTCCTGTTGCTTGTCTTGAGCGCTTATCTCGATCCGACGATGTTGATCACCCTCGCCAACCTCCGCCTCTGCAACTGACCCCTCCAGACTTCGTCGAAGTGCTCGATTTCTGGTTCGGTGCGCCGAATTCGCGCGAGCGCGGCCGGCCGCGCAAGCTGTGGTTCCAGAAGTCGGAGCCGTTCGACGCGGAAGTCCGCCGCCGCTTTCTCGCTGCCTGGGAGCGCGCTGCGCGCGGCGAGTGCGAACGCTGGCAAGCCACCCCGCTCGCATCGCTCGCGCTGATCGTCGTGCTCGACCAGTTTCCGCGCAACATGTTCCGCGGCACGGCGCGCGCGTTCGCGAGCGACTCCCTGGCGCTCGCCGCGGCGAGGGAAACGATCGCGCGGGAGTTCGACCGCCTGCTCTCACGGGTCGAGCGGCCCTTTGTCTACCTGCCCTTTGCACATGCCGAGGATCTCGCAGCGCAGCGGCGTTCTCTTGCCTTGTTTCATGCGTCCGACCGGGAAAATGTTGAATCCGCGAGACGCCACTACGAGATCATCGCGCGCTTCGGCCGCTTTCCGCACCGCAACGCCGCTCTCGGCCGTGCATCCACCGCCGAAGAGATCGAGTTCCTCAAGGAGGCCGGGTCTTCGTTCTAGCTGGGGAGATAACGCTCAGCCCAGGCGGCCAGGACGTGACCGGCATAGAGCGCGTCCTCGCGCCCGGAGAGGAGATGGTCGGCCGGATCGAGCGAAACGAAACTCTTGGGATGCTTCGCGGCCATGAATATTTTCGTGGCGTTGTCGATGTCGACGATGGTGTCGCGCGGCGAATGCATCACCATAAGCGCCTTCCCCATCCGCGCGAGCGTCTCGGCCAGCTTGTGCCCCTGGATGTCGTCCAGGAACTGTTTCTTGATCCGGAACGCGCGCCCGGCGATTTCGACCTGCGCTTCGCCGTCGCGCTCGATGTCTTGCGTCGAGTTCCCGATCAGACCGAGCACGTGCCTGGGATCGAAAGGCGAGCCGACCGTGGCCACGGCCGTGCATTCGGGAATGTCCGGCGCGGCGGCCAGCACCGCGGTTCCGCCGAGGCTGTGGCCGATGAGGATCGCCGGCGCGCGATAGTGCTTGCGCAGATGACCGGCCGCGGCGACGAGGTCTCCGACGTTCGAGGAGAAATTCGTGTTGGCAAACTCGCCCTCGCTCCCCCCGAGCCCTGTGAAGTCGAAACGCAGCACGGCGACCCCGCGTTCGGCGAGGGACGCGCTGATAAGGGTGGCCGCCTTGGATTCCTTCGAGCAGGTGAAGCAGTGGGCGAACAAGGCGTAAGCGAGAGGAGGTTCGGCGGGCGCGTCCAGTCGCGCGGAAAGCAGGGCGCCGGATGCGCCGGGAAACCTGATCGCCTGGGTGTTGGGTGCCATGGCCGCTCCTCCGGGGAGAAATGCCCCCCCGAGTGTTGCACAAGGCGCGGCGGGGACGCCAGCGGCCGCGCCGCGAGATAATCGGCGACATGTCCTCGCCCGCGCATGAAATCGATTCGCCCTCGCCCTGGGTGCGTCGCTGGGCCACCTTGATCCGGCCGGGCGGGCGCGTTCTCGACGTCGCCTGCGGCCGCGGCCGGCACGTGCGCTACTTGAGCTCGCTGGGCCTTGCCGTCGTCGGCGTCGATCGCGACGAGGCGGCGCTCGCCGCGCTCGGTGGGACCGGCGGAACGCAGATTCTCGTTGCGGACATCGAGGCGGGGCCCTGGCCCTTTGCCCCCGGAGAATTCGACGCCGTGGTCGTGACCAACTACCTGCACCGACCGCTCTTTCCGGACCTGGTCGGTGCCCTGCGTTCGGGCGGCGTGCTGATCTACGAAACTTTCGCCCTGGGCAACGAGCGCTATGGCCGCCCGGGCAATCCTGATTTTCTTTTGCGACCCAACGAGTTGCTCTCCCGCGTGGAACCCTTGAACGTGATCGCGTTCGAACAGGGACTCGTCACCGCGCCCAAGGCCGCCGTGATCCAGCGCATCTGCGCGGTGCGGGACGGGAAATCGATTCCTCCGCTCGACGCGCGCTAGGGCGTCAGCCTCCTGCGGGGTGTTTGCGTTAAAATGGCGCACCTGTATTCAAGAGGCGAAGCAAAATGCTGACCGGATCCATCGTCGCCATTGTCACGCCCATGCAGGACGACGGGCGGCTCGACTACCCGCGCTTCAAGGCGCTCATCGATTTCCACATCGAGCAGGGGACCGATGGCATCGTCGTCGTCGGCACCACCGGCGAGTCGCCGACCGTCGATTTCGACGAGCACAAGGAGCTGATCCGCGTCGCCGTGGCGCACGCGCACGGCCGCATTCCCATCGTCGCCGGCACCGGAGGCAACTCCACTGCGGAGGCGATCGAGCTCGCCGAGTCGGCGAAAAACGCGGGGGCGGACGCGAGCCTCTCCGTCGTACCGTATTACAACAAGCCCACGCAGGAAGGGCTGTACCGGCATTTCCGATCCATCGCCGAGACGGTGGAAATTCCCTTGATCCTGTACAACGTGCCGGGACGCACCGTCGCCGATCTCTCCAACGAGACCACGTTGCGCCTTGCGCAGATTCCGAACATCATCGGCATCAAGGACGCGACCGCCAGCGTCGAGCGCGGCTCAGAGCTGTTGCGCCGCGCGCCCAAGGATTTCGCCATATACAGCGGCGACGATGCTTCCGGGCTGGCGCTGATGCTGCTGGGTTTCAAGGGCATCATCTCGGTCACCGCCAACGTCGCGCCGCGGTTGATGCACGAGATGTGCGCGGCCGCGCTCTCGGGCGAGCTGAACAAGGCGCGCGAAGCGCACTTCAAGCTGCTCGGCCTGCACACGAAGCTTTTCGTCGAGGCCAATCCGATCCCGGTGAAATGGGCCGTGGCGCAGCTGGGCCTGATCGGGACGGGCATCCGCCTGCCGCTTACGCCGCTTTCGCAACAATTCCACGATATCGTCAGGGAGGCCATGCGGCAGGCCGGCGCCACGCCGACAGGCGG
>Ga0137403_10003183_pt2 | contig 11913 bp, 11 predicted proteins | sample CZOMad2_1_16fung_FD_122057 | JGI IMG/M metagenome (GOLD analysis project Ga0137403, IMG submission 122057) | Vadose zone soil fungal communities from Angelo Coast Range Reserve, California, USA - CZOMad2_1_16fungal (Hybrid Assembly) | ecosystem: Environmental > Terrestrial > Soil > Vadose zone...
GCGTGCACGTCGCTGACGTTATAGGTGCCCATGAGGTCAGCGTGTCCGGAGAGCGTGTCGCGTTCCTTGCCATCCACCATAAACTTCACGCGCGTGATCTGCGGAACATTCACCGCCAATGTTTCGATCATGGAAGCGATGGTCAGCGATTCCACCAACACGCCGGAGCGGTGCTGATTGGCGAAGTCGCTGTTGATGTCCACCACCGCAAGATTCCGATTTACGATGTAGACATCCTTAACTTCGGACCCCCCGCCGAGCGGATGCGGCGACGGCTTTTCAAGATACCGGGTCAGCAATGCGCGCAAGACCTCTCGCGCCCGCTCGCTGGGCTCGTTTGATTCCGGAACGGAATCGGTCTCTTCGCGGATCACTCCTTCATCATCGTAGGCGATGAATACGGGTATCTTCTCCTGCGGGCCGGTCGCATGGGGGATCAGGCTCTGCAGTTGGATGCGCGCCGCCGATTCTTCCGACTGCCGCTTCAGATGAAGAACATAAAATCCCATGGTAAACACACAAGCCAAAAGCACGCTAGCCGTGATCAGCAGGTTGCGGGGAACGAAGATCACCGGCTTTCTCCCAAATTTCCGCGCGCATTCACCAGCGCCGTAGCGACGCCGATCGCGACCGTCTGCTGATAATTTGCGTTGCCAAGATAGTCGGCGTCTTTCTTCGGATCGGGTGGAGTTATCTCCAGCGCGATGGCCGCACTGGCAATGTTATTCAGCGGACGCACCGGCGCAGGCGACCAACTGGCGTGGATCTTCGCTTGGTTCAACTGTTCGGTCAGGCTGGCAGCGATGGTGCGGCTGTTCTGCACCGAGCCGGCCTGCGCCGTCTCCCAGGGAAGGAATCCTGCTTTCACCTTGACCCCCGCTCCCGGATATCGCTCCGTGTTCTCGCTGCCGTTGAGGACACTGGTGTAAACCCGGATGCCGTTGCCCATGCTGCCTGCATGGACTGCGATATAGAGTGTGGGGCGCGCGGCATTAGCGGCGGCAGCGCGATCGTCCACCGGCACGGTGGCATCGTTATCTCGCACCATCATGGTGGGAATGCCCCGGGCTTGCAATTCGTTCCTCAAACGTCGCGCCAGGCTGAGGGTGATTTCTTTCTCAGAGAGTTTGTCCGATAGAGTGGCGCCGAGTTCGTCTCCGCCATGACTGGCATCGATGACCACGAGGTAACGTCCTCCCCGCGAAAACAAAGGCTGGCTGCCCCCGGAAGAACTGGATGAATTGCTTTCCTGCGGATTGGATTCAGGAGCCGGGGCAGGTTGCTCCACCGGTGCAGTGCTCGGCGGCGGAGTCGCGGCCGCTTGTTCGGGTGCCGCCTTCACCGTGATGGTTTTTCCGCCGTCGCCGAACTCTGCCATTAACGGCCGCGTTCCGCTGATCACGATCTCTGCCTCGCCGTTGTGTTCGCTGTAAGTTGCGCCGGGGATAGCGGCTGCGTCGAATTTGAACTGCTCGATGCCCGAATTGATGCCGTCACTGGTGAACCGCATGCGCAGCTTGCCGGGCTCGGTGCTGATCGAAGGATTCACCGGCGCATTGAATTCAAACACCACCGACGGCGGGTCCGTTTTTCTGGCTTCGGCCTTGAAGGTGTTTCCGTAGCTGCCGAGGAACATACGGCGGCTGGTCTCGTGGAAGTCAAAACGCGCGTCCATCAATCCGCTGAGCACAAAGGGAAGAGAATGAAGCGGGATGAATGCTGCGCCATCCTCCACGACCAGCTTGGCGGAAAGCTCTATGTTGTTCCTGCCGATCCTGCACTTGATCTTTCCTTCTTCGCATTCGCCGGCGTCTCTGCCCATGCGGAATTTGATCTTGCCGCCCTCGTTGGAAACAGATCCGCCCAGCGGCTGCAGGATTTCCGCCAGCGAAACGTATTCTTTCCCGTCTCGGTCGCTCACTGAGACCGAATAATTCGCCCGCGTGGAATAGACGGAGAGCCGCTTCCTCTCCTGCGCGTGGGTCACCCACAGTCCGGAGAGTATGGCGAGGCAAAGCAGTGCGCCTGCGGCTCGAGATAGGGTCAGGATGCGCGCGTAAGTCATTCGCTTGTGCGGAGCGGCTGATGGATTGTATCGCAGTTTCGAGACCCGACTAGTCGACCGAATAGAAGGTCAACCCGCTCAAAAGCTTGGGATAAAAGTCGGTAGACTTTTGTGGCATCACTTCGCCGGCGAATGCTACCGCAGACATCTGCTCAATGCGCACCGGATTCATCAGGAACGCGATCTGCGCCTCGCCGGCACGCACCCGCGCGATCGCCTCGCCGGCATCGCGGACGTAGTTAATGTGTTCCTGGTTGCGGATGGATTCCTCGGACATCCCCAGCACTTCTTCCAGCACGATCTTGTGCAGGACCAGAACATCCAGCTCGCGTTGCGCTGCTGAAAACTTTGCGAGGCATTCTGCGATCTTCTGCTCACGAGTCCGCAGCAGGTAAGCTCCGTCTCGCGTGACCGCGAGCAATCGAGCCTCGCCCTCTCTATCGGCAAGTGCCTTCGCCGGATCTGCCTCGTCGGCCTCAGTGACTGTAAACGCCGCTTCTAACTTCTTGAGGAAGCCAGACTTCGAGAATCTTTCCAATCCATGGACTACGCGGTGCGTTGGCAAGATCACCAGACCTGAATCCTCAGTGTTCACGAACGTCATCATCACCCGCTCGTAAGCGGCGTTTGGGTCCTTCACCCTTGCTGACGAGCGCCGCTCATTGCGGTAGTTCAGCGCGGTCTCATAGCGATGGTGCCCATCCGCGATGATCAGCTTCTTGTCCTTCATGGCCGACTGCACGCTCGAAATGACCTTAGGGTCAGACATTTTCCACAGCCGGTTGCGCACTCCGTAGTCATCCACTACATCCAGTGCTGGCTCACCTCGCTTTTCGAAAAGGTGCTCTATCTGTTTGGCTGGATCCGTGTACAGCATGAAGATCTGTCCGGCGTGAGTCCGCGTAGCCCGCAATAGGTTCAGACGGTCTGATTTTGGCTTAGAGAGGGTCTGCTCGTGGCGGAAGACGATGCGCTCGTCGTAATCGTGTAACTGCCCGGCGGCGATGAATCCCCGGCGCGTCCTCGTCCGGCTCTCGCCCGGGGCGATGAATTCCTGCGAATACAAGTAGATGCTCGGCTCGCCATCCGGTGTCAGGACGCTGGCTTCGCGCCACTGCCGCAAATTTTCGGCCGCCCGCGAGTAAACATTGTTCTTCTCGTCGTCCTCCGGCTCTGCTTTGCCAAGGATCACACGCACCAGGTTATAAGGACTCCGGGCATAGTACTTCTCCTGCATTTCGGACGTGATCTTGTCGTAAGGTTGCGTCAGAACGTCCTTTGCATTGACCTTGTTGGGGTTATAGCGGAGCGCTGGGAAGGGAAATATATTGGCCATGGTGAGCAGAAAAAATTGTAGCAGCAGCTTCCCGGGAAACCTGTAACTCACGCGCCGCCATCTAACCTCACAGACATTGACCCGGAATGATTGGCGGGACGGAACCTGAAAGCTGCTTCTTTCCTTGTGTTAATATCCGGTTCGATACGGACCCCAGCCATGTTCCCGCTAGTTAACCTCGCAGCCCCCCCGAGGAGAGCGCTCCGACACCTGCCGGCGCTGATCCAAATCCTGCTGTTGGCAATCTGGCTGGTTCCGTGTGCCTACAGTCAGGGCGGTGATGAGAACGTTCACGTTGCCCCGCGCCCCAAGCCGGAAGAAAAGGTTCCGGTTGAGCAGGAAAAAGCGAAGCTCAAGACCCAGACCTATAGAAAAGATGTAGACCTTGTGCTGGTTAACGTCACCGTTACCGACCCGATGAATCGGCTGGTAACCGGTCTAGAGAAAGAAAATTTTCAGCTTTTCGAGGGCACGCAGCCGCAGGATATCAAACATTTTTCCAGCGAGGACACCCCCATTTCCCTAGGCGTGATCTTCGACCTTAGCGGCAGCATGAAGACCAAGATCGACAAGGCGCGTGACGCCGTCATCGAGTTCTTCAAGACCGCCAACCCGCAAGACGAATTCTTCCTGATCACCTTCGCCGACAAGCCGGAGATCCTTTCCGGATTCACCAAGTCGGTCGAAGACATCCAGGGCCGTCTCGTCTACACCATCCCCGAGGGCCGCACCGCCCTGCTCGACGCCATTTACCTCGGCATGGACAAGATGCGGCAGGCCTCCAATAGCCGCAAGGCCCTGCTGGTCATCTCCGATGGTGGCGACAACCGCAGCCGCTATACCCAGGGCGAGTTAAAGTCGGTGGTGAAGGAAGCCGACGTGCAGATCTATTCCATCGGGATTTTCGACCCCGCAGCCACCGATCCTGAGGAGATCATGGGGCCGGCGGTGCTGAGCGATATCTCCGATATAACCGGCGGACGCCTCTTCCGCATAGACGATGTGAACGACCTGGCCGACACAGCTACAAAAATTGGGATCGAGCTACGCAACCAATACATGATTGGATACCGTCCAACTAATCCGATCAAGGACGGGAACTGGCGCAAGATCAAAGTGAAGCTGGCGCCACCCAAAGGCCTACCGCCACTCCACGTCTATGCCAAAGCCGGATACTATGCCCCAACGGACTAATCGCCTTAGCTTTGTGTCTATTGCGGTACTCTGCTTTGCCGGATCGATGCTGGCGCAAAGCACTGCCGCCCCTCCGCCTGCCCAATCGCAGACCAATCAAACCCAGACGCAGCAGGCGCCGGCGAAGCCGGGACAGCCGCTGAGTCCGGCCGAGTTGGAGGGACCGCCGACCCAAGCCGCCCCGCCCGCGAGCAACGGACAACAGCCCGGCCAGCAACCTGCTCAACAGCAGGGAACTCAGCAGCCGCAGGCGCAACAGCAACCCGCGGCTCCCGGCGGACAATTGAGCCCCGGCGAACTCGAGGGGCCTCCCACGCAGCAGGTCCCCGCCCCAGGGCAACCCCCAGCAGCGCAACAAGGTGAGGTAGGGCAAAAGGGGGAAGGCGAGACATTTGTCTTCAAGAAGCAGGTTGAAGAAGTCGTTTTGCATGCCAGCGTGATCGACGAAAAGCAGCACCCCATCACTAGTCTCGAACGCGACGCCTTCACGGTATTCGAAGATGGCCAGCCGCAGCGCATCACCTCGTTCCGCCGTGAGGACATCCCGGTCGCTCTCGGCATTCTGATCGATAACTCCGGTTCTATGCGCGATAAGCGCTCGGCGGTGAACCAGGCGGCCTTGAACCTGGTGCGCGCCAGCAATCCGCAGGACGAAGTTTTCATCGTGAATTTCAACGACGACTCTTACCTCGACGCGCCGCTCACCAATAATCTGGTGAAGCTGAAGGAAGCTTTGGACCACATTGATTCGCGCGGCGGAACCGCCATGTACGACGCTGTGATCGCCTCGGTTCCCGAACTGAAACGTTCCAAGCTCGACAAAAAAGTTCTGCTTGTGGTCACCGACGGAGAAGATAACTCCAGCCGCATGTCACTCGAGCAGGCGGTTCGCCATGTACAGGATGAAAACGGTCCGGTGATCTACACCATTGGCGTCTTCAGCGACGACCAGCCTCGCAGGAAACGCGACCAGCGTGCTTTGCGCACTCTCTCCGAGCGGACCGGCGGCGTTGCATTCTTCCCACGCGATCTGCACGAAGTCGACCAGATCTCGCAGGATGTCGCTCACGATATTCGCAACCAGTACACCATCGGATACAAGCCCATCAAGCCGCAATCACAGGGCGGCTATCGTTCCGTGCGTGTGGAGGCAAAATCCAAAGGATTTGGACGCATGCAGGTCCGCACTCGCAGCGGTTACTACGCCGGGCAGGCCAGTCAGACCGCCACCCGGTGACATTACTTTGGTTTCACTCATGAGGATTGAGTGAAGCGCTGATTCCAGCTACAATCAATCTAGTCCGGGGCCTCACGGTTTTGCCGCGAGGCCTTTTTTATAGATGGGCATTCCTATTCAGTGCGAGTTCGACAGCGACAAGCTGGTCACCAAGATGGACGTGACCTTTCCCGCCGACCCTGTCAACATCTCTCCCGTCGTAGATAACCTGATGAAGCACGCCCGCGAACTTGCTTGCTGTGACGGCAAGGAATTCGAGATCGAACTGTCTCTGCGCGAGGCGCTGGCGAACGCCATCATCCACGGCAGCAAGGGTGATGTGAGCAAACAGGTCCACTGCACCGTTTCCTGCGACGATAAGCACGGCATCCTGATCGTGGTGCGCGACTCCGGCGACGGTTTCGATCCCACTCGCATTCCCGGCTGTTGCCAGGGCGAAAACATCTACGCTGATCACGGCCGCGGTATATATCTCATCAATCGCATGATGGACGCGGTCGAATTCAAGAATAACGGCACCGAGATCCACATGCGCAAGTTTTAGGCTACGTCACCTGAGATTTGACGCTTTCGCAATCTCTCACTTACCCTAGAGCGTCTCCCCATGAAAGCTGCCGAAGCCACCCGTTTGCGCGTTGCCGATAGCATCATCGACTTGGTTGGCGAAACGCCAATGTTGAAACTTCGGCGCGTGGTTCCCGCCGGTTCGGCAGACGTCTTCGTAAAGTTGGAATATCTGAACCCGGGTGGAAGCGTGAAAGACCGCGCCGCTATCGGCATCATCCGCCGCGCTGAGCGTGATGGATTGCTTCGACCAGGTTCAACCATCGTGGAGGCCACGGCCGGCAACACCGGCATCGGACTCGCGCTCATCGGCGTGAACAAGGGCTACAAGGTCATCTTTTGCGTTCCCGAACGTTTTTCAGCGGAAAAAGTAAAGATCATGGAGGCACTCGGCGCCCAGGTGTTTCGCACACCAGACGCCGAGGGGATGCAGGGCGCGATCAAGCGCGCCAAGGAGATCGTCGCCTCCATCCCCGGCTCATTCATGGCCGGCCAGTTCGAAAACCTCGCCAACCCCGAATTCCACTACGAAACCACCGCACAAGAGATTTACGACCAGATGCAGGGCAAAATCGATGCCCTGGTGATCGGCATCGGCACCGGGGGCACATTCTCCGGTGTGGCACGTTTCATGAAGGAGCACTTGCCAAAAGTGCTCTGTGTCGCGGTCGAGACACAAGGTTCCATTCTTGCTGGTGGCGCCCCCGGGGAACACAAGGTTGAGGGGATCGGCGTCAGCTTCATTCCCAAGACCTATGACGGCAAGTATGCCGACGAGATCGTGATGATCCACGACGAGCCCGCTTTCGCCATGGTGCGCGAGCTGGCGCGTAACGAAGGCGTGCTGTCCGGCTCCAGCGGTGGCGCCAATGTGGCAGCCGCCATTCAGATTGCAAAGAAACTTGGCGCGGGGAAACGGGTTGTGACCATGTGTCCCGACAGCGCCGAACGTTACATGTCGAAGAAGATCTTTGAGGGTGGCCTGTAAGCGGTTTCTCTGCGCCCTTTCAACTTACGAACCACTCTAATCTTGCAGTCCTTAACCATTAAGAATGACAGCCATGAAAAAAAATAATTTTGGTTTCGCCACCACCGCAATCCATGCCGGGCAAGAACCCGACCCACTGACCGGCGCCGTGACTGTACCGATATATGCGACGTCAACCTACGTGCAGGAGGAGATCGGGAAGAATAAAGGCTACGAGTATTCGCGCGTCTCCAATCCGACCCGTACGCGCCTTGAAGAAAATCTTTCCGCGCTCGAGGGTGGACACACCTCGCACGTCTTTGCCAGCGGCATGGCCGCGACCAACGCTCTTTGCACCATGCTGCGCTCCGGCGACCACATCGTTTGCGGGCACAACGTTTATGGCGGGGTGCCTCGCCTGTTCGATCAAGTGCTCTCGAATTTCGGATTGCAGTTCACCTATGTGGACACCACCGACCTGGCGGCTGTTGAGAAATCCATTCGTGGCAATACCAAGTTCGTCTTCATCGAATCACCCACGAATCCCTTGATGGCATTGACAGACATCGCCGCCGTCGCCCGACTGGCGCATCGCCGCGGCGCAGAGCTGGTGGTCGACAACACTTTCATGTCGCCCTACTTCCAGCGCCCCATCGCCCTGGGAGCCGACCTGGTCGTCCACTCGACAACGAAATTCCTGAATGGTCATAGCGACGGGTTGGGCGGCGTGATCGTCGCCACCAAGCCGGAGCACGCCGAGAAGTTTGCGTTTGTGCAGAAGGCGGCGGGCGCGATCATGTCGCCGTTCGAGTGCTGGCTGGTGCTGCGCGGAGTAAAGACCCTCGCTGTCCGCATGATCCAGCATGAGATCAACGGCCAGGCGGTTGCAAAGTATCTCGAGAGCAGCTCAAAGGTGAAGAAAGTTTTTTATCCCGGCTTGCCAGATCATCCGCAGCACGAGTTGGCCAAGCGCCAGATGTCCGGCTTTGGCTCCATGATCACCTTTGAACTCGGCTCGCTGAAGAACGCACAGAAGATGTTGCGAAAAGTCCGTATCTGCTCGCTGGGGGAGTCGTTGGGCGGAGTGGAGACGCTGATCTCGCACCCTGCCACCATGACGCACGCCGCGCTCGGAGAAAAGGGAAGGAAGAGTATCGGCCTGACCGACGGCATGGTCAGGATATCGGTCGGCGTCGAAGATGCCAACGACATCATTGAAGATCTGGACGAGGCCCTGAAAGCTATCTGATCATCCGGGGACTTCCACCGACTCTGCGATCCAGTCGAGATACTTGCTGCTACCACGTTCGATGGGGATCTCGATGTACTCAGGCACATCGTAGGGATGCAGGTCGCGGATCGCCGCGACCAGATGCTCCGACGCAGCTGCCGTCGTTTTGATCAGCAACAGGCATTCCTTCTCGCTCTTGATCTCCCCTTTCCAGCGATAGATCGATCCCTGCATCTCGATGATGTTCACGCACGCCGCGAGCTTGCGCTCCACCAGCTCCCACGCCAGGTCTTCAGCTTCGCTCTTCGAGCTGATCGTGGTCAGCACGATCCTCTTGTCTGTCATAGCGGACAATCTTAATACGTTTGACCAAGTAGATTCCGGTTACCCGCTGCAAGAGAACTTTAGCTTGACGCTACCAGTGAAAACGAAGTCTACTGCTAAATTAGCCGCGGGACTACGCGGCTGAGTTGCCGTGCGTTCGCATCGAACTTTTTAAATGGAAACGTATCGTCGCATTGTCGAGTGGGCCCATCGGTCGCGTCGCCTGTTAGCAACCGCCGCCGTCGGCGTGCTGGGCCTCATGTTGGGCTTCCATATCGCCTTCGGCCAGAACGGGATGATCAGCTATTTCCATAAGCGCGACGAATCCATGAAGTTGCAGCAGCAGATCCTGGAGTTGCAGCAGGAGAACGTCCGCGTCTCCAAGCAGATCGATTCACTCAAGACGGATCCTAAGACCATCGAGCGCGAAGCCCGCGAGCAGCTCCGTTACGCACGGCCGGGCGAAGTGATCTACACCCTTCCACAGGCGCCCAGTCCTGCTACGACTCCTGCACGCGCCCACAAGTAGAGTCACGATTCAGTGATTCAGCGAATCGGTACTTGCGACAGCTTCGCGATTTGCAATGCTGCGGCTAAGTAGAGTACAAAGGGCTGCTCAAGCGCCACCCACGGCAACGGAATCGCACTCGGCGGCTTACCGCCCTAACAGGAGATGGACCATGAAGAAGATGATGACTGCAATCTTTGCCTTCGTGCTCATGTGTAGCATGTCGGCCTTTGCCACAGACACCGCCAAGAAGAACGAGAAAGCCACCGCGGCGAAGACCATGAAGCTCAAGGGCATGGTCAGTGACGCTAAGTGCGGCGCCAAAGTTGACCCTGCGTGCGCAAAGAAATGCGCCGATGCCGGGGAGAAACTGGTTTTTGTAAACGACGCCGATCAAAAAGTGTGGACGGTGAATAACCAGGATGCCTTGAAGGGCCACGCAGGTCACCACGTTCAGCTCAAGGCCGCAGTGCACGACGATGGCTCCATCGACGTGAAAGGCGCGCCCAAAATGATCGCCGAGAAGAAAGCCAAGGCGACAAAGGAAGAGAAGAAGAGCTAGTCTCCAAACACACAAAAATGGCGGCCATATGGCCGCCATTTTTGTTTCGACGAAAATTAGCTTCGCAGCACGCCCTCCAGCGGAGAGCTGGCGGTGGCATAGAGTTTCTTCGGCATCCGCCCTGCCATGTAGGCTTGTCGACCTGCGATCACTGCGTGACGCATCGCCTCGGCCATCAGCACCGGATCTTCGGCGTTCGCAATTCCGGAGTTCATCAGCACCGCGTCCGCACCCAATTCCATCGCAACCGCTGCATCGGATGCGGTTCCCACTCCAGCGTCCACGATCAGAGGTACGGCTGTGATCATCTCGCGCAAGATGCGCAGGTTGGCAGTGTTTTGAATGCCCATCCCGCTACCGATGGGCGCTCCCAGCGGCATCACCGCCGCCGCGCCGGCGTCGATCAGCCGCTTCGCAACGACAATGTCGTCAGAAGTGTAGGGCAACACGGTGAATCCCTCTTTCACCAGCACTCGCGTCGCTTCGATCGTGGCTTGCACGTCGGGATATAGAGTGCGCTCGTCGCCAATGACTTCGATCTTGACCCAATCAGAGAGGCCGACTTCTCTTCCCAGTCGCGCGGCGCGGATCGCTTCATCGGCGGTGTAGCATCCAGCGGTGTTGGGTAGAAGAAAATATTTTTCAGGATCGATGAAGTCGAGCAGTGATTCCTTGCTGCGGTCAAGGTTTACTCGACGGACCGCTACCGTGACCATCTCAGCTCCGCTTGCGGCGATGGCGCGGGCCGTCTCCTGTCCCGACTTGTATTTGCCGGTCCCCACGATGAGCCGCGACTCGAACGATTTTCCGGCGATGACCAGTGCATTCATGGGATATATTGTAGCTGTCGTGGCTGCCCCAGCACCCATACTCTCGCTGACGCGAGACGAAAGTTCCTTTCCAGAGTAAGTTCTTCCAACGCGGTTTCCCGATTTGGGTAAGGTTTTCAGCTACTTAGGTTTTGGCAGAGCAAGTGCGGTCAATCTTGAGCCGTCCACATGACTGTGCACGGAAGGTCCCATCGGACACTGGCCCAAAGGACATGTCCTAGGCCATCTCCAACGACACGCAACACACGGTCACTTGCAGCACGCTCCTAAGCCGCATACATTCAGGGGACCCGAGGCGATTTTCTCTCCCCCTGATCGCTACGATTTTGAACGGAATTTGCAGGGAGTGAAAGTCATGAAGTTGGGTGGTCGCGCCAAAGTACCCGAATTCGCGCTGCTCTCACAACGCCAGGACCCGCGTCCTATCGGCGCCAGCTTTATCTTTCAGATAGCTCTGCTTCTTTTTATTCTTGCCCTGCCGAGAGTGTATGACGTTGAGGTCCACACTCCGCGCAAACAATACACATTCACGCCCTTAACAGCTTACAAAGTCGCGCCGCGCCACATGGAGCAGGTTGTCCATGCGCCCAAGATCAAGATCGAGGCTCCAAGAGTTGAGGTCGTTGCCAAACTTACCACTCCCCCTGAATTCAAGCGCCCGAAGATCGAAGAAGTAAAGCCTGCCGAAGTGAAGAGCGCGAAGTTTGACCTGGCGCCGGTGAAAGTCGCTGTGCCCAAGCAGCCCAAGATCATTCGTACAGGTCTGCTGGAAGGAAGCTCCGCTCCTGTCACCTTGAAGATGCCTGCGCAGAAGGTTCAGACCGGCGGTTTCGGCGATCCCAACGGTGTTGCTGGAGTTGCCAAATCAGACGCCAAGTTGACCGTCGCACGCGTCGGCTCGTTCGATCTCCCCGGTGGCACCACCGGTAAAGGCAACGGCACTGGCGGAAGCCGTGGAGTGTCCGGGACTGTCGCCAGCGCCGGCTTCGGCAATGGGGTTGCCACTGGCATGGGTGGCCCGGGTGGTCGTGGCAATGGCGGAATCCGCACCGGAAGTTTTGGTGATGCCACGGCAGTCGCATCGGGCAGCGGCCC
>Ga0137403_10007937_pt1 | contig 11913 bp, 8 predicted proteins | sample CZOMad2_1_16fung_FD_122057 | JGI IMG/M metagenome (GOLD analysis project Ga0137403, IMG submission 122057) | Vadose zone soil fungal communities from Angelo Coast Range Reserve, California, USA - CZOMad2_1_16fungal (Hybrid Assembly) | ecosystem: Environmental > Terrestrial > Soil > Vadose zone...
ATATGAGACAGGCGGGATGCGGAGGCTGCACGTGCGCGGTCGAGGCAATGTCGCCAAACGAGTGTTGTTGCAGGCAGCGGCGTTCAATCTCGCGCTGATTCTGCGATCCATCACAAAAGCCGGAACGCCCAAAGGCCTGGCGGACTTGAAAAGGAAGATCGTTTTGGCTTTATTGCGAGTTCTCGCCGCTCTCTGGGCACTACCTACGCCTATTTCCGGGTCTACAAACATTTACCGATCAGATCTTTCCTTTCCGACAGAGTGCGGCCGAATTCGCCCAAATTGCGCCCCTCCCGAAAATCGAGGTTCTGACACGGGCTCCTAGGCGCATCTTCTTCTGAGGTTGGTTTTGAGACTGCGGTCGCGCGGCCTGGAGCGTGGTGGCCGCAGCCGCTACCCGCAATAGTTGCCGCCGGTTATAGATGGTGGTCATGAGTTTTACTGTATTCCTTTCCGTGCCGGACCGGACGCGCGCCCCTCAGACACGAACGAACCAGCGGCGGCGGTACATGACGTACGCGACCGCATACATGAGTAACGTGTAAGCGATGGCATAAAGCAGCGATGCGTTGATTGGCGACGCGACCGGCGCGAACAGCGTCTCAAACAACCATTCACGCGCTGTAATGTTGTGGCCGCCTGCAGAAAAGTGCACCGCGTTGAGGAGCACTTCGAGCAGTTCGGACACCAGATAAACCGTGATGGCGTTCATGCCCATGATGACCAGCGGCTTCATGAGGCGCGCATGCCCGCGGATGTCGACCCACCACACCATGATCGCGAATATCACGAAATCCAGGCCCGCCATGAAGAGCGCGAACGAACTGGTCCACAGTTTCTTGTTGATCGGCAGCCATGTGTGACAAATCAGGCCGGCCGCAATCAAGACGCCGCCCACGGCCAGCAGCCAGGCGGTTCGCCGGGTCAGTGTGCGATCAAGGCGCAGGATTTGGCCCGCCATGATGCCGAACAGTACAGTCGCGATCGCCGGGAGCGTGCTGACGATGCCTTCCGGGTCCCATGTTTTCGTCGAAGCATAATTGTGCGCTCCGAGCACGATCCGGTCGATGTAGTGAGCCAGATTGCCCTCGACATCCAGACGCCCGGCGCCGTACCCCGGAACCGGCACCAGCGCCATCAGGAGCCAGTACCCGGCCAGCAGAGAAACGATCCAGACGATCTGGCCGCGTACGCACGTATATAAGTAGATTGCGACGGCGATCAAGTAGCAGATGGCGATGCGCTGCAAGACTCCGAGAAGCCGCTGAGTGGACAGGTTGAAGTCAGGAAATGCGTAGACCAGCAACCCCAGAGCATAGAGAATGAACGCGCGCCGGAACGCCTGCGTAAGAAGCTGCGCGCGAGATGCCCCCGCGGCAATGCGCCTGCTTAGCGAGAGCGTCAGGGCCACACCGACGATCCACATAAAGGAGGGGAACACCACATCCGTAGGCGTCCAGCCGTTCCAATCGGCGTGCTGGAGAGGCCCATATACGTAATCGCCATCGCCCGGAGTATTCACGAGCACCATGAGAGCCATCGTCGCGCCGCGAAACGCGTCCAGAGAGACGAGCCGCGGACCGGCCAACGACTTTTCCGCCGGCGCTTGAACTACAGGTTCAGTGGAGAGTTGTCCCATCGGGAAAACCAATTTTCGTCCACCCATGATACTCTGCCGCGGACGGCTTGTTTGTGGAGTTCCGCCCGCCGTCCGGACGTCCGGTTGCTCTGGTGGAACGGTGGGTTCGGCACGTTGGTAGACAATCGCCCGGAAAAGCAGGTCAAACTTTTTCAGGCCGTTCTCGAATAGCCACTGGCCGCGCTATGGCTGGGAAACCGCTGGGTGCATAATTTCACGTCCGTTTCTGTATTCAGGAGTCGCGCACTCAATTCTGCCCTAGAGTGACCGTATTTGATCACTCGATGTCCCGTGGTCGCGATTTTCGACTCGAACCATTGTAAACAGTGGCCTCAAAATTGCCCTGCTGGTATTGAGCTTCGGGCTAGCGCGGTTCCTTATGGGAATTTGATGTTACAGCCCCGATGCGCGCAGGAGGAAGCATGAAACCGAGCACGACGGATCAGATCAAGGGCAAGCTTCATGAAATGAAAGGAAAAGTTAAAGAGAAAGCGGGACAGGTCACGAACAATCCCAAGCTGGCCGCCGAAGGCCAAGACGAGAAACTCGCCGGCAAAGTCCAAAAGAAAGTCGGCCAGATTGAAAAGGTGTTCGAGAAGTAAATCTATCGCCGCCGAAGGAGGCCGCCGTGAATAAGACGCTTGGGGTGGTCCTGATTGTGCTTGGTCTGTTCGGTCTTGCGTGGGGAGGTTTTACGTACACCACCAGGGAAAAGGTCGTCGACATCGGACCCATTCACGCTACGCGCGACAAGACACATAGTGTACCCCTGCCTCCCATCGCAGGCGCAGTGGCGCTCGTGGGCGGCATCGTGCTCTTGGTAACACGCGGGAAGGAATAAACTCCCGCCGGGCCGGTCGCGCTTGAGATTCGGAACAGAAGAGAGGAAGAGGGAATGCTGATACTCATCATCGTTTTGTTGTTGGTTTTTGGCGCCGGTGGAGGTTACTACGGCCATAACCGCTGGGGTCCCAGCGGCGGCGCTGGTATAGGTGTCGGGACAATTTTGTTGATTCTCCTCATCGCCTACATGCTTGGCTTGTTCCGCTGAAGGCTCAGCTCCGCGCGGGCGGAAAACGCCGAAATATGAGGCGACGCCCGATTGGGGGTCGACTATCTAGAGCATGGCGGCGCGCCGCGCGCGCGCCGTCGACCAACTTTGACGTCAGCCGAAAGAGGAATTGAACGGACGCACACGCAGCGCGGTCCGCCACTACCACATGAAGTCACTTCATCCGCATCTCCCCAGCCTGACTCGCTCTTAGCGTACTGGTCAGCACTGTCCGGACGTTGCTGCGGCGACACATCACTCGTACCGCAACGCGACCATGGGGTCGACCCGCGAGGCCCGGCGCGCTGGGAGATAGCTGGCTGTGGCGGCGACTGCGAACAGAAGAACCACGGCCGCCGAGATGGTCAGCGAATCGGTGGGCTGCAGTCCGTAGAGCAGGCTCGAAACTGATCGTGCCAGTGCAAGCGCAAGGGGCACGCCAATCGCAACGCCCATGCCCACCAGCAGCAGCGCTTCGCGTAACACCATCCAAATTACGCCGCGTCGCCCGGCGCCCAGGGCCATGCGAAGGCCGATTTCATTGGTCCTGCGCGTGACGCCGTAGGCCAGCACCCCATACAGACCGATCGCGGCGAGCAGCAATGCAAACGCGCCAAACCAGCTCGACAGAGTTGCCACCAGACGTTCTTGCGAGAGTGATTCATCCAATTGCGCTTCGAGTGTCCTGACGTTGTAGATGGGCACGTTGGCGTCTACGGTTTGCACCTCGTGCCGGATGGCCGCCGTCACTTTTGCCGGATCGCCAACTGTGCGGACATACAGAGTCATCTGCTGAACCACACTTTGCTCAAACGGCACATAAACCACATTGGGTGGTTCCCCGCGTACAGCCACTACGTTGCTTGGCTCCTCGCGCACATCCTTGTACTTGCCATCACGGACGACACCGACAATCTCAATACCGCTCGCATCCCCGACGACGATGCGGCGACCCACGGCCGTACCGCCGCCGAAAAACCGCCGTGCAAATGTTTGATTGACGATGGCTACTTTTGGGGCCGATTTTGTGTCGTGCGCGGTGAAGCTCCGGCCCAGCAGCAGTGGGACTTTGAGGGTCTCAAAGTATTTTGGACTCACGCTATTGATCCAGCCACCCCCCTCCACTCGTGCTGTGTTCTCGCCTTCCGCGCGGACGCCCTCTATCCTGAGGCCGGGTCCCAGAAGGCCCATGGATCCAATGCTTGCGGATCGCACACCCGGTAACTGATTCACCTTCTCGATTACCTGTTCGAAAAACCGCGTGCTCTGGTCATTGCTGTAGCCGTTCAGCAACGGAACGAGTTCCACCAGAAGAACGTTCTCGCGGTCGTACCCCATATCGACGGCCTTCAAGTTTCGAAGCGTCCTCACAAACAAACCTGCGCCTGTCACCAGCAGCAGCGACAAGGCAACTTGAGCTACCGTGAGGATCTTGCGGAAAGTCAACGCGCCTCGAAGTCCGCTCAGGCTCGTCTGAGCCTTCAGGGCTGGCGCGATCGCGGACCCCGTAAGCTGCAATGCCGGCGCCAGGCCAAAGAGAATTCCCGCCGCCAAAGAAACAATCACCGCGAACCCCAGTACCCGTAAATCCGGATCAACGTTCAACGCAACCGGCAGCCTTCCTTCGGGCAGAAAACTCGCCAGCATGTGGCTTCCCCAGCGGGCTATGACGACGCTCGCAGCCGCAGCGATCAGCACCAGAATCACGCTTTCGGTAACGAGTTGACGCACGACACGGACACGACTCGCTCCCAGCGCGAGCCGAACCGCAATTTCCCTCTGGCGCGCCATCGCCCTCGCCAGCAAGAGGCTCGCGACATTCATGCAGGCAATCAGCAGAACGACGCTGACCGCCGCCATCAAGACCCAAAGCTGACGGGAGAACATCTCGCGAAGCGCGGAGACGCCCCTGCTGCCTGGTTCAAGCCCCAATCTATCGGAGAGCAGTTGGGCCTTGTCAGAAGCCGGTAGACCTTTGAACACGCCGTGTACTTCGTCTTCACGCGCATGCACATAAAGCGCGTTCAACGCCGACTCCGCCTCTGCCCTGCTGACCCCGTCTTTCAGCCGGCCCACCAGGTCGAGCCATCCCCAGCCGCGGTCGTACATCCCACTTTCGGCTGACAAATCCGGCAGCATCGCACGGACCATCGTAATTGGCACACGGACGTCCGGCGAAACGCCTACTTCGGTGCCTTCGAATCCGGCCGGCGTGATCCCTACGACGGTCATTGGATGCCCATCGAGGCGGATCGTCTTTCCGACGACACCAGGATCGGATCCAAACCGGCGTCTCCAGAATGCGTTACTGAGTACCACCACTGGCTGGCCGCCCGGCACGCGTGCGTCGTCAGGTGTGAGCGTGCGGCCGATCAGCGCCTCGACTCCCAGCACCTGGAAGTAATTGCCAGAGACCAACTCCGCCGAAATCCGATCGGTCTGGCCTTCAGCGCTCATGCTGGCGGGAATGGTGAAGCGGCAAAGGAGGCCAGAGAGTACCGTGTTCCCGTCGCGCAGATCCTGGTACATGGGATAGGAGATGTCGTTGCGATGGTTGAACACGACCAGTTGCTCGGGATTCTTCACGGGCAGCGTTCTCAACAGCACCGCGTTTATCAGGCTGAACACGGCCGTGTTGATCCCGATCCCCAGCGCTAACGAGAGTACCGCGGCCGCCGTAAAGCCGGGACTTTTCCGCAGAATCCGCAGCGCATACCGGACGTCCTTCCCGAGATCTACAAGCCAGTTGACCCGGCGCGTGTCGCGGCATTGCTCCTTGATCTGTGCGAGGCCGCCGATGGTGCGTCGCGCGGCATATCGAGCGTCTTCGGGCGACATACCGGCCGCCAGGTTTTCTTCGATCTGCTGCTCCAGGTGGAAGCGAAGCTCATCGTCCAGTTCGTGGTCGATGCGCTTACGACGCAAGAGCGATCGCACTCGCAGCAGCAGCTTATCCGCCCAACGCATCACTCGTACCTGAGAGCCACAATCGGGTCGACCCGCGAAGCTCGCCGCGCCGGGAGATAGCTGGCCACGAGACCGACGCCAAGCAGAAGCAGCGAGACCGCCGGGATGCTGACGGGATCACTCGGACGCACGCCGTAAAGCAGACTCGCGAGAGAACGAGCCACCGCGAGAGCGCCGGCGATCCCTAATACCAACCCGATCGCCATTAAGGTGACGCCTTGCCGGACGACCATTCGCAGGATGTCGCCCCGGCTTGCGCCGAGCGCCATGCGCGTGCCGATCTCGTGCCGGCGCTGCGCGACGGAAAACGATACCATTCCATAAATCCCGATAGCACTGAGCGCCAGCGCTACGCCGGCAAAAATCGCGAGCAGCCAGGCGTCGAAACGGGAATCCGCCGTGGTGGATGCCACGATCTCCGTCATTGGTTGCATGCGAATCACGCGCTGCGTCGAATCGATATCGGCAACGGCCCGCCGAAGTTGCTGGGCGAGTCCAGCCGAAAGGCCGGCGCGCACTACCCACGACATGCTGCCGGCACCGCGGGCCTGCGCAACTGGAATGTAGACGGTGGGGCGCGCCGGCGCTTTCAATTCGGGTCCTTTGGTATCGGCGACCACGCCCACGATCTCCCTGGGAGGCTCGATGATCTCGGGAAACTCCTGCTGCTCGTACCGGCCGACAACGACGCGGTCGCCCACAGGGTTGGCGTGCGGCCACCAGCGGCGGGCGAGAGTTTCGTTGATGAGAACAACCGATGGCGCGGCGCCTGCGTCATCCGCCGTAAAAAATCGGCCGCGCCGTAACGGAATGCCCATGGCCTCAAAGTACGATGGCGTGATCATCCGGTACTCCATGCCGCCGATGCTCTGCTCGGGATTTCCCGCGCGTTGCACGGGGATGTTGTTTTGGCCGTCCAGCGGTAAAACATTGATCGCCGCCACGGACTGCACACCCGGCAGCGATTGAATCCGCTCCGACAGGGTGCGCACAAAACTCGCGAGTTCTGTGTCGCCGCGGTGTCCCTCTGAAGCGAAGGGTGTCTCGAACGTGATCAGACCCTGCGGCGTAAAACCGAGCCGCTCTTGATGCATGCGGTAGAGGCTCTGCATGAGGAGCCCGGCAACGATTAGCAACACCGCCGACAACGCTACCTCACCTGTCACCAGTATGCTGCGCGCCCGTTGGCGAGCCGGCCCGGCAGTCGTGGACCGGCCAACTGCCTTGAGTGCCGCTTGAATATCCACACGCACGGAGCTCAGAACCGGTACCAGGCTGAATGCCAGACCCGTGCCGACAGCGATCACCAACGTAAAAATCAGCACGGGAAGATCCAGACGGATAGGTGCGGAAGCAGGCAGATCGAAGGGGATCAGGGCGACGAACGCTTGCAGCACCCAGAACGCGGCCAGCAGGCCGGCCAGGCCGCCGATGAAACTGACCAGGAGATTCTCTACCAGAAACTGCCCGAGCAAACGGCCGCGGCTGCAACCGAGAGCGAGCCGCAGGGCGATCTCCTTCTGGCGGGCCGCGAGACGCGCCAGCAGCAGGCTGGCCAGGTTCGAGCAGGCGATCAACAACAGCACGCCGACCGCGCTAAACAGGAACAGCAAATTCAACCGGACATCGCCCACCAGCGAGTCCTGATAGGGAATCAACGCCACACCCCGCTCATCGCTCGTCACCTGGTCAGGATACCTGCGGCTGTAGCTCTCGAACACGGTGGCCATCTCAGCCTGAGCCTGCCGCAGGTTCAGTTCGGGCTTCATACGCGCGATGACTTGCGTGTTCAACCCGGTGTCGCCGATGCCGCCATTCGGCCGCAATGGCAAAAAGGCGTCGCGCTTTTCAGGAAACCAGAACCCGGGCGGCAGCACGCCGACCACAGTGTAGCTTTCGCTATCGAGTGTCACTGCGCGCCCTATTACCGAAGGGTCCGCGCGGAACTGCCCCCGCCACAGGCCGTCCGTGAGCACGATCGCCTGCGGTCCCCCGAGGCGCGTCTCTTCAGACCGGAACTCACGGCCGAGCACCGGACTAACGCCCAGCGCGCGGAAAAAATCGGCCGTAACGACCATGGTGCTGATCCACTCGCGCCCCGCGCCTGAAACCAGATTTCGAGCTCCTCCGCCGCGGCATCCTGCCAAGGATTCAAAGGCCCGGCTGTTCTCCTTCCAGAACTCCATTTGCGGAACGCTGAGATAGCCGACGACGGCGCCCTCGTGGGTGTACTGACGGGCCACGCGGACCAGTCGGCCCGAATCCGGGTATGGCAGAGAGCGCAGCAACACGGCATGGATCACGCTGACGACCGCCGTATTGGCTCCAATGCCGAGCGCCAGTGAAAGCACGGCCACCGTGGTAAATCCGGAGCTTTTCCGGAGCATTCTGGCGGCGTAACGCAGATCCTGCAAAACATTTTGGATGAGATTCACGCGTCGCATATCCCGGCACTCCTCTTGAATCTGCGCCAGGCCGCCGATGGACCGGCGCGCGGCGTAACGGGCCTCTTCCGGTGTCAAGCCAGCAGCCAGATTTTCTTCGATCTGCTGATCGAGATGGAAGCGCAATTCGTCGTCTAGCTCCGCGTCGACTTGCGGACGGCGGCTCAGCGATCGCCATCGCAGCCGCAATTTGTCGGTCCAGCGCATGGCACTACGCCTCGTCCGTTTGCACCACCAAGTTGATGGCCGTCGAAAGCCGGTCCCAGTTGGCCAGTTCCTTTTCCATTTGCGTGCGGCCACTTCGCGTCAGCGCATAGAATTTGGCGTTGCGGCCCGTCTCCGTCTCGGCCCAGTGGGCCTTGATCCAGCCTTGCTGCTCCAGCCGGTGTAGCGCCGGATAGAGCGATCCCTGTTGCACCTGCAATTCTTCGTTCGAGATCTGCTGAATGCGCTTCGCGATGGCCCACCCGTGCTTGGGCTCTAGCGAAATCGTCTTGAGAATCAGAAGATCCAGAGTGCCCTGAACCAGGTCGCTTGGTTTACCCATATTGCAGATGATCTACAATACATCCGGCTATTGTAGATAGTCAAGGCATCATTCTAGGCTTCTTCATCTATGCGTGATGTAGTTCACCAGCGGGAATCGGTCAGGCCGGGCATGACAAGCCCATCTGTGTTCCAATGAGGTATGTCAGTTCGCAACGGAGACAAAGCTCGCCACGGCAGATTACGCAAGCAAAAGATAGCCCGCAGGGTCCTCACGCGGGAGTTGCGCAAGCAACTCGCGAAGTCGCCAGCCAAGTAGTCCCGCCGATTTTCGAGAGGCCAAAAACGACTAGTGCACTTCCGCGCCGCTCTTCGACATGGCCGACATCAGCCGCCGGTATTCGCCATCCGACTGGATGGATTCGAGTGCCTTCTGAAATGCCGTGCGTACTTGCGGATCAACCAGGGATGCGCCAATCGCCTGCGCCAGAACCCGGGTTTTGATCTCGTCGGACGGGATTCTGGCCGCCGATTCGATCACGCGGATGACCACCTCTTTGCTTACGCCTCGCCTGGTGAGCAGCGCCGACAACACTTTGCCGCGCTCGTCGTTCTGAGCCGATACCATCAACCGCCGTGAAGAATGCATCGCGCAGCCGTTCGTCCTGGAAGCTCGATCCCGCTAACTCCACAAGCACCGCCGCCTTGTCCTCATCCGACCCCATGGACCTGGCGGATTTCGCCACCTCGATGGCGGTCTCCGCGCTGTTTCCGGCGTGATGCGCCGTCAGGAGCAGCACCCGCTTGCGCTCGTCATCGGAGCCGATGGTATTGACGGCTTCGAAAAAGGCCGCGCGCGCCACTGGGCTTTGCAGACTCCCGGTCGCCATCTCCGCCAGGACGCCGGCCTTCTCTTCATCGGAACCCATGGCCTTCGCGGAGGTTGCCACCGCGGCGAGCGTGGCATCGGAAAGTCCGGGCCGCTTGAGAACCGCCGACAAAACCTTGTGGCGCTGCTCGTCCGACCCGATGCTTCCCGCGGCATCAAAGAATGCCCGGCGCGCCATGTCGGTATCCACGATGCGCGGCGCTGCCAGGATGAGGACCGCGGCCTTCTCTTCGTCCGAGCCGATGCCCGCCGCCAGGCGCAGCGCTTCCACCGGTATCTCCCGGTCGCTTCCGACGCCCTTCAAAACGGCGGACAACACATGGCGGCGCTCTTCATCCGACCCGATGGTGGCGGCGCTGCTGAGCAGGCTCGGCCCGACCTCCCGGTCTCCCTTGTAGCGCCCGGCAATATCCACCAGAACCTTGGCCTTCTCTTCATCGGAGCCAATGTGACCGGCCGATTTGGCGGCCAGTCGCAGGGCTTCCCTGCCGGAATCCCGCTTGATCAGCTCAAGCAGCACGTGGCTGTGTTCCTCATCGGAACCGATGGTTCCCACGGCTTGGAAGATCGATTCCCGCAAATTGTCCTTCAGAAAATAGGGCGCCACCGCCTCCAGCAGGCCGGCTTTCTCTTCGTCCGAGCTGATCTTGCGCGCTTGCAGCATGGCGCTCGACAACTGGTCCGGATTCAAGTTGGCGCGGGTGATAAGCTCCTGCAGGTAAGTCCGCTTCGGCTCATCGTCGCGGATTCTGGAGATTTCCGAAAGCGCTGCCGATGGCCCGCCCTGTTTCAAGATGCGCTGCAACCGCGGGACCGCGCCCAGTCCGGTCTTGCGAATGACCTCCGGCATGATCCCCATCAGCCACGCCTGCCCCTGGCTGTCCGGCGGCTTCGCCCGTTCGTGATCGAAATAAGTGCGCGTCAGCCGGCCCGTTGAGTCCGCCGTCACCTCGTAACGCCGCCCGCTGAACAGCAGCAGATAATTCTCTTCGATCCGGAAATATCCGTCCGGCGACAGACTTTTTACGTCCCGGTCATCGTCGGCGAATTCGACCGCGCCGCGGGCGCTGACCTCCAGCCTTCGGCCACCCTCGGTCCATTGAAACTGCACGTGCGATGAACCCGGCAGTGTGACGGCCGAAAGCGCCAGCAGCAAAGAGACGCCAATCCCCTTCATGATGTCGTGCCCTCCGTTCTAGTGGATCTCTATCACATACGAACGAAAAGGTCTTTTGTTCACAAAAAGGAGGGCGGGTTTTAGAATCCATTGGTGATCCCTGCCGCCACCGCATCCGCCCATTACCGGCCATGTGATTCGAGCGGGCCGCGGCCTCAATGAATCTGGTGTCAAAGGGCACGTAATCCACCCACTTGCGCATCTCGCTGAATCCAAAAAAGGAGTAAGCTGTGCACAAGGTGAGTGGCACGTCGTGAAAACTTCAAAATTCGTGATTCTGGGCGGCGGCATGGTCGCCGGTTACGCGGCCAAACAGTTGGCCGAAGTTGGGCTCAAATCCGGCGACCTGACCATCGTATCGGCCGAGCGCTCGGCGCCATACGAACGCCCGCCTCTCTCGAAAGGTTTCCTCGCGGGTCGGGACAGCGAGGAAAGTATCCGCATAGTTCCGAACGATTTTTACAGCGCGCATGGCATCGACCTGCGGCTCGCAACGGAAGTGGCCAGTGTCGCGCCCGCTGAGAGGCGCGTCCACCTCCGTTCCGGCGAAGAACTGGCGTTCGAGAAACTCATCCTCGCTACCGGCTCCCATGTGCGCACGCTGGATACGCCCGGCGCCAGTCTCACGGGCATCTTCTACTTGCGGTCGATAGACGATTCGAAACGCATTCGCGGCAAGGCCGAAACGGCGAAGCGGGCGGTTGTCATCGGCGGCGGATTCATCGGCATGGAAGTCGCTTCGGTGCTCGCCCAGAAAGGCATCGAGGTCGTCATGATCATGCGCGAAGCCCGCGTCTTGTCGAAGCTTTTCTCGCCCGAAATGTCTGGTTTCTTCGAGGCCTACTACAAAGCTCGTGGAGTGCAGTTCGCCATGCAGGCTGCCATTCGCGAGATCCGCGGCACGCGCGCCGTCAGTTCCGTCGTGCTGGCGGACGGGCAGGAAATCGCGTGCGATATGGTTGTTGCCGGCATCGGCGTGCGCCCTGCAATCGATTTCCTCGCTTCGAGCGGCATCGAGACCGGCAACGGCGTGGTGGTGAATCAGTACCTCGAGACCAACCAGCCGGGCATTTTCGCAGCCGGCGATATCGCCAACTACCAGGATGTGCTGTTCGGCAAACGACGCCGCGTGGAACATTGGGATAATGCGGTGTCCCAAGGCCAGCACTGTGCCCGCGCTCTCATGGGCGAGCGCGCCGAGTTTCGGCACGTACCTTACTTTTTCTCCGATGTGTTCGATCTTTCCTACGAGTTCTGGGG